>Ga0181566_10000029_pt1 | contig 89097 bp, 68 predicted proteins | sample 101ome_15_FD_133762 | JGI IMG/M metagenome (GOLD analysis project Ga0181566, IMG submission 133762) | Coastal salt marsh microbial communities from the Groves Creek Marsh, Skidaway Island, Georgia - 101402AT metaG (megahit assembly) | ecosystem: Environmental > Aquatic > Marine > Intertidal...
GGTCCACCCAGTACGCCATCCGTTCGGTCATTTCTCGCCAAGCCGACTCGTAGGTCCACACAGACTCGCGACATGCGTCGTTAAATTCCTGCATACCAAATTCTTCGATAGCTTGATTGCTCATCAGATTAAGTCTCTTTTGCACCTCGATTTCAACAGGTAGACCATGTGTATCCCAGCCTCCTTTTCTTTCGACAAGAAATCCTTCCATTGCTTTCCATCGGCAAACCAGATCTTTGTAGGTTCGTGCAACAACGTGATGGATGCCGGGTTTCCCATTGGCTGAAGGTGGTCCCTCAAAAAAGACAAAAGGGGGTGCCCCTTCTCGTTGCGAAATACTTTTTGAAAAGGTTTGATCTACAACCCAAAAAGATTCTATTTTTTGCGCAATCCCCGCTAAGTCTAAACCGCTATACTCTGTATATTTCATGTCCTAAATATGCATTCTCCTAAACAGAAGTGCGAAAGTAACCATTTTCATTGAATTTTTAAGAGCAAAAGAAATAACGCAAAGCTTTAAAAAGCGACATTAAGACCAATGTTTAGGCTGCGCCCCGGGGCAGAAATGCCAGAGGCAAAAGTCCTGTAGTGCACATCAAAAATGTTGTGCAAGCCAAAATTGAGCATCGTTTTTTCTGAAAATTGGTGGGTAGCGGTTAGGTTAAAAATCTGCCAAGCAGGGGTGCCAGCATAGTTGAGTAAGTCATTGCCAAAATCACCCAAGAAAGGGGTTTCTTCCAAACCATCTTCTCCTCCAAAGCTATATTTTTCAGGATCTTTAGCGCTATTAAATTGCCATTGAGCCCTTAAATTCCAATGGGCATTGTCATAGTGTAGGGCTACTGCGCCAAAAAAAGGCAATATAGAGGGAAGCGGCCCATAGGGGCTGTTTTGATCTCCCTTGGTGAGGGTGCCATGAGACCGAATAGACCATTCTGATCCCAACGCCAATTCCACTTCAAAGGAGCCTCCATAGAGAAATCGATTGCCTAAATTTTTGTTGGAAATGGTCACCACTTCATTGCCATTGTATAAAATGGTGTTGAGGTTTTCGGTGGTAGTATCGGCAAAAATCACATATTCTGAACGCGAAATGTGGCGGGAAACCAATGTGGTGAATCCCCGGATGCTGAAATAGTTCTTTTGAGCGGGGTTTCCTTTAATTACTCCTAAATCAAAGTTATAGGCATATTCGGGTTTTAAAAAAGAGTTAGGCACAACCAGAGTGCCCTTACTTTCTCTAATTTTTCCAATGTCGTCAATGTTTGGGCTTCTAAAGCCGCTGGAAAAAAGCACATTCCATTGCAGATTTTGTTGTGGGCGATAGATCAAAGCAAAGGTTTCTGTTAGTGCTTTTGAGTTAAGAGCGGCTTGGCTGAGCAAGCTGTTTACATTGTTGGTTTTTTTCCAACGAGCTTCCATATCCGTATAGGTCAAACGAAATCCTGCATTTAAAGAAAGTTGTTCGTTTATGTCCCATATCCAATTGGTATAGGCTGCTAGGGTTGCATAATAGCTGCCGGCACTAGGATAGCGAGAAGGGAGTGCATAGCGGTAGCCATAGGCTGCAATTTGATTGCCTTGCAATTGAAGTTCTCGTTCGTAGGCAAGGGAATAAACATCATTGTAGGTGGCTTCAAAGCCATAAGAAAAATGGTGTTTTGGGGTGAGGTTAAAATCAAAATCACCATTAAGACTTAATACGTTGAGGGTTTCTTCCTGAAACTCTTTGTTGAGGCTTCCAAAACTTCTATTAACACGTGTTTCTTCAATGTTCTGATAGGCAAAAATGATATGTCCTTTTTGCATGAATTTCCTTTCTGGAAAAAGTTTTAGTTTTGGCGCAAATAAAAATCTCTTTTGAGGGCCATAATACCATTGGGCATAGCGCAATTTGTCATTTCGCACTTCGGTGAGCTTGTCAAAGCGGTCAATATTAGAAGAGGTAGAATATTGAATATTGAGTAAGAGTTGTTTTTGTTGAGGTAATTGCAACACAAATTTTTGAAAAAAATCGATTTGGCTATAGCCCGTGTTTTTTTGAATATTTGGGTTTTTATTGGCTAGAGGATTAGCATTGAAAAGTTTATTGCTGTTGTTGGAATAGGTGGGTACAAGCCCCCATTCTTCATAGCCGTGTCTTCGGTTCTTACCCATTCTAATGTCACCAAAATTAGAATAACTCAAGCTGGTTAAACTGGCCCACTTTGCAAAGCTTAATTCAGCAGTAGCATTGTTTGTGGTGCCCCAATTAGCGGAATCAAATTGAGAGGAAATAGAAGTTTTAAGGGTTTCATTGTTGTTGATAAGGGGGGTTTTGGTATAATAGTGAACCACACCGCCTAGAGCATCAGAACCATAGCCCACAGAGGAAGATCCAAAAATGACTTCAACCCGTTCTATATTTAGGGGATTAACAGTGATGGCGTTTTGTAAATGGCCGGTTCTGTAGATGGCATTGTTGAGTCGCACCCCATCAATGACTAACAATACACGGTTTGCTTCAAAACCTCTCAACACGGGGCTACCTCCTCCGCCCTGTGATTTTTGTATACGTACACCAGGACTGATGCTTAGTAAATCGGCACCAGTGGCTGGCTGTTCAAACTGAATGTCTTGAGCGGTGACCACCGCCACTTGTTCGGCAATTTTTTTTCTAGTGGATTCGCTTCGGGCTACCGATAAAATGACCTCTTCTAACTGCTGTTCCAAAGGGGTTAAATATAGGGTTAGCGTATCTTGAGGGAAAAGTTTTTGTTCCCATTTTTGGGTTTGATAGCCATATAAACTTATCTCTAAAAAGCGGGCATTTTCAAATCCTTCCAAAGAGACCATACCCAAACTGTCTGCAATCTTCATCAGCGTTTTGGTTTCCTCTGTAACCAGCGCCTGCTCCAAGGGAGTTTGGGTTTCGAAGTCTTTCACTTGAAGATGCTGGCCTTGCGCTGCTAGAGAAAACAATAAGCAGAGTTCCAAAAAGTAGCCAAAAGGATTATTGAAATAATTCATGAAGAACAGGTAGAGACTTTGGCATTTTAAAACGCTGAAGGTGAATTTGATAATACAACAGCAGCTGCTCTAATAACCTTTTTTTATCCGATTTATTGCATTGAATAGTCTTTTCATTATCAAATTTCATGCCGCAAAGAGTCACCCAAGTGTTTTTAAGCGACCCTTCTAAAAAGTGTTGGGTAGGGGCCACGGCAGTTGTGCATCCATTTTGCAAATCAAAAAAGGGATGATGCTCATTTTCGATTAAGGGGAAAAAGCCCATATAGTTAGACAATTGCATCAAAAAAACTAAATGAAAAAAACCAATTCGATCGGATTGATCTAAAATGATCATACTTTGTTTTAAAAAATGAAAAAGATCCGGATTGGGTTGGGCCTCCTCTTGCAACACCTGAAACAAAATTTCAGCAAGAAAAAGGGCCATAGTGCTTTTAACAATAACGAAAGGAAGTTTTTGAAAACTGTAGCTCACGCGTGCTTCTTTAATATAACCCAATCGATTGGGGGGCTGCAATGGGGCTTCAATTTCTAAAAGCGATAAAGGTTGAAAATATGATTTTGGCAATACGCTTTTTCGCTTGGCGCTCAAAATGCCCTTAAGCATGTAGGATTGCAGACCATGTCTAAGGGTATAGCAGTGGGCAATGAGACTGCTGTCTCCATATTTTAAGGTTTGAATAACAAGGGCCTCGGTAGTTTCCAAAACCTGTTTGTTTAGACCACTCCTTGGGCAAGCATAGCATCGGCAACTTTCACAAATCCAGCAATATTGGCCCCTTTCACATAATTTATGTGGTCTTTTTCACTGCCATATCGCAAACAAGATTGATGAATGTCGCTCATGATGTTTTTAAGTCGATCATCAACTTCTTCACGAGTCCAGCTGTAGCGGAGGGAGTTTTGTGCCATTTCTAAACCAGAAACGGCCACACCACCTGCATTAGAAGCTTTTCCAGGAGCAAATAAAACCTTGTGGGCAATAAAGGTATGAACAGCCTCAGGAGTTGAGGGCATGTTGGCTCCCTCACCCACGGCAAAGCAGCCATTTTTCACTAGGGTCTCAGCATCTTTTTTGTCCAATTCATTTTGAGTAGCGCAAGGTAGTGCAATATCACAGGGCACTTCCCAAGGCCTTTTATTGGCGTGGAAGCTTGCTTTGGGGTAGGCTTTTACATATTCGTTAATTCGCCCTCTTCTATTGTTTTTTAAATCCATAATAAAGGCGAGTTTTTCTTCGTCAATACCGGCTTCATCATAAATATAGCCAGAGGAGTCAGATAGGGTTAAAATTTTTGCTCCCAATTGGATGGCCTTTTCAGCAGCATATTGTGCCACATTGCCCGAACCCGAAAGCACTACTTTTTTGCCTTCTAAAGAGTTTCCTTTATTGATTAGCATTTGTTGTGTAAAATAGACCACACCATAGCCGGTGGCTTCTGGGCGAATGAGAGATCCTCCCCAACTCACCCCTTTTCCGGTGAGCACGCCCGTAAATTCATTTTTCAAGCGTTTGTATTGTCCAAACAAATAGCCAATCTCACGACTGCCCACACCAATATCCCCAGCCGGAATGTCTCGGTTGGGTCCAATATGCCGAAAGAGTTCGGTCATAAAACTTTGACAAAAGCGCATCACTTCGGTATCTGATCTTCCTTTTGGATTAAAATCAGAACCCCCTTTTCCGCCTCCCATGGGTAGGGTGGTGAGGCTGTTTTTAAATATTTGTTCAAAGGCTAAAAATTTTAAAATGCTCAAATTAACGCTAGGATGAAAACGCAAACCTCCTTTATAGGGACCAATAGCTGAATTCATTTCGATACGATAACCGCGATTAACTTGAATTTCTTCTTTGTCGTCTATCCAAGCCACGCGAAAAGAAACCACCCGTTCAGGCTCCACCATGCGCATTAAGATGTTTTGACCATAATAAATATCGTGTTCAACAATGTAGGGAATAACCGATTCGGCTACCTCGGTAACAGCCTGTAAAAATTCTGGCTCGTTTTGATTGCGCTGATTAACATGCTGCAAAAATTTTTGTATGATGGCGTCCATTAAAATCTATTTAGTGTTTCTTGTAAAGATACTATAAAGGGTTTTATTGCACTAGGGGGAACTAGCCAAAAAGATATTCTACAACCGCTTTTACATTGGAAAAAGGCAGCACTTTTATGGTGGTGTCTTGCGGGGTTGATTTAGAAAATTTGGAGACAACAATCTCCTGAAACCCCAATTTTTGAGCTTCAAAGATGCGTTGTTCTATTTTTGGAACGGGTCTAATTTCTCCTGAAAGCCCTATTTCAGCAGCAAAACAAATACCTTCCGGTAGGGGTAGGTCATGATAACTCGATAGAATGGCCGCCACTACGCATAAATCTGTAGCAGGATCTTCAATGGTGAGTCCCCCCGTTACATTAATAAACACATCTTTGGCACCCAAGGCAAATCCGGCTCTTTTTTCTAACACGGCCAAAAGCATATTGAGACGTTTGCTGTTAAAACCGGTGCTGCTGCGTTGTGGGGTGCCATAAACTGCTGAACTCACCAAGGCTTGCACTTCTATTAGCAAAGGCCGTAGCCCTTCCATGATGACTCCAATGGCATGACCACTAAGCGGGCCATCTTTTTCTGAAATTAACAACTCACTTGGATTGGAAACCGCACGAAGACCATCGGCTTGCATTTCGTAAAGGCCAATTTCAGAAGTGGCTCCAAAGCGATTTTTTTGAACCCTTAAAATTCGATATAAATGGTTTCGGTCGCCTTCAAAAAGGAGGACGGTGTCCACCATGTGCTCCAAAATTTTAGGGCCCGCCAAGGAGCCATCTTTGGTGATGTGGCCCACTAATATAACAGGCGTGTGGGTGGCTTTGGCAAAGCGTATCAATTCGTTTGTGCAGGCTCTAATTTGCGAAACACTACCAGGGCTGCTTTCAATTTGAAGGGTGTGTAGGGTTTGAATGGAATCGATAATGAGGCAATCGGGGCTTAGTTTTTTGAGTTGCTCAAAAAGGGTTTGGGTTTGGGTTTCACTCAAAATGTAGCAATCTTCAGTAGCCACTCCCAAGCGTTGGGCTCTTCGTTTAATTTGCTGTGGACTTTCTTCACCTGAAACATATAAAATTTTCTTTTGCAATTGCAGGGCGAGCTGAAGCAACAGGGTTGATTTTCCAATGCCGGGTTCTCCGCCCAGCAAAATGACCGCTCCAGGCACAAGACCTCCACCCAACACTCTATTAAATTCAGCATCTGGGGTATGTGTTCTGGGCATTTGCTCCAAATCAATGTCGGCAATGGGTGTTGGGAGTGCTGCACTAGAGAAAGAATTGGAGCTTTCCCAAGGGGCTTTTTTTTCGGTTTTGAGCACTTCTTCTACCAGGGTGTTCCATTCTTTGCAAGCACTGCATTGACCCTGCCACTTCACAAATTGAGTGCCACAATTTTGACAGAAAAAGGCTTTTTTAACTTTGGCCATTTAGAGGATTTAGTCCATTTTTTTGCGATTTACTAAAGGTAACACAAAAAACGAAAGCCCTCCAAAGAAGAGAATCATTAGCGTTTGTGCGCTCCACATAATCCAGCCAAAGGCCAGCCCTACTTCAGTTGAAATGCCATAGGCCGCAAGAATCATCCCCACAGCATAGGGATAAATGCCAATGCCACCATTGGTAGCCGATATGGTTAGCCCACCCACCACAAAGGCAGGAAGCATGGCAATTAGAGTGAGTGAACTCGTTTCTGGCAAACACCATTTCACGACATAAAACATGGCTAAATACATGAGCCAAATAAAGAGCGTATGAAAGACAAAGGCGCCTTTTTTAGGCATTTTTTTGATAGAAAGGATTCCTTCTAAAAGGCCCCTGAGGAGGTTTTTTATTTTTAAAACAAGGGGGTGTTTGTTGGTTTTGAAGAGCTGTTTTAGAGAAAAAAAGAGAATGAGTGCTATACCAACCCCAATAAAGAGAAAGGTGAAATTAATTTCTTTTTGGGTTAAAAAGTCATAAATCAAATCAAATTGAAGGCCAAGCGCAAGCGCAATACAAAGGGCCAACATCACCAAATCAATTAAGCGTTCTGTGATAATGGTGCCAAATCCTTTTTCAAAGGGAATGTTTTCATAAGTGGTCAGGGTGGTGGCCCGAAACACCTCCCCAGAACGGGGTACGCCTAGGTTGGCTAGGTAGGCAATCAAAACGGCTAAAATGCTGTTGTGCAATTTGGGTTTATAGCCCATAGGCTCTAGCAAAAAAAGCCAGCGATAGGCCCTAGATAGATGACTTAAAACGGCAAAAAGAGCCGAAAGAAAAAGAAAGCGCATATCAGCACTTTGGATATAACCCACAATTCGTTTGCGATCTTCAGCGGTAGTGCTTTGGTAGGAGAGGTAGATAAAAAAAAGACCTATGGCCAAGGGGAGAAGAACTTTTAAAACCGTTTTAAGCGACTTCAAAACTCAATCTAGGGTGTTGGTTTGTTCGTTGGGAAAAATCATGGTAGGGTTAAAGTCTTTGGCTTCTTCCGGAGTCATTTGGGCGTAGCTGATGATGATGACAACATCTCCCTTTTGTACCAGTCTAGCGGCAGGGCCATTTAGGGTTACCTCACCTGAACCGGCAACTCCTTCAATAACATAGGTTTCCAATCGGGCGCCATTGTTAATGTTAACGACCTGTACTTTTTCGCCCACCATTAAATTGGCAGCGTCAATTAAGTTTCGATCAATGGTAATGCTACCAATATAATTTAGGTCAGCCCCTGTAACGGTTACCCGATGAATTTTCGATTTTATCAGCTCAATTAGCATGGGCCAAAGGTAATTTATATTTTGCTTATGGACATATTATCAATCAACCTAATTTGTCCCATAAAACCGGCCATAAAAGCCCGATAACTTTTACCGGGTTTTATTTCATCTATGGGGCAAAGAGTTTCTGTATCGGCAATTTCAAAATAGTCTAGATCAAATCCTTTTTGTTTGCACTTTTGTGCTACCTGCTCTTTGAGTTCAGCAACAGAAAGGTGTTTGATGTTTTTCGTTACCCAAAAAAGGGTTTCGCTAAGCAAAGCAGCTTGTTCTCTTTGAGCCGTTGTGAGTAGCGTGTTTCGGGAACTCATGGCCAGGCCATTGGGTTCACGCACAATGGGGCAGCCAATTATGTCAATGGGCCATTGTTTTTGATTGGTTAAGGCTTTAATAATTTGAAGCTGCTGAAAATCCTTTTCGCCAAAATAGGCTTTTTGGGGCTGAACGAGTGTAAAAAGTTTTTCAACTACGGTAGCCACACCTTGAAAGTGATGGGCCCTTGCAGCCCCTTCCATAAAACGTTCTAAACTGCCAAATTGATAGTTTTTGGTCTGAACAAAAGCGCCATATAATTCTTCAACAGTAGGGGCAAATACCACAATGGAGTTGGCAAAGGGAGCCAAAATTTGAAGGTCATCAGCTAAGTTTTTTGGATAGTTTTTGAGGTCGTTAGTGTTGTTGAATTGTGTGGGATTAACAAATATGCTCACTACCGTCAAGGGGTTTTCCTGCACCGCTTTTTCCACTAGGGAAAGATGACCGGCGTGCAAAGCGCCCATAGTGGGCACCAATCCTAATGCCGCTTTTTTTTCATGCAAGAATGCTAGAAGGGCTTCTTTTGTTTGATAAACCTGCATGAATAAAATAAATTATAGGGGCTAAAGTAGGTAGTTTTTAGCTCATTTAACTATAAATTTCGTAAATTCGCACCACTTTTAAAACAAGATGGTGCCCGTCCAAATTATGAAAGACAAAAAAGTACTTATCATTTCTTCTGAAGTCGTTCCCTACCTGCCACAGACGCCTCAAGCAGTAAACGCTTTTAAGATTCCTAAAACCATTAATGATCATGGGGGTCAAACCCGTATTTTCATGCCTCGTTATGGCCTTATAAACGAAAGAAGACATCAATTGCACGAAGTCATTCGCTTGTCGGGGATGAATTTGGTCATCAATGATATAGACACCCCTTTGATTATTAAAGTGGCTTCTATTCCCAAAGAACGCATGCAAGTCTATTTTATAGACAATGAAGAATATTTTAAACGCAAAGGCATTTTATCAGACGCCAATGAAAAGCTCTTTAAAGATAATGATGAGCGCATGATATTTTTTACCAAAGGCGTTATAGAAACCGTTAAAAAATTGAACTGGTCTCCAGATATTATTCACCTACACGGGTGGTTTACTTCTTTGTTTCCACTCTATTTAAAAACATATTATAAAGATGAACCGCTTTTTGCAGATAGCAAAATTGTGGTTTCTTTCTACCCCAAAGATTTCAAAGGAAATTTGTCTAAAGACCTACATGAAAAGCTGATGTTTGATAAGATTCCGGAAACAGAAACAAAAGCCCTTGAGCAAGCTGACTTTGAGCACTTGTCTCAAATGAGCGTGAAACACGCCGACGGCTTTGTGATTTCGGATTCTGAAGTAGAGCAAAGTTTAGTTGATTTTGTGGCGGATTCTAAAAAACCCTACTTATCCCATGAGGTCCTAGAGGAAGACCACGCCTATGTTGATTTTTATTCTGAAAAAATTATCTAAGCAAATGTTTCGAAACGCCTCAGTAGCCTACCTTGGTTTTCTAATGGTTTTGTTGTCTTGCGAAAAAGATTTTCATCAAGTTAGTGGAACCCTTTTTACCGCTGAAGCCCTCCAATCAAAAGCGTTAAAGGTATCAGTAAACACTTTTCAAGAGGGAATAACTTCCGTTGCCAGCAATAATTTGCCTTTGGGCCAATTGGGTCAAATCAACCACCCTGTTTTTGGCCTATCAGAAGCACAAATTGTATCGCAACTCAACATTGGAATAGACCCCTATTTTGGCAACTTTCGCCAAGCCATAGAAGACAACCCCAATGAAAATAATATTAGCCAAATCCCCGAAAAAGAACAAGTAAAAGCGGTTTATCTCGAAATTCCATTCTTCACCAATCAACGGGATACAGACAACGATGGCGTGGTTGATGCCTTTGATGCTGACCCTAATGACCCAGATAGCAATTCTGACAGTGATGAACTAACGGATCTGCAAGAGACCCAAGCCAATTTAAATCCCCTAGATCCAGACAGTGATGGCGACGGAATTTTAGACCACGATGATGAAGACAGCAGCTCCTACGATAGCGAAAACAACACCTATAAGATTGACTCCCTCTACGGCAATAGACAAGCCACATTTAACCTAAAAGTGGCACAACTCACCTACTACCTCAATAATTTAGACCCCAACAAAAACTTTGAAAAAGCCCAATTGTATTATTCCAATCAAGATTTTTTTAGTGAAGGGTTTTATGGAGCAATGCTTCACGACGGTCCTGTTGAATTAAATTTTGAAGAATTACGGTTTAATTATAAAGAAGATGACCCTGAAACGGAAGATATAGACGAAACCACCAAGGTGGAAACCCGCCTTACACCAAGACTGCGAGTGCCGTTAGATAAGGCTTTTTTTCAACAGTATATACTCGATAAAGAAGATGATATAGCATTGGCAAACAATGCCAATTTCAACCAATATTTTAGAGGCATTATTATCAAAGCCGATTCTTTTTCGGATGATTTATATATGTTACTCGATATTGCCAACGGAGTTATCAAAATTGAATATACTTTTGAAGAAAAAGACAGCAACGGCACCCTTGACACTACCGATGATGATACTCTTGTAACCTCAGAAAAAACCTTTGAAATGTCATTCTCTGGCATTCAAGTGAATACGTTAAAAAACAGTGCTTTTGATGCTGCCATTTCTCAACAAATGGCTCTTTCTGAACAGGGACAACAGGCCGAAAAACTCTATGTTAAAAGTGGGCAATGGCATGGAAGATTGCGTTTATTTGGCACTTCCCAGGGAACGGTAGATACGGACCTATTGGATTCGTTACGAAATCAAAACCAATTGCTCAACGAAGCACGACTAAATTTTTATGTGGACAGCCCTCAGTTTCTCAACAAAGAATTGATTCCACCCCGCCTCTATCTTTATGACCTTACTAATGGCACGCCTCTTTTAGATCAGAGAATTGACGATTCAGAAAATGAAGAGGCTACCAATGCTTCCAAAATACGATTTGGCGGGTTGTTAGAATATGATGAAACCAACAGACCCTTTCGCTATGTGTTCACAATCACCGAACACGTGAGTAATATTTTACGTCAAGATTCTACTAATGTAGATTTGGGCTTGGTGGTTTCTGCAGACGTGACCAACCTGAGTTTCAGAAAAGCCAAAAGTCAAAACGAAAACAGCCTTCAATACCCTACTGCTGCGGTGCTTAATCCGCTAGGGGTTGTGTTGATAGGATCTGGTGACAATCAGGAAGCAGAAGAAAAAAAGGTGCAGCTCGAATTGCTCTTCACAGCCTTTTAGAAAAACCAAAGCCAGCAGTAGTAGCCCCCTAGAACCACAACCAGGCCAACGCTGCCCTGCACTAAAGTGCCTAAGGTATGTGTTTTATAGGCGGTCTTAACATCCATTTGACTCATTTGAGAGACAATCCAAAAATAAGAATCGTTGGCATGTGACACGGTCATGGCTCCTGTTCCAATGGCCATAATAGCCCAAACTTTACCCATTTCACTATCTAAGCCGAGTAACGATAAAAGCGGAAACACGATAGAAGCGGTTGTAATGATGGCAACCGTAGAAGAGCCTTGAGCTGTTTTGAGTAAAGCTGCAATGAAAAAAGGAATGAGTAACCCCAATTGATCCAAAGTGGCCATAGTGGCTAAATGCTCTTGCAAGGAAATTTGACCAATCATTTTTCCCAAGGCACCCCCCATGCCTGTAATCAAAAGAATGGGTATTGCTTGTTTTATGCCTTTTGTGGTGGCCTCTCTAAGTCCTGTTTTGCCAAAAGGACTCAAGAGCAAAAAGGAAAAGCCCATTCCAATACCCAAGGCCGCGATGGGGTTGCTTATCAATAGCAAAGCTTTCTCAGCCTGCTCAGGCAGGGTTTCTTTGGGAATGAATGCCCCTAGGCACATTAAAAGTAAGGGTAGCAAAATAGGGAGAAATGCTTTTGTTAAGGAGGGTAATTGTTCAGTAGTCAAGGCAGGTGCAGCGAGCTCATGACCTTGGTCAACATAAGGATATTTTTTACTTAAATAAAGAGCAAACACACCGCCTACCAGTATTAAAATAAAAGCAATAACGGCTCCCGTAATGATGAGAAATGAAAGATTGGATAATTCGAGATTGGCAGCTGCAGCCAAGGGCCCCGGCGTAGGTGGAACCAAAACATGGGGAGCAAAAAGGCCAGTAGATAAGGCCACACTTAAACCTACTAAAGAAGTTTTTGTTTTATGGGCTAAACTTTTGTTAAGTTGAGCAAGAATAACAAAAGCAGCATCACAAAAAACGGGAATAGAAACCACATAGCCAATGCAACTAATGGCTAGGGGAAGGGGCAGCTTATGCAAATAGTACAGCAACCCATTGGCTAAAGCTTGTGCGCCACCCGAGCGTTCTAGTGAAGTGCCAATGAGTGTGCCAAACAGAATGAGTAGACCAATGCCTTGCACTGTTCCTCCAAAGCCCTTTATGAGCGTGGCAAATACCGTAAAAGGAGCTAGCCCTATGAGAAACCCCAAGCTAATTGCGCCTATTAATAACACTAAAAAGGGATGCAGTTTAAGACGGGATGTTCCTACAACAACCCAAACCATTACAGCGAAAACCGAAAGCAGTGCAAAAAGCATAGGCTACAAATTTAGGAGGTTTTTAAGGTGTTTAAAGCAATTTTAAGTTGGTTAACCAGGTTTTCTTTGGCATTGGCCATAGCTTCTTCTGTGCTTTGGTGGTCTGGTGTACAGTCAAAAACTCGGGTTCCCTTGGGGAGGTTCATGTAGTCTAGCGGCTTCGCAGTGGTTCCGGCAAAAATATAGGTTGGGATGTTTTGACGCGCTGCTCGTTGAGCGATTTTGAACGGCAGTTTTCCTTGTGCACTTTGACTGTCAAATCGGCCTTCACCAGAAAAGACAATATTGGCTTTTTGGAGGGCTTCATCCAAGCCTGTTTTTTTGGCTAAAAGATCAAATCCGCTTTGCCAATTAGCCCCTAGCAATCCTTTAAGGCCAGCGGCTACACCACCAGCAGCACCTCCCCCGGGGAGTGTTGCTAGATTTTCGGCATGCTCAAGCTGTTTTATAAAGTGAGCGCCATTGGCTTCTAACATTTTTACAATTTTAGGAGTGGCTCCTTTTTGTGGGGCATAGACATGAGCAGCACCATTTCTCCCTAAAAGAGGATTTTGTACATCGCAGGCAATTTGCAACGTCACTTTGTTTAAACGAGGGTCTAAAGTGGTCTTGTCAACCTTGCTGAGCTTTCCTAATTGCTCTCCGGAAGGAAAAAGAGAGGCCCCGCTTGCTGTGCGTAGTTTGCCTCCCAAAGCCACAAAAATTCCAGCTCCTAAATCATGTGTGGCACTGCCGCCAATGCCAACAATTATTTTTGTGCACCCTTGGTCTAACGCGTGTTTAATTTGCCAACCAACACCCAAGGTGGTTGTTTTAAGCGGATTGCGTTCCGATTTTTGGAGGTTTACCAATCCGGCACTTTGAGAGAGTTCAATCCAGGCAGTGGCCTCTTGTGAAAACTTAAAGTATGATTTTTGGATGGGTCTATTGAGGGCATCAACCGTTTCACAGGGCACCAATTGGCCCAAAGCTTTTTGTTGAAGGGTGTCTAGAGCTCCCTCTCCACCATCAGAAAAAGGAAAGGCCATACAATTGCTTTTGGGCAAAAAGGCGGTAATGCTGTCCTGCATAATTTGCGCCACTTCTTTGGCGGTAAGACTTCCTTTAAAGGAATCGGGAAGGAGTAAAAACTGCACTAACGAGAACTTTAAACAAAGAAAAGCAATCTGAAGAACATCTAAAAATGGAGTTTTAGAAGTTTAGCTGTTCTTAATAGCTTTCATGATAAGTGGGGCATGTTCTCTGGAATTTTCAATAAACCATTTGTTGGTTTTATATCCTCCACACACAACTCCCGCTAAAAAGACACCCGGAACTGATTCCATGGTTTTAGGGTTGTATTGAGGGGTTCTGTAGGCATCTTTTTCAAAGGTTACACCCAAAGACTCGAGCAATGCAAAATTGGGTTGATAGCCTGTCATGGCTAAAACAAAATCGTTGTCAATACAATGGGTTCCAGAGTTGTTTTTAAAATAAACTTGGGTGGGGGTGATTTTGGTTAGGGTGGTATTGAAATGAGCGGGTATGCTGCCTTCTTCAATGCGGTTGATGATATCTGGGCGCACCCAATATTTTACATTAGGGCCAATTTCAGGCTCCCTAATGAGCATGGTAACACTTTTAGCTCCTTTGCGATAGGTTTCTAGGGCTACGTCTACTGCAGAGTTGGCGGCACCCACTACGGCAATGTTCATGCCAAAAAAGGGATGCGGTTCGCGATAATAGTGCAACACCTTTGGCAATTCTTCTCCTGGCACATTTAAAAGATAGGGTGCGTCATAGAATCCAGTGGCCACAATCACATTTTTGGCTTTGTAGGTTGCTTTAGGCGTGTGGACAACAAATTCATCTTTTCGGGTCTTAATAAAGTTGACCATTTCATAAAGATGCAGGTTCAAGCGCCAATGTTCAGCCACCCGTCTGTAATATTCGAGTGCTTCGGCACGGGTAGGTTTGGGTTGATGTGAAATAAACGGAACCTCCCCAATTTCCAATCGATCAGAAGTTGAAAAAAAGGTCATGTTGAGGGGATAGTTATAGATGGAATTAACCAAAGGCCCTTTGTCTAAGATGACATAACGCAAGTTATTTTTTTGAGCCTCAATGCCGCAGGCTAAGCCAATTGGGCCTGCTCCAATAATGATTACATCAAACATAGTGCAAAAGTAAAAATTCCTTTTTACTTAATGATGCATAGATATAAACTATAGAATAAAAAAAACAATAAGAATAAGCCATGATATAATTAAAAATTAAACGCTTTTATGGGGTTAATGCGTTTGATTATAATAAAAAACAATCGAATTAGCTAGACTAATAAGATTCTTTGTCTAAACAAAAGACTGCCCACACTTCCCACGCAATATATTAGGGCCACAAGCCCGCCACAATAGTGGTGTATGGCTAGGGTGCTGAGCCACCACCAGAGAGGAAAAAGAAACGCTCCAGCAGCATATTTTAGTGAGCTAACAAAGACTTCATCGGGAAATTTATGGATGATGATTCTGGTAATCCAAAGGGGTAGCAGGTTGGGCAAGGCCAAAAGAATGCCCCATAACTTTTTATTAGGACCTGCTTGGGGTGGAGCCAACTCCTTTTCGGCTCTCAATTTTGCTTTTAATTCCTCAAATCCAAGGCGTGTATTGTGGGCGTTAATCCCTTTTTTGAGCTTATTGTAGTTGTCAGAATTTTCGGGTAGCCAAAGGCAGACTTTCATAGCATCGGCCAGTTTTTCTTTTAATTGATTGATATTTTGAGGTTCGGGTTGGTCTGTTTTAATAAAATCTTGTACCAAAATGGGTTGGCCAAAAACCAAATGCAGCGTGCAACGGGGCTGTTTGTGATGCCCATAGTTAATGCCTACAGGTTGGAGATAAATTTTTTGATTGGGATTTTTAAGTTGAGCTTGATAGACTAATCGACTGCTACCTTTGGAAAGGTTTTGTAAATAATATTCATCATGGTGCCCGCCCTCCGAAAACATGAGTATGTTTTCTCCTTTTCCTAAAAGGGAGAAGCATTTTTCAAAAGTAAGGTCGTTTTTCTTTAAATTTTGATACCCATTTCGGATGCGATAAACCGGCAACATTTTAAAGGCATCAAAAAGCCATCTTTGAGGGCCGTTAAATACATCTGCACGCGTGAGCGAGGTAATGGTTTTGGGCGTAAAAGCTCCAATGAGCAAGGGGTCTAAAAAGGCACCTTGGTGATTGGGAGAAAAAAGAATTCCGCCTTTTTTGGGGATGTTTTCTTGGCCATAAATTTTAACTTCTCTAAAATAGCCGTAGGTGTAGATCTTAAAAAAATATTTAAAGAAAAAATATAGAAATTGTTTCAACAATGATTCGATTTTTATGGGTTGCTTCGTTAGAATTATACTGCTAATTAAAGCATAAAATTAGAGAATCTTGTAGTGAAGATTAGAGCAAAAAAAGATTTGAAGTAAAATTTAGACAGTTGACACCCCTTTAAAGTTAAATGAGAATTGAAGGAGCTAATGGAAAATATTTATTAAATTTGAGAAAAAGTGCTGAAGGATTTCCTTCATTTCCCCATTCAAAAAAATTAGAAAAAACAAAAATAAACTATACATTTTATGAAACACAGGCTTTCTTTTAAAGCGCTTGCATCGGCGGTATTGATGTTTAGCGCAACGCTACTTCATGCTCAAAGTACAATTTCGGGAGTGGTGACCGACGCAGAAACTCAGGAATTATTACCTGGAGCCAACATTATTGTGGTGGGTTCTAACACAGGAACTACCTCCGATTTTGATGGAAATTTCACTCTAAGTACAGCTGCTTCTCCACCTTTTACGGTAGAGATCAGTTCCATTGGTTTTGCCAGTCAACGTGTTGAGGTGACTGCCGCAGACCAAACCATCAATGTGCAACTGGTACCCGGTCAAAATTTAGATGAGGTCATAATTTCTGCTTCGAGAAGATCAGAAAAAATGCAAGATGCCCCGGCTTCGGTATCCTTAATTACGGCTAAAGAATTACGCAATTCTCCCAATGTATCAGATCCGGTGCGAAACCTAATCAATATCCCAGGTATTCAAGTTCAACAGCAATCGGCTAACTCGCTCAATATTGAAATGCGCGCTGGTTCAGGTGTTTTTGGAACTTCAACTTTTCCCATTTTAGATTATCGCTATTTGGTTACACCCTCTGCCGGTGTGTTTTTAAGCTATCAAACAGGCTTGTCAAACATTGACATAGAACGGGTTGAAGTGGTTCGAGGAGCAGCCTCTGCCCTTTATGGGCCAGGAGTGACTTCTGGTGTGGTTCATTTCTTATCGAAAAAGCCAATTGATTATCCTGGAACCACCATTGAAATGTATGGCGGGAATTTATCTTCATTTGGAGGAGCCTTACGTCATGCCGGACGCAATGAAAATAAAACTTTTGGCTACAAGATAAACGTGCGCTACAATCGCGGTAACGAATTTGGTCTTGACCCCGTTGAGGATGCTAGTTTCATTTCCTCATTCCAAAATAGTGTTCGTCAACCCGCAATAAAGAACAAGATAGTAGACGCTACACAGCAGGGAACAACGCTTTTAAATGAGTTAGATTTAGACACCGATAACGATGGAAACCCCATGGCTTCTGAATATAAAAACGTGGCCTTCAATGCACACTTAGAGTTTAGACCCAATGACAAAACTTCAGGTGTTGTAGCTGGTGGTGTAAACAACGGAAGCGGTTTGTTTTTCAACTCACAAGGACCAGGGTTCACCCAAGGAAACGACTATTGGGCTCAAGCACGTCTCACTTCTGGTGGCCTTTTTGCTCAGGCCTACTACAACTACAATGATGGAGGAAGTGCTGAGAATCCCACCTTTTTATATTTAACCGGCTTTAGACAGGTTGCCAAAAGAGCCTCTCTTGAAGCCCAATTGCAATATAACTTTGACGCACCCAATTTCCTCGATTCCAATTTTACCATTGGAACAGACTATAGAAATACAGCTTCAGATTCTGAATATACCCTCTATGGAAGAAATGACGATGATGATCCCTATGTCATCACGGGGGTTTATGGACAAGGCACCTCGCGTTTAGGCGATAAGGTTGACTTGACCTATGCTTTGCGTTATGATCGTTTTAATTTTGTGGATGAAGGTGCAATTGCCCCTCGAGTAGCTTTGGTCTATAAAGTGAGTCCTAAAAGCTCGTTGCGCTTGTCCTATAACGTGGCCACCTTTGGCCCTAGTGCGTTAGAAACCTATATTGATTTTCCTGTTTCCACTCTTGCACCTGGGGTGTTAGACGTTTGGCTATCGGGACAAATCGAAAATCAAGGGTTTAATCCCGGTGCCGGAATTGAATTGACTGGAGCCAACGGACTTACCTTGCCTCATGGCACTCCTGGGCTTCCATTGGCGGTTCCCTATGGTGCCGTGGCAGCACCAACTCTTGAGGGTCTTTATGGAATCCTTGGTGCCAGTGCTCAGACAGCAGGTCTTTTACCATATGTACAAAATTTCTTTAACAACTATCAAGGTCCCAGTGGCTTAACGGGTTCATTAACACCTTATAACTTGTTTAATAATGAAGCCATGCCAACGTTAGATGAAACGTCTTCTGCCGCTATTGGAACCTTAAAGTCTTGGGAAGTAGGTTACAAAGGTTTATTAGGAGACAAATGGTCCTTAGGAGTTGATGTTTATACCTATGAGCGTACTGGGTTTACTCAATTTACCGCTATTGGCCCTACCTATCGCTTAGGGGGTATTGAAGGCATTGCGGGTGATTTAGCTGCTGCTGTCAGCTCTGATTTTGGAGCCGATCCAGTGATTCAAGCCGTGATTGCTCAAGGCACCACTGCTGCTGTAAACGCACAAGTGCAAGCAGGAGTAGAAGCTCAATATACGGCCTTAGGCATTCCAGAAGCCATTTGGGCAACAGGAGCACCTGCCAATGCTCTTTTCCCAGGCTCAGACCCAATTCCTTCTGTGGCTGATGCTACTGCTGCTACGGCTGCTGGCATTATTCCAGGAGCTATTGCCGCTGCTACACAACAATTAGTTGGAGGAGTTGCCCAAGCCTTTACACAAGGGGGTGCGGGCTATGCTTCTGCAGTCACTCCAATTGCCTCAGTTTTTGGAGCTGTGGAATCTGACAGAGTGCCTCAAGGCGATGGTATCACGCACATTCCTGCAGGATATAGACGTTTTGGAGACGCCACCCGTAGCCACGTTGGAGCCGATATTTCTTTAAAATATAGAGCTTCTGACAATTGGTCTTGGTGGGCCAATTCTTCTTGGTTAAGCCAAAACAAATGGATTCCAGGAGAAGATAATGATGACGACCTTCCTTTTTCGAGCTATTTAAACGCCCCAGCTTTTAAATACAGAATGGGAGTTAATTTTACGGGTGATGATGGCTTTAGAGCTTCGTTAGCTTTCCAGCACGATGATGAATTTGAATCCAATCAAGGGTATTTTTCAGGTATAGTTCAAGCCAAAAACCTATTCGATTTAAATTTAGGTTATCAAATCTCTGAAGGATTTGGGTTAGATTTATCAGCCACCAACTTATTTAATCAGGAATATAGAGCATTTCCAAGCATGCCAGTCATAGGAAGACGTGTATTCTTGAAAGCCATAATTGATCTGTAAGCCCTTTGCAATACAATTTGAGAAAAGGGAGCTTTTTTAGGCTCCCTTTTTTTAGCAAAAAACCTAAAAATTGGTAGTGTATCTATCCCTATCCTACTATATTTGCAGTGCAAAAAATAAAACCAATTAAAATGGCGCAAACGCAAGGCATTGTATCTCAAATTATCGGTCCAGTTGTAGACGTAGAATTTGCTGGAGAAAACAGCGAATTACCCAAAATTTATGATTCACTAGAAATTAAAAGAGAAGATGGTTCCACTTTGGTATTGGAAGTCCAATCGCATATTGGCGAAGATACCGTGCGCACCATTTCTATGGACTCCACAGACGGTCTGAGCCGCGGAGTTAAAGTTGAAGCCACTGGAGCACCTATTCAAATGCCTACAGGAGAATCTGTTTACGGACGCTTGTTTAATGTGATTGGAGACGCCATTGATGGCATGGAAAATTTACCCAAAGCAGGAAATGATGGGCTGCCCATTCACAGAGAAGCCCCTGCTTTTGAAGACCTTTCCACTTCTACCGAAGTGTTGTTCACCGGAATTAAAGTAATTGACCTCATTGAGCCCTATGCCAAAGGAGGAAAAATTGGATTATTTGGTGGCGCCGGAGTTGGTAAAACAGTTTTGATTCAAGAATTGATTAACAATATTGCCAAAGGACACGGAGGACTTTCTGTATTTGCTGGAGTGGGAGAACGTACTCGAGAAGGAAATGACCTTTTGCGTGAAATGCTTGAATCAGGCATTATTAAATATGGTGACGATTTTATGCACTCCATGGAAGCAGGAGGATGGGATCTTCAAAAAGTAGATAAAGAAGCCCTCAAAGAATCAAAAGCAACTTTTGTATTTGGTCAGATGAATGAACCTCCAGGGGCACGTGCTCGGGTGGCTCTCTCTGGATTAACAGTTGCTGAATATTTCCGCGATGGAGCAGGAGATGGTCAAGGAAAAGACGTGTTGTTCTTTGTTGATAATATTTTCCGATTTACGCAAGCAGGGTCTGAAGTATCTGCCCTTTTAGGACGTATGCCTTCTGCAGTAGGATATCAACCAACGCTAGCCACAGAAATGGGGGCTATGCAAGAAAGAATTACGTCTACCAAAAAAGGATCTATCACCTCTGTACAAGCGGTTTATGTTCCTGCGGATGACCTTACCGATCCAGCACCAGCCACAACTTTTGCGCACTTAGATGCCACCACCGTATTATCGAGAAAAATTGCCGAGTTAGGAATTTATCCTGCTGTGGATCCCCTAGACTCTACCTCTCGAATTCTTACGCCAGACATCTTAGGAGAAGAGCACTATGCTTGCGCCCAACGGGTTAAAGAATTGTTGCAACGCTATAAAGAATTGCAAGACATTATTGCCATTTTGGGGATGGAAGAATTGTCGGAAGAAGATAAATTGGCCGTTGCCCGTGCGCGTCGTGTGCAACGTTTCCTTTCTCAACCCTTCCACGTTGCCGAGCAATTTACAGGAATTCCAGGTGTATTAGTGGACATTAAAGACACCATTAAAGGATTTAATATGATTATGGATGGAGCGTTAGATCACCTTCCAGAAGCTGCCTTTAACCTTAAGGGAACTATTGAAGATGCTATTGAAGCTGGAGAAAAAATGTTAGCAGAAGTTTAGGCGCATGTATATTGATATTGTTTCTCCAGAAGCCACTCTTTTTAGCGGCGAAATAGACAGCCTCACCGTTCCGGGCACCAAGGGTTCTTTTCAGATTTTAAATCAACATGCCCCCATAGTGTCCACCCTAACAGAAGGGAAGGTGAAAATCCAAGGGCAATTAAAACTATCGGAAGAGGTTAAAAGTTTATTCTCACAAGAAAGTGATGGACACTACTATCTTTCTATTCGATCTGGGGTAGTGGAAATACGAAACAATAAGATTATTCTTTTAGCGGAATAGGCTTCCAAACTTTAACAGATACACCTACCTAATTTTGCATTTTTTTGGGAAAATGGCTTCCATTTTTCTCTAATTTTGTCTCTTCAAAAACCCCCTTAATCTTTATTTTCATGAAAATTCTTCACTCTTTTTCCATCTTTATTTTAGCTTTTTTCACTGTTGCGCTACAAGCGCAAACAGACAGTCTTAGCACTGCACAACAACTAAAAGAAGTAGTGGTTTCTAGCAATCGATTGGCGTTGCCTTTTTCACAAAATGAACGCACCGTTCAAGTTATCAATGGCGAAACCTTACAAGCTAGCGGAGTTCCCTCAGTGGCTGTGGCACTTCAACAAATTGCTGGAATTGATATTCGCCAAAGAGGCACCGCCGGCACTCAAGCTGATCTTTATATCAGAGGAGGAGGTTTTGACCAAACATTATTGTTGGTTGACGGCATCAAATTAGACGATGCCCAAACGGGGCATCACACCCTAAATTTTTTGCCACCCATTGAAGTAATTGAACGGATCGAAATAGTCAAAGGGCCTGCTGCTCGTGTTTTTGGACAAAATGCTTTTACGGGTGCCGTGAATATTATAACCAAAAAGAACTTTGAAACAGGTGGCAAAATAGGCCTACAAGCCGGGGCATTTGGGCAACTTTTTATACGTGGGAATTATCAATTTTCAAGTGCTAATACAGCCCTACTTTTGCATGCCGGCAACAACCGTTCGGAGGGCTATCGCTATAATACCGATTTTAAAAACCAAGATTATTTGCTACGGGCCACATTTCTAAAAAACACTACAGCCCCATTGCAACTCATTGGCAGCTTTTCAGACCGGAAGTTTGGTGCTAACGGTTTTTATGCTTCACCCCAAGCCAAAGATCAATATGAAGAAACCCAAGCGCAATGGGCTGCCTTGCAAACACAATGGCAAAAAGGGAAATGGACGTTTAGACCCCAACTCTATTGGAGAGCCGGAGAAGATCATTATATCTATATAAGGCAAAACCCCGCTATTTATGAAAACCTACATACGACTCAAAAAGTAGGAGCTTCTTTTAATGCTACCCATCATGGGGAGTGGGGCGCAACAGGTTTAGGCGTGGATGTTTTCACAAATTCCATTAACAGCAACAATTTGGGTGACCGTTCTAGAAAGGTAGCAGCCTTTTTTGCTGAACACCGCTTTTCTTTGGCGCAGGATCAATTGACAATTACACCCGGAATTGCCTTCAATCGCTATAGTGATTTTGGCAATTTTACCTACCCTGGTCTTGACTTGGGATTCAAACTTATGCCAGCTCTTTTGTTTTATGCTAATGCAGGCTATACGTATAGAGTGCCTACCTATACAGATCTTTTTTACATTGATTTTACTACGGAAGGCAATGCTTCCCTAAAACCAGAAAAGGCTTTGTCTAAAGAAGTTGGATTTCGATATGTAGCCCCTAAGATGAAGGCCTATATAGCCTATTTTAATCGTAAAGCCACTGATTTAATTGATTATGTAAAATATAACGAGACTTCTAAATGGCAGGCCAACAACATTCAACAACTCATCACCAACGGAATTGAAGCCGAATGGCAATGGCAGTTTACCTTAGAAAATCAGCCTCAAAAAATGATTTTGGGGTATGTGTATTTAAATGACGATTTGGCCAAAGACCTAGTTCCTTTTTCTCGCTACAGCATCAATTCACTACAACATCATTTCACAGCGACCTATCAAGCCCAACTCAATGCCCAATGGCACTTTTTTACAGCCTTTAAATATGGTCAAAGAGAAAAAACAAATGGCTATACGGTGATTGACCTCAATTTGGTTTGGCAACACAAACAATGGGCACTAAACCTAATGTTGAACAATTTATTAGACACCCGCTACACCGAAACTAATTTGGTGCCTATGCCAGGGGCACATGCTCTGGGTGGAATAAGCTATCAATTCTAGAAAGCCTTTTGAAGGGCCGCATAAATACGTTCCTTTTCCCAACCTCTATAGAGGAGATAGTCCATGATTTTTCTTTTCTGCACCAAGGGAGTGTGGTGTTGAACAGCCACCTTTCTTTTGTTAAAAAGCATTTCAAAGGTGGTTTCATATTCTATCTCATCAATTTCTTCCAAGGCTTTGTTGCAATTATAGCCACTTATCTTTCTTCTTTTAAGCTCTAAAACAATGCGGTTTTTCCCCCATTTTTTTTGGGTAAATTTTCCTCGGGCATAACTACAAGCAAAACGGGTTTCGTTTAAAAAATTGTGCTCAATCAAATGGGCTACTATGGGCTCTGCTGTGGCTTTGTGGAGTCCCAAACCATAGAGTTTTTCCCAAACCTCTTGATGACAGCGTTCTTGATAAACGCAAAAGCGCTCCAATTTTTTTTGTGCTTCTATAGGCGTAATGCTGTTTTTTGGCATGCTTAAAAGTAAAGTTTTTGGCTCACTTTTTCAGAACTTGTTTTTTCTTAAAATAAGTAAGTACTCACTTTACTAATCAAAACTATTTTAGTCAAGTGTAGGCAAAAAAAAACCGCCCCTAAAGGCGGTTTATAATGTTAACTTCGGAGTATTTTTTTTTGTTTGTTTAAAAAATGAAACTCCAAATAGCGGTAAGCGTGGCGTGGCACAATATGAATCCACTTTTGGTATTTAAAATACCATTGCGTTCGGACGGATGGAAGTCCTTGCAAAAGATAAGCAGCCACAAAGGGATGAACGTGTAAATAGATCGCTTGACCTTTGTTGCGCTGATTCTTAGTAATTCTACTAAGCTCTGTGTTGATTTTGTCAATTAAAACAATGGGTGCTTCAACCTCTCCATTTCCATTTGGATTGGGTTCTTTGGTTTTGATATTCATTTCGGGTCGCACCCGTTGTCTTGTAATTTGAATGAGTCCAAAACGGCTGGGAGGCAGAATTTTGTGTTTGGTTCTGTCGCCCTGCATTTCTTGCTGTAAATGTTCAAATAGTTTTTTGCGATTGGCATTGGAATTGAGATCAATAAAGTCTACCACAATGATGCCTCCCATATCGCGTAAACGCAATTGGCGGGCAATTTCTGAGGCAGCAATCATATTGACCTCCATGGCAGTGTCTTCTTGACTTTTTGAACGATTTGATCGGTTGCCGCTGTTCACGTCTATAACGTGTAGGGCTTCTGTGTGTTCAATTACCAAATAGGCTCCTTTTTGCATAGAAACCGTTTGACCAAAAGCACTTTTAATTTGCTTGTCTACCCCAAATTTTTCGAAAATAGGAATATGATTGTTATAGATTTTCACAATACCTTGTTTTTTGGGTGCAATGGTGGCGAGATAGTCTTTAATTTCTTGATGCATAATGCGGTCATCTACATGAATTCCGGTGAAATGATCATCAAAAATATCTCGTAAAATAGAAGATGAGCGATTGATTTCACTCAAGGCCTTAGTTGGAAAACTGTCTATAGATTTTAGTTTAATAGACAACTCCTTCCACCTTTTGAGCAGTTGTTGTAAATCGGCATCTAGCGCAGCTACCTTTTGGTCTTTTGCCACGGTTCTAATAATGATGCCAAACCCTTTGGGTCGAATGCTTTGAACTAATTTTTTTAATCTATTTTTTTCGTTGCGGTCTTCAATTTTTTGAGAAATAGAAACCCGATCTGAAAAAGGCATGAGAACCATAAATCGGCCGGCCAAAGAAATTTCCGAACTCAGCCGAGGGCCTTTGGTTGAAATGGGTTCTTTTACCACTTGCACCAAGAGGGTTTGTTTGGGTTTGAGCACGTCTCCAATGAGGCCGTCTTTTTCTATGTCTTTTTCGTAACGAAAATTTTTTAAAAAATAATCTTTGCTTTTACCTGTACTTACCTGTTTAATGTATTTAACGAGTGAAGGAAACTTAGGTCCTAAATCGTGATAGTGTAAAAAACCATCTTTTTCATGCCCCACATCTATGAAGGCAGCATTGAGACCTTGAACGGGTTTCCGGATTTTGGCTACAAAAATGTCTCCAACCGAAAACTTATTGTCCTCCACTTCTCTATTTAGCTCAATTAATTTTCCATCCTTGAGCAGTGCAAAATCAACAACAGAGGAATTCGAACGTATAATTAATTCTTTATTCACTCTGATAAATTTTGTGTCAAAAGCCAAAAGCTTTTAACAGATTAAACATAATTTTTCAGGATTTTTTCCTGAGGCTCCAAACCAATGAAGCCATTTCAATGAACTTTAATTTTGGTAAATATTTTGAGTGTCTTGCCAAACACTATTTTTTCTTGTGGCGGTTTGCTCTACGACGTTTTTTACGTTTGTGAGTTGCAACCTTATGTCTTTTTCTTTTTTTACCACTTGGCATAGCGATAGTAAATTTTAATGTTAGAATAATGTTTTATGAAACAGGCACTTTTGTTTTCACGCCTTGCATAAACGTTTTTGCGGGTTTGAAGGAAGGAATGTTGTGTGCGGGAATTTGAACGGCTACGTTTTTGGAAATGTTTCTTCCGGTTTTAGCGGCACGTGTTTTAATGATAAAACTTCCAAACCCTCTCAAATAGACATTCTCACCTCTTTCGAGGGCACTTTTAACTTCTTTCATAAATTTTTCCACGGCAGCTTGAGCATCGGCTTTGTCAATACCCAAATCTTCCGAAATATTAGAAACAATATCTGCTTTGGTCATTTTTGTAAATTTTGATAATTCGATTCCTTTTTAAGAGGCTCGCAAATATATAAATAAAAAATATAAATGACTCTGTTTAAAGTTTTTATATTATACTTGCCGCTTTAACACAAAGTACTTTTGGTTTGTCTTGGACAATGCTTTTACTAGATTGGTATGCAACCCACCGGCGGAATTTTCCCTGGCGAGAAACCCGTGAACCCTATAAAGTATGGCTTTCTGAGATAATTTTGCAACAAACGCGAACCCAGCAGGGCTTGCCCTATTACCAAAAATTCACAACCGCTTTTCCAACGGTCTATCAACTGGCCGAAGCCTCCGAAACCGAGGTCTTAAAATTGTGGCAAGGCTTGGGCTACTACAGTCGAGCTCGGAACTTATGGGCTACTGCCAAAATCATAGTTGAAGAATACGAGGGTAAGTTTCCGGCCAATTTTGAAAGCCTACTTCGTCTTAAGGGTGTGGGAGACTATACGGCTAGTGCCATTGCCTCTATTTGCTTTGATATTCCACAAGCAGTGGTAGATGGGAATGTCTACAGGGTATTGGCCCGGCATTTTGGGCTTTATGAACCCATCAACACGCCGGCTGCGTTTAAACTTTTTAAAAAAAAAGCACAGCAGTTGCTGGATACTTTGCAGCCGGGAGAATTCAATCAAGCACTCATGGAGTTTGGGGCACTGCAATGTGTTCCCAAAAATCCCGCTTGTGGCGATTGTATTTTTAAGGCTACTTGTCATGCTTTTCAAAACAATAAAGTAAATGATTTACCCCTTAAAGGCCCTAAAATAAAGACTCAAAAGCGCTTTTTTAATTATTTGGTTTTACTTGATTCTAACAAACAGTTTGTGCTTCAGAGGAGAGCGACAAAAGATATTTGGCAGCAATTGTATGAATTTCCCTTATGGGAATCAAAACGAAATTTAAAACAACTTCCACCAGAGGCAATACCAAACAATGAATGGTGCGGCCTTAGTTCGTGGAAACGTTGGAATGACAAGCCCCTATTACACAAACTCAGCCACCAAGAATTGCACCTCACTTTTTGGGTGGCCACTACTTCTCACTTACATCCTCATGGCGTTTCTTCTAACGCAATGGAGGCCTACCCGGTGCCCGTTGTTTTGCAAAACTTTATCACCGAATTTTTCCAAAATTCCTGATGATTTTTTACATTTACGCTATAGTTTAATCCCAAAATTTAACAATCATGAGCGGTACACTAAACAAAGTTATGTTAATTGGTCACCTAGGTGATGAGGTAAAAATGCACTATTTTGACAATGGAGGAGCCATAGGGCGTTTTCCGTTGGCAACTAATGAAACCTATACCAATAAGACAACAGGTGAACGAGTAAGCAACACAGAATGGCACAACATTGTGGTTCGCAATAAAGCGGCAGAGGTTTGTGAAAAGTATCTCAGCAAAGGAGATAAGATCTATATTGAAGGAAGAATCAAAACGCGTAAATGGACCGGCGAAGACGGTGCTGATCGTTATACCACAGAAATCAATGTGGATGAGTTTACCTTCCTGACCAACAAAGGAGGAGAAGCCCCGGGGGCAGCTCCCGCAGCTAGCCAAACGACCCCTCCAGCAGTTCAAGAAGCACCTCCGGAGGAGGATCTTCCGTTTTAATTTTTGCTGATTGGATCCGGAACCCTTACCCATATTGGCTAATGCAATTTCAACAGAAAGCATTTCGGTGCTAATTCAGTTGCTGTTGGTCGTCTTTTTATTACTGCTTTCGGCTTTAATTTCTGGTGCCGAAGTAGCCTTTTTTTCCCTTAACCCTAAACTCTGGAAAGAATCCTATCGAAAATCAGGTGTGGGAGCCCGCATTGAGGCGCTTTTGAATCGTCCTAAAAGACTATTGGCTACTATTTTAATTGCCAATAACTTTATCAATATTGCCATTGTGTTGCTTTTTGCTTCCTTGCGACAGTTCTATTTGACCGGCATAGAAAATGAAACTCTTCAATTGGTCATTGACATTGGGCTTATAACGGCTATCATTCTCATTTTTGGTGAAATATTACCTAAGATTTATGCCAATCGAAATGCCCTAAAATTTGCACAATTGATGGCCTTTCCTGTTAGTATCTTAGATCGCTATTTTTTATTTTGGTTAACTATTCCCATGAGCCAGACCACTCGTTTTTTAGAGGTTCGCTTGGGGCAAAAAAAACAAAGCATTTCCGTGGACAATCTTTCACAAGCATTGGAGTTGACCTCCAACCACGAGACCACCCAAGAAGAACAAAAAATTCTAGAAGGTATTGTCAATTTTGGTAGCACAGACACCAAACAAGTGATGTGTCCCCGTATAGATATGTTTGCTCTGGCCGAAACAACTTCTTTTGAAGAGGTGTTGGCTCATATCACAGAAAATGGCTATTCTAGAATTCCTGTTTTTAAAGATAATTTAGACGAAATTACGGGCATATTATATGTGAAAGATCTTTTGCCCCACTTGGAAAAAAAGAAATTTGCTTGGCAAAAATTGTTGAAAAGCCCCTACTATGTGCCCGAAAACAAAAAACTAGATGATTTGCTACACGATTTTCAGCGAAAAAAAATGCATATGGCTATTGTTGTAGATGAATATGGAGGCACCTCCGGTCTCATTACTTTAGAAGACATTTTAGAAGAAATTGTGGGCGAAATTAGCGATGAGTTTGATGAAGATGCCTTGCGCTATTCTCGAATTGATAATTTCACCTTTGTTTTTGAAGGTAAAATTAACCTCAAAGATTTTGTGAAGGTTATTGAATGGGAAGATGAAGATTTTTTTGATGCCATAAAAGGTGAAGCAGAAACCTTGGCTGGCATGTTGCTAGAATTAGCCAAAAAGCTTCCACGAAAGGGTCAAAAAATAAGGTATAAAGGCTTTCAATTTACTATAGAAGAGGTGGATCGCAAACGCATTGTGCAAATAAAAGTTGTGGTGCCTAAAACCTAAGAAATGAAACATGCATTGCTTTTACTGGTGTTGTTTTGCATTTTCTCCTGTGAAGAAGAACGTCAACCCCTCCCAAAGGCTTATTTAAAACTTCAATATCCTGAGGCGAGCTACAAGGCCTATGCTAGCCAACAAGCCTTTGAGTTTGAACACAATAGTTTTGCTGAAGTCATAGAAGATGAAAGAGGTCTCAAATTGATCTATCCTTCTATGAAAGCCACGGTCTATTTGAACTACAAGCCGGTAGAAAAAAACCTGCCTGAACTTCTTAATGATGCCTATCAATTGCCCTATAAGCACGTGGTGAAAGCCACGGCCATTCCCGAAAAATTATTTATTAATAGAAAAGACCATGTGTATGGAACGCTTTTTATGGTAGAGGGAAATGCAGCTTCTCAGTTTCAGTTTTTTGCCACAGACAGCCTGCAACATTTTGTAATCGGGTCGCTTTATTTTTATGCGCAACCTAACTACGATTCGCTCTATCCAGCCATACAATATCTTCAAAAAGACATTGCCCATTTTTTGGAAAGTCTCCGATGGAATTAGTTTTGAGTCGGAATTTCTGAGGGTGCAATAGGGTTGTGTGTAGGCACTGTATAGGTTTTTCCATCACCACTTTTTTCAACCACTGCAATAAGTTTTGCAGCATTTAAAGTTGTTGAAGCGTCAAACACTACCCAGGCAGTTTGGGCTTCAAAATCAACATTTGCCGAAACAACGCCTGGAGTTTTGGACAAGTTTTTTTCTATAGTAGCGGCACAGCCAATGGCACACATCATGCCTTCAATATTCATTTTAAGCGCTTCCTCAGCTACGGCTAGGGTAGCCGATTGCTCTTCGGTGGTGCCAACGCTAATGATTTTTGCAGGGTTTGGGTTTTGACAAGCCACAACGCCAAGGAGCAACAGACTTAAATATAAAAAACGCATTGTTAAATTTTTCTACAAAGATAGGAGAAACCTCGACTTTTAGTCAAAAATTGTAGCATCAATTGGCACATTAAAGGTCGCTTCTTCTAGACTAAACTCAATTTCTTGTGGTCCCATACTTATGGTTGTGGTGTGGGGCATTGCAATGCCCTCTATTTTTTTAAAATCGCCATATTTGGTTATGGTTGTTTGGGTTTGACCCCCCATTGAAATGGTTTCAGCCGTTTGAATTTTATAAAAACTATCGGCAGCATAGAAGAAAGTTTTGCCTTCTGCAATTTGAACTTCATAGGCCTTCATTCCGTCTACATCTGTTTCGCCAATAAGTTCAAGTTGGTTCATATCTAAGGTCAACTCTGGAAAAATTTGAGCTTGTTCTATACTTTTGGTTAGCAATTCACCTTCAAAATCAATTTTTTGTCCCTGCATCATCATATAGCCTTGGGTTTGATTCACCACTTGTTTTTGCATAGTGTTGCCCATCATTTTCATTTCAAGGAGTAATTGTTTGTTGTCGGTCACGGTGGTTTCTATGCTAAGAGGAGTGCCTTGAATTTCACCCTTATAAATTGTTTTTAAGGAGTGAATCGCTTGTAATTGTTCCATACCCCCAAGAGCTTTTATATGCTGCTCTATTATGGAAGCTGCTGAAAGATCGCCTGCCATTTCGTAGTTAGGACGTTCAATGGAAGTGCCAAATTTGTCGTAGTAGTGCAGCGGTAATTTTTTGCCGTTAAGCGAAATATGTTCAAGGGCATCGAGAATATCTCGGCCTTTTCCGGTTACAAAAATGCTGGCTTGGTTGGCTAAAAAATAATCTTTGGCAACTCGCTGCACATCTTTGGAGGTTACGGCATTTATGTTTTTTAAGAAATTGCGATAAAAATCTTTGTCGAGGTCTTGTGTAATGACATTATAGGCAAAATCGGCAATCAACTCCGGGTCTTCCAACGAGAGGATAAAGGCCCCGGCATATTTGGCTTTCACCAAATCAAGTTCTTCTTGAGTGATGGGTTCTTGCGCTAGTTTTTTGATTTCCCTCAACATTTCTACCACAGCACTATCGGCTACAGCATTGCGCACGCTGCTGCTCGCTCTAAATTTTGATTTGGTTTTGTGATTGGTGTTAAAAGATGAATATGACCCATAGGTATAGCCTTTGTCTTCTCTAAGGTTCTGAAAAAGACGCGCTTCAGCACCACCTCCCAAAACCTGATTGGCAATGAGTACCGGAAAATAATCTGAATCTTTTCGGGTGAGCGATGCTAAATTGACAACGGCAATTTCGGTTTGAACAGCATTGGGCATGTCCACATAGTGCAGTGAAGTAGAGGGGGTGTTTTCTGGAACAGCCACAGGGGGAACCATAATATTTTTTGCTTTCCAACGGCCAAAATTTTTCTTCACCAAGCCGGCAACTTCTTCAAAAGTAATATCGCCAACCACAATCAAATAGCTATCGCCAGCATGATAGAGGTTCTCATATTTCTTTTTGATATCGTTCAAATTGAGTCTGCTCACTTTTTCTTCCGTGAGAAATTCGCCATAAGGATGTAAAGCACCATAGCTGATTAAATTTTCTACACGTCGGGCTGCAGCGGCTACGTTTTTTTCATCAGCGCGCAGACCTTCTAGGGCTTTTTCTTTTTCTTTTTTAAACTCTTCTTCTAAGAAGAGGGGGTCAAGAGTGGCTTGAGACAAAAGTTCTAACACTCTAGGGAAATAGCGTTTGAGGCTATTGGCATAGGCACCGTTTTCACTAAAAGATAAACGAGCTCCCATAAAGTCAATTTCAGCTTCAAAATCATCTTTAGGAGTTTGTTGAGAGCCTTTGCCCATCATGCTAGACAATAGCGATTCAGCCCCTACCTTATCTCCTTCGGGTTGCAACGGGCGATCCATACGCAAACTAACAGAGACTTGAGGCAGTTTGTGATTTTCTACCACCAATAGGGTGAGTCCATTGTCTAAAACCATTTTCTGAGGATCTCCGATGGCAATGCTAGGAGCAGGGCCTGAAGGGGGTTGTTGACTACGGTCTATTTGTGCTATGCCCATTGAAAGAGCACACAGAAAAAAGAAGGAAAAGAAACTATTTTTCAAGATTTATTGGGATTTTCGGCTTGTGGCTCTGGTAAATATTCTAGCTCTAAGCGCTGGTTTGGGTTTAAATATTTTTGTGCCACCGCCTGAATTTCTTCTCTAGTGATGGAACGATAGCGGTCAATTTGTGTATTGATTAAATTGGTGTCGCCGTGAATCACATAATTATGGGCCAGTGAATTGGCAATGCCCGAAATGGAGGCGTTGGTGCTCACAAATTGGGACTCAAATTTGTTGAGCAATTTTTCATAATCCTTTTCGTCAATCAATTGGTCTTGTAGGGATTTAATTTCTTCATCAATAGTTTTTTGGAGGGTGCTGAGAGAAGTTTCCCCAAGTGGAATGCTAAAAAACATAAAGGGGCTGTAGAGCGCATCTGAAAAGTTGTAGGCATTAACACTTAAAGCCAATTTTTCTTTGTCTACCATTCTTTTATACAACCTTGAACTTTTGCCATCAGAAAGATAGCTGGCAATCATTTCTAGAATCTGATTTTCTCTGTTGCTTTCTCCAGGAGTTTTATAGGCCATTAAAAGTGCAGGCAGCTGAATATTGGCATCAAAGGTTTGAGCGGTGATGGTTTTTTTAATTTCGGGTTCTTTAGGGTAGTTTCGTTTGATTTCCTTTCCACGGGGGATACTTCCAAAATAGGCCTCAATTTTTTGCTTAGTACTGGCAATATCAATGGCCCCTGCAATGGTGAGCACAGCATTGTTGGGCACATAAAATTTGTTATTAAAAGCCAAAAATTCTTCGAGAGTGGCAGCGTCTAAATCGGTCATTTTGCCAATGGGAGAATGTTGGTAGGGGTGCTGTGTAAATAAGTTTTCATATACGCTAATAAACCATTTTCCATAAGGGCGATTGTCATAACGCAGCCGTTTTTCTTCTTTCACTACTTCGTTTTGAGTAGCCACACCTTTTTCACCAATAATGGGATGCAACATGCGCTCAGACTCCATCCAAAGAGCCAAATCGAGTTCATTTGCTGGGAGTGCTTCATAATAATAGGTATAATTTCCAGAGGTATAAGCGTTGTTTTGTCCTCCTCTGGAGGTTACAATAGTAGACCATTTTCCTCTGGGAATATTTTGGGTTTCTTCAAACAACAAGTGCTCAAAAAAATGAGCAAAGCCGGTTCGATTTTTTGCCTCATCTTTAGGTCCTACTTTGTATAATACTGAGGTGACCACAATGGGAGTGCTGTTGTCTTGATGCAAAATAACATGAAGGCCGTTCGGGAGATCATATTCTTCAAATTCTATCTCCTGAGCATAAAGCCCTTGGATGAAACATACCAATAATAAAAACCAATTTATTTTTTTCATAGTGTAGGATTTGAGTTTAAATTTTAATTGAGAATTAAAAACAATTTGAATAAAGGAAATTGGGCATACAGTATACCCTAAAACCTCAACCAAATTAGTACATTTGAGTAAAATAAAAAAATAAAAACCGATGAACACTACTTCTTATGTCTATTTTTTTTGTGCTCTCTTTTTATTCTCTTTTTGTCTTGATATTCATGCTCAGGTTTATGAATTTTCTTCTGAAGAAAAGGGCAAACACTATCAACACCGCATTTTTAAAGATGATAATTATTTCATTGAAACCATCTTTGGGAGTAACCCCCCTGAGTTTGTCCTCACACGTGGGGGATTTTATACCACAGAGGAAAACCACATTAGCGTGACGTTTGAATTTAATTCCAATTTTGAACAAGATGGATTAAAGCAACAAAACTATTCCCCTGATGCCCGTTGGAAAAATATTTCAAAAGAGGAGCGTCCCTTGCAGGGCAAATGGCTCATGGGTGGCCGAGTGACAGACACTGGCGAACAACGTCGAGACCTCTCTAGTGCTCGAAAAACTATGAAAATTTTATATCAAGGTTATTTTCAATGGACGGCTTTCAACACTGAAAGTTTAGCCTTTTTTGGGGCAGGTGGAGGCACCTACACGGCCGCTAATGGAACCTATGAAGAACACCTTGATTATTTCTCAAGAGACAATTCTCGTGTGGGAGCTAAATTGCCTTTTTCCTATGCCCAAAAAGAAAATGATTGGTACCACAAGGGGCTGAGTAGCAAAGGCAACCCTTTTCACGAAATTTGGACTGCTCGCCCAAGACAATAGCGCTATGCCTTGAGGCAAACTTGTTGAACGTTTCAAAATATTGTTTCTTTGCAGCCTAGGGCAAAGAATATGAAACAAAACAAGCCAATAGAATGAAAACGCTCGAAGACCTTATTGCTTTGCTAACCCTTGAAAAGGTATCAGAACACCATTTTGTGGGTCAAAATTATGCTTCTCCTTGGGGCCGTGTTTTTGGTGGGCAAGTATTGGGTCAGTCTCTGCATGCTGCCTATCAAACCGTGCCCGAGGATCGAGTGGCCCATTCCATGCACGGCTATTTTATTTTGGGGGGCAACATTGACATTCCCATAGACTATCAGGTGGACACCATTCGGGACGGAAAGAGTTTCACCACAAGACGGGTAGTGGCCTATCAAAACGGGAATGCCATTTTTAATATGGCGGCTTCTTTCCAAAAAGAAGAAGATGGGGTTGATCATCAAATTACCATGCCCAATGTGCTCACCCCAGATTTATTGCTAACCGATTTGCAGCAAGCCAAAGTATTAGAAAAAATAGACCCAGAACGCTATGCACGTTTAGTTGCAGCTCACCCTGCAATGGTTGAATTTCGGCCTGTTGAGCAAGCCACCTATTTGCAAACTCAAAACAAACCGCCCAAGTCTCATGTTTGGATGCGCATTAAAGGCGCAGTGCCTAAATCTACTCCTCTTAATCAACAATTATTGGCTTTTGTTTCAGACTACAGTCTTTTGCTAACAGCCACTCTCCCTCATCGCAAAGAACTATTTAAAGCTAAAACCTTTTATGCTAGCTTGGACCATGCCCTTTGGTTTCATCGTCATCTTAAAGTGGACGATTGGTTTTTGTATGAACTGGAAAGCCCTAGCGCCTCCAATGCCCGTGGCTTTTCGAGAGGGAACTTTTTTGATAAAAATGGAATATTAATGGCTTCTGCTACGCAAGAAGGCTTAATGAGAAAACAAAATTAGGTTTATGAATCGCTTCATCATAATAGGTGCGCTAGTATTAGGCACCTTTTTTAGTTATGCACAAGAATATGAAAAGGTAGTTGGGGCCTGGAATGCTCTTTTTTTGAATAACAAACTGGCCGATCAATGGCACCTTACCACAGAGCTTCACCATAGAACAATCAATGGCCTCGTTACTCTTGACCAACACATTTTTAGACCCTCTTTGAATTTTAAAAGTCCGTCTGGTTTCCAATGGACAGCGGGCTATTCTTATTTGCAGAACTACAATTGGGATCGTAACGCAACTCCTAGGTTTTTGAAAGAACAAAATATTTGGGAACAGTTGAAATTTTCCCTTAAAGGAAAAAAAGGGGAGACTTTCACCAATCAATTTCGACTTGAACACCGGTTTATTGAACAAAGTTCAGGACCCAAAAAATATGCTTTCTCTAGTCGAATTCGTTATCGTTTCACCTATGCCTATCCTCTTTTTGTGGAGCAGTGGAAAGGGGATGTAAAACTGGTGGTTTACGATGAAATCTTTTTAATCCTCAACCCCCAAGGTATCCCTTATAGGTTCAATCAAAATTGGACGTTTTTAGGATTTAATATTAAGCTAGGTCAAAAAGCAAACTTGTCCACTGGAATTCAAAAAAACACCATTTCTAGAGGCAATAACCGCTATTTGATGAATCGTTTTTTAAATTCTACCCTGAGATACACCTTCTAACTCACTAAAATGCAAAGAGCTAGATCATTTTATTGAGAAGATTCGCTATCTTAACCTAAAATTTAAGGTATGATACGTTACGTTTTCATTGCACTTTTGTATGGTGTGATCTCCTATGGGCAAACCTCAACTTCTGCCCCTTTTTTTAGAGCCCCTGATAACCTAAAACTTGTCAGTGCCGACCTTCACATTCATACGGTTTTTTCTGATGGCTCAGTTTGGCCAAACATTAGGGTTGAAGAAGCCAGACGGGAAGGACTTGATTTAATATCGCTCACAGAACATTTAGAATATCAACCCCATGAAGAAGACATTCCACATCCCAACCGAAACCGATCCTATGAAATTGCCCTCAATAGTTTGCGAGAGGGAGAAAAGCTGCAAGTGATCCACGGCTCAGAAATTACACGTTCTATGCCTCCCGGACACATCAACGCGGTGTTCATTACAGATGCCAATGCTCTTCTTTTTCCGAATGATTCCCTAGCGGGTATACAAGCCGCTAATGCCCAAAAGGCATTTGTGTTTTGGAATCACCCCAATTGGGACGCCCACCGAAGCAATGGAATAGCACGGCTAGAACCCTTTCATGAGTATTTGATTAAAAACAAACTACTTCACGGCATAGAAGTGGTAAATGAAACAACGTTTTCTGAAGAAGCTTTTCAGATTGCTTTAGATCACGACTTAACCCTAATCGGCACGTCAGATATCCACGGTCTAACCACTTGGAACCACAATATTCCCCAAGGTGGGCACCGCCCCATGACCTTTGTGCTTTCTGAAAGTACCCAGCCCAATGCCATAAAGCAAGCTCTTTTTGAGGGTAAAACAGTTATTTGGTTTGAAAATCTCTTGATTGGGAAACGGGCTCATATAGAAGCTGTTATAAAAGCCAATGTTCAAGTTGAAAAAGCCTATTATAAAAAAGACAAAGAAATTTTAATGGTGACTTTAACCAACACAAGTGCACTTCCAATGGAATTGCAGTATAAAGGTGCCTACAGCCTCCATTTTAATAGTGACTGGGTTCATTTGCCGGCCTATTCATCAAAAGAAATTGCAATAAAAACAGTAGAAAAACGCAAGCGTGTAGATCTTCCGTTTGAAATTTTAAATGCCGTTATAGGACCCAAAAAGCACCCACAAATTAGTTGGCAAGTTGCTCCATAGGGGGTTTTATGAAAAGAAAGAACCGAAATGAAAAAAGAAAACTGGCACCCATTGCCCAACTGTTTAACCATTGCAAAAAGCAAGATTGAAGGTTTGGGGGTTTTTGCTACCCAATCCATCCCCCCTAATTTTGATTTGGGCATTTCGCATATTTTTCATCCCGGATTTCCAGATCACTATATCCGTACCCCCTTGGGAGGATTTATAAACCATCACGAAATGCCAAGTTGCAAAGCGGTGTTTAAAGAAGTTGATGAAGAGGTGGGCGAGTTGAAACACATTCGCATTGTTACCCAAAAAGAAATTCAAGCGGGAGAAGAGATCACGGTTAAATATGTGATTAACAAATTGGATGATCCCAAATGGGAGCTTGAATATGAAGCTACTCAGTAGCTTAGGATCTTTTATAGTAGCCTATATACCAAAGAAGGAACCCACATGCATATTGCAGTGAACGCCCATAAATTGAATTCCTTTTCATGCCCCAAATAAAGTGTTTCTTCTGCATGAGGGTGTTACCACAAGATTAGCAAAAAATGAAATTATTTTAATTTTTAACCACTTTTCAAATCAAAATAGTGCTTAAAACCTATGGATTTTGATTAATAATATCTTAATTTTGTCAAACAATTCTTCTATGATGAATTGGTTTATGGTTATTGCCTCCGGGAGTAATTCCTGGAGGCTTTTTTCATTCTAATGCAAAAGCAACATAGGCATCTCCCGAAGAGGTATTGAGTTTTCCGCCTCCACAAGCAATGATTAAATAGGAACGCCCCTTGTGTTGAATCAGACTTGGGGTTGCAAAACCAGAAAAGGATAAATCGGCTTCCCATAGCAGCGCTCCATTGTTCTTGTCAAAAGCTCTCATTTTTTGATCTGCAGTGGCCGCAATAAACACAAGTCCCGATTGGGTCACCAGTGGACCGCCATAATTTTCAGTTCCGGTCACCACATTATAGGCCTCCCCTAATGGCGTATTGCCTAAAGGAACTTTCCAAGCTATTTTTCCAGTTTTTAAATTGAGGGCGGTTAGGGTACCCCAGGGAGGACTTATGGCCGGATAGCCCTCTTGGGTTAAAAATTTGTGGTAGCCTGTAGATTGATAGCCTTGAGATTCTAGATTCAAATCTGTAGCTATTTTGCTATTGGAATTTAAGGCTAAAAGATAGTTGGTTAAACGCAAAATGACTTGCTCATCCAAATGGGAAAAACCAGGCATCATTCGTCTTCCACCTTTTATCACAGCAGCTATTTCTTGGGAACTAAGTCTCTTTTTAAGTTGAAGTAGTGAGGGAACCGTTTCACTTCCCCTAAAGTTTTTGCCATGACAATTCATGCAATTGATGGCATAAAGTTGCTCAGGATTTTGAGCTGTTTTTGTATTGATCATGGGCACCATAGTCAACACCCAAGGCATTTCATTTGTATTAATATAGAGCCATTGCTTATGCGGATCAAGCGCTGGCCCACCCCATTCAGCTCCACCATCATAACCCGGAAAAATGAGGGTGCCTTCTTGGGAGGGTGGTGCAAAAATATGCTCCTTTCGATAGCTTCTAAATTTAGATAATAAAACCTCTTTTTCTGCGTCGCTAACATATGGATTGAGATCTTTTTCGGTGAATTGCTGTCGAGAAAAGGGGCTAAAGAAAGAGGGAATGGGCTGGGTGGGTGATAAGCGTTCTCCCGATAGAGGAGATGATGGAGGCACTGCTTCTTCGCGAATTTCATAGAGGGGTTCTCCCGTAATTCTATTGAGCAAAAAAAGGAATCCCGATTTCGTTATTTGGGCCAAAGCAGGAATTTTTTCTCCCTTCATGTCATAGTCAAAAAGAACGGGTGGTGCAGGAAGGTCTCTGTCCCAAACATCGTGGTGCACGGTTTGATAATGCCACAATAATTTTCCCGATTGAGCATTGAGGGCCACAATTGAATTGGCAAAGAGATTATCGCCCCAGCGGTTGGCCCCATAAAAATCATAACTAGCAGAACCTGTAGGTGCATACAAAATACCTCTTTTTTCATCTAAACTAAAACCTGACCAAACATTGGCGCCTCCTGCCCATTTCCATGCATCAGGATTTTCCCAACTTTCATATCCTGTTTCGCCCGGTTGGGGAATGGTATTAAAATTCCAAACTAGAGCCCCTGTTTCAGCATCAAAGGCACGTATGTTGCCTGGAGCAGCAGGGAGCGCTTCATTAACTCGTGTGCCCACAATGAGAAGGTTTTCATAAAGTACCGCCGGACTGGTGGCAGCGACATAGAGCTCTTTGGCTCGTTCGCCTAACCCTATGTGCAGATCGAGGATGCCTTGCTTGGCAAAAGGCTTATGTAGCCTTCCCGTAGTGGCGTTGACAGCTAATAAATTAGAGCCTACACCATAAAATAAAATAGATTCACCCGAAGGATCTACATAATGTGTAATTCCCCTACTCACATTCATGGAAAAGGAAAAGTCTTGTTGCCCGCCTTCAAAAGCAATGGCAAATGGATCAAATGTCCATAGAGAATCTCCTGTTTCTACTTGAAGGGCAAAGAGTTTTAATTGAGGCGAAAGACCATAAAGCACAGAATCTAGCACTAGCGGATTGGTTTGGATTTGGGTTCCTTTCTTGCTGTCACCTGTGCGATATTCCCACACTTTTTTGAGTCGGTGTAGATTGCTTGGAGCAAGTTCTGTTTGCGCTACAAAATGTGTTTTGTCATGTGATCCACCATAAATGGGCCAGTCTGTTTTGCTACTTTCCTTTGTTGTGCAGCTAATGAGCAAGCTCAAGGGCACTCCTACATATAAGATAGATTTTAAGAGATGCTTTGTCATTGTTTCAACTATAGAATTGGCTTCAATTTCATGTATAGGCTTTGTAAATTTTTAGCAGATCAAACCAGAGTGAAAATCCATAGCCCAAGGGAACTTTAGAATCGGCGGTATCAATCCATTGGGCAATAGGAATTTCTCGAGAACGTTTAATAAAGAGCGGCTTACCATAATGTTTTAGGGCTCTAAAAAAGAGCTCCACATCAAAGAGCCATTGAGAAATAAAAGGTTTCTCAAAAAGAATAGGGACGAGTGAAGTTGCAAAAACCTTGGCTCCGCATTGGGTGTCATATACCGGAAGTGTGAGCATTTTAGAAATGAGCGTAGCAATGAAACGTCCAATTAAAAAGCGATACCACTTGCGTTGAATCACATTGTCAATTTTTTTTATTCGGGAACCAAAAACAAAAGTAATATCTGAGGTTATATATTGACTTAAGCGAAGACATTCTTGTGGGGTGACAGATAGGTCGGCATCGAGAAAACCTATTTTTTCAGGTTTTGCTTGAAGGGCTTCCAACATTCCGGTTCTAACGGCGGCAGCCTTTCCGCTATTGTGGGCATGCTCCAATACGCTAATATTAGTCCTGTTTTTTTGAGCCAATTGGGTTAGAAGTTCCAAAGTATTGTCAGAAGAACCATCGTCTACCAAAACAAATCCGCATTCGGGATGTGTTTTTATAAAGGCTTCCCACTTTTCAGCTTGAAAGCGCTTGGCTTCGTTATAGCAAGGCACCACAAGCAGCAGTTGTGTTCCCTTAACAATGGGTGTGTCTGCTTCCAACCCCATAGATTAATTGGCCGATAGGCCAGGTACATTTTCCGGAACACTTTCTTGCCAAGATTTAACACCAAATTTTTTAGGGTTAGGATATAGCTCATCTAAGCTATCGGCTTCATAAACACGGCCATTTTTGATGACATAGCGCAGGCTATTAGTGTTGCGAATTTGATCTAGTGGATTTTTATCCAGCACGAGAAGATCTGCTAATTTTCCGGGAGTAATACTTCCTAAATCTTTAGCCAATCCAATGGCATCTGCACCCAAAAGGGTGGCCACTTTAAGGGCATTGTGATTCGAAATACCCCCTGATTGCATGCTCCATAATTCCCAATGATAGCCAAGGCCTTGTAGTTGGCCGTGTGACCCTACTCCGGCAATTCCACCAGCTTCCACAAGGTCTTTAACAAATACGGCATGATCGTCAAAAACATGTTCTTCTTTCATAAACCATCCCGCGTTTCTTCTTCTCGATTTAGCGTCTAATTCCGATTTTGGTGTAAATCGATTGAGCTTGGGGTCATATTGAACATTTTCAGTTGCATAATAATAGTTTTCTGCCCAAGGGCCCCCATAAGAAACTAATAGTGTGGGCGTATAGGCTGTTTGTGATTGAGCCACAAATGAAATAAAGTCATCATAAAGCGGATAGACTGGAAAACTGTGTTCATGACCTGGGTATCCGTCTATGATTTGGGTGAGGTTTAATTTAAAATCCAACCCTCCTTCTGTGGTAGGCATCAATTTTTGCTCTTTGGCTGCCTGAATGATCCATTGCCGGTGTTTTCTGTTTCCGGTCAAATACATTTTGATGGTCTTGGTGTTATAATATTCCGAATATTGTTTTAAGACATTTCGGGCGTGTTCAAGACTTTTTATGTTATAGCCCCAATAACCCACTCCCGGTCCAGTAGAATAGACTCTAGGACCAATCAAATTACCTGCTTTGACTCTATCGGCATAGGTGAGCACATCGGTTGTTCCGGTTTGCGGATCGCGCGTGGTGGTAACTCCATAAGCTAAATTGGCAGCATACATCCAATTTTCGTTTTTGTGTAAATCCCAAGAAGGCCACATATGAGCATGCGTGTCTACAAATCCGGGTAGGATATATTTTCCACTCACGTCAATGCGATGCACATTGGGCGACACCTCCATGGAAGCTAAGGGCCCTACTGCTTTAATCCGATTGTTTTCGATTAAAACGGCTCCCTTTTCAATAATTTCATCTCCTTCCATGGTGATGAGGGTTGCGTTGGTTAACAAATAAGTGGCCTTGGGAATATCCCTCTTGGCGGCCACTCGAACACGAAATTCATTGGGACTATAGGCAGGCCCATCCTCTTCTTTTTCTTCCTCTTCTTCTTCCCCATTTTCTTCTTTCCTTTCGGCAGCCTTTTTCTCGGCTAGAGCGGTAGCAATGTTGTAGGCAAAAAAGGCATTGCCAATTGACCAATAGACCGTATTGCCGTCTTGGCTCCAACTGGGAAACTGTCCTCCAATTTCAGTTAGTTTTAGAGATGGAAAAGCAGCAGCCTCGGGGTCGCTCACATTGATTAAGGTAGGTTCAGCCCCAATATAGGGCACCGTAACCACATAAATATCATTATTGATTTGAGCTAAAGCATAGGTTCCTTTTGGCGCTTTTAAAATGATGCTTGCTTGAGAAGGTTTTTTTTCGGGAGCAGAAGGAGCATCAGAAAGAAGATGTTGGTCATTGTAGGCAGATCCATACACTGTTATCCCTTCTACCTTAACATATTGTTTGAGGTCTGTGCCATCCCAACGAATGGAAACAAGGCCTTTCTCGGCATGATTTAAATAAATTCTATTTTCATTGTGTACAAAATGGGGTTGTGAAAGATGATGTGCTTTAGAAATAAAATGAGAGGCTCCTCCTTTTAGACCATCTATCCACACCAAGTCTGTTTTGCTCATAAAAGCACGTGGGCCACTGGCATTTTGAAATTGCTGGCGGGCTCCTTCAAAAACGGCAATTCTATTAGAATCATGCCAAGCCGGATTGGAATAGACAGCCGCTTTTGTTGTGAGTTTGATGGGTTTTCCTTTGCCGTCTGCCCGCACCTTATAGAGGTGTCCGGCAGCATTTTTATCCCAAGTAACAAAAGCAATTTCTTTACTGTTAGGACTCCAGGTAGGCTGTGCTTCTACATGATTGAAAGAGGTGAGTCTTTGATGCGTTTTAGTTTTTAAATCCATCACATAAAGGCGGTCTAAGGCCGTAAACGCCATAGCAGTGCCATCGGGAGAAATTTTGGGGTCTCTAATCTGAGTTACGTCAAAGGTGGCACTGTCTTCAATGGGATAGTCAAATTTGAGTTGTGGCCCTAACACCAAGGTTTCTTCGACTTCAAAAGGAATATTTTGAGCGGGGCCACCGTTAATGGGAATACGATATATTTTTCCACCATAGGTAGTCAAAATGGTTTGACTATCTGGAGTGAACGACATGGCAGGCAAAACTCCTAAAGGGGCAATCGATTCTTGTTCGTCTCGCTGCACGGGGTAGGCTAACCACTTTTCATCTTGAGTGGCTAAATTGCGGGCAATTAAGCCTGTTTTGTCATTATAACGAGTGCCATAAACTAACCATTTTCCATCTGGCGAAAGGGTGGGGGTGAAAGCTGATCCATAGCGAGAAGTCATAGGGCTGGAGGTGCCATCTTCTCGGTCGTAAACAGCCAACTGATATTGCGGAAACTGAGCGTTATATTGCCAAGCACTTGTTCGTTTAGCATACCAAATGTAGCGTCCATCTGGGCTAAATTCGGGTTCAACTGCTTTGAGACTTTCTGGCTCTTTAAGCAGTTGTTTTCCTCCACCCCCTTCTTTGTGATAGAGGTGCAGTTTTAAATTACGGGTACCCTTGCTTACCACAATATAGTTGCCATCGGGAGACCATTGGGCCGATTGTATTTTGAAAGTATCTCCTTTGGTGACTTGAACAGTGTCTTTGTTTTCTCGGTCAATATACCACACATTATTGCCACCGCTCCGGTCTGAGAGAAACAAAATCGATTTACCATCTGGTGCATATTTGGGTTGAGAATCGAACGCTAAACCCGCGGTAATTCGAGTAGCTTTTCCTCCCCCTATGGGCATTTCATAAAGATCACCCAATAAATCAAAGGCAATGGTTTGCCCATCTGGGCTTACATCTAAAGACATCCATGTGCCGCGATTGGTTTTAATATCAATTTTTCGTTCGGCAACCAGGGGTAGCTTTTTTTCTTTTAGGGTGTCTTTTTTCTGAGTGAGAGAATCAGTCTGGGCTCCTAGAGAAGTTATTCCGCAAAGGCATAGCATGACGAAGAGCTTTTGAGCAAACGTATCAAATCCCTTTTTTTGGGTGTAAAACATTTCTATTGATTTAAATTATAATTCCATAGTTGCCTTTTTTTGTCCTTCGTCAAAGGGCTCTTGGCTTTCAAAATGGTCTTTTATTTTTTCTAAAAAGAGTAACTCGGCGTAAAACTGCCAGTCAAAGTTAAGGGTTTGATTGGCCGGATGTCGGTGATGATCCTGATCTAAGATATAGTCGTCGGGTTTATTTAAAATGCGGGTTTGACTATATACTGCTTCTAGTTCTTCACGAAGGTTTTCAAATTTTGCCTCTTGCTTTAAAATTTTGTCTAGGGCAACTTGCACTTCTGTTTCGGAAGAGGCATTGTCATATTGTTCCAACAACAAGAGGGTTTCAAAAGAAAAATGAGTGAGCTTAGACACTTGTTGATAAACCTCTATCATATATTGGTTTTTTGCCCCTCCCTTGAGCAAACGTTCCATTTTTTGGTTGTGTCCCTCGTTTAGTGCAACATATTTTTTAGCGGAGGCTAATCTTTTGGCATAACGAGTGGACCATTCGCCTTTTTGATTGGCTTCGGGCAAAGCAATGAGAAGTTCATCTTTGGGTTGCTCACTTTTTTTGAGGGAATTGCGATGTGCTTTGTCTACCACAAGTGCATTGACCCAAGCCCCAACAGGTCCTTCTAGAGAATCAATGAAGGCATGACTTTCAGCAGCCCATTCGGAACCAAAAGTGCGGTGTCTAAAGGCTTTTTTATAGTCTTCTTTATTTCTTTTTTCACCTGTCCAAGTGTATTCGGCAAAAGCACCTATTCCTCTTTTGTAGAGTTCAAAATGTGGAGAATCATCATCCCAAAGGGTTAACAATAAGCCCTTTAATTTTCCATCAATAGATTTTTCGGCAAAGGTTTTAATGTTATCAATATTACTTTCTCTAAGGGGCATGAGTGTCCAACGGGTTTGCCCTGCTGTAGCTCCCATCACTTGAAGCCCATTTTTAATGAACCATTCCATCGCTTTTTGATTGCCATAGGTTTCGGGGGTGTGATAGTTCCACCGCATATAAATACAATTTTTAGGAAACTTTTCTAAAAAGGCATTGAGTTTGGGCTCATTAGCTGCCCAAATAGAATCTACAGCAGCTTCAGAGATAGTGGTGTTGTAGATGGGACTCATAAGATTGGCTTGTTTTAGGGGCATGTCATCCCAAAAAATAGGGGTGCGTCCGTGTTCTTGGGCATAATCTGATACTTTATTGAGCCAATAGAGTTGGAGTTCTAAGGCAGATTGACCACTGTTTCTTCCCGTTGTTTCCACTTCATCACCACCCACATGAAGATATTCGCCATGGGGAGTAATGGCAAGGGCTTCGTCATAGAGATCAAACTGTAGCTCATAGGTTTTAGGATCTAAGGGATTAAAAGCCCAATCGCTTTCTGGATCATCCCTTAAGTCAAAGTTTTTAGGGTGTTTTAAAATGAAAGAAGCGTGACCCAAACCTTGCACCAAGGGGCTAATGCTAATATGACGATCATGAGCATAATTACTAATGGCCAACCATTGATCGGCCGAAAAGGCATCGGCTGAACCTACTTCAGGATGGGTTTTATATTGTAATTTGTCTTCAATTTCTAAAATCACGCCATTGATTTTTTGACGGGCCATTTCGTCAATTAAAGCATAATAATAGGCTTCTTGATCGAGGTGGTGTTTAACGTCCCAGTGAACGCTTCTATAGGCTAGTTGCGGAAAATCTTTAATTTCAGCCAAGGGCAAGGACACCCCTTGTAAAGTGGCATCTTCTATTAGTTGATCTAGGGTCATAAAGCCATAAAAAAGCCCTGCGGCATCTTTGGCTTCAATCGAAATTTTTTGATCCGTAATATCCAAGAAATAGCCTTGGGCAGGCAAATCTAAGTCCTCATTGATTTGATAGGAAATTTGGGCTTGGGCTTCTGATGAACTCGTTTTTAGGTTTTGCGTGTAGTCCATAAGAATGGGCAAAGCATCTTCTGTTGGGCTAAAGGCATATTTTAGATCTTCAGGAGCTAAAGACGAATAGCGTTCCTGTATGTTACTTTCTTGTGGACTGGGTAAGAGTAAGAAGGTAGCTTTTTTATTGTTTTCACAAGAGAGGAGCATCAATGCTACCCCCAACACATAAAATGATATAGATTTTATCATAGTTTCTTTATTTTAATGTTTCTAAAGGCCAAAGAGCTGCCGTGATCTTGCAAGCCTATATAGCCCGTTTTAAATTTTCCATAATCAGTATTCAACTTCCATTTACCAGAATTTTTTTTAGCCTGCCATTCTTCAGACCAGGGTTCAAATTCCAATACTTTTTTTCCATTCAACCAATGTTCCACTTTTTGAGGAGTAAAAACAATTTTAGAACTGTTCCAGTTTCCGGTGGGATAGAGTATTTTTTGAGCGGGATCAGCCTCGTGCATGGCATAGTCTGCGGCTGTTTGCTGCAAGGGTTTTAATTCATGAGGATTTTCAGTATAGCCCAAACTCAGGTTATAGGCCGTAATATCATCATATTTTGTGTAATTTTCATCGTCTATAATTTGATATTCTGGTGCCACAACAGGAATGCCATCATAGCCTTCTTTAACATGATAGAAAATGCCGCTGTTGCCCCCGGGAGGAATTTTCCATTCTAAATACAATTCAAAATTGTCAAATTCTTCGGCAGCATAAATGAGGTCTCTACTGCCTTTGTAGTCATATTGGTCTTCTGTGATCTTTTCTGAAACAAAGGTGAGGGTATTGTCTTCAATGCCCCAACCGGGAGGGAGCGAGTCACCATTGTAGGCGCGCCACCCAGCTGTTGAAGTACCGTCAAAAAGAACAATCCAATCATTTGATTTGGTGTTGGGTTTTTCTTGGCAAGCAGCAAGAATTAAGAGAAGACAAAGCGCATAATTTTTCATAAGGAAGTGGTATTAAAGGAGGAAGCAGGAAGCCCCTCATGATTAAAAAGGGTAGCGTCAAAATAATTTTTCCAGCCATAACGAACATCTTTGGGTTGTTTGACTCTGGGGTGCGACACCACCACATGGTTATCTACAATTTTGGCATTGGCCGGATAGAAAGTGCCATCCGTTCCTGCAATTTCAAATCCGTTTAGAGATCCTTTTTGCAGAAGACCCTCTTGGGCATAGTCAAAATAGACTTCTATAGTGTTTTTGTTGATTTTGTGATTTTTATAGAGCGGTCCGCTGGGGATTATGCTTTGTTGTCCATATTCGTTCGCAAAGGCAAAACGGGCTAGCCGCGCTCCTACATCTTGTTTGTTGGCCGGATGAATATCGCCTTCTTCACCAATGTCTAGCGTTACGACCATACCCGTTTGAGGAACTGCTAGGCTTTTTCTTTGCGCATCTCGAAGGGCTTGAGATTGCTGTTGGGGGCTGTATTTATAGGGTGCAATTTGAACAAAATAAAAAGGGAATTTTGAGTCCCACTGGCGGCGCCAATCCACAATCATGCTCGAAAATAATTCTTCATAGTCCTGAAAATTATTCACATTGCTTTCTCCTTGATACCATAAAGCTCCTTTAATTGCATAGGGAACAAGAGGTTGCAGCATTTTTTCATTCAAAATGCCAAAGGCATTGGGGTTGTTGAGCGTAATGCCATAACTCAACATTTTATCTAAATAGCCTTCGTTTTGAAGAAGTTCTGCATTGCTGTAATTGTGTTGATAGAAATAGCCATTTATATAAAAAGCCTGTTGTTTAAAATGCCAAACGCCTTCTTCAATAGAGTGTGTTTTGCCCTCATGTGCTATAAAAATATTGCCACTAAAACCACCCCCACCTCTTAGATCGATTACGCGCACTGCAAGGGTGTTTTCACCCTCTCGTAAAAGGGCTCTTGGAATCACATATCGAATTTCGCTACAACAAGACCACGATTGACCTAATAGAACACCGTTGAGATACGTCTGGCTCCAATCGTCTATTCCGCCTTCAAACACGAGCTCATAAGAACCGCTTTCAGCTAGAGATAAATCAAATTTTTTACGATACCAAACAACGCCATCATCTCCCCATTTGTTGTTGTTAAACAAAGACTCAAAAGGTAAAATCATTTTATTTGAAGGAATGTCCTCCGTGTTTTTTAATTGGATGCCTGTCCAATCATCAGTATTAAGGGTAATGTTTTCGAAGCCTTTATCGTTAAAGGATAAGTTTTGTAAAGCTAAGCTGTCATTGGGTTGTGGTGCTTTTTGAGCTTTATGTTCTAGAAAGCCCTCGTTGAGTTGGCGAATAGAGTCATTGTATTTAAGTTGTGTGGCTTTCAGATTTTCATACCCACCAACGGCTAACAATTCTTTTACGGCCTCTTTCGTCATGCTGTGTTTGGCGAGTTCCTCTAAGCGCATCCAAGCCTCTACACGAGTGCCTCCCCAACTCGTGTTTAAAATGCCTACCGGAACACCCAATTTTTCATATAATTCTCGGGCAAAGAAATAGCCTACTGCACTAAAACTTTTGATGGTAGTTGGGTGCGCCACTTGCCATTTTGCATCTTTCAATTTTGTGCCGGTTAAATCACGTGGCACAGAAAACATCCTTATGGAGTTGAAGTCTGCATTGGCAATTTCTTCCTCTTGATTGTTTATTCTTTGGCCCAAAGTCCATTGCATGTTAGACTGCCCTGAGGCAAGCCAAACTTCACCAATCAGCACATCTTGCAAGATTAAGCTTTGAGCACCAGTTTCAATTTCTATAGTATAGGGTCCTCCAAAGGAAGGGGTTTCTAGTCGTGCAAGCCACTCTCCGTTGGCATCAACCTCTGCCGATGAGGTGGCTCCCCATGTCGCTTTTATCTTGATTAGGGCTCCCGGTTGCCCTTTGCCCCAAATGGGCACTGTGGCCTCTTGTTGCAAAACCATATGGTCTGAAAAAAGGGGAGCCAGGGTGGCAGGTGTTGGCGGAGAACAACTCCAAAAAAGCATCATTGTGCTTAAATAAAACATCCAAGATTTAAATGATAGCATACCGATTTATTAAATAATGTAGTTAAAGCTAATCAAAATTTAATTAATGGAGGCAAGCTTGAAATTAAGCTTAAGGACTAAAAAATTCCTCTTCGGAAATCACCGTAAAGTTTCCTTCCATAGAGGCGTCATAAAAAAACGTGAAGGTGTGTTTTTCACCAAAATTGACCACCGTTTTTTGTTTGTCTTCATAGAAAAACTCTTTGGATTTATATTGCACATAAATACGTTCAATGGGAAGGTTTTCAAATAAATATTTTTCGTTGTTACGAATGTAGATATGTGAAATATATTTTTTGTATTGATCTCGAATGCACACAATGATATCGTGGTCAACGGTGTTAATTACTAAAAGGGAGGCATTGGAATTTTCATTGACCACATCTGGCGGAAACCTATGAGCAAAGGTTTTGTCTCCAGTTTGTCCTCTTTGTGCTGCAAGTTGAAAAGGCACAATTAGAAGTATGAAATAGAAAAATGTTTTCATGGCGGGCTTCTTTAAGTTCACTTCTAAAAGTACAAAAAAATTGATTAGACAATTGCTTCTTTATAGGTTCAGCCAGTAGGTCATTTTAAGGTTAATGCTTCTATAGCGCGGTTGCAATTCCGGCAGGGTATAGTAGTTGTTGTTGTAGACAATATAAAGATCAGACAAAGGGGCAAAACGCCATTGCAAACGGGAATTAAACCCTAAGTTTTCAGATTGCGAACTAAATTGAATGAGGGTTGACCAAAAAAGATTTTTACTAAAAGTAAAATCAAATTTTGGACCCACTAACCACAGTTTAGTGGTGGGTTGATTGGGGAGTTGGGTGATGTGATCATAATTTAATTTTAAAGTGGTGACTAAGCGCGGTTGAAGTCGCAAACTCACATTGTTGGTCACAGAATATTTTAGACCACCATAAAATTGACCATAGCTTTGGGTGCTTAGAAAAGTGAGCTTTCGTTTTCGGTCCGATTGAAAGGAAAGTTCCACGTTGTTGGAATAATAATAAGCTTCTCCTTGCAATGGGCTTTCAGGATTTATGCCAGTAGGGTCAAAATCGGCATTTAAAAACTCGTTTCGGTCAAAATAGGAGAGTCCTAAAACGGTTTGATTATTAAAATTTATTTCGAAAGTGGTGCGCAAGGTGCGTTCTAAGAGTTTGTTGTTGAGATCGGGCTTGGTCCACAACCAAATATTTTGGCGTAGTTCATAAAAATTAACACGACCCTTTTTGGGGTAAAAGAAATGGGCATATTCCGGCACTGTTTTAATAACACCCTTTCGCCTGAGTAAGCCAAGATCTATTCTAAAGTCGTCTCCTAAATAATCTACCTCAAAGCCAATTCGGTTTCTTCTCGTTTCACGTTCAAGGGCAAAACCACTGCTGAGGTTGTCATTTCCTTGTTGTGGGCTTTGGGAATAATAAAAAAAATAGCGTCCCTTCCAGAGGTTGTCCATGGTGTTCAAATCATATTCGAGTCCAGCTAATCGGTTAAAACGATCTTTTTCTTCTAAAAAGGAATAGCTTTTGGTAGCCTCTCTATTAATGAACAAGAGTTTGAGCCTAGACCGACTAAACACATTTTTTTGAAGAGACAAAACCGTGTTGTTTTGAGAAGCAATTTCATTAACTAAATCTTCGTCTGTGAGCATGTTGAGAAAGCCAATGCGCCAATTGTTATTGAGTTTTCCACTCAAGCGGGCGCCGGCAATAATTCTATTTTCGATAGTATTGCCATCTTTGTCTCGGGCTACCCCTATCCGTCGGGTTAAAAAAGGAGTCACCATTCTAGCTGCTCCAAAATTGGAAAACAAGTCGCTGTTTTGAAGAAAAAACTGCCTTTTTTCAGGCACTACAATTTCAAATTGAGTGAGGTTAATGATCTCATCATCAACCTCTACCTGAGAAAAATCTGGATTGAGGGTTAAATCGAGATTGAGTCCATTTCCAATAGGCACTTTAACATCTCCTCCAGTGGTAATTCTTTCTGTTTGGAGTTCTGCGGGAAATTGTTTTTCAGATCGGGTGTTCACATAGGGTATAATTGACAAAGGGGTGTTAGACTTACCCAGGGGTCTATCAAACTGAAGGGTGCCCATAAAGGCTAAATTAAAGTCTTTATATACTTGCGGAATATAGGCCCAAGAGGTGCGAACACCTAATTGGGTGTCAAAACGGAAAAAGTTAAAGCGCCAGGAGGTGCTGTTTTCCGGAAAATTAAGAGATGCTAACGGAATGCGCATTTCAATGATGAAATAGCCCTCATATGTTTCCCCTTCTACATCAAATTTAACATCCCAATCGCGATTAATGTCGCTGCGCGCATCCCCAACCCCTCCGTTCGAAATAAGGAGATCACTTTTCACGCCAAATGGATTGGAACCAAACATATAGGCGGTGTTACCATCACTATAGGTGTCTATAGTAAAGTTAATTTTATCGGAGGCTGCTCCACTAAAATCTCTGCGTAATGAGGGGGTAATGTATTGGTCGGAGCTGCTGTAGGCCTTGCATAGCAGATATAAATTTTGCTCATCAAAAAGCATTTTTAGAGTGGTGGGATGTTCAATATTGGTAGAATTGATAGGAAAATGTTGCCAACCAATTGTAGCTTCTTGAGCAGTGGCCCAAGCCGCCTCTAGTTCTTTTCCGTCAATGGTGATGGGCTCCTCAATATGTTGCACCAAAAGTGTGGGTTTTTCTTCCTGGGCACTTAACCAAAAGCTAGCCCCTAGTAGAAGAAAAAAAAGCTTCCCCCAAGCTAAAAAGCACCTCCAAACGGGCAATATCGTTAACGTTAACGAAAATTGGACGTTAGATTGGGATAAGGAATGTAATGGCAGATGATGATTCAATCCGACAAAATTTTTGATATGCTATCGAAGGTAAACATTTAAAGTTTACACCGTGCAAGTTTAAGACACAAAAAATCCCCCAGAAAGGAGGATTTTTTGTTTTGAGTATTGCTGAACTAAAATCAAACAATGGCTTTTCCACCTCTGACCTTGGTGCTAATTCGAATAGCATCTTCTACCGGATAGATGAAGATTTTGCCATCTCCAACATTTCCTTCAGAGGCATTATCCAAAATAACATCAACACATTTTTCCAAATTTTCATCACTAATCACACAAATGATCATAATGCGGTTTTGTAAAATAAGCGATTGTTCTGTTCCTCTATAGCGTTCGGAATAGCTTTTTTGAAGGCCAGTACCCTTAACAGGGATTGCTGTTAAACAGGGGATTTCAGCCTGTTTAAGTCCTTTTTGTACAGCTTTTAATTTGGAGGGTCTTATAATTGCTTCTACTCGTTTCATGACTAAAAAAAGTTAGGTTATAAATGGAAATATTTATTCAAAGGTGGTATAGGATTCTACACCAAAGCTAACAGCATCAATGCCGGCGGTTTCTTCTGCTCGTGAAACTCGAATGCCAATTGTTTTCTTAAGGAGTGTCATCAATAAATAGGTGATACTAAAAGAAAACGTAACAATGGTTACAATGCCAATGAGTTGGGTGATCAAAAGTGAAGCATCGCCCCCTTTAAAGAGTCCTCCTTCTGTGGCAAATAGGCCAACAGCCAAAGTCCCAAAAAAGCCATTCACCCCATGCACGGCAATAGCTCCTACGGGGTCATCAATTTTTAGGCGATCAACAAAAATTACGGCCACATCAACCAAGACACCGGCAACCAGCCCTATGATGATGGCCGATTGAGAATCGACCACGTTGCAACCGGCTGTGATAGCAACTAGTCCAGCTAATACGCCGTTGATGGTCATGGTTATATCAATTTGGCCATAGCGAAAATAGGTATATACCATAGTGGCAATAGCTCCTGCTGCTGAAGCTAAAAAGGTGTTGGTGACTACTGTTCCAATGAGTTCCCAGTTGCCCACTGCTCCAAGGGTGGAGCCAGGATTAAAACCAAACCATCCAAACCAAAGAATAAACCCTCCAACGGCAGCTAAAGGAAGGTTGTGCCCTGGAATGGGATTGGCCTCTCCGTCTTCATTATATTTTCCTATGCGAGGGCCTAAAACAATGGCAGCGGCTAAAGCGGCAAAGCCTCCCATGCCGTGAACAGCAGCCGAACCGGCAAAATCGTTAAACCCTCTGGCTGCTAACCAACCGTTAGGGTTCCACACCCAATTGGCTACAACGGGATAGAGCACGGCACAAAAACAAATTACAAAAAGCGCATAGGCCCAAACTTTCATACGTTCTGCCACGGCTCCCGAAACGATGGAGATGGCGGCAATGGCAAATCCTAATTGAATGAACCAAAAGAGATGATTGGAAATGCTTAACCCCAATCCTAAATCGTGTTCCATAATGCCGAAGTCTAGCGCAAACCATCCGTTGGAGGCCCCATAGGCAATTCCAAAACCAATGGCATAAAAGGCAATGCCTCCAAAGACAACATCAATAATTACCTTGGCAATGATACTCATTGCGTTTTTGGCTCTTACAAAGCCAGCTTCTAAAAGGGCAAAGCCCCCTTCCATTAAAAAAATAATGGCAGCACAAAGAGCAACCCAAACGGTGTTTATAGCTTCCGTAAATTCTGGCGCAGCGGTTTGTGCTAATGTGTTTGCATCCATTTTTTGTTTGTTTTGTTAATAATAGTTGATAATTGGGAAAGTTAAAATCAGCAGATTTTTTTCCCGATCGGGCGCCAAAATAGAACAAAGGTTTAGCACCGACAAATGGCTGGGTCTTTCATTTTTGAGACTTGTCAAATTCTTAAAATGAGCGATTAAAATTATGACTTGCTAAAAAATGCGCGACTTTTTATGAAAATTATCCAATCTCAACAGGAAGATAGGAAGTGTTGGTTTAGGCTCTTTTTTTAACAACCAAAAAATTGGCAAAGGCACCTAACCCCAATCCAATAAAAAGGGCTAAATCTAAACGAAAACCAAAATATTGCTGGGGTATAAGATTGAGTTGGGAGAGAATAAACACCAAAAGCCCAAACGCTGAGAAATAGATCATAAAATTGCCAACAGCTTTTTTGCTAAACAACCCTAAGATGATGAGGGGCCCCATTAGGGCGGTTCCCGAAAAACTCAATCGAGCCAAAAGCACGAGTTGATCGGAGCTGAAAATGGAGAAGAATAGGGCTGCAAGGGCAAAGAAAATGATTGTGAAACGCACCGGTTTAAGATTGTTTCGATCTTTGAGGTTGAGGATACCCCTAATTTCATTTCCAAGGGCAAAAAGTTGAGAATCTGAAGTGGACATAGCCGCGGCAAAAAGGCCAATAATGGTTAAAGCAGCAATAGGGTTAGGCTGTTCTTCAAGCAATACTTTATTGAGAAAGGTGGCCGTATCGGCGGTTTGAAAATAAATAGCTCCATAGAGTCCAATAATAATGGTAGGCAAAATAACCAAAACCGCAAAGGTGCCCACAGCCACAGCCATTCTTCGAAGGGCAGCAAAATCTTTCATAATGACCAATCGAGTTGAAAGTTGTGGTTGGGTGATGGGAATCATGGCAATGGCAATGCAAGAGGCAATTAAAAATTGAGGGGTAAGTAGTCCTTTAGGGCCCGGGGTAGAAAGTAAATTTTTTTGGGTACTAGCCGTTTTTTCAAATAAGGCTTCCCAGCCCCCCACATGGTCTAAACAAGAAAAGGCAATGAACCAAACCACTAAAAGAAGAAGAGTGCCTTGCATAAAATCAGCATAAATTATGGCTTTTAGTCCTCCTAGTTCGGAATAGATAAGCATAAATAAAACAATGAGTAGCGCCCAACCCCAGACTGGTAGCAACGAAGGAAAAGCCGCTACTAAAAAAATGGCAACCCCTCTAATTTGTATGGCAACATAGGGAATTAAAAACAGAAAAATGGTTGTGAAATAAAGATAGCCGGCCATTTTATTGCCATAGGCCTCTTGAAGCAAAGCAGACATACCGTTGTAGTTTCGTTGACCAATTCGCTGCCGTAAATAAAACCCGAAGCCCAAAACAATAAAAACCATAATGGCATCAGAAAAGGCTAAGAAAATCCAAGCTCCAACACCATGCGTTCTCGAAAAATCGGGCATGCCCATAAGGGTAAAGGTGCTAAAGAGGGTAGCAGCAAAGGTCATAAAACCGAGCACTAAACCAATCTTTGAGCCCCCCATCATAAAGTCATCTCCTGTGGCGATAGATTTTTTGGAGCGAAGGGACAAATAAATCAATACACCTGCATAAGCAATACCAATAAGCAATAACCAACTTGTCATAGTATGTCAGAAGAATTAGTGCGTTTGAGTTCTTGTTTTTTGGTAAAAACCAGTCCGCCAAGGGCTGTAAGCCCAATGATTAAGAGGGTTAGTAAGATAGATGTCCACAAGGCAAAGGGCATACCCAGCCAATAGGGTTCAACTTTATTGGGTTGAATTAGCCAAGGTGAAACGGAGGCAATTCCTAAAACAACAACCCCCAACACAATGAGACGCCACCAAAGGGTATATTGTTGCTGTTGTTTTTGTTTGTTCATCCTTTAAAGTTTTTGTTGTGTGAGTCCCCCATCCACTTGCACCACTTGTCCGGTGGCATAGGGTAAACTTCCTTCGGCCATAGCGAGTGCTACAACTCCAATATCTTCGGGTTTTCCCCATCTTTTTTGGAGGGTGAGTCCAGCTTCGATCAGACGATCATATTTTTCTACCACTCCGGCAGTCATATCGGTTTTGATAATGCCCGGTTGAATTTCGTAGACCGGAATATCAAATTCTGCCAAACGAACGGCCCACAATTTGGTAGTCATGGCAATACCCGCCTTTGAAATGCAATATTCTCCTCGGTTTACAGAAGGCACTGTTGCCGATACGGAAGAAACGTTGATTATGGTAGAAAGAAAACTGGGGTCGTTTTGTTTTTGTTTCACCATTAGGTTAGCAAAAATTTGAGTTAAGAAGTAGGGCCCCTTTAAATTGACTTCAAGCACTTGATCATAACTGCTTTCGGTGGCTTCCAAAATATCGTTTCGTTCTGGAGGGGCAATGCCGGCGTTGTTTACCAACACATTAAGATAGCCAAAAACAGCGGTTACTTTTTCTGCAATAGCCTGGCGGTCTTCTGCTCGCCCAATATTGCCTTGGCAATAGACGACCGGCCCTCCGAGTTGCTCTAATTCTTGGATTGTATTTTGCACCTCGTTTTCAGGGCGTGTGCCATTAATCACTACCGCATAGCCGGCTTTTAAGAAGCATTCGGCAATACCTCTTCCAATGCCCCTTGACCCTCCTGTTATGAAAACATTTTTTTGCATGTCTTAATCAATTGAAGGCAGTGTTACCCAGGTTTTTTTCGCCCAACTTTCTAGTCCCTTTTCAGCCAATTGCACCCCTTTAGCTCCTTCTTTTAAATTCCAAGGAAAAGGGCTGTCTGTTACGATGTGTTTTAGAAAAAGTTCCCATTGTGCTTTAAAAGCATTGTCAAAAACTTCTTGTTCAGGAAGTTTACTCCAACCTTCATAAAAATTAATTGGATTAGGTATGTCGGGATTCCAAACCGGTTTGGGTGTTGCATTATAGGATTGAATCCAGCAATCTCTCAGTCCGGCAACGGCAGAACCTTTAGTGCCATCCACTTGCAGGGTGAGCAAATCATCTCGACGCACTCGGGTGGTCCAAGAGGAGTTGAATTGCGCTACAATATTTCCCTCAAGTTCAAAGGTGGCATAGGCAGCATCATCGGCGGTGCATTTGTAGGGCTTTCCGTTTTCGTCTATGCGCTCACCAATATGGGTAGCCCCAAGGCAAAACACACCGTTAACTTTTCCAAAGAGTCCTTCTAAAACATATCGCCAATGGCAAAGCATATCTACAATAATACCGCCATCGTCTTCTTTTCTATAATTCCAGCTAGGCCGCTGAGCGGGAATACTATGTCCTTCAAACACCCAATAGCCAAAATCACCTTTAACAGATAATATATCTCCAAAAAAGTCATTTTCCATAAGGCGTTTAAGTTTTAGCATTCCTGGTAACCAGAGCTTGTCTTGCACCACTCCATTTTTTACTCCCGCTTTTTCACAAAGATGAAAGAGGTCTAAAGCTTCTTGTGTAGAGGTGGCTACGGGTTTTTCACAATAAACGTGTTTTCCTGCGGCTACTGCTTTTTTTATGGCTGCTGCTCTTCTGCCGGTGGTTTGAGCGTCAAAATAAACGCTGTATTTTGAATCAGCTAATACGGCATCAAGATCTGTAGTCCATTCAGAAATACCAGCTCTTTCGGCTAGCGCTTTAAGTTTATTTTCATTGCGTCCCACTAAAACCACCTCGGGTAGGATGCGTTCGGCACTGTTGAGCATAACACCCCCTTGTTGGATGATGGCCACTATAGAGCGCATTAAATGTTGATTGGTGCCCATGCGTCCGGTAACACCATTCATAATAATTCCTACTGTGTGTGTTTTCATTGTTCTAAATTAAGTATGTTTTTGATATGCGGTTTTAATTTTCTCTAAATAGTCCTTTTGATCAAGTTGCCAATAGTGGTCGGAAAAGATTTCGACTTCAATGGGCCCCTTAAAGCCCGCATCTTCTACCCATGACCGAATTTGAGGCACTGGAATGCAACCTTCTCCCATTAAACCTCTATCGGTTAAAAAATCGGTGGTGGGCACTTTCCAATCGCAAACATGAAAAGCTAAGAGGTTGTTGTGTTGGCCACAACGTTTAATTTCACTTTCTAAATGTTTATCCCACCAGAGGTGATAGACATCTACGGCCACTCCCACCCAATCAGATTGAATGGCTTCGGCCAAATCATTGGCTTGGCCTAGCGAAACTATTGCCGATTTATCTCCAGCATACATGGGGTGCAGAGGTTCAATGGCCAATTGAACACCAGCCTCTTTGGCACGGGGAATTAAAGCTTGAATTCCTTCTTCAATTTGGGCTCGAGATTGCATGAGACTTTGTCTGCCGTCTGCACCACAAACCAAAACAACCATAGGCGCGCCAATGGCTTCGGCTTGGGCAATGGCGTTAAGGTTATCTTCCAAAGCCGCTTTGCGTTGTTCAGGCTCAATTGAGGGGAAAAAGCCTCCGCGGACAAGAGCACTCACCTTTAGTCCAGCATCTTTAATTTTTTGTTTTACTTGGTTAAGTGATTTTCCTTCTAAAACGTGTCTCCAAACTGAAATATAGGGGATTTCTGCAGCAGCATAGTGTTCAATACACTGGTCAATAGACCAAGGTTTGGTGGTTTGTGTATGCACACTTAAGCGCGAAAAATCGTTTAAATTACTACTCAAGAAAATACGTTTTAACTATTATAAAGACAAACAATTAGTGAATTGATAATATGGTTCTTTATGAATTATCTTAGTGAGATAGATGGCTACTTCACGCATGTGGTAGTCACCCCACATGGACGATTCTCCGTTTGCAATTTTTTGGCCTTTGGCAACATAATCCCAGCCATTGGGTTGGTGATAAATGCTGTGAAGCAAAATGCCGTGATGAGTAGGATCTTCACTCAAATAGGGTGTTTGTAGGAGGGTTTGCACCACCGTTAGTCCTGCTTGCCAATATTTGGTTCCTTCAGTTGTTGCCCCTTTTTCTTTTAGGTAGTGTCCTAAACGCAGTAGCCCTTGTGCGCCAATTGCAGCAGCAGAACTATCAACAGGTTCATAGGCATTGTAGGGGTCGGCAGCCCGATTGAGATAATCTCCTAATTGATGCAATTGAGGTGCGCCGGTATCCCAATAAGGAATTCCACAAATGGGGGTGTGTTCGATATAGAAATCACAAGTTGCTTGAGCGGCCTTAAGCATCATTTTTTCAATTTTTTCTATGCCTCCGTGGGGAGCTAAAGCAGCGGCTTCTATTTTGTTTAGGGCTTCCAATTGTTCAGCAAAACCAGCCATGGCCCAAGCCAAACCACGAGTCCAAGTGCTAAAGCCTGTGTAACCCTGTTGTGAATTGGGACATCTAAATTGACCGTCTTTTACATTAAAAATAGATTCGTGGGCTGTGCGGCCCCAGACGTCATATCGGTCGCGACCTTCGCCATAATAGACCGAATAATTAGCAGTAGCTTCAAGGTGTTGCAGGGTGCGTTCAAGCAAAGAGATTTTTTTGTCACCTTCGCCTTGAAACACATGCCCCAACAGATGGCTTACCAATAAAATCCGACAACTGCGCACGGTGTCTACAAACAAAGAATGAGGCCCGTTAAAAGAATGGATAAAGCCTTTGTTATTGGGAAGAGTTGTCCATCTTGAGGCTTGAATAGCGCCAGAAAGCTTTAGGGCTAATTCATAAAAATGTTGCTCCCAACTGTTGTGTGGAATTTTGTTTTCGTGCATAAGTCGCAACAAATTTCCATAGGTACTTAAGTTATTAAATCCATGATCATGCACTCCAATATGACTAATATGAGGAGCCATTTTAGCCACAATTTCTTCACGTGTTTTGGTCAGCAAGGCTTCGTCAGCGGTAGCATCAAATTGAAAAAGTGCCGACCCCAATTGAAATCCTTGTGTCCACTCTGTCCAACCTCGGGTGGTATATTTTCCGGCAGCCGTAAAAACAGGCGTCCCTTGAGAAGCGTCATATTCTTTATTGAGGGTTGCTATCTTTTGACCTGAAAGTTCCCAAAAACGGGTTAAGTCTTTTTCTAAATCTTCTGGAGCAAGGGCCTTATTTATTGCGATCATAGATGACTAAGTAGCTTTTTCGTTAACGTTAACGAATATACACATAAATCTAAAATAGCCTCTATAAAAACCAATTGAATTGGGGAAAAATTAAGAAAGTTGCCCTTGATTCTGTAAAGTCTGTTAAATGAAGTTTTGTATCTTTTCCCCAAACAGATATTTTATTTTTAAACGGATCTATGCCATTCATCACCATTTCTCTCGGAATAGTAGCCTTATTTCTTCTTGTTATTGTCTTTCGCTTACACGCTTTTTTGTCTTTTCTCTTAGTGTCTATTGGTGTGGGTTGGGCCCAGGGAATGCCCATGAACACCATTGTTTCTTCTTTAGAAAAAGGGATTGGAAACACCCTTGGGTTTTTGGTGTTGATTTTAGCTTTAGGCGCCATGCTAGGAAAACAAGTGGCCAATAGTGGAGCAGCCCAAAAAATATCGGAAAGTTTATTTGCCATTTTTGGAGTTAAACACACTCAATGGGCGGTCATGCTCACCGGATTTATTGTTGGAATTACACTTTTTTATTCGGTAGGTTTTGTGATTTTAGTGCCCTTGGTTTTTACCATTGCCAGGAGCACAGGCCTCTCTTTAATTGCCATTGCGTTGCCCATGTTAGCAGCCCTTTCTGTTACCCATGGGTTTTTACCACCCCATCCGGCTCCATCGGCCATTGCCGTTTTATTTGGAGCCGATATAGGCCAAACGTTGCTGTATGGCATCGTGGTTGCTGTGCCTGCCATCATCATTTCGGGGCCCTTATTGGGCCGATTTCTCAAAAAAGTTGAAGCACAACCCTTAAAGGAATTTTTAGCGGCTAAACATTATGAAAAGGACGCGCTTCCAGGACTTTGGAACAGCCTTTTGACTGCGCTGCTTCCTGTTCTTCTCATTGGGGGAGCCACTATAGGCAAGGCATTTCTTGCAGAAGATCATTTGGTTTATAAAGCCCTTCTCATTTTAGGTAATCCGGTTGTGGCTCTTATCATTGCCGTCATGGTGAGTATTTTTAGTTTGGGGGTGATGCGCGGCCAGGGAATGAAATCCATGATGCAGTCTTTTAATGAATCGCTTTCGGGCATAACGGCTGTATTGTTGATCATTGCAGGAGCAGGAGGACTCAAACAAATTTTGATAGATAGTGGCGTAAGTGATTCTTTAGGAACCCTGATGCAAGACAGTAGCATTTCACCTTTGCTTATAGGATGGCTAACCGCCGGTTTGATACGAGTGGCCGTAGGTTCTGCTACAGTGGCCGGACTCACTGCTGCCAGCCTAGTTTTGCCTTTGGTGCAAAGTGGCGGCGTGTCTTCAGAATTGATGGTGTTGGCTATTGGCTCAGGTAGTTTGATGCTTTCCCATGTTAACGATGCCGGTTTTTGGCTCTTTAAAGAATATTTTAATTTGTCTATTAAAGATACGTTGGCCACTTGGACGCTAATGGAAACTGCTATTGGGGTGACCGGTATTTTAGGTGTTCTTTTATTAAATACAATGCTCTAATACCAACTAGAGAAGGCTATTGGGAGCCCAATAAAACATAAATTAAAACTGTAATTAAACAAAGACCGATAGATAGGGTTTTGGTATATTTCCAAGGGGTCAACTCTAACGAAGAATCCCATTGCTCTGTTGTTTTTTTGGGTGCTGGAGAACCATAGGAAATGGCTAACATTACCAAAACATTTAAAACAAATTCAATGCCCCATAAATGCACAAAATGCAAACCTGTATCGAACACAAAAGTGGTGAGTACATAGAAGGCAAGTCCCACAAAAAGGGCGGCTTTGGCACCTTTAGCTGAAACTTGTGGCAAGAAAAAGCCGGCTAATAATAGGGAAGCAATTGGAATGAAAAAAATACCGTTGAGTTGTTGCAACAATTGATAGAGTCCATCTGGCGCTTGGGCTACAAGCGGGGCCACCAAAATTGAAAAAATAGCCAATACACCAGCAGAAATACGCCCCACGAGCACAAGCTTTTGATCGTTTATTTGTGGATTGAAGTGCTGTTTGTATAGGTCTAAACTAAAGATGGTGGAGGCACTGTTGAGTACACTATTAAAGGTGCTTAAAATGGCCCCCATCACTATGGCAGCAAAAACACCTAAGAGTCCTACTGGAAATATTTTTTTAAGCAATTCTGGATAAATCATATCCTGCTTTTCATAGAGGCTATCCCCAAAATAATAAAAGCCAATTACGCCAGGCAGGATTATTACCAAGGGGATTAAAATTTTAAGAACCCCCGTGAATAACAATCCCTTTTGGGCTTCTGCTAAATTTTTGGCACCAAGGGCGCGTTGAATGATGGTTTGATTCATGCTCCAAAAATAGAGCTGGTTAATGATAAGCCCTGTGAACAATACTTCAAAAGGCAAAACCGAATCTTGAGCTCCAATCACATTGAATTTTTCAGGGGCATGCTGATAGACTTTTGAAAGTCCATCAAAAAGATTTCCGTCTCCAATGGCCATTAAAGCAATGACAGGCACTGAAAGCCCGCCTATTAGCAGACCATAGCCATTGAGGGTGTCGGAAACGGCCACGGCCTTAAGTCCTCCAAATATAGCATAGATAGAGCCTATGCAGCCTATGCAAACCACCGTAAGCAACATACCAGTTGACTTGGGAACGCCCAACACTTCTGAAACATTAAAAATGCTTTCTAAATTAAGGGCTCCCGTATAAAGCACAATGGGCAGCAGGGTAACCACAAAAGAAACCATTAAAAAAAGAGCCACTAAAGTTCTTGTGCTAGCATCAAAGCGGCTTTCTAAATATTGCGGAATGGTGGTGAGCCCCATTCTTAAATATTTGGGAATAAAATAGACTGCTGCCACAACTAGGGCTAGGGCTGAGGTTACTTCCCAAGCAATGATAATAAAACCATTTTTATAGGAAGAGCCATTCATGCCAATAAGGTGCTCTGTAGAAATGTTGGTGAGCAACATAGAACCGGCAATGACCACACCGGTTAGGCTGCGACCACCCAGAAAGTAGCCATCTTGCGAATTGAGGTTGTCTTGGCGAAGTTTATACCAAGAATAAAACGCCACAAAAGCGGTGTAGGCTATAAAAGAAAGTGCTGTAAACATGTTTTAAAAGTAGAAAAAGTTCTAGGAAATTGAAATAAGCTGTTTTTTGGTTATGGATTGTTGAGCGGCAATTGCCAAGTCCATTGCCCGTAAACCATCTGCTGCTCCCACAAGCGGGGGGTTGTTTTGGTGTAAGCTTTTAATAAAAAGAGCCATTTCATTTTTGTAGGAGGCGGCATAACGCTCGATAAAAAAATGAGGTGGAATGGATTGATGTGTTCCTTTACCATTGGCAGTATAAACCTGATCAATGCGTTGATTGTTCATTCCAATAAGTCCTTTACTCCCAAAAATTTCAATACGTTGGTCATAGCCATAAGAAGCGTGTCGGCTGTTGTCAATCACGGCAATAGCGCCATTGGCAAAAGTTAGTGTAGTCATGGCCGTATCGATATCTCCCAATTGCTCTATGGCTGGATCTCCAAAGACGGTGGCAGTGCTATAGATTTCAACCACGGGTTGATCCATCAAATGGCAAGCCATATCAAAATCGTGAATGGCCATGTCTAAAAACAAACCTCCGGAGGAAGGTATATAGTCTAAGGGAGGTGGAGCAGGGTCTCTACTGGTGATTTTTATAATTTCGGGGGTGCCTATTTCACCTTCTTCAATTTTCTTTTTGAGTTGCATGACGCTGGGGTCAAAACGACGATTAAAACCTAAAAAAAAAGGAACTTGTGTTTGTTGCAGCACTTGGATAACTTGATTGACTTTGTATCGGTCTAAGTCAATGGGTTTTTCGGCAAAAATGGCTTTTCCAGCTTGAGCTGCCACAGTGATTTGTTCGGCATGAAAAGCGGTCGGAGAGGCAATGATTATGGCGTCTAGCTCCGGATCTTGCGCCATGTCGCTGAAGTATTTATAAAAATGATTTACGCCCTGTTGTTGCGCCCATGCTTTTGTGGTGGGATTGCTGTGATAGACTCCTTTGATGCTAGCAGCCTCATTTTGTTGTATGTTTTGAAGGTGTATTTTTCCAATACGGCCAAGGCCCGAAATGCCCAATTGAAGTTTTTTCATTTTTTTCTAAGTTGCTCTTACAAGGTACTTATTTTTTTTAGGAGATGTCCTTGATTTTAGTATCGCTGTCTGCTTAACTATTTATACTTTTACGGCGTATTAAATATTATCCTCTTTCTAATTAAAGCAGTAACCATCCCATTTTTAATTTTGAGCTTTTTTAGTTTAGCACAAAGCTCTGCTGTGCAATTTGAGATAGCTTATAAGGCTGATTTAGCCCGTAATTTTAGCGGTGGAATAACACAAGGAAATGTCTATTTGGCCAATTTAGATGTACAACTCACCTTGAACACACAGCAGGCTAATTGGTGGAAAGGGGGCACTTTTCATTTTTATGGCTTAAATAATCATGGCCAATCACTTTCAGCTTTAGTTGGGGACTTACAAGTGGTTAATAATATTGAAGCACTATCGTTCACCCGGTTCTATGAATTTTGGTATCGACACGAGTTTGAAAAGCTAACGTTTACTTTAGGACAATATGATTTGAACGCGGATTTTTTTGTGAGTGATTTTGGGTTGTTGTTTTTGCATAGTTCTTTTGGTATTCAGCCTGATGTTTCTGTCAATGTACCAGTTTCAATTTTTCCAGTAGCCACCCTAGCTTTTTGGGGACAATGGGAAATAAGCCCTAATTGGTCACTCTTGGGAGGTGTGTTTAAAGGTCAGCCGGGAACAGAAGAAGAAAACCCTAATTCACTTCTATTTAAATTTCAACAAGATGAGGGTACATTTTTAGTTTCAGAATTACATTATAAACCCCAAAATGAAGGGTCAGCTTTAGGAACTTATAAACTCGGTTTTTGGAAACACACAGCAGCAGATTTGAACCTAAACGGCCAACAACCCAGAGGGGTTTATTTGATTGGAGATTACCCCTTTCCTTTTCCTCAAGAACAACAATCAACTAAATGGGGCACCTTTTTTCAATTGGGGGCTGTTCAAAAAGCCGCCGCGGCCATAAAATCCTATTGGGGGTTTGGGATAGTGGGGCAGCATATTTGGGGCTCTAACATAGAAGATGCTCTTGGTCTTGCTTATGCTTCTGCTCGTTTAACGGAGGGATATCAGAATAGATTGGTTCTAGAGAATACAAACGAAGCTGTTGTAGAACTCACCTACAGTCGTTCATTAGGTTCTCATTTTTCTGTGCAGCCTAATTTGCAATATGTACTCAATCCCAGTGCGGTATCTAAAAGTTCAAACGCCTGGGTTGGCATGTTTCGGTTTGTTTTTCAATTGTAATCCCTTTCCAAATATTTTTTCTTTTTTTGTAAAAAATCACAAGAGTAATGAAAGAATTTTGGGAAGCCCGTTATGGAGAGCAAGAATATGCTTATGGCACTCAGCCAAATGCCTATTTTAAAGCAGTATTGGACACGCTTACTCCCGGAAAAATTTTAATGGCAGCCGAGGGCGAAGGACGCAATGCGGTCTATGCTGCTGCTCAAGGTTGGGAGGTGGTAGCCTATGATTGGAGTGAAAATGCTGCTCAAAAAGCACATCAATTAGCTGCTCAACACCAAGTTAAAATTGACTATCATCTTGCTTCTTTGCACGAAATGCAGTTGGACACCGAAACATTTGATGCCATTGGCCTGATTTATGTTCATTTTCCTGAAAGCATTCGAAAAACAAATCATCAAAGGCTTTTCAGTGCGCTTAAACCAGGTGGACATCTTATTTTAGAAGCCTTTAGCAAAAGTCATTTGGCGTTTTCCCAAAAAAATCCAGCGGTGGGAGGCCCCAAACAACTCGATCAATTGTATGACTTAAATATTGCAGAAGATTTTAAAACCATCGCAGTGCAAAATTTAGTAGCTGAAGAAATACAATTATCCGAGGGAATTTATCATCAAGGACAAGCACATGTGATTCGATTACACGGCGTGAAGGCCTCTTAAAACATCAATTTTTCCAACCCTTTATTTGGGTGTTTGTTTGCTGTATGGGCAATACATTTTCCAATATGGGCTGGGATTCAATTTCTTGAATAACAACATTTTTAAAATGGATGTTTTCAACCGGACGAGAGGCTCTTCCCTTAATATCTATTCCATATTTGCCTCCATTTTTGGCTGTAACATTTTCAAAATAAATGTTTTTAATTTCAGGTAGAAATGTCCCTTCTTGTACTCCGTAGATGCCATAAAAGGTGTTGATTTTGAGTACTGCTTCTTTGACTTGTCCTACGGTTAAATTTTTAACAAATACCCCGTCAACAAATCCTCCTCTAAGGGTGTTGGTTTTGATCCGAATGGCCCGGTCGAGGTTTGGACTATCCATTTGATTGTCGAGCACATAAACGTTGCGCACTCCCGCCGAAATCTCACTTCCCATTACCACGCCACCGTGGCCATCTTTCATCACGCAGTTTTGGACTACAATATTTTCACTTGGAATTTTTACTCTTCGGCCATCTTCATTGCGCCCTGATTTGATGGCAATACAGTCATCACCCGTATCGAAAAGGGCATTTTTGATCCATACATTTTGAGCATATTCGGGATCACACCCGTCATTATTTGGCCCGTGACTGATAAGTTTCACTTGGTCTACTATAATGTTTTTAGAGCGAAAAGGATGCAATAACCAAAAAGGAGCATTGGTGAAGGTAAGTCCTGATACCAAAATATTTTCGCACTCAAAGGGTTCAAAAAAAGAAGGTCTGAGGTGGTGGCCGGCTCCAAAAGTGCGTTCTTCAACGGGGGTTTGTTCTTCATTAAATTGATGTAAGCGAGGAATATTTTGAACGTCTCTCTGTTGAGGCATTCCCTCTTTGTAGCCATAAGTATCTTTTCCCGCCCAGGGCCACCAATGATCATTGTTGGCTTGGCCATCAAAGGTTCCGCTACCCGTTAGGGCAATGTTTTTTTGTTGATAGGCATAAAGTAAAGGCGAATAGTTCATGCATTCAATGCCCTCATAGGAGGTTCGAACAAGAGGTAAATAGGCCTCGGGATTGGTTTTGAACAAAACGGTAGCATCTTCAGCGAGATGAAGATTGATATTGCTTTTTAAATGTATGGGCCCTGTTAGATAACGACCTTTGGGAATCAAAACTTGGCCTCCTCCGGCGGCATGGCAAGCTGCTATGGCTGAAGCTATGGCATTAGAGTCATCTTCTTTCCCATTGCCCTTGGCTCCAAAATCAACTACATTAAAGACTTGATTGGGAAATTGAGGGAGCGGGATTTGATCGGTAATGGCTTTGGCTTGAGCGTGAAAATCAGGGAGGCTTTGGGGCTCCTTTTTTGGAGCACAGTTTGTGAAAATTAACAGAAGAAGAGCCGATAAAAAAGGGATAAAGCGTTTGTTCATGGATTCATTTTTTACAAAAAAATGAAAAATTTATTAAGAGAGCCTTCTATTTAAGAACAAATCGAAGGCCACTTGCCTTAGTCTTGGAAGATAAGGAAAACGTGATGCAAAAGGCTCTTTAGCAAGGGATTAATATTTAATATTCTTATATTTATAGTAAATATTTTATATTGCTTAAAAAGAAACTAACATATTTTCTTCTAGTGTTAGTGGTTCATTGTGCTTGGGGGCAATTGAGTACCATTCACTACATTCCTCCAATAACGGACAGAGGAGGCACTGGTGAGGTGCCCATGGAGCAATATTTATTTATTTCAACAGCTTCAACCTCAGCTATAAATTATACCCTAACCCCAATTGGTAACCCTGGATCAATACGTGTTGGAACACTCAACAATGAAAACCCTGTCATTTATAATATAGGCACTGGAAGAGGAACACAATTTGCCACAGCTAATTCAAATTCAAATAAAATTTTAAGAGACAAGGGCTATATCATTGAAACGAGTGAGCCTACATATGTTTCTGTTAGAATTAGAGGGGCAACTTCTCGTGCCCAAGCTGGAGCTCTTGTGAGCAAGGGCGAGGCGGGACTAGGAAAATCTTTTAGAGCAGGAATGTTTGTAAACACTTCTGCCGAAGCAAATAGTTTGAATTTTATTTCAATCATGGCAACCTTAGACAACACCACTATCACATTTTCTAATATGGAAAGTGGTATTCGGTTTAATAATATGAAAAGCGACGGAAGCGAAGGAAGTCCGGGTCCAATTCCAAATGGATTTTCTAAGTCTATTAATTTAAATAGGGGAGAAACTTATATTATCTCAGCAAATATTTCTCCCAACAATTTGGCATTCGGAGATGCACTGATTGGCACATTGATACAATCGGACAAAGATATTGCTGTAAATGTGGGCTCAATGTGTGGGTCTAATCATAATTCAGCTACTGGAAGAGATTTTGGATTGGATCAAATAGTTCCTAGCAACAAAATTGGAAGCGAATATATTTTTGTTAAGGGAAATGGGATGGATGAAATAGAGAATATTGTTCTTGTTGCAGACGAAGATAACACAGAAATATTCCTAAGAGATAATCTTATTTCATCAGCAACAATAAATGCAGGGGAATATTTTCTTATTGAAGGAACAGAATATGATGCCAATGCAACGCTCTATGTTAGAACCTCAAAAAATGTATATGCTTACCAAGGAATAGGAGGGGCTAATAGTTCCGCCAACCAGGCAATGTTCTTTGTCCCTTCCCTGTCCTGTTCGGTTTCAGGAAAGCTGGATAACATCCCTCAGATTAGAAAGGTTGGAAATACGACCTTCCCCAACGGGAATGCTTTTGTTCTAACAAACAAGGGGTCTTCTGTGTTAACTACAGATCTCATCAACAACAGCATTCCCACAGGGGGTCCCTTTGCTGGGGGCGTAGTTGTTTCAGAAAGGGCAGTTACTGGAGCAGATTATGTTGCCTATGTTTTTAGCAATTTAAAGGGGAATGTTTCTTTTGAGTCTGATGGTGAATTGTATGTTTCTTACTGGAATACCAATAATGCTGCTTCTTCAGGGGGGTTCTATGCTGGTTTTAACAGTGGTCCTAAAGTAGAATTAGAAAGACCGAATCTAGTTGCTGACTTATGTTTGCCCAATGTTATTATTCAGGCAGAAGGAGTCTTGAGTTTAGATTCTTTTTCTTGGTGGTATGATGATTTGTCTGGTAGTGGATACGTTAATTTAAATGATGATGCAAACCCTTTTACACCTCTTAACCCCGGCCGTTATAAACTTATAGGACAGCTTCAGTGTGGGGTCAATCCCATAGAATATTTTCAATCCAATGAAGTTTCTGTTTCCAATTGCCCCACAGATTTTGATGGAGATGGCGTTAATGATAATATCGATATCGATATTGACAACGATGGGCTTTTTAATGCCTTTGAATCAAACGGCCAAGTTGTTTTGAATCTTTTAGATTTTGCAAATCCGTTCATGCTGTTTGAAGATTTAACAACCAGTAATTCGCCTACAATTGAGACTACCCTTTCAGGTTCTTCAGCGCTAATTGGAGATGTGACCGGTTCCATAAGTTCAACCGTAGTAGCGGGAGAAGTAAGCTCAACTTTTACGATAGATTTTCACCATGAAGTCAATGTGGTTTTTACCCCCTCAACTTCAGCCTCCAAAACGATTATAAACAACGAATATTTTTCTTTTAGGAGTCTAAATAAAGAAGATTCATTTACCTTATTAGATCCGGATGACCAACTCCTTGTTGACACCAACTTTGATGGTGTTTATGAGTCGGGAGTTACGGAATTCAGCGCCAATCAAATTTTGTTTCGCTATAATCCATCGCCAAACGGAACCACACCAGGAAGATTCCAATTAGAACAAACAGAAGCGATTGAAGTCAAACATTTTAATGAAAACAGTTCGCAAAACTCTACTTTCAATTATTCAGTTTCAGTAGCTAATTATGGATTGGATACGGATGGAGATGGAAATTTTGATAGCTATGATCTTGACAGCGATGATGACGGTTGCTTTGACACTACTGAAGCCGGTTTTACCGATGCTGACAGCAACGGGATTTTAGGTATTAATCCTGTGGTAGTGGACTCACGCGGAAAGGTTACTGGCCAAGGTGGCTACATGGCAGCTGCCGATGGCAATGCAGACGGAACAGCAGATTTTATTCAAGCAGGAGCAGCCCTTGCTATTACTGCAAATCCTCAAAATCAATATATCTGTGTGGGTGAAACAGCCCTTTTTGCTGTTGCTACCACGCCCACCACATCTTCCTTTGTTTATCAATGGCAATATTTTGATGGCGCAATATGGAATGATTTAGTAGATGGAGGAAGCTATTCGGGAGTAGCCTCTCAAGTATTAGCAGTAACTCCCGCTGACATGAGTTTAAACGAAACACAATATAGGGCTAAAGTGTGGAGTGTTGATTATGTGTGCGAAACCCTATCTAATCCAGCACAATTAACAACCGACATTCCTGCCATTTTGTTGAGTGGTCTAAATCTCACCGAGGGAGAATCTAGTGAAGCACAAACAATTCAATTGAGTTTGGTGACCACTCCCACATCTAATGTGGTCTTTAACTTAACGAATCCGGATCCTACCGAAGCCGTGTTAAGTCCCAATAGTTTTACGTTTACCCCCCTTAATTATAATATTCCTCAAGACATAACCATTAGTCCCCAACAAGATTTTATCCTCGATGGTGATGTTACATTTAACGCTACTCTTTCCGTTGATGGGCTAGCAACTACTAATTGCTATGCCACTTTGGAGGATACCACCCTTGCCATAACCATTTTAGATGAAGACACCGTAGGATTTGAAATTGTTCCCTTGGATAACCTCACCGATGAAGACGGAGATACCGGATCCTTTTCCATTCAATTGACTTCTGTGCCCACTGCCTCAGTAGTTTTAGCCCTAAGTTCCAATGATGCTACCGAGGGCAGCGTACAAAACGAAGTGGTTTTCACTCCCCTAAACTGGAATATTCCGCAGGAGATTACCGTTACCGGTTTGCCCGATCCAATTCCGATTCACGATGGAGCCATCGATTATTTAGTGGTGACCGGCAATGTCAGTTCAACAGACGCGAACTACAATGCGTTAGACGGCAGCACCATTCCCGATATTTCGTTTACCAATCAAGACAACAATGCTCCCGGTATTGTTATCAAAGTGTTGGGAGGAGACGTTAGCACCGATGAAACAGGAGATACAATGATTGTTGAATTTTCTTTATTGTCTCAACCCTTAGGAGGAGCAGATGTTACCCTTCCCTTGCGTTTAAGTGGCCCTGAAGGGGAAGCCTCTTTAAGCACAGATTTAGTAGTTATAAGCAATGCCAATTGGGATCAACCGGCGTTAAATAGAGTTGTCATTACAGGTCTCGATGATGCTGTTAAAGATGGAAATATTGCCATGTTGCTGGTGACTGGTGACCCTCAATCAGCAGATTTGCCCTATGACGGTTTGGAGGCTGATGATGTGGCCGACGTAGCTTTTCAAAACCTAGACAATGACAATGCGGGATATTCGCTAACACCCGTCTCTAATAATTTAGAAGAACAGGGCAATAGTGCCTTTTTTACGGTGGTTTTAGAAGCAGCCCCGGCCAGCAACGTGCAATTTGCTATTTCGTCTAACGATCCAACAGAAGCAATTGTAGCTCCAGGATATGAAACCATAATGTTTACAAAACTTAATTGGAACACCCCTCAAAAGGTTTATGTAAACAGTGTTGACGACGCCCTAATTGATCGTGATCAAATCAGCAGCCTTACAGTTCGTGTAACTCCTTCTTCTGACGCCCTTTATGCAGGGCTTTTGCCGAAGACCTTAGCGGTTGTAACAGAAGATAATGATCAAGCAGGCATTTTGTTAAATACCACAGACCCTTTAACCAGTGAAGATGGTGAATTGGGCTATTTTGAGGTGCAACTCACAGCTGCCCCTTCAGCACCTGTAGCGCTCTATTTTGAATCTTCTAATGTGTTGGAGGGAACTGTTATGTCCTCAGCATTGCTTTTTGACTCCACCAATTGGAATGAAGCCCAGTTGGTTGAGGTTGTTGGGATAGATGATAGTCCACCAGAAGCCGATGGAGCCCGGAATTATACGATTAAAATCAAGGAGATAGAAACCCTAGATGTGAACTATAAAGCCCTTGATTTGAATACGCTCCCCACCGCCGCCATGATCAATCAAGACAATGATTCTCCTGCCGTCATTTTAAAAGTCTTTGAAGAAGATTATGAGACCTCTGAAGCCGGAGATTCTATTCGTATTGGGTTTAAATTGGTTTCCAAACCCTCCACAAATGTAATTGTTCCGTTGCGTTTAGGACTCGCCTCCGATGAAATGCAATTAGGGCAAAACGAAATTACCATAGTGCCCGATAATTGGGATGATTTTGAAAAAAACGTGGTATATGTGAGGGGTCTAGATGATAACCTATTAGATGGAACTCAAATCGTTTCCTTTATAACCGATGCCCCACAATCAGGAGACAAGTTTTACAATAGTCTTGGAGCAGATCAAGTGGCCGATTTAAACTTAAAAAACACAGATGATGACATAGCCTCCTTGCTTATTACGGCCCCTGATACCTTGAGTGAAGATAAAAATGCAACCACTATCACCATAGCCTTATCTCATGTGCCTAACAATCAAGTGGAACTGGCTTTTGAACTCACAGACCCTTCAGAGGTTTCTTTAGATGTTTTTCAAATGCGCTTTGACAACACGGATTGGTCAGCACCTAAATCCATAACCCTCACGGGTGTTGATGACCCCTATTTTGATGGTGATATTACTTCATATCTAAGCATAAAGCCCACTGCTGCAACCCTTGATGGAAATTATGCCGCAATGGAAGAAGTGCGTGTGCAACTACGCACTCTAGACAATGAAAAGGACAGTGACAATGATGGGATTGAAGACGCCAAAGACAATTGTGAAAAGGTTAGCAATCCAGAGCAGGAAGATATGGACCAAGATGGTATTGGTGACGTATGCGATGCCGATATTGATGGCGATGGGGTTCTCAACACCAAAGAAGAATCAGACAATACAAATCCTAGAAACAACTGTAGTTTTTTAGTTGAAAGCATCACCCTACCGGTGACCAGTCCCAAAGACTGTGATGCCGATGGAGTTGCCAATTCGTTGGATTTGGATGACGACAATGACGGTATTTTAGACACCCTCGAAACCACCACCGATTTTGATTTGGACGGCATTCCTAATCATTTGGATTTGGACAGCGATAACGATGGCTGTTTGGATGTGCTAGAAGCCGGATTTACCGATCCAGATCAGGACGGTTTGTTAGGAAGCGCCCCCCTAAAGGTTGACAGCAAAGGGCTTGTGCTCAATCAAGGAGGCTATACCACTCCCCTTGATGCCAATGCCAATGCGCTCTCAGACTTTCTAGAGGTGCTCAATTCCTTAGAAGTGCCTCAGCCCACAGAATCAGAGCTTGTCATTAAAGACAATCTTTCACTGTTGTTACGTTATCCCTACCCTCTTTTTTCAAACCTTACTTTTCAGTGGGAGGGTCATCAAGGAGATGGAGTTTGGGCGCCCTTGCAAGAAAGCAATCTATATACAGGAGTCAACAGCTCTCGTTTAACAATCAATCAGCCTGAAAATAATATGGTGGGCTGGCAGTATAGAATACAGGTGGGCGATCCCTACGCCGCTTGTGCAACCTTTGCTTTTGGCGCTCCAATTACACTGGTTTCAGAAGGATTGAACTTTCCCAATGCGTTTTCTCCCAATGGAGATGGCATAAACGATACTTGGGAAATTACAGGTGTTGCAGCTTTCCCAAACAATAAGTTGTTTATTTACAATCGATGGGAACAAAAGGTTTTTGAAGAAAGCAACTATCAAAACAATTGGAACGGAACATCCAACATAGGCAATAGTTTAAATGCCAATGAGTTGCCCAATGGAGTTTATTTTTATTTATTTGAAGAGAGCCCCGGTGGGACACGCTACAAAGGATTTATTTATTTAAAAAGATGACATTTTTAAGCACACCTTTCCGTTTTTGTTTTCTCCTTCTGTGTTGGGGAGGACATTTTGTTTGGGCGCAGCAAGAAGCTAGTTTCAACCAATATATGTTTTTGCATCAAACCGTTAATGCGGGCTATGCAGGCGCAAAGAATTACAGTAGTTTTACGGTCATTAATCGTGCGCAATGGTTTGGTTTTGAAGGGGGACCTAACTCGCAAAGTTTTTCATTTAACAGCACTCGGAGCCCTAAAAACATTGGATTTGCCGTGAGTGGTTTGTATGATCGCATTGGACCATTAAGCCACACACAAGCTGGATTGGACTTTTCTTATCAACTCAAACTCAGTGAAAAAGAACATTATTTGGGAATTGGTCTAAAACTATCAACTGTTTTTTTCTCTTTGGATGAAGCCATGCTTTCACCGCTAAACCAAGCCGATCCGGTCTTATATTCTTTATCTGGTGCCAACCGATTGGAGCCCAACATTGGATTTGGCCTCTACTTTCAGACCCCTCGTTTTTATACCGGCTTTTCTATCCCCCGCATGATTGAAGACCCTGAGATTTTTATGCAACGACATGCCTATTTAATCGTAGGGGGCTTATTGCGGTTGAGCCCATCATTAGAATTAAAACCGAGTGTTTTGTTAAAAAACACTAAGGGTGTTCCTTTGGGGTATGATATGAGCGTTTTGTTCTATATGAACGAACGTATATGGGTAGGTCCTCAATTAAAAAATGCGAATAATTTAAGCAGTCCTTTTTCCACCTCTGGAGTAGGACTGAGTTTGTTGGCCGGACTTCACATGGGTCAACATTTGAGTTTAGGCTATGCCTATGGCAATGCTATTGGCTTTTCAAACGCAGAAAACGTGAGTTCTCACGAGATTTTCTTGCGATATGATTTATCACCAAAAGTTTTAGGTATCTTACGTTCTCCACGGCTATTCTAGCATATGAAAAAAACAGTTGTATTCTTTTTAATGGTTATTGGATTTGCCGGATTCGGGCAAGAAGAGCACTCCAAAAAAGTTGCTCATGACCTTGTTTGGGGAGCATACTACTATACCAACGGTGCTTTTAGTCAAGCTATTGCACAATGGGAAAAAATCCCAAAACCCTTGCCGCCCAAAACGCAAATCTTATTAGCTAAAGCCTATGCTAAATGCGGCAAAAAAGAGCAAGCAGAACACTATTTGAGTAGCCTCATAGATTCGCGTCATGTGGCTGTTGAAGACTATTATTTTTATGCTTCGCTTCTTCCTGATAAACCTAAATTGGCAGCAGAATATAGGCTTAAAGCAGCTCGTTTGCCCTTAGATAAAAGGGTGGTAGAGGAGGGCACCACACCCTTAGAAAATTTTCTAATTAATTTAGATCGTAATACCCCAATGTCTGAATTTGGGGGCTATTTTGTTCCTCAAAATAAGGGTCTGGCTTTTTATTTTTTAAGCCCTCAAGCAGAAGACTGGACCAAAAGAATGCAACGGAGGATGATTAGTAGCACGGAGGTCTATAATTTGCATCGTGCCAAGTTAAATACCGCACTTGAGCTCGAAAACGAAGTGCAATTGCCTACCAACATCAACTCCATTTTTCAAGAAGGCCCTATTGCTATTGACACTATTCAAAAAATTATTTTTATTTCACGCAGTAGCGGTAAAGTTGACCTCAACAACAAAGTGCAAGTTGACCTCTATCGTTATGATTATGCCAAACCCAACCCAATTCCAGTGCCGTTAAAAATCAATAGGGAGGCCTTTAGCACCTTGCACCCCGCTGTGGATTATGGAAACAACCGACTCCTCTTTGCCAGCGACCGACCCGGTGGACAAGGAGGAATGGACCTTTATTATATTCCCTTAGACCAAATAGACCAAAATCCTGAGGTGATCAATCTAGGCCCCGACATCAATACCGATAACAACGAAACCTTTCCATTTGTGTTAGCAGATGGCACCCTTTTTTATACGAATGAGGCACAATCTAATGAGGGCGATTTTGAAATCAACATGGCCTTGAAAGGGCCCGAAAACAGATGGAAAACCTATTTACTTCCACCTCCCTATAATTCTAACAAAGATGATTTTTCTTTTTCACTGCTCTTAAAAGAGGGATTGGGCACCCTGTCCTCAAACCGAGCCGAGGGAAAAGGGAATGATGATCTTTATATTTTTCGGTTTAAACCGCCCATGAGTGCTTTAGAAGACACCTATGCCTTTAAGCCTAAAGACACCTTAGTGATTCCATTTGAAGGCGTATTGCAAAATGATTTGGACCTCATGGTGGCACAAGACCCTTTGGTTTTGTTGGTAGATAAGAAAGCCCTCCTTAAAGAAAGCCCTCAAAACGGAAAAGTGAAGTTGAATGCAAATGGTTCTTTTCTCTACAAATCAACTTCCTCAAGGGCGGTTGTTGATTCCTTTTCTTATCGGGTGCAATCTCCCTATTCTGTTTCTAAAGAAGCATGGGTGTATCTAAAACCCAAAGAAGAACCCTTAACCGAAGAAATTTTAGAAACCTTTCGTCCTATTTTTTACGATTTAGATCGCAACAATTTAAAAGAAGATTATCGCAGTCGGGTGGATGCGGTGGTGCGTGTTATGAATCAATATCCTCAAATGGAAATTGAGATTATTTCATCAACCGATTGTTTAGGAAGTGAGGCCTATAATTTAAAATTATCGCAAGAGCGGACCAATACTATTTTAACCTATGTGAAAACCCGAATTTCAAATCCAGAACGTTTGCAGGGAAAAGGTATTGGTGAATCCAATATACCGAATAACGACACGAAAAACTACAGCCTATTGGCCGGACAATTTAGCGTCTATTCCAATGCTGTTCGTCAACAAAAAGCACTTGAAGACCGAGGAATTGAAAGTGAAATTAGAACCCTATCAAAGGGCTTACATGCCGTTGTTCTCCAAGATTTTGATTATATGGTTGAAGCGCAAAAAGCAAAAGCAGCCTTTGTGCAACAAGGGATCAGCTCTTCTTTAGAGGCTTGTGAGTGCTATCAACTGCCCGAAGCCGAGCATCAGCAACAGCGCAAAACCATTTTTAATATTATAGCAATAGGAGAAAAAAACGAAACCAATTAGGGAGTAAGAACAACCTCCTTAGTTTCTTCTTAGGCCTGGAAAAAGATCAGGGTTTTTAAATTGGATGAATTGAAAATAGTTAAACAGCATATAGTTGACTTCATAGCCATAGTCAATTTGAAATTCATAGGGAATAGGAAAGGGAAATAAGTCATTATAGACGCCTTGAGTAGCTAGGTTATTCCAATGTACCACATATCTTCGGTTGTAGGCTTCCAAATAGGTTTGTGAATAAAAACCTCTAGGTCTTGCATTACTAGCCATCCATCGGTAAAAACCATTTTCTATTATGGTAATTTCATATTCGGTTTTATCACTTTTAATTTTAAGTGTATCAGCCACTTCTTGGTCTTTTTCCTGACTCCAGCAACCGAGAGATAGAACAAAAAATAGGAAAAGACAGCATTTTCTCATAGCATGATTTTCTTTATGCCAAAGATACGTTACAATAGCCGCTACGCCTAATGTATCTAATATCAAATAGTTAGTAGAGTGTCGTGAAATTTAATTTAGTAGTGTTTTTGGCGCCTTTTTTTCAGATTTTTTAAAAAAGAATGATAAATTATTGATAATACAAAAAAATAGAATTAATGACTAAATACTTACAAATAAATTATTAAAAATCAATTTACTTTGAATAAAAATTACGAAAAAGAAGATTTATATAAAAAAAATATAATCACAATATACGCTTACTAATTTTCGTTTTAAATCTAGTTTTGTTTGTTTTAACCCGCTCTTCACAAGCGGGTTTTTTTTGTTCTAACATTAAACAAATGAAATCAATTTTGCTATTAACTATAATTTTGTTTAAGTTTATTAAAAAAACAGCTATACAAAAATGAAGAAGATGACTCTTGTTCGGTTCAATCCTGTCGAAAGAAAAATTGTCTACACACGCTATAATCGCTATCAGACTGTTTTATTTTTCATTAAACAATTGTTGCCAAAATTATAGCCTACTGTTTTAGAACAAAAGCGGAAAAATTAAGGCTACAAAGGCAGCCCAAAGGCTGTAAAAAGGTAAAAATTGACCGATTTTAACTTCAATTCTCTCAAAATGAGACTTGGTTCTCAGTGTTTGGAGAATTGCGCTCGTGATAGCACCCAGGTGGAGGAACATTATGAAATTAAGTCCTAATACAGCTAGGCGGTTTGGGGATAGCCCAAATTCTGCCATGCGAAATCCAATTGCTGTTAGCACCACCAAATTGTCTACAAGGGCCACAATTGCTAATCCAAATAATAGAAAAAGCCACACTTTCTTTTTAGTTTGTTTTTTGGGGTCGCTTAAGGAAAAGAGAATAAGCGCCAGTATGGCTAATAAAATCAAGTCAAAAACAAGAAGAAATTCTCGATCTTCAAAAACAGTAAGGGAGGCAAATGGGAGTGTGCTTGAAAACAGTAAAAGGGTTAACAAGGCAAAGGGTGTAAACAAGGTGGCAATGAGGGGCGAGATTTTTTGAACTAAAGTTTTGTTGTGTTGTAAGAGAAAAAGGGCCAAAACAGGAACAGCGGCTAATCCCCAAGGGGCAATTTTTTCAAAATAAAACGGAGCTACATCCATTTGAATCATTTTGAAAAGCCCAACGGTAAGAGCCGAAAATAAAATGCCTCCTAAACAAATGAGCCCTACTAGAAGAAGTAGATCTCCATTAGTTCGAAGCAAGTCCACTCGTTTGAGGTTAGAAGACCAATTGTTTCCTAGCGAGGCATAGGCATAGGCTGACCAAAAAACCACTGGCATATGCAAACAAGCTAGAAGAAAGGGAGCCTCTTGCTCAGTGCCGGGCAGTAGATTGAGAAAAAGCGTTCCTGAGAGGAGTATGCTTAGGGCAATTAAGGCCTGTTTTTTTGGTGTGTTTTGGCGCCACAGCACATATAGTAGGAGCGGTAAAAAAACAATAGTTCCTAAATTTCGAGGAAGATACCATGCTGTTTCAAGTTTGAAAAGAGTAGCCAAATTGGCTAAAAAACCCGCTAAAAAAATAAAAAGTAACAGGGCACTCCATTCTTTTTTCTCGCCCCATTCCAGAGCCGTTTTAGAAGATGAATTAGAAGATTCTTCAGTTTTCATGGGTAATATAGGTTGTTAGGGAACCCTTCACTGCTCACTTCCCAATCTTCGGGAAATCCGCTGCCATTAGGAGCTGAAGCCATTTGCGCCAGCGCAATGAGTAGGCCGCCATTTCCAGGTAAATACAAGCGCAGGCGAGGGGTTTGATAGTTATGGCCATTTTTTAAGTAAGTATTTTTTACTTCTTTTTTTAAGAGAAATTCCAATGCCATATTGGGGTCACCCAAACGGATGGCCGCCATGGCTGCCATCGGAAAATCCCACCCCCATGCGGTGTCCCACCTCCAACTATCGTTTACTTTTTGGAGGGTATTTTTCATTTTTTGGGTTGAAAACCCAGCTTGTTTAGGCACCACACTAAAAGCTCCTAACACACTGGGATGATCGCGAAGTTGTTCAGGATCTTGGAAGGGGTTTTTTGCTGATGCCACAGCCCAATAGGTGTTTTCATCACTAGGATAGGGTGCTAACTGCTTGATTTGTCTGTCCCATGAAGGGTTTCGTTCTAGGCCCATTCGTTCTCTCCAACGTTGTGCTACCTCAAGTCCCCATTGCCAATAGGCCAGTTCAAAAAAGGGATTTAGGGTGGTTTTGGCTGGATAGCTCTCCTGGGAGGGGATGAGATAGGGACCTAAATTGTATTGTTTTTTATGGCTGTCAAAGTTGAGATAGCTTGACATGAATCGAGCCGTTTCTTCAATTAGAGGAGCCCATTTCACGACCGTGGTTTGATTGGGGTTTGAACGATATAATTGTTCAGCAAAAAAGAGGAGGTGTGGTTGTTGCCATATAAGATAGGACCCTACTGATGAGGCTGTTTCTCCTCCCTGATTATCGGTCATTTTTTGCCAGCGAATTCCCTCATAGCCTTGTCTTTTGGCCATTTTTTTGGCTTGTTCAAAAGCCCTAAAATACCATCCCATTTGTTGTTCCAAAACAGCTTCATTTCCCCACAGCGCAAAAGGTAGTGCATGCCACCAAAACATTTCTATGTGGGGTTTTCCATACCAAGAATTATAGGTGAGTCCTGTTTCTTGTGGTGGGTTGGGGCCACTGCAATTCACCTTGCGCAAATAGCGAGAGAGCACCATACGGCGCTCTAATTCAAATGCTCTAGGGTCTTGTGTTTTTTGGAAATCAAGAATAGCCCCTTGTTCCCAATAGTGTATGAGATTTTGTTGGGCTTGCCTTTTTTCAGTAGCATAATCAATTGCCTTTAAAAATAGGGGCTCATGAGGGGTTAGCTTGAGTTTAAAAACCCATTCTGTTGCTTCTTTTTGGGGAAAAAAGCGATAGCCAAAGGCTATTTTTTCAGAGCGAAGTGGAGTGCCTGATTGAAACAGACTGTAATAAAGTGTTTCATGTAGGGTTCTTTTAATGCTAAAAGCTGTGTTGCTTTGTGTTTTTAGAACGAGTTGGTCCATAGCACTTTCTTGAAAGAAATTGGCTTCATCTAGAAAGGCGTTAGTAGGAAAAGGATAACGTAACTGCACCCCTAATAGCCCTTTTTCGACTAGTGGACCTTTCACTTTTACCAATAGACCATCTTCATTTTGGAGGGCTAGGGTTTCAACTTCAACCCAAACCCCATCGATTTTAAAGCGACTGGAAACCTGTCCATTCCAAGGATTTAAAACTTGTTCTATATCCGAAAGCTGTTGCGGTTCCAGAGGCAACGCTTTATTTTTTAATACCCATCCCAATTGCGCTAAATGAAGACGATGTGGATTTTGTCTGACGATATCGGCGGCCCATTTTTTTTCTACCTCTTTGGGCTGTACAGCATAGGGCACCTGTCTTCCTTTCACCGAATGATAGATGAAAGTCTCGTTTAATAAACTGTCGTTTGGCTGTATAAAAGAATGCCACCCCCAATCTGAAAGGGTGCCTAAGGGAATTCCTTTTTGATAGGTAGCAGGAAAAGTTTGTAGACCCGTAACGTCTAGCGTCATAGCAAAACGGCCATTACCCACGGTTAGGGCATTGAGCGTATCTACTTTATGGTTTACCACTTGATGCCTTTCAAACACGCTTTTTCTAGAAATTTGCTGTGCCTGAACAAAGGCAGGAATTAGTAGGGCAAAACTTAACAGGCTATTATAAATGAGTGTAAATCGTATTTTAATTTTCATGATCTAATGCAAAATAGCCAGTTTGGTTAGAAAAGCTTTTCTTTCCGTTGTTGTTGGTTATGGTGAGGGTGCCTGTAATTTCGGGGCCATTGGTCAACGACTGTTCACTAATTCGCACAATTTCTCGAGGACCTCGAGGTTTGTTAACATTCCAAATATGGCCGCCATCTACTTCCATATAGAGTCTTTTAAGGGTGAGGTGCAGTTGGTTGTTTTTTACTTCTCCCACCAAATAATCTTGAGTGTTGACCACTGCTCTTCCCCAAGAAGAGCCATGCACAATTTGCCAAATGCCGTCGGCTTCTAGCACGGTTACATCGTGAAATTCTCCTGCAAAATAGGCATCTACTCCATGCGCCACTAAGGTTTTATAAAAAGCACTTTGTTTTCCCTCTTCTAGCATAAGTCTACTGGAAGAACGTGAATTTAGGTCACCCCAAAGGCCCACATGACCTTGCACTATTTTAAAAGGGGCATCACGGTGTTCGGCTAAGGTTTGTTGGAGCCACTCCAATTGTTGACCAGCTACTTGAATTCGCATAGAATCTTCAACCACTTCAAAGGTCTCTACGGTCACCACTAACAAATCACCCTTTCGCACAAAATAGGCCAATCCTTTTTTATGATCGGGACCATTTTGGGGCATATCAAAATTTTGTTTGTATACAGCTTCAAAATGCGGAATTAGATCTCTTTTTGATTTAGGCCAAGGATCATCTCCCAATTCGTGATCTCCTATGGCAGTATAGTAGGTTAGGCCGTGTTTTTCCAGACGTCTTTTCCAAGCGCCATAATACATCATGCCATTGCTTTCCACGCATTCAGGGCTGTCCCACCAATGGCCACCCACCATATCACCATCGACCAAAACAAAGTTTGGTTTTTCTTTTTTTACGGCTGTCAAAAAATAATCTACAGCGGCGTCATATTTGGGCCAAGGTTCGGGTATGTCAAAATTGAAAAAATCGGGAAAGCTTACAAATCGAACAGTAGAATCAACTTTGGGTTCCACACAGCTCAAAAGTAAAAAAGCAACGAGAACTCCTACTATTTTGGTGTTTGATGACAACATTCTTTTATGAGATTGAATCCAAGTAACAGAATTTTATTTAAATTGGAAAATGTTACCCTCAAATTTACTAGATTTGGATTAGTGTAAAAAGAACATTTAATTCTTTTTAAGCGTATTTTGCCTAACCAATAATAATTGAAATTAAACTAAACGCTCATGAAAATGTTGGACACCCTAGATTGGATCTCTATTTCCATCTATTTTTTAATTCTAGCTGGAATTGCCATTTGGGTAATTCGCAAAAAGAAAGCAGACACCGAGGATTATTTTTTAGCGGGCAGAAATGTAGGGTGGTTCGTAGTAGGTGCCTCTATTTTTGCTTCTAACATTGGTTCAGAGCATGTGGTCGGACTAGCTGGTTCTGGAGCGGGAAACAAACTGCCCATGTTGATTTATGAGCTCCACGCTTGGGTGGTTCTCATTTTGGGTTGGGTGTTTTTGCCATTCTATATGCGATCGGGAGTTTTTACCATGCCCGAATTTTTGGAAAAACGATTTGATGCTCGCTCTCGCTGGATTTTATCCATATTTTCAATTGCGGCTTATGTGTTAACCAAAATATCAGTTACCATCTATGCGGGGGGAATTGTGGTTTCGGCTCTTTTAGGTATTGATTTTTGGACAGGGGCCATAGCCACAGTAATTCTCACAGGACTTTACACCGTTTTGGGCGGAATGCGCTCGGTGGTCTATACCGAGGCGTTGCAAACCGTAGTTTTGGTGGCTGGTGCACTTTGTTTGACCATTATTGGAGTGAACACCGTTGGGGGGTGGGAGTCTATGAAAAACACCGTAACCCCAGAATATCTCAATATGTGGCGTTCCTTAGACGATCCCGATTTTCCATGGTTGCCCCTTTTCATTACGAGTACAATTGTTGGAATTTGGTATTGGTGCACGGACCAATATATTGTGCAACGAGCCCTAACAGCTAAAAACCTAAAAGAAGCTAGAAGAGGAACTATTTTTGGCGCGGTCTTAAAACTATTCCCTGTTTTTCTTTTCTTGATTCCGGGCATTGTGGCGCTAACCCTCAAAATGAGAGGGGAGTTAGATTGGGATTCTCCCGACGAGGCCTTTCCTGTTTTGATGAGCAATTTGCTGCCATCTGGTCTTAGAGGATTGGTAGCAGCGGGTTTATTAGCAGCCCTAATGAGTTCATTAGCCTCTGTGTTTAATTCGTGTTCTACACTCTTTACGGTAGACATTTATAAAAAATTAAGACCTAATACCTCTGAAAAAAACTTGGTCCGTATTGGACAAATTGCCACTGGTGTAGTGGTGGTAATTGGTATTATTTGGATTCCTATCATGCAAAATATTTCAGGGGTTTTATATGAATATTTACAAAAAGTGCAATCGTATATTGCTCCTCCTATTGCGGCAGTTTTTCTATTGGGGATTTTTTACAAAAGGGTAAACAAGCAAGGCGCTTATGTGACTCTTGTTTCTGGTTTTATAATTGGTGCTTTCCGCATTGTCTTAGAGCTTGTCACAGACCAACTCGATCCAAACGGAATGTTATATTCTTTAGGCACCATGAACTATTTGGTTTTTGGGGGCTATTTCTTTTTAATCAGTATATTGACGCTTGTTGGGGTGAGCTTGGTCAATCCGGCACCGAGTTTACAAGAAATTGAAAACCTCACTTTTTCTACCCTCTCAGCAGAGAGTATTGCCAACAATAAAAATAGCTATACTATTTGGGATATTGTCATTACCATTGCGGTGGTGGCACTTGTGGTGAGCATTATGATTTTCTTTAACGGATCTTAAAAAAGCGCCGGTTTTTCAAGAAGCATCAAATTCTAGTGGTGTCCCCTTTATTTTATAAGGTTAAGGCTACTTTTTTACCAGTTTGCAGCGCCTCATAGATGGCATCAATGATGATCATATCTTTAAGGCCTTCTTGTCCAAACACCGAAACTTGAGGCATATTTTGATCTAAAATGAGAGCTGCCATGGCATCCATTTGAACCGTTTGGTGTGTCACTACGGGAGCTTCTAAGGGGCCAAGGTGTGAACTTCCTTTAATGGGGCCATAACCTGTAGAGGGTTGCATGGAAACATGCCCTTTAGTGCCGTTGAGATAAAAACGATCAAGATCATTCATGTTGTAGGTAGAAAGGCAAGAGGCTACAGCTCCACTGGGAAAGCCCAATTGAAATTGAATGGTTTCATCTACCCCTTCTTTAAATTTTACAGGATCTGTTTTAGTTTCTTGGGCGGTTACCCAAAGAGGCTCTTCACCCACCATATAGCGAGCCCCATTGATGGCATAAATACCAATGTCCATAAGCGCACCACCCCCCGCTAAGGCTTTGTTTAGGCGCCATTGATTGGGGTTGCCAATGCGAAAACCGCTTAGCCCTTGAAAAAAACGAATGTCACCTAATGCCCCTGATGTTCTGAGGGCTATGGCTTCTAATGTTTTGGGTTCAAAATGCATTCGATAGCCAATAAGAAGTTGGACCCCGGCTTTTTCACAGGCTGCAATCATTTGACGACCTTCTTCGGCATTGAGGGCCATTGGCTTTTCACAAATCACGTGCTTGCCAGCTTGAGCCACACCAAGAGTATGTGGGCAATGCAAAGCATTGGGCGTGATGATGTAGACAGCCTCAATATCAGGATTGTTTTTTATCTCATGGTAGTTGTCGTAGTTGTAGCAATTTTTATCGGGTATGGCATAACGGTTTTGCCAGTCTTTAATTTTACTTGGGGTGCCACTAATCACTCCGGTTATTTTGGCTCGGGAGCATTGTTCCATTGCTCTGGCTACTCTATTGGCATAGCTGCCCAAGCCCATAATGGCCACTTTTAGAACGGTGTTGTTGGAGGGGCGTAGTGGAGCAAAAAGCCCCTGAGAGTTTAGCCCCATGAGGGGTAGTCCTAGGGTTGCTAACCCGCTTTTTTGGAGAAAAATTCTTCTGTTTTCCATGGTGGTGACTTTATTTTTAGGATAAAAGATATTGAGCACTCTTCAAGAGATCTTCTTTTGGATTGGGTGCCATGTCGTGTTCTACAAAGAAATGGTCAACTCCATTTGTTAGCCCTTTGGCAACAATGGCTTCTATATTTATTGTGCCACTTCCACAGGGCGTTATTTGACCAAAAAAAGGAAATAAGCCATATAAGCCTTGCTCTTCGGTAAGTTTCAAGTCATTAGGCATCATGTCTTTGAGATGCATCAATTTATAGCGATTGGGATATTGATCCAGTAGTGCAAGGGGGTCTTGTCCGGCAGCGGTAGTCCAAAAAACGTCTAATTCTAAAAAGACTGTATTGGGGTTAGTGTTTTGCATTAAATAGTGAAAAGGGATTGTTCCGTTCAGGTCTTTAAACCCAAATCCATGATTGTGATAGGCAAAACGAAGGCCTTCTTGGTGGAGATTTTTACCAATAGCATTAAACCGATCGGCCATTTTTTTATAGGCTTCTAAATCACCTCTGAGCTCATCTGGAATCATGGGTAACACCACATATTTTGCCCCCAATGCCTGAGCAGCTTGAATGAGTTCGGGCGTATTTTTTTCTAAGGTTTCTAAATCGGTATGCATGGAGTGCACTTTTAATGAGCCAAGAGCTTTTTTGAAGTTTTGAGGGTTGTTGCCATAAAGTCCTCCTTTGAATCCACCAAAGTTTTGGGCCAATTCGGCAAAAGATTTTTTGGCTTGTTCGGTGCTAAATTCATAGGGGCCAAACGTTTCTAAAGAGGTGTAGCCCATTTCTTGAAGCACTTCTAGTCCCTCTTCAAGATTGTTAGACAATAGACTCGGAGCTGAAAAAAGTTGTAGTCCTACTTTGTCCAATAAAGCTTTTTTAAGTTGTGGTTGTTCTTGGAAAATGGCATAGGGAGAAAAAAAGGCTCCTGCAGATGCCATTTTAAGCTGTTGGATAAAAGTTGCTCTATTCATTAAAAATGATTTAGGTATTAAAGGTAAAGAGAATCTTTGGATTTAATTCTTCTAAAAAAACGAGTCCTTTTGAGGGCAATTTTGTTGCGTTTAGATTAGTTGTATATTGATGCAAAATTTAGTTCATGTCCAAAATGAGTTTTTTTTATGTGCGGGGTTTTTTGCTTTGGATTGCCCTAGGACTTTTAGCGTTTGGCTTAAACAGTTGTGAACAGTCTGTTTCGGTTTCGGGACATGTAGAGGGCTTGGTGGCGGCCAAGGTTAAATTGGCCAAGCTTAATTTAAAAAACAACAAGACGCTCTATGTTGATTCAACAGTATTAGAACAAGGGAATTTTTCGTTTAAACTACAAAAGCAAGAACCCTATTTGCACAGTCTTATTTTTGATGATTCATTAAAAATTAATTTCTTTTTAGAAGATCAAGATGTTTCTTTGGAGGCACATTATGAAGAAGGATTAGAACTCACCAAAATTAATTCTGGAGTAGAAGATCAATTGTTTCGTTCGTATACCATAGATGAAATTTTTGAACGTCAAATCGGGATGGATATTATGTTGCAACATTCTGACCGGGTGTTTTCGGCCTTTACGGCCTTCTATCAATTTCAGTTGTTTAATATTCATTTGGACAGTATGGCATTAATCCTTCAAAATTTTTCTAAAGAGGTGCAGCAATCGGTTTATTATGAGTCGTTAAGCACTCTTTTTGAAACGCTAAAGCAGGTGGCTATTGGTCAACAGGCACCCCTTTTTGAAGCCCCAGATGCGAATGGAATTCCAAAAAAACTAACCGATTTTAGAGGAAAATATGTGTTGCTCGATTTTTGGGCTTCTTGGTGCGCCCCTTGCCGAAAAGAAAATCCGCATTTGGTATCTCTATATGCACAAACAGATCGTTCGGATTTCGAAATTATAGGACTTTCGGTAGATCATCAAAAAGGCAAGTGGTTGCAAGCCATTGAAGAAGATGGCCTACGTTGGCCCAATCTTTCAAATGTAACAGGGTGGGATGCCATTTCAACCCAATATGGTGTGAAGGCAATTCCGCAAAACTTTCTACTCGACCCGGAGGGGGTCATCATCGATAAAAACGTTTCGATTGCGGCATTGCAAGAGCGTTTTGCAAAAGAGTAAAGGGTTTTATAATACGATTGGTATCTAATGCTTCAAGCAGGGCTGTTGGAGTGCCGTGATAGTGATATTTTCCGTTGGGTTGCACATGGGCATTATTGCAGTCTAAACCTAAATGTATTGCGTTGGTTAATGCGGTGATGTTCCAATCTCGATTGCTTTGGCCATTGGCTTGTTGGAAAAACTCTGCCGTAAATGGATCTAAAGTAACCCCACTAAACAACACCCCAAACTGATAGCCTTGAGCAGATTGCACTGAATTGCTTCCTTGGGGATTGCTAGTCACCGTAAAGGTTTCCTCAAGAACACCTATTGTGTTTGGGTTGCCGCTATTGGGAAACGTTCCAACTCGGTGATTGGGAATACTGTTGGTTTTAATCTCGCGGTTTTCAGTTTTGTTCTCTTCATAGCGACTTGCTACGCCAAGGCTGTTTTCAATATCTATGGTGCAGCCATCAGCATTGAGGGAAATTTGAAAGGTGTTTTTTTCACAACTTAAATCAGCAGCCAACGCATCGGTGCTGTTTTCGTCCTCTTTAGGGGCGCAACCCAAAAAGAGAAGTGCACAGAAAAAAAACCTATGATCTCATCCTAAAAATTCATCGGTGTCAGGATGAGCTTTATGGGGCATATAGAAATTTGACACTAAGGCTACTCAAAAAAAATGATATATCAACGATTGATCTTTAGAAGAAAATTCAATATCGTCACATGGTGGATCAAGGATCCTAATTTTTTAATAAAATTCATAAATCTTACAGACGCGAGTTGTTAATTATGAATCTATTAAATCTCTATATTCTGAAGGAGTAACTGATTTTATTTTTTTAAATATTCTGTTAAAATTTTCTTGGGAATTAAACCCTGATTTTTCTACAAGTGCTCCAATTGTAAATTTATCTAAAAATTTATTTTGGATTAGATCACAAGCGTAACCTATTTTCAAAGAATTGATGTAAAGTGATGTTGTGATATTTAATTCATGCTTTATAGAATTACGTATATCATTTTGAGATATTCCTGTATCTACTGATAAATTTACTATGGAATAATTTATTTGAATAAATGCTTTTGATTTTTTAAGGTATTGGTTAATCTTATTAAAGTTTTGAATAAATTCCTTGTTTTTTTCACCAAATTCAAATTGATTTTTTAATCCATCTAGTAGTTTTGGATTTACTAATAATAGTAAATAAGCAGAAATAGAAACAACTCTAGCCAACAAAGAGAATATGGAGTAATCTTTATTAAATAGTATTAAAATTATTGAAACTTCAACCAAACAGGTTGTGATTAAAACAGGTACAACAAAGAGCCTGCAAAAATTTAATATTATAAGTTCAATTCTTTTTTGTTTATAAAGTTTATATATTAAAATTAAATACTTTAAAATAAGTACTTCAAGATATAGTAGAATTACAATAAATGGAATAATGACCATTTCATTTCCCAAGATATTTTTTAGGGAAAAACCAAAAAGATTAGCGTGAAATTGATTTAAAGGGAAAGTATAAATTTGATTTAAAAAAGAATAATTAATCCAATCCAAAAGGATAAAAAGAAAAACAGGAATGGAATAATAAAAATGTATTCTTTTGTTGCTTTTAATGTAAAAAGATTTTAAAAATAGATATACCATAAGAATTAATAAATAAAACAAAGAAGCTATTAAAGAAATAGGTAAAATAGTCTTTGTCAGATAGCCAATTGATGTAATAAATAATATAGCTGATACAATTGCAATATGATATTTTAAGAATCTTTTAAAGAAATAATTCTTAGAGTTAATTTTCAAATGTACTCTATAGCATAGAATGATAATTAAAAAAAAGATAATGTATGCTGGGTAAATCAAAATTCAATAAAGTATAGTACAAAATTAAAAATTGCCTATGTTATAGGCTCTTTAAATATAAAACAATTCTCTTTAGTTGCTAGTTTTAATTAATCAAACCTATATATGACCAAAGAAGAGTTTTTTTTTTTTAAAAATCTTGTTTTTCCAGAACATGCAAAGAGCGTTTACTGGAAAGGAAAACGTTACTCCAAAGAAGATATTATAAAAATTAAAGATATTATACATAAAACAAACAAAGTTTGACACAACCTACTTTTAAGAGTTATTTCTTTAGTTTTTTTAC
>Ga0181566_10000032_pt1 | contig 83978 bp, 83 predicted proteins | sample 101ome_15_FD_133762 | JGI IMG/M metagenome (GOLD analysis project Ga0181566, IMG submission 133762) | Coastal salt marsh microbial communities from the Groves Creek Marsh, Skidaway Island, Georgia - 101402AT metaG (megahit assembly) | ecosystem: Environmental > Aquatic > Marine > Intertidal...
ACAAAGACATCATCAGGGAAAGGAGAAGGATAAAGAAACAGACGATACAGAGCCGCCGCTTGCAACATCAAAGGCGAGCTGCATAATCAACCAGAGAATGAACCAGAGCCTCTGTTAAGCAAAACGCTCAACCGTTCCAATTTATATGACGACGGACATCCATCTCAGACAAGATCATGATCAAGCGCGGCGAGGTTGTCCGATTTGTTATGGTGAACGACACCATGATGAACCACCCGATGCATTTGCACGGGCATTTTTTCCGGGTGCTCAATGGGGCGGGTGAGCGCAGTCCATTGAAATACACGGTCAATGTGCCACCCATGTCGACCGTTACAATTGAGTTTGAAGCCAATGAAACCCGCGACTGGTTCTTTCACTGCCATATGCTCTATCACATGGCGACGGGTATGGCCGCTGTCGTTTCCTATGAACAGACGAGCCAGGCAACTGACAAAACACTGGTTGCCATCAGCAAGGACAGGCACTGGTATTCATTTGCAGATATTGGTGTGCAGTCGAATAAGCTGCATACGCGCCTGTGGTCGTTGAACGGCCATGGCGAGGCCTCAATTGAAGGGGAGTATGACTGGAAAGATGACTATGAGGTGGAAGCCCGATACAGCCATTTCCTGGTCCTATATGCCGAGCTGTCCGTCGGTTTAAAGGCCGAGGGTCATCATGACGAGAAGCAAGAACAGGTTGGTCTAATTGGCCTGCGTTATGTTTTGCCGATGAATATCGAGGCAGAGATGGAGGTCCATACAGATGGCCATGTGTTGTTTGAGTTGGGGTCTGAACTGCAATTGACGGACCGGGCCAGCCTGGAATGGCACTGGAATTCTGACAACGAATATGAGCTGGGGTTGTCCTATGCGCTTTCCAAAGCCATTAGTCTGACCGCATCTCATGGCAACAGGTTCGGTACTGGTGCTGGGTTGATGCTGTCATTCTGACGCAAATAGGGGGAGCTTTTCATCTATTCGGTTCGTTCTATCCGGAAACGAAAAGGCCCAGCATGTCGCCGGGCCTTTAACGTGAGTATATCTCGCTAACCTACTGGGCTGGCTCGAGTATACGGGCTGTTGCCTGGCCAGTTTTGGGAATGTCTTCCGCCTTGATTTCGTAGCTCAGATCATTGACCAGATCACGATAGATCACACCGCCCTTCATCACGGTCAGCTTGCTGTGATCCTGCATGACGCGGATGTCGGCAATTGGGTCACCATCAACAACGACAATGTCGGCGAATTTGCCGGGTTCCAGTGTGCCTACACGATTCTCAGGGTCCGCAGCCGCCCCACCATATTGCGTGGCGCAGAGCAGGGCCTTGCCCGGTGTCATGCCGAGGATATCGACAAACATTTCCAGATCCTTGGCATAGGTGCCATGCGGGGCAATGGAAATGCCGTAGTCGCCACCAGTCATCATACGAATGTCGCGTTCCAGCATCATTTCTACAGATTTGATGGTGGCCTCGATCTGGTCGTCATAGCCACGGTCTGTCACCCACTGGCGGGTCAGGCCGATGCTGGCATGGTGGTTCACCAGACCCATTTCCCAGGCAATGCCCGGGCCAACGAATACACGGTCGCGGGCTTCTGCCAGCAGGTCGGCGGCTTCTTCGTCGAGGAAGTTGGCATGGCCGATATAGTCACACCCAGCGCGAACGGCCTGTTTTACACCCTCTGCAGAGCGGGAGTGTGTGGCCGCCCGCATATTGCGGCGGTGGGCTTCATCCACAATGGCGGCCACTTCATCGTCATGGAAGGCCAGCTCGTCACGCGGGGCGTGATTGGAGATGCCTTCACCATCGATGAAGATCTTGACCACATCTACATTCAGGTATCGTTGCTGGCGTACGGCCTGGCGCAGGTTCCACGGGCCATCGGTAATCAGGCTTAGCCCGCCGACACCGCCGGAATCCACGTTGGAAGACGTCACGCCAATGTCTTTACCGGCTGCTGCCAGACGTGGACCGGGGATTTTGCCGGAATTGATGGCTTCCCGCAGGGTGATGTCGACCTTGTGGACCGAACCAAAGCTCAGGGCTGACGTAAAGCCAGACCCCAGCATGATGCGTGAAGACCGCACACCTGAAAGGGTGGCTTCTTCCGGTGTGGGGCTGCCCAATTCGAACGGGCTACCATCGGTGAAGGACAGATGGGCATGACATTCGCTCATGCCGGGCATGACGAACTGGCCATTCACATCTACCTGTTCAATGGCGGGGTCAACGTCGCCGAGGCCGGTAGCAGGGCCAGCATAGACTATTTTGTCGCCCTTCACGTGAACTGCACCGTCTTCGATGACGCTTTCATCGACGCCGATAAACAGCTTGGCGCCTTTGAGGATCAGTTCCTTTTCCATTCTTGTCTCCTGTTCAGGTCGTCCACGCTTCCCTGACGATTGTAAGTCTCTAGTCTTCGAAAATCGGCATCACGCGGGGCGTGCCGTCTTCATGGTAGACCGGCTGATCTTTGGCCACGAGATACATGCGATTGCGTGATTCCACGATATTGCAGGAGCCGAGTGCCTCAACCATGCGTGCATAGGTCGGGTGCTTGAAGTGTGCCTCCATAGCTTCTTCACTTTCCCAGCGTTCGTAAACCTGGATGCAGTTGGGCACGCAGGGGTCAGCGGCAAAACAATAGGATTCGCAGCCTTCTTCCTGTGTGCGGGTATCCCACTGAATGGGTGCACAAATTTCGATGCAGCGGTCGCGATCTTCCTGGTTTTTAAATTCCAGTACGGCTGAAATCAGAATCACGTCGTTTCTCCCTTATTGGATGATTCTTGCCCTAAGTCGGCAAAGCTTAGCCACACCCAGTAGAAAAGTCATCACCGCAGGTAATCGAACTGATCGAAAAATTCCACGGTGCATATTCAGTGCAGAGGTAGATCACACAATCAATGGGTTAATCATGTCTGGTATATACAATTAAAAATTGAAATTATAATTTCGATATGTATCTAATGCGAGTGTATAATGGGCCAGCCGGTCGGGGGAAAAATGATTGAGGAAGAAATTGAGGGCGTTTTAACTCGTTTCGATGAGGAAAAAATTGTTCGTGAAACGGACCTTGACCGGAAGGCAGAAGATGACGGCTTGCAGCACAAGCCGGGTTCGCAAAGTAGTTCGATTACATTGGCTGAGCAGTCCATAATTGACTACCTTGGTGGGCTTGTCGGCGCCGACAGGACAGCCGCCAAAGCGCAAATCAGTTCATTTCGCGACAGTATGTCAGGCAATCAGTTTTATGCTCGCATCGCTGACATTGAACATCTGGATGAAAAATTCGAGGCCGAGCTTGCCAAGTTGAAGGTACAGCACGCCAAAGAACTACAGACACAGTATGAACGCGAGCGTTCATTGGCAAATGGCCTGCGAATCTTCCGGCGTGAAAACAAGCTACAGGATCGCCCGGCCAAAACGCGCAAAAGTGCACAGATTCATTGGAGTATCGTCTTATCAATGATGGTTACTGAGGCAATCCTGAATAGCTACTTCTTCTCCATTGGATCTGAAATGGGATTGATCGGAGGTTTCCTGATCGCCGCTCTATTGTCTTTCCTAAATGTTGTCGTCGCCTATTGGGCGGGATCCACCTGGCTGCCAAAATTTAATCATGTTGAGCCCAGAACGAAGGTCGCCGGCGTCTTCGTTGTGACCATTCTGGGGCTGATTTGCCTGGTGATATCACTCGGGGCGGCGCAATACCGCGTTGCGTTGGAAGCCTTTGTCGAGACGGACGGCACACTGTTTGAAGCTGACCGCCTCGCAATTGATATGCTTTATCGCAGTCCATTCAAGCTGGAGTCTATCCAAGGCTTTTTCTTGCTAACCGCAGGCCTCGTGATTGCTACCAGCGCATTCTGGAAGGCGTATCGCTATGACGATCCTTATCCGGGTTATGGCGAATTGACCCGTACTCTTCATGACTCAGAAGATGAGACATCACACAAAGAAGAACAGTTCGTCGGTCTGATCGAAGGCGCGAGCACACAGATCTCGACCGAGTTAGACGAATTAGACCACCAGGTTCGGCGCTGTTTTCAAGACTACAGATCGCTGCTGGGCGCGTGCGAGGTGATGGTCAGCGAGTTTGATAAACATGTAAACGCTGCTGTGACAATGGCCCGTCAATTGGCTGTCCGTTACAGGTGTTTTAATGCGGAGGCACGGGACGACCCGAATAATGTACCCGCCTGGTTTGACAAACCACTCGAGGTGGATTTCTCTGACTTGCTGCTTGTTGAGAACTTCGACGCTGAAGAGCAGCGGTTGGAGCAGCAAGAACAGAAGCTTGCCGATGTGCACCGTGAACTTGTGCCTCAAATGCGGGAAAGGCTTTTGGCCATAAAGTCCGAGGAATTCAAACAGCTACCACAATGGTTCGTTGAATGCGGTGCGCGAAGGGGTACAAGCAATGCCTCTGGGTAGTCGGGCGGGTGATAAGAAAGTCAGGGATAGAAACCTGATATTTGGCGTGCTGGCGGCGGTGATTGTACTGATCGGTGCCAGCTTGACCTGGATACTGGGTGCTGACGACGAGGTAAAATCAGCGGATTGTTCTGATTCCAACCATTTGGCTGGTCATACCATCGTGGTTCTTGATCGTACGGATCGACTGACATCCAACCAGCAGCGATACATTGTTGCGCGCATGCGTCGCCTGGTCGGCGTGAATAGCGATGGCGATGTCGTGCAGGGGGAAGGTGCGCTAGGTGCTGGCGAACGTCTGACCGTGTTTGAAGTATCGCCGGGTGAATTTGGCGAGCTCTCGGACCCTATTCTGTCCATCTGTCGGCCACGAGACGGATCAAAAGCCAGTGAATTATACGAAAATGGCAGACTGATTGAGCGGCGCTTTGAGCAACGATTCCTCAAACCGTTTGAGGCATTTTTGTCGACTATCAAAGGTGGAGGCCTTCAAGAGTCGCCAATCTTGGAAACACTGTTCGATATCGCTGCGCGGGATGACTTCAATGCCGAGGTGCTTAACCGCCGCCTGTTGATTTTTTCCGACATGTTGCAGCACAACGAAAATCTGTCCTTCTACAGGGCAGTGCCGCCGCATGATGCTTGGTTGACTTCATCTTACGGCCGACATTTGCAGCCGAAAATGGGCAATGTGACCGTTGAAATTCAAACTCTGCTGCATTTGCAAGACGCGCGTGGCGCTCAGCAAGACAAAGCACTGATATCGTTCTGGGCGCAGTATTTTGATGAGGCATCCGGCCCCGGTTCCCTGCGGATAGAAAAGATCAGGGATTAGCAACATGAAGGCGTTAAATACGGATAGCCTGAAACAACATTTTGTTTCGGTTCTGGGGGCGGGCACGGGCCTCATCATCATTTGCCAGTTTGTTTTTGGAGCCGCATGGCTCGGTGTACTCTGTTGCGTGATGCTGATGATCGTTTATGGCGTCGTCTTCGTTCGGGTTGAACATCAGTCAGAGCAACTAACTGATCTGTTTGCTGATAGCCTTTATTATCTAGGCTTTCTTTTCACCATCGTTTCGCTTGTTTCGGCGTTACTGGTTTTTGGAAACCAGGACCAGCTCAGCAGTGACGATGTTCTTTGGCAATTTGGGCTAGCGCTTGTAACAACCGCACTGGGTCTTGGAGGCAGAACCTATTTTGGTCACTTTGCTGCAAGGAGTGATGATCCGGAATAACTGGCGCGCGATACCTTGTTGGCTGCCTCTGCCAGCTACAGCCAGGAACTCACGGCGAGTGCTGGGCTAATCAAAAAGGCACGGGTTGACCTGGAAAAAGATCTGGACGGCATTGGCAGCAAACTGGCCCAAGATTTTGCCAATATTGCAGATGAAGGGAAGAAGGCTTTGGTTGCCACCTTCGACACCCTTGAAGATCAGCTTGTGGATGAAGGCGAAAAGCACATCGTTCGCATGACCGATAAGGTTGCTGCAGCAGGCGCAACTCGTCTGAACGCCATCATGGAGCAGCTCGACGAAAACCTGGGTCAGGAAGCTGCCCGGTTTAGGCAGTCTGCAGATGCTCTTTCAGCAGCGGTGGCGCCGCTTAAACAGTTGGCAGAGAGTTTACAGAAAGGCGCGACTAGTCTGGAACATCTGGATCTGTCTGCATCGGAGGAGTTTGTTCTGCAGGCAAAAACTGCCGGTGAGGGAATGCGAGCATCTGTGGAAGGAATTCAGGCAGCAGGGACCGTGATCAGCGCTACGCTGGATGTCGCTGATAAGCTTCGGCAGTCGGTTGATGCGTTACCCAATTTACAAGAGCCATTGGCCGATGTCAGCAATACCTTGACCGGCGTGAGCGCGGATATCAGGAATTTTGGGAAGGCGTTACAGGCGCCGGATGCTGCAATGGAGAAACTGGCGAAATTTCTGCAGGACTTGGTAACAAATAGTGATGAATACCTTGGGCAGACGGATGATTTGTCCGCAAGAGCAAAACAACACCTACAGACTATCGGTGCTCTACAGGCAGATATGGAGGCGCAAGCCCAAAAAGCTCTGGATGCCCAGGCCGCTATGAACAAGGCATTGGTCGACAGTGCCGTGTTGATCCGCAAGGAGCTTTCCTGATGGTGCAGCGGCGGCGGGTGAAAATCCGATCATCAGAAATTATCTGCTTGTCGATGACCGAACTAATGCTCCTGGTCACATTCGCTTTGCTGGTTGTGATTGCCATTGCCTTTCGTGATCTCTATGCAGCCCAGCAAATGGCCGAAGGGTTGGAAGGCTTCACGCCCGAAACGGTAGGGCGTGTCAACGAGTTGGGTGTGGATAGCCGGGAAATCATGGACATGCTGTATCCGGAGCAATCTGCGGAAGCCGACAATGGACCAGATGCACACGCAGCGTTGAGTGCGGCTGAAGCACTCATAGAGCAGCTTAAAAAAGACCTTTCAGACCCAGCCGTCCAGGATGTGCTCGCAAAATCACCTTTGCCGGATATTTGGTCGACTCTGGTGACGGCGACAAATGAAGCCGCTGAAGCTGCCAGGCTGAAGTCCGAAATTGCGGAGTTACTAGAAAAGAATGAGGAACTTGAGAAAGAAAACGACCTTCTGACCGTGCTAGCAGATACAAAAGGCGTTACCTGTTCGGAAACAAGAGTTTCCTTGGGACTGTGTGAAGACCGCCTGGATACATGTTCATCTCAAATGGGGGCCTTGTCCCGCAGTTGCGGTGGGACGCACCCACCTTGTTGGATGCATGAAGACAGCATCGACTATGTGTTGGATGTCTATGTTTTCGACACGGCGATTACGGCACGGCCTGCGTGGAAAAAGAAAGGCAGAACGTAGGAGGTCGCTGAGATCATGGGGCGGCGGGTTTCTGAAGAGTTGGAGACCTATTCGCATACAGGCTTTTGGCAGCATTTCGAGGCGTTTTTGCTGGATGGACGGTCTCAAAGCCCCCAGTGCAGGCACTATGTTCGCGTGTGGGACCGCACTGGCAAGTACTCAAAACGCCAGTGGCAGTCTGGGCTGGAAGCCGTCGAGGCCAATTTCTATAAGTTGCGTATGCGATGACTTCGGTAACAGAGGTCGAAGAGGCAATCAAAGATATGAATTGCGCCATCGCTGTTGCGTTATTGCGTAAGCAGGGACTGATTTTTGCTGGTGTCATGCCAGCAGATATTAGGAGCCTTTCAGTCGATCAAATATATGACTGGTGCCTGGGGCAAGTAGAGCAGCTAACAATTGGTGTTCGGGGTTGGATTCATAGGATTTGGCTTTGGATCAAATCTATCAATAAGAAAATGACTGAGGATCAAAGAGTATACAAAACATTTTCTTTGTCCTTTGCCCTAATAACAGCTGTCGCAACTCTAGTGATCTTGTTCTTGACCGCAGTTGCCGTCTGGCTGGCGGCAATGAGTTTCTGGCTGTTGGTGCAAGACTTCTTAAGAGAACCAGAGCCCTCACAGGACTTCACAAAGCCCACGCCGGAACTTCTTATCCCGCTTTAGGTGCCATTCGCGGCTCATGGCTTCGCCTCGGGTGTTATATCGCTCGGCGTAGAGAAGCACCCACTGCCTGCCACGGGTAGACTTGGCGCCCGTACCGTCATTATGGGCGGCCAGGCGTTTCTTCAGGTCGTTCGTCCAACCCACATAGGTGCGGACATCCTCGTCTTTGCGGCTACCCAACACATAGGTGAAGCATGGCTCGGGCGTTCTGGGTGTTACCTTTCTTTTCGGCGCTGGTTCTTTGGCTGTTCCCATTTGGGCAGACTTCTTTATGCTGGCGGCCCATGAGCGATTATGGACCTGACATTTCACTGGATAACCCGGCCTATATTGACCCGACTGTACGCCTGTTTGGCAAGGTAACAGTCGGCGAGGGCAGCAGTTTTTGGCCGTATTCCGTCGTGCGATCAGAAGCACGGGAGGTGAAGATCGGTCGATACACCAATATTCAGGATCATGTGATGATCCATATCGGCTATGAAACGCCGACCATCATTGGTGACTATTGTTCAATCACACACAATTGCGTCATCCATGGCTGTACCATCGGCAATAACTGCCTGATTGGTATCAGCACCACGATCATGGATGGCTGTGAGGTAGGCGATAATTGCATCATTGCCGGTGAGTCGTTCCTCAAGGAACGAACTATAATTCCTGATAATTCCATTGTGATGGGCACGCCCGGCAAGGTCGTACGGGCACGGAACATGTTCCGTGAAAACCGCCGCAATGCCTTGTCTTATTACCGCAATGCGCTGGGTTATGCCGAAGGGAACCACCGTGTGTGGTCTGGCCCACCCAATGAAGAAGATGCACAGGCCATACAGGCCGCCTGGGATGACCTTTATGGTGACCAGGAAGACTGAACCAACTAATTCGAGAATCTAGAGGAAGAGAAGATGCGCGCCTGGGGAGCAAAAACATTCGGTGAACCACTTGATGTTCTGGAGCTGGAAGACAGAACCCTGCCGGAACCACAAGAGGGGCAGATTGAACTTAAGGTCAGCTGCGCGGGCGTGGGCCTGCCAGATGTGCTGATGCTGCAGGGGAACTACCCGGCCGTTGTTAAGCCACCGGTCGCGCCCGGCCAGGAAGTGGTCGGCACGGTAACCAAAGTAGGCGCTGGTGCCAATTTTGAAGTCGGCCAGAAGGTGATGGCCTCGACCCTGTTTGCCTTTGGTCAGGGCGGTTTTGCAGATTATTGCCTGGGCGGCACCGCCATGACGTTCCCAATGCCTGAAGGCATGTCGGACGAACAAGGTGCCGGTTTCATTGTGCCTTACCACACGGCCTATGTTGGTCTGGTGCAGCGTGGTGAACTGAAAGAAGAGGAAACCCTGCTGGTGCTGGGTGGTGCCGGGAGTTCTGGCTCTGCGGCCATCGTGCTCGGCAAGGCGCTGGGCGCAACGGTGATTGCAACGGCGAGTTCTGAAGAAAAGGCTGACTTCTGCCGCGAGTTGGGGGCGGACCATGTCATCAACTACCGTGAAGAAGCCATTCGCCATGAAGTCAACCGTCTGACGGACGGTGTCGGCGCGCAGATTGTTTATGATCCCGTTGGCGGTAGTGCTTACAAGGAAGCCACCAAATGTATCGCCCAGCATGGCCGTATCATTTTCGTTGGCTATGGCAGTGGCTCCTGGCCCGAGGTTGACCCCCTGCATGTGGTGCTGCGCAGCTATACGCTGATCGGTGCCTTTGCAGGCGCGCGTTCGCCCGAAGAAATTGCAGAACACCACGCCCATATGATGGAACTGTTTGAAGCAGGCAAGCTGTGGGTGCCAGTCGACAAGGTGTTTGACTTTGACGAGACCCCGCAGGCCATTGAGCGGGTGAACAAGGGCGACATGCTTGGCAAGGTCGTCGTGCGGGTCGGCTAGTCGAACCGCAGGCGATAGCCATTCTGTTTTAACCATTGGCGGTGCTGGTCGAGGTCGGGCAGCACCGCTTTTACATGGGCCCAGAAGCGGGGGCTGTGGTTCATCTCCCGCAGATGTGCCAGCTCGTGCACAACGACATAATCCACAATGTCAGGCGGGGCGATCATGATCCGCCAGTTGAAGCGGATAGATCCATCTGCTGAACAGCTGCCCCAACGGCTCTTATAGTCGCGAACGGTCAGCGGGCCGGGCCGAACATTCATGTGATCTGAATATTGTTGAACCCTTGCGCGTAGATGGTTGTGTGCTTCCTGTTTCGCCCAGGCAAGCAACCGGGTGCGCGTCTCATTCGGGCTCCCTGTGCCTAAATTGATCTGATCGTCCTGCAAGCTTGGCCAGCCATTGGCCTCTTGGGACACAGCAAGAGTTGTTTTTCGCCCGAGCCAGGTGAAGGTGCTGCCGTCTGTATAGGCGCAGGGCTCGAAAGTGGGCCGAGCGGCGTCTTCGGCCAATGTCTTGCGAATCCAATTGGCTTTGGCCGCGAGAATGCGGTCTATATCACCCTGCGTGGCGCGTTTCGGGACTACCAGCTGCATTTGACCATCCCGCAGGCGCAGGCTGGCCGTTTTTTTGCGGTCGGTGCGAATAATCTCTATATTCTGGTGGTTGGGTTGCACGCGCGGCCGGATCCATTGGTTCATGGGGAGAGCAGCATGGACGTCACATCACCTGTTCTGCAAGCAAAGCGTTGGGCCTTGGGCCTGATTGTTTGTCTGTTGCCTGTGTTGGGCGCCTGCAGCGAGGTGACAACGGAACATTTTTTGTCGGCGCCAAACTCAACCAGCGCCGATAAAGGTCTCTCTGGTCAATGGTACCTCGCGGAAGACGATCAAACGTCACTTCTCTGGATCCGTGAGCCTGAGAATGGCCTGTTTGAATCCCGTTTTATGATTCTGGACTCGTCGACCGAGACCGGCACAGACCCTGACATTTCGCCCATGGACTTTTTCTTTCATACCAGCAGGGTAGGGGATCATTCCTATGCCAATATCACTGCGATGAACTGGGTGCCAGATGATGAAGATGCTGAAGAATCAGAGCGGTCGATCGGACGCTGGATTTTTCGTTATCGTCTCGGCGAAGTCGATACATTGGAAATCCGGGTGATGGACGCCGCCAAGGCTAAGCAGTTTGTGGAGAAAGGCAGGCTCAGGGGACAAGTCTTCGACCGCCAATATGACACGGAGGTACGCCTGTCCAACAACGCAGAGGCATTGCGAGCCTTCTTGGCCAACAACCCACCTGATGCGATTTTCAGCGATGACGCGATCGGTCCGTTCCGACGGATGACTCTTTCTACCGCTGAGTAGGCCGATTATTTTTATCGTCGACCATGCTCATGACATCGTCTGAGGCATCCGCGGGTGCAGCAATTTCGACAACGCGTTCATCGACATCGTCATATTCCAGTTGCAGGGCGCGGCACATGGCCGCATGCATGTCATAGAGGGCGGTGATGTATGTCAACTCAAAGATTTCGAGGTCCGACAAGTCTTCTCGCAGCGCGTTGAAGACACCGTCTGACACGCGCCCGCTTTGAAGGACCAATTCGTCCGTATAGGCCAGTACGGCTCTCTCTACCGGGCTAAAAACATCGCTGGCGCCCCAATGGGGAATGGCCTGGATTTTTTCCTCGCTCATGCCCACGCTGCGGCAGGATTTGCAGTGTTGGGAAAATACGAATTGGGACCCGCGGGCATAACCGGCACGGGTCTGGCCCAGTTCGCGCAATTGCGGGTCCAGCTTGCGGTCCGGGTTGCGGTACAGGCCAAAGCCATCGACAGCATGTTTGAAGATGTCGGGTGACTGGGCAAAAACCGACCACCAATTACCCGGCGTGCCTGTGGCCGTGCCAGGTTCATCGATCGGGTCGCGATCCCCAAACAAGTTCTGGAATATTTGCTCTGCAAAGGGGTCAATTTCCGTGCGGGGCACTTGAAGAAGTCTTGGCATCTGTTCCTCCCAAACATGACGTATCTAGGTATGTAGCAAAGTGAACAGCTTTTCACCAAGGCTGCAACATTTTCCAATGGATCAAGATCGGGAAACCTGTTTTGATCGGATCACAAATCGGGAGGAGTACTGAGAATATGAGTGATTTTGACAAACGCGCCGATAAGGAAATTATGGCGGCATTCCCGCCGGGCATGGACGATATGTTCAATGCCATTGGGCCCGAAACAATGGGGCCCATCCGGGAAGCCGGGGCCATGCAGTTCGAGATGTTGAAATCGCAGATGCCACCATTCCCTGGCCGCGAAGAAAAGATCATGATCCCCGGCCTGAATGGTGCGCCAGACGTGGCCATATATCTCTACCAGCAGGACGACTGCATTCAGCCGGAAAGCGTCATGATATGGCTGCATGGTGGCGGTTATGTGCTGGGCCAGGCGCAAGATATGGCATCATTGCGTTATACGCCGATGATGACGGTAATCTCGGTGGAATATCGCATGGCGCCGGAATATCGCTCACCCGCTGCGGCAGAAGATGTCTGTGCGACGATCGATTGGGTCGTTGCCAACGCTGAGGAACTGGGCATTGACCCAAGTCGCATCATTGTTGGTGGCGCCAGTGCCGGCGGTGGCCTTGCCGCCAGTGCGGCGTTGATGAACCGCGACCGCGGTGGTCCGGACCTGCTGTATCAATTGCTGATCTACCCGATGATTGACGACACCCACGACACGCCGTCGGGCAATATGGACCTGCCGGATATCGTCTGGAACCGCCGTATCTCGATGCTGGCTTGGGACATGTATGCCGAAGAAGGCGGGGCTTCACCCTACGCAGCGGCTGCGCGGGCCGACGACCTGAGTGGCCTGCCGCCAGCCTATATCATGGTGGGTGACCTCGACCTATTCCGGGACGAAGATATTGCCTATGCCAGTCAATTAAGTGCCACGGGCATTGCCGTGGACCTCGCTGTGTTCCCCGGTGGGCCGCACGGCTTCGATATGTTTACACCTGATGCAGCACTGACAAAGCGAGCACTATCGCACCAGATGGATTGTCTGCGTGCTGTGCTGGGCATCAAGGCAGGAGAGTAGACCATGGCGCGTGTACCACTGGTAAAGCCGGAGCAGGGTGCTGGCCCCATTGTGCAGGAAATGTTCGACTGGGTGACTGAGATGGAAGGGGATGTGCCCAATCATTTCTATCTGGAAATGAACTTCCCGGAGCATTTCAAGGCCAAGCTGGGCGCCACACAGGTGCTGTGGCAGATGGGCGAACTGGACATGCCGGAAATTCAGCATGTCGGCATCGCCGTCTCCAAGGCCAATGAGTGCCAATATTGTACGGCGGCCTTCTGTACCATCCTGAACTACGGCCTGGGTGCCGATGAAGACGAGACGAAGACATTTCTGGATGAAGGGACGGAGGCTCTGGAAGAGGGGCGACTAAAAACGATCGTCGACTTTGCCCTGAAGGTGAATATGAGCCCGCATAGCATTGAAGATGAAGATGTTGACGGTTTGCGCGCCGTTGGTTTGGGCGACAAGGGTATCGTGCAGCTGGTGCATCTGGTCAGCGACTTTTCATCCTATAACCGGCTGAACACCGCCCTGCAGACGGATTATGATTACAGGGACATGTGGCGGACGGTGGCCTTCAACTGGTCACGCCAGCCGGGCGAGGCCGAAGGCGACAACACCAGGGGCCTGCGCTAGATGCCTCTATTTTCCGACAGTTTGTCATTTGAACAAGGCGTGTTATAAAAGGGTCACAACAACATGACGAAGTGCCATCTGGTGTAGGGGATGGCTGGGAATACAAGATGACGGGTATCACACACAAATTCAGTGTCGTGACAGAGGAATGGGAAAGCCATGATGCAGCGGAAGCTGCAGAAATGTTTATGGCTGCCTTTCTTGAAGACCTGACAGACGAGCAGCGAAACGAGTTGTACCACGCACTGTTTGATACAGAGCTGGCCACCCGTCTTCGTCTGCGCAAGGATATTCCGCCGCGTGTTTATGAGCTGTATGAAAGCGCGCTGGCCTATGCGCGTAAATTTGGCGACCTTTATGGCAAACCCGCCAATGACAGCGGCAATATTGTTTACATTGCACCGGTCACAAGCTGACCTGACATTGCTGCGGGATTAAATGTCCCGGATCCCGTAAAATTCACGCTTTGGCCACAGGAAGTCTATTCGTATGCGATGGATTTTCCAGTCGCCATCTTCTTTCTTGTAGATGTCGTCATAAATACCAAAGAGGGTGAGGGGGTTCTCTGCCCCTTCATCCACATTCAGATTCAGCTGGTACCAGCGGCCATAGGCTTCATCTTCATTGATTAGGCGGATCCAGGGGTTTGTGACGGCATGCATTTGTGAGTGGATGGCCCGGCCACTGTCATACAGAAAGCGGTGGTAATTATCGCGAATGGATTGTTTGCCAACCCAGTCGCCACCAAAGCCTTCACCAAATTCGCAAATAGCATCTTCAGTGAACAGGCTGATCAGGTCGTCGAGCCGGTTGCCGTCGTAATAGTGCGAGTAGAGATGGCGAACATTCTTGATCTCTTCGATCTCGAGCAGTTCTTCAATTTTCATCATATCCCCCAGGAAAATGTGCAGCAGAGCCTAGCAATGTCGCCTGAGGCGTATAACTGTCGAAATCCACAGGTTCACAACACTTGTAAGCCGAAGGGTGTGCGCCTAGGCTGGGTCAATCGAACAATTGAGGGGGGATTTAAAATGGCAAATGTACTGATTACGGGCGCTGCACGCGGCATCGGCCAGGAACTGGTGCGGCAATATGCCGCGAATGAAGACAGGGTGTACGCCTGCTGTCGTAACCCAGGTGGCGCTGACGTGCTGAATGGCATGGCCGCCGAAAGCGGTGGTCTGATCAGCGTCCACGATATGGATGTTGGCAGTGAAGATTCGATCAATGCCTGTGCCAGTGAAATTGGCGGCGTCGCGCTTGATATTGTCATCAACAATGCCGGTGTGGTCGGCGGTATGCACCAGGCGATGGGCGACATGATTGTCGATGACTGGATCGACGCCTTTCGCGTCAACACAATTGGGCCGTTCCTTGTGGCACAGGCCTTCCATAGTAATTTGAAAGCTGCTGACAACGGCAAAATCATGACCGTAACCAGCCAGCTGGGCGCGACGACGTGGCCGATGGGCGGCATGCATTCCTATTCGTCTTCCAAGGGGGCGGTAAACCGGGTGATGATTGGCGTGGCCATGGATTGGGCCGATGACGGTATTTCCGTCGCACTCGTGCATCCTGGCTATGTGCAGACAGATATGGGTGGCCCTGCGGCTGAAATTACGCCGGAAGAAAGTGCATCTGGCATTCGGTCCGTTATTGACGGCATGTCGATGGACAATAGCGGCAGCTTCTATAAGTGGAATGGCGAAATCCACGCCTGGTAGGCCTGCCGGGTGAATATTTCGGTATTTTGAGGTATACTCTCTTCATCGCTGGCAGGTGCGAACCCCGGTGATGGAAGGGAGGTGCCGTTATAGCGACCCTCAGAACAATTATGCTGTCATTGCTGTTTGCAGCACCGTGTGTGTTGTTATTGCCTGATACACCAACACAGGCCCAGGGTACGGTTGTGCCCAAGGCTGTTGAAAGGGTGATGCGCGAACGGGCTGCATCAACTGACAACGAACGCTATGCCAGCCGGTTTCAAAGCGCAGCCGGGTTTGCCGCTCGCGCTGCAGAGGCCATGGCAAAAGACCCCCAGGATAATGAAACGGCTGCCCGCGAAATGAAAGGCGCATTGACTGTATTGGTGGATGCCGCCTGGGAGGGTGCAGACGTCAAACAGATCGCTGGTGACATTGGCAATTATCTGGTTGATCTGGGCGCCTTTCATGAACGTGGTCTGCGTCGTTTGCGAGGTCTGCTGGACCTGCTGGCTGCTACACAGGCAGCCAAAGACAGCACAGATATGGCTTCGATGTCACAATCCTTTGCCATTCGTGAACTTGTTATTGCCTTGCACAATGTAATCGACAGTGGCTGGCATGACTTTTGGCATTGCATAAAGGCGTTGCGTTGGTTGATCGAGGCTGCGGGGTCAGGTGCCTACCACAAGGATTTGATTGAGCGGTTCCTGGCTTTTGTGGATGAAGAAGACTTCAGCGAAGAGGCCCGCGGCCGTATTGCCCGTATGATCGAAGACTTCGTGAAGGGCGTGCGCGACGGGTCGATCAAAGGGCGCGATTATATTGATGCAGAAAATCGTATTCGAGACGCCATTCGCTATGAAGGCCGGCGCATTGGTGCGGCCCGCAAGGCTAAACACCGCAAAGAAGTAGAGGAACTGGAACGGGCTGAAGCGGCCGCCGTACGAGCATCCCGCTATGGTGCCGATGCCGAGACCAGAATCTATTACGGACCAACAATCTATGGCCCGCTGGTGCGGGATATTGATACAGACAAGTGGAAGCCGGTGATCACGCCGCCGATCCGACCACCGGAGATCGTGTATAAAGCAGGACCAGCTGCACGCGCGGCGCCAGCAACAGCTTCAACGCCACCACAGACACCGATGGTCCCGCCGCCACCCGTGATCAGTGCGCCGCCACCGTCGGTACCCGAACCGGTGACACCGCCGCCAGTTACACCACCACCCATTGGCCCTGAACCGGTGATGCCTGCCCCTATCGGGCCCGAGCCTGTTATGCCTGGTGTCCCCGTAACACCGCCACCTACACCACCGCCTGCGCCGCCAGCACCAGCTGGACCGCCACCCGGTCCGCCGCCTATGATAGGGCCGTTCTAAAGGCAGGAGGGTTTATGTGTGGTCGGTTTTTCCGTGATGTTTCCTGGGCGACATTGCGGGAGTGGTACAATTTATTCGCCGAGACAGCGCCCAACCTGCAGCCGCAGTTCAATATTGCGCCGACCCACGATCTGATGATCATTGGTAATGTCCGTGTCCAGGGTGGCGGTACGCGGCGAGAATTTCGCTGGGCCCATTGGGGGTTGATTCCTCCCTGGGCGAAGGATGCCAGCCTGGCCGCGCGTATGATCAATGCTCGATCAGAGACGGTAGCAGAAAAACCGGCCTATCGGGCCGCCTACAAACGACGGCGTTGCCTGATCCCCGCCAGTGGCTTCTTTGAATGGCACACAACAGACCAGGGCAAGCAGCCTTATGTTGTGCGCCCATCAGGCGGCGAACCCATGACCTTTGCTGGCCTGTGGGAAGAAAATGAGGAACTGGGTGTGCGGTCCTGCACCATTTTGACACGGGCGGCGAATGATACGCTCAAGCCAATCCACCATCGCATGCCAGTTGTATTGCATCCCGATCAGTTCGAGGTATGGCTGAATCATGATGCATCGAAAGAAGCAGTGCAGGCCTTATTGGGCCCTTATGGCTATGACGATTTGTCAGTGTATCCGGTGAACCGGGCCGTGGGGAATGTGCGCCACGATGACCCCGAAAATATTGTGTCCATTAACCAGGATGATGAAGAAGGCTAGGCCTTGCCGATCAGCGTTCTTTGTGAAAACCTTGGCCGATTGCAATGGCTGGGGAGGCTCTTGTGCACAAAACGCTGATGAAAATTATCTCGAAGATCAATGTCTTCGTATATCGGCTGGCCAATGGCAAACTCATGGGGTCGTTGAAAGGCTCACCCATTTGCCTTGTGACCATGAGGGGCCGCAAGACCGGCAGGCGCATTACCATTCCGCTGATCTATGTCGCGCATGGTGAAAATGTTGTGCTGATTGCTTCACAGGGCGGTGCACCAAAACACCCGGTCTGGTATCACAATCTTGTTGCAGACCCTGAAGTTGAAATTCAGGCAGGCTCCGTTCGCAGAGCCATGAAGGTGCGCCAGGCCAGTGATACTGAAAAAGCCGAAGTCTGGCCGCATGCCGTCGCCGTTTACAGTGAATTTGATGACTATCAGGCCAAAACGGATCGCAATATTCCCTTGCTGATCTGTACTCCCAGCGGCACCTAGAATAGAGGACTAGCTGAATGGAAATTACACCACTTTGTTCGATGATGGGCGCCCGTATTGAAGGCGTAGACCTGACGGCTGCCCGCGACAATGCCACAACAGACGCGATACAGCAGGCTTTGGTCGATTATGGCTTCATTGTCTTTCCTGATCAGCACATCACACCGGAAGAACACATCGCCTTTGGTGCTCAATTCGGGCCGCTCAATGTGCACCCCCATATGGAATCCCTGGAGGGTCATCCGGAAATCCTGAACATCAAGAAGGAACCGGAGGAAACTGCCAATTTCGGTGGCGGCTGGCATACGGATTTAACCTTCCTGGAAGAACCGCCTTTAGGCTCTATTCTTTATGCGCGGGAAGTGCCACCCCTGGGGGGTGATACGCTCTACGCCAATATGATTGCAGCCTATGACGCGCTGTCTGAAGGCATGAAGGAGATGCTGGAGGGCATGGTGGCCATTCACTCGGCTTCGCGCATCTATGCGCAGGGTGGCGTCTACGCCAATGACAAACACCCGGCAAAGAACAAGGAAGAACAGGCCGCGCTGGCGACCTGCGAGCATCCTGTCGTGCGCACGCATCCGGTCAGCGGTCGCAAGCTCTTGTTCGTAAACCCTTCATTTACGCTGCGCTTCAAGAATATGCGGAAGTCGGAAAGCCGCCCGATCCTGCAATATCTCTACAATCACTCAACCACTGCAGAATTCGTTTATCGGCATCAATGGACAGTGAATGATGTGGCCATGTGGGATAATCGTTCCACCCAGCACTACGCGCTGAATGACTATCAGGGGCACAGGCGCGTGATGCATCGGGTGACCGTTGATGGTGACCGGCCATTTTAGAACGAGGACTGTTTTGAACGATCTTGTGCAAGAGCTTGCGGACAAGCAGGCCATTACTGAAGTTATCTATACTTATGCCCGCGGGCTGGACCGTATGGATAAGGACATGACCCTGTCCTGTTGGCATGAAGGCGGGACGGACAATCATGGTGCGCTGTTCAACGGGACGGCAGAAGAATTTGTGACATGGCTGTGGCCCATCCATGCAGCCATGGAACTGACCCAGCACACGATTAACAATATCCTGATTGAACTGGATGGGGACCGGGCAGGGACTGAGGCCTACTACACTGTCTATTTGCGCACCAAAACCGATGACGGCTTCACCGATATTGTCGGCGGCGGGCGGTATTGCGATACATTTGAACGAATTGATGGCAGATGGGCCATTCGGCACCGGGAGAGTATCGGTGAATGGGTGCAGACCATTGAAGTGGGCGCAGTCGATACGGGCGATGACATCCCGCCCAGCGCGCCGGATAATATGATTATTGAGCCGCGCCGAGACCGGCAGGATTATTCCTATTCATTGTTGAAATATATCGGCATAGGAAAAGACAAAAAATGATCACAACAACTTCCTCACCTGCGCTGACACCGTTTCGGCAGAACCGTTTTCTGCAAATACTGCTCGGGCTCTATGTCCTGTTGTGGATCATTATGGCGATCCGCCCTGTCTATCCGACAGACTGGGCGATTGAAAATGTGTTGGTCGTGTTGTTTGCCATCTATGTCTGGCGCAACCACCGCAGCCAGCCTTTCTCGGAGCTGTCCTATCTGCTGATCTTCATCTTCATGGCGTTGTATTCAGTGGGAGCGCATTACACCTATGCAGAAACGCCCATGGGCTTCTGGATGCAGAACTGGTTTGGCTGGGATCGCAACAATTATGACCGGGTGGTGCACGCCTCGTTCGGCCTGCTGCTAACCTATCCGCTGCGGGAATATGTCATTCGCCATTCACCCATTCGCGGCCGCTGGTTGTTCATCATGGTCCTCGCGCTCAGTGTAGCCGCCAGCGGTATTTATGAGCTGATTGAATGGGCGGCTGTGCTGATTGTCAGCCCGGAGGCGGGAGAGGCCTATCTGGGCACCCAGGGTGATGAATTTGACGCGCAAAAAGATATGGTACTTGCCAGCTTTGGCGCACTTGTATGCCTGTTGATCACACAGGCGTTTTCTGATGATTCCGTACACGCATAAGGGAACGTAAAATGCCGGATAATGATGAATGGTTGGCCCAGGTCACCGAAGAAATCCTTGAGCCTGGCCTGCCGATTATCGACCCGCATCACCATCTTTGGGATCGCAATGGCGATACTTATCTGTTGCGGGAATTGCGCCTGGATACAGATAGCGGCCACAACATCGTGGCGACGGTGTTTGTGGAATGTTCGTCGATGTATCGGGCAGGGGCACCAGAGCATATGGCGGTTGTTGGTGAGACAGAATTCGTCAACGGTATCGCGGCCCAGAGTGCCTCTTGCGAATATGGCCCCATGCGCGCCTGTGCGGGGATCGTCTCAACAGCGGACCTCAACCTAGGGGCCGCTGTCGATGAGGTGCTGGAGGCCCATATTGCGGCGGCGCCGGAGCGGTTCCGGGGTATTCGTCATGCTGCTGGCTGGGATGCGGATCCCGGGGTGAAGAATTCTCATTCCAACCCATTTGAAAACATGATGCTGGACAGCACCTTTCGGGAAGGCTTTTCCCGGCTGGCCAAGTATGACCTTAGTTTTGATGCCTGGTGCTATCATCACCAGATCCCGCAATTGACCGATTTGGCGCGGGCGCATCCGGACGTACCCATCATCTTTGACCACTTCGGTGGGCCATTGGGCATCGGGCCTTATGAAGGCAAACGCGCAGAAATACTGGAGCAGTGGCGCAAGGATGTGGCTGAGCTGGCCAAGTGTGAAAACGTCTATGCCAAAATCGGTGGGGTAGCTATGGCTGTGAATGGCTTTGGCTTTCACAAGAATGCCAAGCCTGCAACATCTGACGAGCTGATGGATGCAACACGTGCCTATTACGACCACTCCATTGAGGTGTTCGGGCCGGAGCGGTGCATGTTCGAAAGCAACTTCCCGGTCGACAAGGTGTCCGTGTCCTATGCCGTTCTGTGGAATGCCTTCAAGAAGATGGCCGCAGGCTATTCAGAGGCGGAAAAGACGTGGCTGTTCCACGACACGGCGAAGAAAGCCTATCGACTGGAACTCTAGGCGTTACAGGCAGTTATAAATCGCTTCAACCAGTCGCAGGGTGCGTGGGTCGCCCTGCAGGTTAGAATGCATCTGGTTCATGGTGTAACCGACGCTGAGCTTGGCTGAGGGGTCGGCAAAAGCCATGGAGCCACCAAATCCGCTATGGCCGAAACTATCTGCATTGGGGCCGTACATGCCGCGTCCGTTGCGGCTGAAACCGGCCGCCCAGCTTGCTTCCAGGCCGAGATTACGGTCAACGCCATTGCATTGTTCTGCTGTGGCGCGTTTGATGGTGTCGCGCCCAACGATCTTGATGCCATCGACGGAGCCGCCATTGGCAAACGCGCTGTAGAGCCGAGCCAGACCATTTGCGGTGCCATGCCCGTTGGCGGCGGGTATTTCTGCCGCACGCCAGCCCCGATCATGGGGGAATTCCGGGTCAATAGGCGGGTTGGCCATGGTGGCAATGACATAGTCCGGCGCGTTGTCGCTAACCAATTGCGCAGGCTGGGGTGGCTTGATGACAAGGGAGAGGCGCTCTTCAAGGTCTTCGGGCAGCCCGACCCAGAATTCAGTGCCTAAAGGTTCCGCCAGTTCTTCCCGAATGAATGTCCCGGGCGTACGACCGTCGATACGGCGGATCAGCTCACCAGCGAGATAACCAAAGGTGACGGCATGATAGCCACTGCCTTCACCCAGCGGCCAGAATGGCTTCATGGCCGCCAGGCGGCGGCACATGCGGGACCAATTGTAATAGTCTTCAACAGTGGTCTTTTCGCGGAAGCCGCACAGGCCTGCCTGGTGGGATAGAAGCTGGCCGACGGTGACGTCGCTTTTACCCAATTGGGCAAAATCCGGCCAATATTGGGAAACGGGATCACGATAGTTCAACAAGCCCCGGTCAACCAGAATGGCGATGGCCATGGCTGTCACACCCTTGGTGGTGGACCACACATTGACCAGCGTATCGCGTTGCCAGGGACGAGATTTCTCTGTGTCAATATCGCCCGCCCAAATATCGACGACCGGCTCTCCCTTCAGGGTCACAGAAAGGCTGGCACCAACCTCAAGCCCTTCGGCGAAGTTTTGTGCGAAAGCGTCTTTGACTGCTGCGAAGGCATCTTGGGTGGTGCCATTCACTGCAATTGTGTCGTCCATGAATTTGATACTCGTGCCAGTACTGATAATTACTAAGGGTCTACCATAGTGTTAGGAAGTTTTACAATTTAGTTAGGCATGGTTGATGCTGTCTTTGGTCAATGGGTCTTGAGCATGGAAAATGCGCTGTGCCGCCACTCGTGCGAAGTCTCGTGTCATCGCCGTGCGGCGGGCAGAGGCGAGCGATAAAGCCGTGGAAGGGCGGATGATTTCTGCGCCGAAAGCATCAGCGATGATCAGGCCATGGTCGGCGGGCAGCAGGTCGGTCGGGAAGTCTGTATTCACGGCGAAATAGTAATCATCGGCCCAGTCGAGATATTCCTCCCACTTGGTGTCCACCTTGAAGTCGGTAGGGCTGGATTTCACTTCGACAATGGTAAACCGACCCTTGCGGTCTAACCCGGCTATATCAACACGCCTGCCTGTAGGTAGCTTCCATTCGGTAATCGTCTGAATGCCATGATGATACAGCAAGCGCCGTGTACCCTGAAGAATGGCGGTTGCTTCGGGAGATTGGCGGCCATCAACGGGGAGCGTGAAATCGTCTGGACCGGCCTCAGGCAAGACCCAGACTTTCCAGGGCGAACTGTGTAGTGCCTTTGTAATCTGCTTTGCCGTTGGGAGCCCGCTTCAGGTCGTCCCGCATCAGAATGCGCTTGGGTACTTTGTAACCGGCTAGATTGTCGCGCACATGAGCGCGCAATTCATCTTCGCCAGCATTGACCCCGGCATTCAGCTGCACCACACCAGTTACGGCATTGCCCCATTTGTCATCTGGTACGCCAACGACCAGGGCATCCTGTACTGCAGGGTGTTCCTTCAGTGTTTCTTCCACTTCTTCGGGGAAGACTTTTTCACCAGCGGTGTTGATGCAGACGGAGCCGCGGCCCAACAGGGTCAACGTGCCGTCTTTTTCCACGGTGCACCAGTCGCCGGGAATGGAGTAGCGCACGCCATCGATGGTCTTGAAGGTCTCAGCCGTTTTTTTCTCGTCCTTGTAATAGCCGACCGGGATGCAGCCAGCCCGTGCAATAAAGCCTTTTTCGCCGCTGCCTGGCTCAATTTCCCGGTCATCTTCCGAGAAGACTTTACAGAATTCCGTCACCTGGAATTTGGCCGTCTGTGTTTCGCCTTCTGCGGTAGTCAGGGAATAGCCGAAGCCCACGGCTTCAGAGGCGCCAAAAGAATCGCTCAGCGTAACTTCTGGAATGTGCTTCAGGATGCCCTGTTTGACCTCGCGGCTCCACATGGTGCCCGACGAGGTGATGGTTTCTAGCGAGGAGAGATCATACTTGCCGGGGTTTTCTTCCAATGTCTGTAGCATGGGTTTGGCAAAGGCATCGCCGACAATGGCCATGGCCGTGATCTTGTGCTGTTCCGCCTGTTGCAGCAGTTCTGCCGGGTCAAAATGGTTCATGGTGGGCAGGGTGGCAATGGCCCCACCACCAATAATGGCCCCCATGGCAGAAAACAACCCCGTGCCGTGCATCAGCGGGCAGGCGGGAATGGCTCTGGGCAGGCCGATTTCGATAAATTCTTTCACCCGCTCGATATGCTCTTCCAGTGTCATAGGTTGAGGGCCCATGACAGAGGCGGCGTCCAGCTGCGCCTGGCGCAAGTCCTGTACCCGCCACATCACCCCCTTGGGCATGCCGGTGGTGCCGCCGGTATAGATGAACAGCATGTCATCCGGCGACCGCTTGATGTCGAGATTACTGCCGTCGCCTTCGGTCAGGCTTTCATAGGCAATGGCAAAATCATTGGCCAATGGGGCGTGATTGTTGATCTCCACCCAGGCTTTCACACTGGGCAGCCGGGGCTGTAGTTCTGCAATTTTGTCAGCGAATTCAGGATCATAGACCACGACTTCGGAATCTGAATTATCGAAGATGTAGTGCAGTTCGTCTGTCTGGTAGCGGTAATTGACGTTCACATGCACGAGCCGGGCACGAAAACAGGCCGCGAGTGTTTCCGTATAGTTTGGCATGTTGCGCATATAAAACCCAACCTTGGCACCCGGTCCGATGCCCATCTCGATCAAATTACGCGCCATGGCATTGGTGCGCCGGTTAAATTCCGGCCAATAGATGATTTTGTCACCATGAATGGTCGCTGGTGCGTCAGCCGGGATCAGCGGGGCAATCGCATCGATCAGGTCCCCATGTTGCCATTCCATTGTGTCCTCCCCCAAGGATGTGTCTTCTGAAATATGAAATGAGACTGCCTGCTAATGAAGACGCCCGCAACAACAGAGTGCAGCTTGACAGGTAATGTCGGAAAGCAGACCTTAACTAAGCTGAATTTAGGGTCGGGAGGGAAGTATGGGCGACTTGCCAGTGGTGACGCATGTGTACCAGAATCACCATTTGGACACAACACGCTGGTACGACTTCAAACCGCGGCCAGATGATATTGTCGTGGCGACCTCGTACAAGTCGGGCACCACCTTCACGCAGACGATCGTGGCCAATCTTTTGTTTCCTGATGGCAATCTGCCTGCCCCAGTGATGGACTTCTGCCCCTGGGTGGATTTCCGGATGAACCCCCTGGATGACATGATGGCCATGTTGGAGGCGCAGCCCCATCGGCGGTCGATGAAGTCGCATCTGCCGCTGGACGGCCTGCCTTATTTCAAAGAGGTGAAATATATCGCTGTGTCGCGGGACCCGCGGGATGTGTTTATGTCGCTGTTGAACCATCACAGCAGCCACCCGGAAGGCTTCTTTGAGGCCATGAACACTATGCCAAGGCGGGTAGGGGACCCTTTCCCGCGCTATGTGGATGATATCAAACTCAACTGGCGAAACTGGATTAGTAAGGGCTGGTTTGATTGGGAGAGTGACGGCTACCCCTATTGGTCGCATCTGCGCCATGCCAAGACATTCTGGGACCATCGTCATCTGCCTAACATTCTGATGGTCCATTTCAATGATCTGTTGGCGGATTTGGATGGCGAAATGCGGCGCATAGCCAACTATCTGGATATCGACGTGCCAGCCAGGCAATGGGATGCTGTCGTTGATCGTTGCACCTTTTCGTCTGTCAAGAAGGACCCTGGCAAAGTCGTGGGCTCTAATACGGCAAACGCCTTTAAGGGTGGGGCGGATACGTTCATCCACAAAGGGACGAATGGCCGCTGGGTCGATGTGCTAGACGAAGAAGACTTTGCGCTATACGACGCTGCCATGGCCAAACTGCCGAAGGACTATGCCCATTGGTTGCAGAATGGTGGAGCGGTCGATTAGGCTGCGGATGATTGTATATGTGATGGATGATTATGAATATTGAGCCTGAGACAGAGCAGCCCAGACATGTGTCTGCTGTCGTGCTGAATTACAACTCAGCCGCACACTTGAAGATATGCATTGAGCGATTGCGACAGCAGGATTATCCGTCTCTATCCATTATCATTGTCGACAACGCTTCCGCGCCTGATTGTATTACCGAAATTGAGGACTGGCTGGAAAAGCAGGACTTTGACGTGCTGGTTGGGACGACATCTGAGGTTTCCGACTATGTAGGGCGTGGAGATGAAGCGCAGCCCCACGGTTTTATCTGTTTCATCAAGAACCATGAAAATGACGGTTATGGCAAAGGCAACAATATCGGATTGCGTATTGCCGAAAGGTTTGATGCTGCGGCAAGCCTCATTGTGAATCCGGATGTGCAGCTACAAAACAGCGATGATATTTCCAAGTTGGTTGCACGTCTTTTTGACGACAATGATAATCTTGTTGTTGCCCCACGGGCGTTGGACCCGGAGGGAAATGATCAATACCCGCTGCGGCCATGGCGGTTTATGGAGGAGCTATTGATCCCACGTGGCCCCATGCGCCTGTTCACCAAGAAGATGCCGGACAGGTTGATTAGTGTCCCCATGGACAGACCATCAATCGTAGAGGAAGTCGTGGGATGTTGTTTTCTGGTCAGAATGTCCTTCTTCAAGGCGTATGGATATTTCGATGAAGACTTCTTCCTCTATTATGAAGAAGAAGTGATGAACCGGATGATCCAGAAGCATCATGGTCATCTGATATTTGAGCCAGCAGTGACAATCTTTCACGATCACTTGCTCAACCGTCAGGGTGATGTGCTTCTCAAGAGCTACCGGCTTAATGTCAGCCGAAAGTTGTTGCTCAAGAAGTACAGCGCCTACCCATTCTGGCAGAACTGGATTCTGCAGGGATACTACTCCTTCGTGAACCGTACGCTTGCCAAAAGACTTCAGGAACGTGAATAGGCTGGAAAAAATAGATAACCTTGGCGTTAGTGATGCGGTGCCTCACATCTCAGCTATTGTGTTGAACTACAACACGCCAGGGCATGTCAGAAACTGTATCGAAAAACTGGTCCAGCAAGACTATCCCTCACTGTCGATCATTATCGTCGACAACGCCTCTGCATCAGCATGCGTCACCGAAATTAAAGACTGGCTGTGCAGCTTCAGACCAGATTGCATCATCGGTTCAGTTGATGATGTTGCGTTTCAAATGAAAGACTGCGCAACATCCCATGGCCTTCTGGCCTTCATCAAGAATGACCGGAATGACGGCTACGGAAGCGGTAACAATCTAGGTCTGCGTCTGGCTGCTGATCTGGGTGCTGATGCGGCCCTTATCGTTAATCCAGATGTCCTGATCTCGCAGGTAGACGGTGTATCCGTTCTTGCCCGGCGGTTATTCGACGATAATAAGAATTTGGTCGTTGCCCCGCGTGTGTTGGGCCCGGATGGGAACGATCAGAGCCCACTGCGCACGCATACATTCAGAGACGAAATACTCATGCCACGCGGGCCCATGCGGTTCTTTGTAAAACAGTCTCCGGTCTATTTGATCGATGCGCCTTTGGATTGCCCAAGTGTGGTTGAAGAAATTCATGGGTGCTGTCAGTTGGTCTCCATGCGCTTTTTTGAGCAAGCGGGCTTCTTTGATGAAGAATTTTTCCTTTATTGCGAAGAGGCGACAATGACGGTCTTGGTGCAGCGGCATGGTGGACGCATTGTCTACGATCCCTCGACGTCGGTGTTTCACAATCACATCGTTGACGAGAAAGATGGCCCAAATATTGGTACGGTCAGGTTTCACGAGAGCAGAAAGTTGTTTCTCCGAAAATATAGTGGTTATCCGCTGTGGCAAGTTTGGTTGCTACAGGGGTATTACACAGTGGTGAATATGTTTTTGCGAAGCAGGATCAGACGCGGACTGTCATGAAGATTGAGGGAACAGACATTCCAGGTGTTTTGGTTGTCGAACCCGCACGGCATGAAGACCGTCGTGGCTTTTTTGTGGAAACATGGAATGCAGCCGCGTTCAAGCAAGCTGGCATTGATACAGAGTTTGTACAGGACAATCAGTCCTTTTCCCGACAGGCCGGAACGGTGAGGGGATTACATTGTCAGGCGCCACCCCATGCCCAAGTCAAACTTCTGCGTGTAGGCCGTGGGCGGATATATGATGTCGCAGTCGATATTCGCAACGGCTCTTCAACCTATGGCCAGTGGGTGGGCGTTGAACTGTCTGCCGATAATGGCCATCAGCTATACATAGCTGAGGGGTTTCTTCATGGCTTCATGACCTTGGAGGCCAATACTGAAGTTCTCTATAAATGTTCAGCGCCCTATGCGCCGGAATGCGAGCTTGCTGTCAAATATGATGACAGGCAGCTCGGCATCGCCTGGCCGGCAGTGGATGGCACGCCCAATTTGTCAGAGAAAGACAGGGATGCTCCCGCGTTTGAAGAATTTGTATCGCCTTTCAGCGTTGAGCGAGCGTCGGGTGCAGGCTCGTGAAGATTTTGGTGACAGGGGGTGCAGGCTTCATTGGTTCAGCCGTGGTGCGTCAGGCGATTACCACCGGGCACGGTGTCATCAACCTCGATAATCTGAGCTATGCAGCAAGCCTCGATAACGTGGCTTCTGTTGCAGCACACGAAAATTATTGTTTCGTACAGGCCGATATTCGAGACGAAGATGCGTTGCAGCAGGTGTTTGCAGCGCACCAGCCAGATGCCATCATCCATTTGGCGGCAGAATCCCACGTAGACAGGTCAATCGATGGCCCGGCAGATTTTGTGTCGACCAATATTGTGGGTACGTATCATTTGCTGGAAGCAGCCCTGAGCTATTGGAGCAGCAAAGATATGCCTTCGTCTTTCCGCTTTCTGCATGTCTCAACCGACGAGGTCTATGGCAGCCTGGGTGACGATGGTGCCTTTACAGAAGATACCGCCTATGCGCCCAACTCACCTTATGCGGCCAGCAAGGCGTCTGCTGATCATCTGGTGCGCGCCTGGGGAAAGACTTATGGCCTGCCCGTGCTGATGACGAATTGCTCCAACAATTATGGTCCATGTCAGTTCCCGGAAAAACTCATTCCAACGGTGCTTTCCAAGGCATTGGCCGGTGAGCCAATTCCAGTCTATGAGCAGGGCCTGCAGGTGCGTGACTGGCTCTATGTCGAAGATCACGCGAACGCGCTTTTGCAGGTGCTGGCAGAAGGCCAGATTGGCCGGTCCTATAATATTGGTGGCAATGCAGAAGCCCGGAATATAGACCTTGTGAAAATGCTTTGTGCAACGCTTGATGATCTGGCGCCAACAGAAAAACCTTATGCGGATCTCATTGCCTTTGTGAAAGATCGCCCTGGGCACGACTACCGCTATGCCATTGATGCGACCCGCATTGTCGAGGAACTGGATTGGCAGCCTTCTGTGAGCCTGCAGGAAGGGTTGAGGAAAACCATTAATTGGTATCTTGAAAACAAAGAATGGTGGCAAGGACTTCTGGGCCGTAAGCAAACCGGCGAACGCTTGGGGCTGGGATCGTGAAGGCGCTGATCTTCGGCTCGACAGGGCAGGTGGGTACTGCACTATTGCAACATTTCGAGGCTGAATTGCCGCCACGAGCCCAAGCTAACTTTCTGAAGCCTGAGCGGTGCGCAGACATTGTGCGGCGGACGTCTGCAGATGTCGTGATCAATGCGGCCGCCTATACCGCTGTTGATGCAGCGGAAAAGGATTATGAGGCAGCCGTGACCGTCAACGCGACAACGCCGGGTGCGTTGGCCCAAGCCTGTGCAGAGAAAAGCTTGCCGCTCTTTCATATCTCGACCGACTACGTGTTTGACGGTACCGGTGACGAGGGTTGGCGTGAAGAGGATCCTGTTTCTCCCATCAATGCCTATGGTCGCAGCAAATGCCTGGGGGAAGAAGCCGTCCTCGCAGCGGGTGGCCAGTCATTCGTGCTGCGTACATCCTGGGTGTTTTCCCGGGCTGGAGATAATTTTGTCAGGACCATGCTGCGTCTGGCCGGTGAACGGAAAAGCCTTGATGTCGTCTCCGAACAGGTCGGCGGCCCCACCTTTGCGGGGGATATCGCAGCGGCGTTACATATGATGGCAGGGAAGGTCATTAATGCGCCGTCGATAGCAGGCGGTCTCTATCACTTTGCGGGTGCACCAGAGGTTAGCCGGGCTGATTGGGTGCGGGAGGCCATCAACCGGGCAGGGTTGAAGACAATTGTTCGTGATGTGCCCCTGTCGGCCTTCCCGACGCCCGCACAAAGACCGCTGAATTCACGCCTGAACTGTGACAAGATCGCCGCAGACCTTGGGATTAAGCGGCCAGACTGGCGGCGGGTAATCAATAGGGATTGGTTGAATGACACGTAAAGGCATCATTCTGGCAGGTGGCACGGGTAGCCGCCTATACCCTGCAACCATCGGCATCTCGAAGCAGCTTCTGCCGATCTACGACAAGCCCATGATCTACTACCCGCTGACGACCCTGATGCTGGCTGGGATACGCGACATTGCCATTATCACGACGCCGCAGGATCAGGCGCAGTTTCAGTCAGTGTTGGGCGACGGCAGCCAGTGGGGGTGCGATTTCACCTATCTCGTGCAGCCATCACCGGATGGTTTGGCGCAGGCTTATATGATTGCAGAAGCGTTCTTGGCGGGAGCGCCGTCGGCCATGATTTTGGGCGACAATATGTTTTTCGGTCATTCCCTGACGGAGAAGCTCAAAGCAGCAAATGCGGACGCCGTAGGCGGCGTTGTTTTTGGTTATCAGGTGCAAGACCCTGGCCAATATGGCGTGGTCGAAATCGATAACAACAAGCGTGTTCTTTCGATTAAAGAAAAGCCTGCCAATCCGCGTTCAAACCTCGCCATTACGGGGCTCTATTTCCTCGATGGCACAGCGCCTACGAGGGCGAAGCGCGTAACACCCTCTGCAAGGGGCGAGTTAGAAATCACCGATCTTCTTCAACATTACGCGGATGATGGCTCGCTGGTCGTTGAGCAGTTGGGCAGGGGCTACGCCTGGTTGGACACGGGCACACATAGCAGCCTGTTGGACGCAGGGAATTTTGTGCGGACACTGGAAAACCGCCAGGGCGTGCAGATGGGCTGCCCGGAAGAAATTGCATTCAATGCGGGATGGATCAATACAGTTACGCTGCAAGAGCATCTGAAAAAACTTGGCGACAACGCCTATAGCCAATATTTGCGGGAATTGTTGAACTAGGCTTGTCAAAGGGCGGACTTACCCCATAACATACGATGTAAATTCATCGGGGAGTTTGGGATGTCCACACAGCAAAAAGAAGAAACGAATTACTTTCTGACCGGCAATTTTGCGCCGCAGCGGGAAGAACACACCTGGCCTGATCTGGAGGTCATTGGTGAAATTCCGAACGATATCGACGGCAGTTTCCTTCGTATCGGCCCGAACCCCTATTACATCCCCGATGAAGACCTGTATCACATGTTTGATGGCGACGGCATGATCCACCAGGTGCAGTTCGTAGGTGGTAAGGCGACCTATCGGAACCGCTTTGTTGATACGGCAGGCCTACGGGCGGAGCGCGAAAAAGGCACCTGGATCTGGAAGGGCTATCGGTCCATGGCCGATGTCATGATGAGTGGTGAAATTCCCGAAGAAGGGCCGTCCAAAAACTCCGCCAATACGGCCATGGTTTATCATAACAAGACGCTGTACGCGTTAGTGGAAGGGGCCATTCCGCATATTATTGATCTGCCGGGGTTGGAGACAAAGGGCGAAACCAATTTCGATGGCCAGTTGACCCACAATTTCACAGCCCACCCCAAGGTAGACGCAAAAACCGGCGAGCTGATGACCTTTGGCTATCAACCAGTCCCGCCCTATCTGAGCTATAGCGTCATCGACAAGAACGGTAAGTTCACGCACCAGACGACCGTTGATCTGCCCAAAGCCGTGCTGATGCATGACTGCGCCATTACCGAGCACTACACGCTGTTTCTGGACCTGCCATTGGTGTTCGATATCTCTCGCCTGATGACGGGTGACGATATCATGGCCTGGGAGCCTGAAAAGGGTGCGCGTATTGGCGTGGTGCCGCGCCACGGCGGTGATGCAGAAGCCAAGTGGTTCGATATCGACCCCGGCATGGTCTACCACGTGGTCAACGCCTGGGAAGAAGGTGATGAAGTTGTCCTGCAGGCCTGCCGCTCCGTCAGCACAGATGTGATGGGTATCGGCTCAAAAGACTGGGATGGCGTGGGTGATACCGACCTGTTGGGTTCGCTCTACGAGTGGCGCCTGAATATGGAAACCGGCGCTGTGACCGAGCGTAGCTTGGACCCGGACGGTCAATATTACTGCGACTTCACCCGTGTGAACGACAATCTGGTCGGCTACAAAACACAATATGCCTATGGCGCTGTTTACTGCGTTGGGCGCACCAACATGTTTGAAAAACTCATCAAATATGATGATGCCACCGGCGAGATTATCCCGCACGAATTGGGCGATGGTACCTTCGGCAGCGAGCCTATCTTTGCGCCGCGCAAGAACAGTCAGGCCGAAGATGACGGCTATGTCATCTGCTTTGGCTACAACGAAAACACCGGCGAAAGTGAATGCCGGGTCATCGACGCGCAGAATTTTGGGGGTGAGCCAGTCGCCCGGCTGAAGATCCCCAGCCGCGTGCCCTTCGGGTTCCACGCGGCATGGGTCCCCGCCTAGATCACAAGCGCTGTTTCAGCTTGCGGTCGCATAACTCGAAAAAGATATCCCACGTCCGTTCCGCTGCCTCATGGGCATAGGCGGGGCGACCGGGGAAACAATAGCCGTGTTCGGTGCCGGGGACTGTTTCCAGCACGTAGTCCACATTGTTATCGTCCAGCGCCCTGGTCAGCGTCGGGATGACTTCCGGGCCTACCCAGTGGTCTTCTTCTGCAAAGCCCAGGTAAAGCTCTGCCTTGATCTGCGGTGCCAACAGGTGCGGTGAGCGCTCATGGTCGGTCACGATGGCAACGCCATAAAGTGAGGCAACAGCGGCAAAACGGTCCGGGAAATTACCAGCAGCGGCCACGACATATTGGCCAGACATGCAGTAACCAATACAGCCAACCGGGCCATCGACAACCGGGTTTTGGTTGAAATAGGCGAGCATGCCTTCAGTGTCGCGCATGATCATGCCCAGATTGATAGCATCCATAGAGGCGAACATACGGTCCAACTCTTCCTGTCCCTTGGATAGGTCGAAGCGCATTTTGCCTTCGCGCCAATACATATCTGGCAACAGGGCGAAGTAACCTTGTTCGGCGATGCGACGCGTAAAGTCGCGCAATTCTTCGCGAATACCAGGCGCGTCCATATAGAGGATGACGGGCGGGAAGGGGCAGTCACCATCGGGGTGTGCGGCAAAGCATTCCATCAAGCCATCTGGCGTTTCGACGTTGACGTGAAATTCATTCATCAGTGGTTCCTCCCTGTTGTGGTGAGGATGATAGGGGCATTGTAAGGCGATCGAAAGTACAATTTAATTTGGTGAATTATGCTTTGATAAACACAACTATGAGTAATAGCCTATTTACATTGTTCATCTTTGATATTGAAAGGAATAGATGATGAAATCTTTCAGACTTCGTGCGTCAGCACTCCTGCTTTCAACCATGCTTCTGGCGTCTTGTGGGTCGGACCCGCAAGAAGACGCCTTTGTCAAAATCATGACAGAAGATAAGAACCCGGTTAGCGAATCTGTTGCTCGATGTGTATATGGTGAACTGGTCGAAAAACATGGCCAAGCATGGGTCGATGAATTGGTAGCGGCCGGCGGTGCCAAAACCATGTCGGCAGGTATGTCGATGATGTCGGCAATTGGGGCTTGTTCATAGCTATTTCTGTGCCGGTCGCAACATAGGCGTCATGATCGGGCTATTGCCCCGCTGGCACTGTGCGAGCGGCTCGAACCCGTGGCGCATGTAAAGCGAGACATTCGCCGGGTTTGACGACTCCAGGAAGGCGGGCAGGCCATCTGCGTCTACCGCCTTCAACGATTCTCTCAGCAGGGCCGCGCCCAGCCCCATGCCCTGCCAGGCAGGGTCTACGCCAATGATGGGCAAATACCAGTGTGGTTCCTCTGGATGGTAGGACTGCACCTCGCCCATCACGATGGCCGCATCTTCCATCATCGATGGATCTGCACCTGCGCCCATGGCCGCCTCCATGGCTTCTTCATCGGCGGGCGCACCAGGTGGGCGCCAGAGCACCACGCCTTTGTCACCTTCAATGTAGAAGCTGTTGTTGTAATCGGTGCAATTACCGCCAAAGGCATCCATCATGGTTTTGGCGTGTTGCAGGTAATTGCTGGGGTCCGGGATCATCCAGCGTACCATGGGGTCGGCAATAAAGGCGGCGACCACGATATCCATGACAGTTTCCCTGTCTTGGGCGGTTGCTTTGATTAGTTTTGGTGGTGACTGCATAACGTTCTCCCCAACGCCTACTTTCCTGATGCATTGATCATACGCGCCGCTATAGTCGTTGCACATGATTTTGGGAGGGAAGCATGAAAATCGGTACCATGATACCGGCGCAGGAAATCGGGGATGACCCGATTGCACTCAAAGATTTCGCACAAGGTGCAGAAGAGCTGGGTTTTGACCATCTACTGCTGACTGATCACGTGCTGCAGGTTGACCGGTCAGACTACCCGGATGCCTTCACGCCCTATTCAATTTCTGATGCGTTTCAGGAGCCTTTTGTTTCCTATGGTTACATTGCTGCCGTTACCAGCAAGATCGAGATGTCGACGGGCATTCTCATTATGCCACAGCGCCAGGCGGTGCTGGTGGCTAAACAGGCCGCCCAGGTAGACTTCCTGTCAGGCGGCCGCTTGCGCCTCGGCATTGGTGTTGGTTGGCAGGAAATTGAATTTGATGCCCTGGGCATGCCCTGGAAAGGACGCGGCAAACTCTGCGAAGAACAGATTGAGGTGATGCGGGGCTTGTGGAGCAATGAGCTGTTTGAGTTTGAAGGCGACTTCCACACGGTGCCGCGCAGTGGCCTGAACCCGAACTCCGTACAAAAGCCCATTCCCATTTGGTTCGGGGGCATGTCTGATGCCGTGGCTGAACGCACAGGCCGTATGGGCGATGGCTGGATTCCTGTTGGTACGCCGGAATCCCTCGCGCCGCAGATCGATATCATGCACGCCGCTGCTGAGAAGGCCGGTCGTAACCCCGCCGACATTGGTATTGAAACAATTCATGGGCTGAAGTCGCCTATCGGCGATGATGTCATCACCATGGACCAGTGCATGGAAGGGGCCAAACTTTGGGCCGCCAATGGCGGTACGCACTTTACCTTTGGTGCGCTGGGCTTGGGCTATACCAGTGTCGACCAACATTTGAAATTAGCTGCCGAATTCCGCGAGCGGATGCTGGCGCTGTAAGGCCTAACGAAGGAAAGAAAGAACGATGGAATACAAGAACCTGATTGTTGAGAAGCGTGGACGTGTGGATTGGGTAACCTTTAACCGCCCGGATAACCTCAATGCACTGAGCCGCGATTTCGTGGCCGAACTGAACCACTATTTTGACAGCCTGCTGGAAGATTACGACACGCGTGTCGTGGTGTTGAAAGGGGCAGGGCGAGCCTTTTGTGCCGGGCTGGATATGAAAGACCCAAACCGTACCGCCGACCAGGAAACTGAATTCAACAATGGCGTCACCAATAAGGGGATGATCAGCCAGCGTCGCTTTAGTGGCATTGTCATGCGTATGCGCCGCTGCCCGCAGCCGATCATTGGCCTGATCCATGGTTTCGCCGCCGGTGGTGGGTTCTCCATCGCACTGGGTTGTGATGTGCGCATTGCCGCTGAAGGCACCAAGATGAACTGTGCCTTTATCAAGATTGGCCTGTCGGGCTGTGAAATGGGGGCCAGCTACCATCTGCCGCGCCTCATCGGTACATCGAACGCTGCAGAACTGCTGATGACGGGGCGCTTTATTGATGCTGACCGCGCCCTGCGGACGGGGCTTGTCTCTGACGTCGTTCCGATGGATCAGCTGGAAGCCACGGGTCAGGCATTGGTCGATGACATGATGGCAACGGCCCCGCTGGGTTTGCGCCTAACGAAAGAAGCCTTCTGGGCCAATGTGGATGCGCAGAATCTTGAAACGGCGATTGCACTGGAAGACCGCAACCAAATCCTCACATCGGCCAATGGCGATGTGGCTGAGGGCGTGGCTTCCTTCCTTGAAAAGCGTGTCCCCAATTACCTGAACTAGAGGCAACGATGGACTTCGCGCTGAACGACCAGCAACAGGACATTGTCCGTGCGATAGAATCTGTCTGCGCGCCATTTGATGACGCCTATTGGCTGGAGCGTGACAGGGAAGGGGGCTTCCCCGAAGCCTTTGTTCAGGCTGTTGCTGATGGTGGTTGGCTTGGGATCGCCATGCCCGAAAGTGTTGGGGGTGCCGGGCTTGGGATCACCGAGGCCGCCCTGATGATGCATACGATTGCCAAGTCGGGCGGCGGTTTCTCAGCTGCTTCCGCGGTGCACATGAATATTTTTGGCCTTAAGCCAATTATGGTGCATGGCACCGAAGAACAGCAGCAGCGCATGTTGGTACCTGTGCTGAAGGGGGAAGAGCGAGCGTGTTTTGCCGTCACAGAGCCCGATGCCGGCCTCAATACCACAGCACTGCAGACGCGGGCTGACCGTACCAATGATGGCTATGTCATCAATGGCAAGAAGGTCTGGACCTCGACCGCCCAGATTGCTGACAAAATGCTCATTCTGGTGCGCACAACACCACGTGAAGAATGCGAACGGCCCGCGGATGGCATGAGCCTCTTCTATACGAAGCTCGACCGCGACCGTGTTGACGTACGTGAGATCGAGAAGATGGGGCGCAAGGCTGTCGATTCAAATGAGATGTTCATCGACAATCTCGAGGTGCCTTATGAGGACCTTATTGGCGAAGAAGGCAAGGGCTTCAAATATATCTTTGATGGCTTTAACCCGGAACGGATACTCATTGCTGCGGAATGTATTGGTCTGGGACAATTGGCGCTTTCCAAAGCGGCAAATTATGCGGGTGAACGTGTTGTCTTTGATCGGCCCATTGGTCAGAACCAAGCGATCCAGCACCCGCTGGCGCAGGACTGGATGGCGTTGGAATCAGCCTTTTTATTGGTCATGAAGGCCGCCTGGCTATACGACACTGGTCAATCCTGCGCGGCTGAGGCCAATGCCGCGAAATATATGGCCGCAGAAGCCGCCTATAAGGCCTGCCAGAATGCCGTGATGACCCATGGCGGCTTTGGCTATGCCAAGGAATTCCACGTGGAGCGTTATCTGCGGGAAAGCCTGATTGGCCGTATTGCACCGATCAGCGCGCAATTGATCCAGAACTTTATTGCCGAACGTGTGCTGGGGCTGCCGAAGTCCTACTGACACCCTGTTCTATTAGTTAGTTGCCATGCCGCCCATGGCTGGACTAGCATTCACCCAATTGCCAATTTCAAGAAGGGGGAGATCATGGCTGACCATGACGAAGACGTTCCTGATTATCACCGGGCATCGTCCCCGGCCACCACACGACTGCCGCAGGATGGCAGGCCGAATGTACTAGTAGCAACGCGAGGGCATCCGTTCTCGCGCGATCCGTTCTACGACATTTTCGATTCAATCGAAGAAATTCAGTATTCGACTGTTGAACATCCCGCAGCGCAGTTCATGTTCAACCCGGATATGGCGAAGAATTTCGACTGTTACGTGCAGTACGACATGCCGGGCATCCAGTTTGGTAATGAAGATGGCATGTATTACGATCCGCCCGAATTCTACAAAGAAGGCGTACGCGCCATGGGTGAGGCAGGTTGCCCGTTTGTGATCATGCATCACTGTGCTGCTGCCTGGCCGACATGGCCGGAATGGGCCGAGCTTGTTGGTGGCCAGTTTCTCTATACGCCGGGCAAGTCTCGTGGGGTCGACAAACCCGACTCCGGCTACATCATCGACGTGCCCTACACCGTATCACCGGCGATGGACCACCCGATTACGGCAGGTATTGAACCGTTTGAGCTGGTGGATGAAGTCTACCTCTCAGAAGTATTTGAAGATTCAATCGTGCCGCTGTTTACCAGTAGCTGGGAATTCACGCAGGAAAACTTCTATTCTGCCGCCAACGCGGTCCTGCGGGGTGAGCTGAACTCCAATGAAGGCTGGGAACATGAGCCAGGTTCCAACATTGTTGGCTGGATCAAGACCTACAAGAACAGCCCGGTTGTTTACCTGCAGTTTGGTGACGGCCCGGCGACTTACGAAAACCCGATCTTCCGCCGCATTCTGGCACAGGCCATCAAATGGGCCTCCAGCCAGGAAGCCAAGGATTGGGCGCAGGAGCACAACGCCAAGCTGGCTGCTGCTGAATAGCGCTTTCTGCTTTGCAGAAATGGAAAGGCCCCCGATTTCGGGGGCCTTTTTTTGCTATATTGGGCGGACCTAACGTGCCGTCATACCCGCATCGACCACAATCTCCGTGCCGGAAACATATTTGCTTTCGTCAGATGCTAGATAGAGCACCGCATTGGCAATGTCCTGGGCGTCGCCGATCTTGCCCATGGGAATACTGTCCGTCAAAGGCGAGTTTTCCAGCTCTTCCCGCGTTGTCCAGGCGTAGATATTGGACCAGATCACCCCAGGGTGGATCGAGTTACAGCGGATATTGTCATCAGCAACCGCCATGGCCACGCTTTTGCTCATAATGCGCAAACCACCTTTGGAGGCCCCATAGGCAATGGTGCGGGGCATGCCAACCAGCCCGGCCACAGACGACATGTTGATGATGGAGCCACCACCTGCCTTGCGCATTTCCGGCACGGCATGTTTGATACCTAGGAACGGCCCGGTCAAATTAACGCGGTTCTACAGCTCAAAATCCTTGAGCGTCATTTCATCGAGGTCCTTGAGAACAGCGATCCCCGCATTGTTCACCAGCACATCCAACTGGCCATAAGTCTTTACGGTAGCAGCAATAACCGTTTTCTATTCGGCTTCCGACGTTACGTCATGATGCAGGTAGATGCCTTCGCCGCCGGTGGCCTTGATTTCGGCCAGGCAGGCTTCACCTCCATCGTCATCAATGTCGGTAATAACGAGTTTGGCGCCTTCATTGGCTAGTGTAATGGCAGAAGCATGCCCCAGCCCCGGGTTTGATGCCGCACCCGTTACCAGTACGACTTTGCCTTCTACGCGTCCCATATTCACCCCCCCCTTTGTGTTTTATGTGAGTCTAGAGGGGGGAGAGGCCGGTGCCAAGAGGCACCGTTATTCTGCAGCAGCCGCTGTTTCTGTTTTAGCGGCACGTTGCGTAGCGACCAATTCAGCATAGTCTTTGTGTTCGGTGCCCATCCACCTGTCCCACCAGGTAAAATAGAGGCCGTAATTCCCACGAGAAATATCTCGGTGATGCAGGTCGTGGTGGAACACATTGGTGATGAAGCCAAAGAATCGGTTACCCGGCAGTCGGGTTGGGTAAAGTTCTATACCGCTGTGCCCCGCGACATTCTTCAAGATCATATGCGCCAGAAACAGAAAGATGACCCAGCCATTGGTGGGTACGAAGGTGACCCAAATCGGCACAAAACAGCCATTGATGAAGGCTTCTGGCGGCGCAAAAGCATAGGCGGCCCAGGCCGTTGGTTGGCGTGATTTGTGGTGCGTATTGTGTGCCCAGTTGAAAACCATACGGTGGTGCAGCGCGCGATGCGTCCAGTAAAACCAGGCATCATGAGCGACCAACATCCCGATCAAGGTCAGTGCCATATAGGGGAGGTCATCCAGAGCCGTTTCTTCGTAGACATGTGCCCAGCCACCTTCCATCCCAAAATGAATGTAAAGGCCATTCGCTGCAAAGACGACGCCGGTCAACAGCGAATAGAAAAACTCTCGGCGTATCTGCCCTGGTTTCGGCGGCTTGCTTTGCAGGTCGCGTTGTTTACCCCTTCGCAAGATAAATGGGATGAAAGCCAGCACAATGCCGACAGCAATGAGGTAGCGCACAGTCTCGACAGAGAATGTGAGCGCAAAGACCTCGAATGTCTGTTGAACGTCAAATGTCATCAATCAATCCGATACGTACAATACTCGTAAAAGTCAAAGAATGATGCCCGTGATGTCTCCGTTACTTTCGAGGACCGGGCCCGGATGCCATGCAGTCTCGGGTAAGCTTGCTGCTGGAGTAACCCCCCTGATCAGATAGGACATAGATGACTTATCCATTGCCGAAACAGGGCAATGGGCATAGGTTGCCCGTCGCACAGATTTAACAGGAGGAAGACATGGCAGAGACTATCAATCGCCAATGGCTGCTGGCCGCCCGCCCGGAAGGCATGTTGAACGAGGGGAATTTCAAGGAATCCTCATCACCGATCCCCGAACCGGGCGAAGGTGAATTCCTTGGCAAAACGCTCTTTGTCGGTGTTGAGCCAGCCATGCGCGGCCATATGCTGGAAACCTCGGCCTATGCGCAGACCATGAATATTGGAGACGTAATCCGGGCAACCGGTGTGTCACAGGTGCTTAAGTCCAACCATCCCGACTATGCCGTTGGTGATCTGGTCCAGCATTCCTGTGGTTTCCAGGACTATTCTGTTTCTAATGGTGCGGGTGCAGTCAAAGTGCCTGCTGGTGTTTCTCCCGAAGCGGTGCTCAGTGTCTTTGGTGGCACGGGCTACACAGCCTATTACGGCATGGTTGAAGTGGGCGAAGTAAAAGAAGGCGACACGGTGCTTGTCTCCGGCGCCGCAGGCGCTGTGGGCAATATTGCCGGGCAGGTAGCCAAGATCAAAGGCGCGTCCAAAGTTGTCGGCCTGGCTGGCAGTGCTGAAAAGTGCGACTGGCTGGTCAATGAAATCGGCTTTGATGCGGCCATTAACTACAAAGACGCAGATGTCGCCAAACAGGTGCAGGAGGCTTTCCCCGACGGCATGAATGTCTTCTTCGACAATGTTGGTGGTGATGTGCTGGATATTGCCCTGAATAATCTGGCGCTGAACGCGCGCGTTGTGATTTGTGGCGGTATTTCCCGCTACAACAAGGACCACAAGGTGCCGGGGCCGGAAAACTACTTCAACCTCGTTTACAAGCGGGCGCGGATGGAAGGCTTCATCATCATCGATAACCTACACCGGGCCGATGAATTCGCTGGCGCCATGACGCCCTGGATTGAAGATGGCCGCCTGAAATATCAGGTCGATGTCATCGAAGGTTTTGAGAACTTGCCCAATGGACTGATCCGCCTGTTTACCGGCGAAAACAAAGGCAAGCAGCTGATCCATGTGGGTGAACCGGAATAGACAGGTTTGCGTATTAAACTCCGTCGACATGGGCTAGAAGCCCGCAGCAGAACAACATGTGGAGTAAGGCATGAACAAGCAACTTGAAGACTTCAACTTCTTCGACCCTGAAGTGGTGAAGCACCCCTTCGAGTTTTACGACAAGCTGCGGGCAGAAGCCCCGGTCTACCAGATCCCCGGAACGGAAATGTATCTGATCACCAGTTACAAGGACGTCAAGGAAGTCGCCCGCAAGCACAAAATCTTCTCCAGTGAAATGGACGGTCTGATGCGTGGCATCACGCCGGACCCCGAAATTGTCGAGATCATGGCAGAGGGCTATCCGCCGGTTGCCACCATGTTGACCCGCGATGCCCCGGCGCATAATCGTTACCGCGCCATCGTCAACCCGGCTTTTGCTGAATCGCGTGTCGTGAAAATGCGCGAGAAGATGGATGGCATTGTAGACGAGCTGATCGCCAAACTGCCTGACAGTGGCTATGTCGATTTCTTCCATGAATTCTGCGTGCACCTGCCGGTCTGGGTTATTGCAGACGCCCTGGGCGTGCCGCGTTCCGACCTCGACAAGTTCAAATATTGGTCAGATTGTTCTGTGTCTCAGATTTCCGGCATGGCCAGTAAGGAAGAAAGCATCCGCGACGCCAAGGCAGTCGTGGAATTCCAGCATTACTTTGCGGAAATGATTGAACATCGCCGCGATAACCCCAGCGATGATGTGGTCTCTATCCTGGTGAACTCCGAAGTGGATGAAGAACCGCTCGACGTGCCGGAAATGCTGTCCATCATCCAGCAGATTCTGGTAGCGGGGAATGAAACCACCACGGCCACACTGGCTGGTGGCATGGTGCACCTGATCCAGCGACCGGATGTACTGGAGCGCCTGCGCGCTGAACCGGCACTGATCCCGGCCTTTGTTGAAGAAATCCTGCGTTTGGAAACACCGTCGGCTGGTATGTGGCGTTTTGTGCTCGAAGACACAGAAATTGGCGGCGTGAAAATGGCCAAGGGTGCCCAGGCGATGATCCGCTGGGCCTCGGGTAACCGCGACGAAACCATCTTCGACAATGGTGCCGAGATCGATCTCGACCGTACCAATATGGACAAGCACATGGCCTTTGGTTACGGCATCCACGCCTGCCTGGGTGTGCATCTGTCCCGCCAGGAACTCAATGTGGCCTTCGAGCAGATCATCAAGAAGATCGCCAGCTGGAAATTGGCCGCAGACCACCAAGAGCTGGTCTATGTCCCCAGCGTCCTCCTGCGCGGCCTGGGTGAGCTGCACCTGGAGATAGAAAAGGCCTAACAACCTGCCTGAAACGAACAAACAAAAGCCCGTCTCATTAGAGGCGGGCTTTTTCTTTGGTGGCATGAGCGGTTTACCTCTTGCATCCATCTCCGGCGCTTTTAACAATGGCAGCATAACGTAGGAGGGGTGGGCATGAAGCCTTTTGGTATTGGTGATATTCGGGTTGATCGTATTGTCGAACGAGATGGGCCGTTCGGTCTGCTCAGCGGCTTGGTGCCGGATGCGAACCCGGAGGACCTGAAGCCCTATTATGACTGGCTGACACCCAATTATCTGGACCCGGAAAGTTTCTGGATGTTTATGAGCGTGAACTCGTATCTCATTCGCACCGGGCGCTACACCATTCTGGTCGACACATGCGGCGGGAACCACAAGGAACGCCCGCATTCACCGCCTTTTCACCAGAAAGAAACGCCGTGGCTCGATAATCTCAATGCGGCAGGGGTCGGTGTGGAAGATATCGACTTTGTGATGTGCACGCATCTGCATGTGGACCACACCGGGTGGAACACCAAGCTGGAAGATGGGCGTTGGGTGCCAACCTTCCCCAACGCGCGCTACCTGTTCCACAAGGAAGAGCTGGACCATTGGGACGCCCATGCCAAAGACCATGATGGGGACGAACTTCAGGTCTATCAGGACAGTGTACTGCCTGTTGTCGAGGCGGGCAGGGTAGACCTGGTTGCCCGCGACCATGAAATTGACACAGGGTTGGTGATCGAAGCACTGCCGGGCCACACGCCGGGGCATCGCGGCATAAATGCCGAAAGCAATGGTGAAACCGCGCTTTTTACCGGTGACTGCCTGCATCACCCGAGCCAGATCATCTTCCCGGAATGGAACAGTGGCTTCTGCGAAGATCCGGAACAGGCACGGGCCACCCGCCGGGCGGTGCTGGAGCGGCTTGCCGATACAGACACGCAGATGATCCCCGCCCATTTTGTGGACCCGGGTAGGGGGCATATCGTAACGGCGGGTGATCGCTTCGGGTTTAAGCCGATTGTGGACTAAACAAAACCGCTCAAGGTGCACAAAGCCACTGGCGAAGTCGCGCCACAGGCAATAGATTTTCATAAAGAGAACGACGGCAGACTGCTGATCAGGAGAAAGTATCCATGCCTTATCATCCCGAAATCACCACATTGGCGGAGATTACGCGCTTTCATCGGCAGCATGTGCCGGACCGCGCGGCCATTATGTTTGAGGATGTTGGCACCAGCTATGCCGAACTGGATGACCGCGCCAGCCAGGTCGCCAATGGGCTGATTGCAGAGGGCATTCCGGCCCAATCTCGTATTGCTTATTTGGGCAAGAATTCCGTGGCGTATTTTGAGCTGTTCCTGGGCTGCACCAAGGCCAATTGCGCCATTGTGGGTGTGAACTGGCGGTTGGCGGCCCCCGAGGTGGAATATATCGCCAATGATGCCGAGGCGACGGTGTTCTTCGTTGACGAAGAATTCTTCCCGATCCTCGACAAGATTGGCGGACAACTGAAGACCGTCCGCAAGATCATCACGCTTTCCGGCAGTCGTGATGGTTGGGACGACTATGCCACTTGGCGCGACAGCCAGAGCACAGACGATCCCATGTTGCCGATTGAAGCCGAAGACGTCGCCGTGCAGATGTATACCTCCGGCACCACAGGCAATCCCAAAGGCGTGCAGATGACCCATCGGGGCTTTTTGGCGCTGATGGAGGATTATCCGAGTGCGGGCGACTGGAACCATTGGGGCGATAATGAAGTCGCGCTGATCCCCATGCCGGTATTTCATATTGGCGGCACAGGCTGGGCCTTCCAAAGCCTCTATAATGGGGCCACCGGTGTAGTGATGGTATTGCCAGACCCGGGAACGACCCTGGAGTTCATCGATAAATACCGCGTCACCAAGATGTTCGTGGTGCCAGCCGTCTTGCAGTTCATGTTGGCGGATGAGCGGGTAGGGAAGGTGGATGTTTCATCCATTGAAGTGATTTTCTATGGCGCCTCGCCGATCCCGGAAGATGTGTTGGTGCGGTCCATGAAGATGTTCCCGGGCGCGGGCTTTGTGCAGCTTTACGGCATGACGGAGGCTAATGGCTCCGTTACCTATCTGCCACCGGAAGAACATGTGGTGGGCAGTGAGCGGCTCAAGAGTTGCGGCAAGCCATTTGAGGGATGTGACATCAAAATCGTCGATGGCGATGACAATGAATTACCCGCACGAGAAGTTGGCGAGATTGTCGTTGCTTCCAAATCTCTGATGAAGGGCTATTGGAAATTGCCGGAGGCAACGGCCAAGGCCGTTAAGGGTGATTGGTACTATTCCGGCGATGCGGGCTATCTGGATGAAGGCGGTTATCTCTACATTCATGACCGGGTGAAGGATATGATCGTCTCTGGTGCTGAGAATATCTACCCGGCAGAGGTGGAAAGCGCGTTGTCGCTGCATGAGGCGGTGGCGGACGTTGCTGTTATTGGTGTGCCCAGTGAAAAATGGGGCGAAGAGGTTAAGGCTCTGATCGTCAAGGCACCGGGTACGGATCCTACACCCGAAGAATTAATTGCCTTCTCTCGAGAGCATATTGCCGGTTTTAAAGTGCCTAAAAGTATCGATTTTGTTGAAGAACTGCCGCGAAACCCATCTGGTAAAATTCTGAAACGCGAACTTCGGGCACCGTTCTGGGAAGGGCATGACAGCCAGGTTGTCTAGAGAAATTCAAAATATCAGCGCCTGTGCAGAAAAAATGCATTGAAACTGCCGATAGTGTTGGTATTTGCGGTATTCCCTGCGCTAGAGTGTGCCAACTTTGTACAGTGACTCGGGGAGCAAGGTGCCGTTTTTGGTGCCCGAATTCCCGACAGACATGCAAATGCCAGGTTGCCAAACGGTAGCGATGCGGCAGGAGGAGTAAGGATGTCTGAAGAAAAATCGACAGTGCATACGTTCGAACACGCAACGTATGAAATTGTTGCACCCGGTGTGGCTAAGATCATGCAGGCCCGCCCTGAGGCACGTAATGCCCAGAATGCGCAGCTGACCTATGACCTGAATGACTGCTTTGACCTGGCTGCCCAGGATGAAGATGTTAAAGTTGTTCTGTTTGGTGGTGAAGGCCCGCATTTCTCAGCAGGTCATGACCTGCGCGGCTTTGGCCCGCCCTTTCCGCAGCGCGACTTCAAGCTGGTAAATACTTGGGGTATGACCCGCGAAGGCGGCGTGCATTCCCGCTATTCCTTTGAGCAGGAAGTGTTCATGGGTATGTGCCAGCGCTGGCGCGATTTTCCCAAGCCCACCATTGCCATGGTACAGGGCAAGTGCATTGCCGGTGGTCTGATGCTGGCCTGGATGTGCGATATTATCGTTGCTACCGATGATGCTACGTTCGTTGATCCCGTGGTCGCCATGGGCGTTTTGGGTGTTGAATATTTCAATCACCCGTATGAGCTGGGTATCCGCAAAGCCAAGGAACATCTGTTTACCGGTGACTGGTGGGATGCTGAAGAAGCGCACCGCCTGGGCATGGTGAACCATGTTGTAGAGCGCGACAATCTGGAAGAATTTAGCCTGGAAATGGCCAATAAGATTGCTGAACGCCCGATCTTCGCCCTGAAAATGGCCAAGAAGGCTGTCAATGTGGCGCAGGACAATATGGGTCATAAGGCAACGCAGGAAACGTCTCTGGCACTGCACCATATGTGCCATGCACATAATGCTGAAACCGAAATGTACGCCGTGAAGAAAGAGGGTATGCCGGAGAAATTCCGCAACCCGAAAGAAGCGGCAGAGTAACAACGTCATTCGGCCCGCAGGATTGGGTCGCTACAAAACGAGAAACAAAGGGGAAGTAAAATGGTCGCTATTACCCGCGTAACAGAGAGTGTACAGACGCCCGCTGAAAAGGCACCTGAACCCGATATGGGTGATGAGGTCATCCCGCGTGAGCGTTATATCTCCAAGGACTTTATGGACCTTGAATGGGAACGCATGTGGACCAAGGTCTGGCTGATCGGTTGTCGTGAAGACCAGATTCCGGAACCCGGTGACTACATCACCACAGAAATCGGCAAGGAATCCCTGCTGATCACCCGTGGTGAAGATGGTCAGGTCAACGCCATGTACAATGTGTGTAACCACCGCGGTAACCAGGTGAAATTCGACAAGATGGGTAGCGCCAAGACACTGCGTTGCGCCTATCACATGTGGGAATATGCCCTTGATGGCACGCTGATCAACGTTCCCGACGAAGAAGACTTCGTGCAGGGTTGTCCGTCAGATCGTCTGTCCCTGAAAAAGGTTCAGGCTGACACATGGGGCGGTTTTGTTTGGTTCTGTATGGACCCGAACGGCATTTCCCTGACCGAATTCCTGGGCATGGTCCCCGAACATCTTGACCCATATCGTTTTGAAGACATGGCCATGGTCATGAACCAGACGGTTGAATGGGACTGTAACTGGAAGACTTCTGTGGATGCCTTCAACGAAGTGTACCACGTGCAGGCTATTCACCCTGAACTGGCCTTCAGCATCGATGACGTAGACGTGCAGATCGACCTGTATGAGCGTCATAACCGCTATCTGGTGCCGTTCCAGACATATAGTCCTCGCCTGGGTTACGAGCTGGACGAAGTGCCTGAAGCTATTGCGATGCCGATGCAGGCTATCGGCATGGATCCTGAATCCTATAACGGCAAGGTGGCTGATGTTCGCGTCGACATGCAGAAGTTCAAGCGCGAGAATGAAGGTAATCTGGGTCGTGACTATTCCATGTTCAATGACGATCAGCTGACGGATGATTACCACTACAATATCTTCCCGAACCTGACGATGAACATCCACGCTGACAGCATGATGCTGTTCATCCAACGTCCGCACGCAACGGACCCGAACAAGATGCTGTTTGATATGCAGATGTTCGTGCAGCTGCCGGATGGCGCAGAACGCCCTGCACCGGTTGATCACGAGCAGTTCAAGCACGGCGAACGGTCACTTGGCCTGGTTCTGGATCAGGATTCTGTGAACCTGCCGCACGTTCAGATCGGCCTGAACTCCGATGCCTATGGAGGCTATTGGATTTCTCGCCAGGAACGCCGCATCCGCCACATGCATGTGACGCTGATGGATTACATCAACGGCAAATATGCCAACGACGCATAGGTGTCGGTCCATCAATGAGCGAACAAACCGAACTTGAGTTTGTATACGTTGCCCGCGAGGACGAAGTCCCCGCGGGCAAAAATCGTTGTTTTGAGGTTGAAGGGCGAGGCGTGCTGCTTTGCAGTTTCCCCAGTGGCATCAAAGCGATAGAGAATTTTTGTTCTCATGAAAAGAAACCAATGGAAGGCGGTCGCCTGCGGGGTGGCAGCCGTATCGTCTGTCCGCATCATGGGTCCAATTTCGATCTGGACCAAGATGGCAAATCCATGGGCGCGCCTGCTGTGCTACCGTTGACTGTCTTCCCCGTTAAGGTGGAAGAGGGCAACGTCTATGTGCAGTTGGTGGAAACGAAGAAGCCACCAGCTAATCCGTGGGCCATTCCGGGTGTCAAAAAAATAGGGTAGTTGCCGGCCTACAGGCTGGTGCGAATAAAGAGGGGATCATCATGGGCAAGGCTCCATATCGCTTTTATCTGGTAGCAGCCGGCAAGTATCACAATATCGATTTTGCGCGGTTGGAGATCCTCAAGCTGTTGTCTGAAGACGAGCGCTTCCGCGTGCAGGTTGGGGATGATTATTCTAACATAGAAGCGATCCAGGCCGCCGATGTACTCATCACCTACACTTGCGATGTTATTCCGACTGAGGAAGAGCAGGCTGGCCTGCACGACTTCTTGAGCAATGGTGGTAAATGGTTCGCCCTTCATGGCACCAATTCCATTCTGCGATTCCTGGAAGATGGCCGGGTCGATACGCCGGATGAAGCGCCGAAGTTCATGGAAATGCTGGGTAGTCAGTTCGCTGCCCATCCCCCGATCATGCCCTATACGGTGCATGTGACCGAAGGGCAGGAAGAACACCCGTTGGTCAAAGGCGTAGAGCCGTTTGAAGTGGATGACGAACTCTACTGCTGCAACTATATCGGCGAAAACACGGCCTATATCCAGACCGAGTGGAATGGCACCTGTGACGGCTTTACCGATGAAGACTGGACGGACGAAGCCAAGGGTAAGCATCTGGTGATGTATACTCATGACTATCATGGGGGTGAGGTGCTGTATCTCACCTTGGGGCATTGCCGCGGCAAATACGACATGCAGCCGATGATCGAAGAATACCCGACCATCGAAGAAGGTGCTTGGGCGCAGCCCGTCTATTATGACCTGCTGCGCCGGGGTATTCGCTATTGCATTGGTGAGCTTCAGTAATCCTTGCCATTCAAAGACTTATCTCCGCTACTTGAACCACAATCTATCGCGGTTGTAGGCGCTTCCAGCAACCCGTTGAAGGTTGGTGGCAGGCCGCTTGTCGCACTGCGTGATGCGGGCTTCAAAGGCGCTATTGTGCCAGTCAATGCCTACCGCGAAGAGGTGCAAGGCCTGCCCGCTGTGCCGAGCCTGTCGGCCTATGAAGGGCAGATTGATCTCGCCATTATTGCAGCGCCTGCAGCCGACGTGGTGGGTATCGTGCAGAACGGTGTCTCGGCAGGCGTAAAGGCCTTTGTGATCTTTACCTCTGGCTTTGCAGAGATGAATGCTGATGGTGCCGCGCTGCAGGCCGAATTAACCGCGATTGCCGAAGATAGTAGCGCCATTATAGTTGGCCCCAATTGCCTTGGAGTGGTCAACACACCCAATGGCATGACAGCAACGTTTACCTCAGCGCTGGAGCGCTCAGAATGGGGTGAGGGTGCTCAGTGGGAAGGTCCATTCGGCATTGTAAGCCAAAGCGGTGCTCTGGCCTCCTGGTGGTTGGCCCTGACCGTCAATGAAGGCATTGGTATCTCCAGCTGGATCACCACAGGCAATGAAGCAGGTATTGATGTTGCCGAAGGCATCGCGGCCCAGGCGCAGGACTACCAGACCAAAGTTATTGGCGTCTATACGGAGGACATTCGCGACAAGGATAAATTCGCTGCGGCGGCCAGGCTGGCGCAGGAAAATGGCAAGACACTGATCGCCATCAAGGCCGGGCAAACGGCTGCCGGGGCAGGGGCTGCCAAAGCCCATACCGGTGCGGATTCCTTTATGGATGAAGGTGAGATTAATCGCTGGTTTGCTGAGCTGGGTATAATCCGAGCAGAGTCCATGTCCGCAGCCCTGAGCATGGCCAAGATTGCGCTCGCCTATCCAGACCTGCAGGCTTTTAAGCGGCTCGGTATTATCACCACCTCAGGCGGGGCAGGGGTTCTGGTTGCGGACCAGGCGACGCGGGCCGGGTTTGACCTGTCCCGCTTTTCCGAAGGCGTTCAGCCTGCGCTGATAGACCTTCTGCCGGCTTTTGTTGGCCCGAGAAACCCGCTCGATGTTACCGCTGGTGTCGTGGGTAACCCGGCAACTTTTGCCAGCCTGTGCGACCTGCTTGGGGACAGGGATGAACATGACTTTTACCTTGTTGCAACCGGGCTGCTCTACAGTGTGTCGGGTGCCATGATCGACGGCATAAAAAAAGGGCTGCAGGCGCGTGGCAAACCTGCAGCCGTTATCTGGGTTGGTGCCTCATCAGCACTTGCCAAGTCGTTGGAAGACGAAGGCATTCCCGTTTTTGCCGACCTACCAGAAGCGATAGAAGCCCTGGCAGGCTGGGCCATTAAGGACTAGGAGCCCCCAGCCATTTGACGCTGGAATTCACCCAGGTCGAAATAGTCGCGCCATTCGGTAATTTCACCATCTACCACTTTGAAAATACCCATCAGGGGAATGGCCAGTTTACGGCCGTCCGCATAATTGAAGCAGTCCGTCCGTTCCGTCAGAACTGTGTCTCCATTGGCGGCAATGGCATGCAGCTGCCAGTCGATGCTTTCGCAGTCGCCCATGGCGGCCAGGAAGCCGCGTGATGCTTCGCGCCCCTTGATCGGTTCCATGGGGATATTGTGGTAATCAACATCCTCCGACAGCATGTCGCAGGCAGCGTCAATTTCTTTAGCATTCCAATGGGCCAGGAATTTTTTAATGGTTTCTTGCGGCGTCATTGCCTCTCTCCCTTGATCATGAATTCATTGACCTTCTTAGCATATTTGGCCTTTTTTGGCTTGGGAAAGTCGTTGCCAATAACAGCGCCTGCGTTAAGCTATTCGGCAATCTAATCATTCAAAACGGGAAGCCAAGCGTATGAAAGCAGCCGTATATTATGAGGGCGGGCAGCCTTTGAAGATCGAAAATGTTGATGACCCAACGCCAGAGGCAGATGAAGTCATCATCGAGGTTAAGCATTGCGGCATTTGCGGCACCGACCTTCATGCAACCGAAGAACATTCACCAGCCTCACTCACCGGCACGATCATGGGGCATGAATTTGCCGGTGAAATAGTTGCGATGGGCAAGGATGCGCCCGAAGGCTGGAAAGTGGGTGATCGGCTGACAACACTACCTATGCTGGGTTGCGGAAAATGCGTGCCCTGTCTTACGGGTGAACCCTGGACCTGTAAGCAAAAGAAGATCTCTGGCGTTGATATTCCTGGAGGCTTTTCCCAATACACCAAGGTTGACCTGAACCAGTCGGTCAAGCTGCCGGAAAGCGTCAGCTGGAAAGAAGGCGCCCTTGTCGAGCCTTTAGCGATCGGTCTGCACGCTGTGCGCCGGGCGGGTAATATGGAAGGCAAGAACATCCTGATTGTCGGCGGTGGCCCGGTTGGTGTGGCGGTTGCCCTTTGGGTGCGCTTTTTTGGTGCGCGCAAGGTCGTGGTTTCCGAGCTGGAAAAAGGCCGGGCGGAGATGTCGCTGAAATATGGCGCGACAGACATTATTGATGCCAAGGGTGATGTAGGCGGCCAGTTTGCGGAAATCTGTGGCGGCCCGCCCGATGTCGTCTACGAATGTGTTGGTCTGCCGGGCATGATCATGAATTGCCTGATGCTAGCACCGCACCGCAGCACGCTGGTTGTTGTTGGTTTCTGTACCCAGCCAGACACATTTGTGCCGGCGCTTGCCATGGCCAATGAAATCACCATGCAATTTGTTGTGGCTTGGGATAAGCGAGACTTCCAATTCGTTGTCGACATGATTGCCTCTGACCGTATCGACGTTGAAGGATTGATCACAGACGTTGTGTCTTTTGACCAATTCTCCGACGCGTTTGAGGCGCTGCGTAAGCCAGAGCATCAGGTAAAGGTCCTGCTGGACCCATTTGCCTGATCACTTACAGACTGGCTCGGGTATGCGTAGGGGAGCTTTAGCATGAGTATGAGGCCCAATAGCCTTTGGGAAATCTGGGCTAATGGCCAGGCGGCCAGCAATTGCTGGCTCAACACGCCCAGTGCTTATGTCGCCGAACTGATAGCCCATCAGGGCTGGGACAGCGTTACCGTCGACCTGCAGCATGGCATGATCGGCATGGAAGATGCCTATGCCATGGTCACCGCTATTTCGACGACGGATTGCGTGCCATTAGTGCGTGTGCCCTGGAATGACCCGGCCCAGATCATGCGGGCACTGGATGCCGGGGCCTATGGTATTATCGCCCCCATGATCAATAACCGGCAGGAATGCGAAGCCTTTGTGGGTGCTTGCCGTTACGCGCCGGAAGGGTATCGCAGTGTTGGCCCAAACCGTGCCTTGCTCTATGGCGGCAGCAGCTATTTGGACAAAGCCAACAGGACAATCGTGACATTTGCGATGATTGAGACGGTTGAAGGTCTGGCGCATCTGGAATCGATTTGTGAAACGCCGGGTTTGGATGGTGTGCTGATCGGCCCGTCAGACCTCGGCCTGTCCATGGGACGTGAAGCCAAAAGCAACCAAACGGACCCAGAGGTTGTCGAGGCTATTGAACATATCCTCAAAACCGCAAAAGAGACGGGCAAGAAGACCGCCATCTTCAATTCCGACGTCACCTACGCGCGTGAAATGGCGGAGAAGGGCTTTGATCTGGTTACTGCTGCCTCGGACACGGGGATGATCCGCAACGGCGCCGAGCTGCTAAAAGAGCTCAAGGGGCATTAATCTGCCAGTTCGTATACCATGCGAATTCTTTGGTCTGTTCGCTCAACAAATTTTCCGTCACGTAGCCAGGGCGAAAACGCCATTGTTCCAATGCCTCTAGCGCGGATTTTGTAGACGTTTTTTGGCGCTTTCCATCGATGACTTCGGCATCTTTTACGTTGCCATGATCATCAATTGTGAAGTTTACAACAACCCAGCCTTCTTGCCCTGCAAACATTGCGGAGGCAGGGTACTGCATCATAGTCCGATAAATGGCGACAGGTTCGCCTTCGCCAGTTTCTGGATCTACACTTGCAATGTGGCGACAATGTTTATCTGCTTCTTCCTTCATGCCGACCTTCTCGTAGGCCTGTAGCAGAAACTGATGTGCCGATAAGGCAACAGGGTGGGTCGGATCCAGTTCTTCTTCAAGACTGCCGATTGCCTTATTCAGATACTCAATGCTTTTCTTTTCACGGCCTTTTGCCAGTTCCACTTTCCCAAGTCTGAATAGGGCCGAACCATATAGTACGCTGTGTGTATCACCGGCATCTTCAAGGATCCGAATGGCCTTGATTAAGTGTGAATGAATTTTTCCACGATTGCCCCGTAGCATCTATTAGTCGGCTATCGATAAAAGTGTCTGAGCATGTCGGTTGTTAGTTTTTCCGTAGGTGGTTTCGGATATTTTCAGCGCTCGCTTAAAGTAGCGTGAAGCGGCCCAGGTACGACCATCGCCAAGGCTCGATACTATTTTTCCTTTTAGGAGAAGAATATCGATCAGGGCGCTATTTTGTTTACCCAGCGTTGTTTCAATTAGCTCAGTCGCACTATCGATCGTTAGGTTTGCATCCGAGCGTTTGCCGCCATTGTATTGTTCCCAAGCCAGGTTGGTATAAAGAACGGCCAAATCGCGGGGTTGGATGGAAAGTCCAACGCCTATGTCCAGAACCTTCTGTGCTAAAGGAATAATAGCCTTATGTTCGGCAAACGAGTGCGCCTTGTCGGCCGCATCGGAATAGGCTCCATAGGCAGTATTGAAGTCCTCAACAGTGTAACTTTGATTTGCCAGTGAAGGCTTCCAAAGCAAAGTGAAGCAGAAAATAAGGATTGCTGTGAAAAGTGGCTTCATGGCTATGTCTCCAAACTAAGGCAAGAAGAATAACCACGAGACTGAGCTTTGTCATGACCAATAAAAAGGGCGGCTAAAGCCACCCTTGATTGCTTTGATGTGACGCTGTGTCCTACATGGACATCAGGATTTTCATCATCACGTCTTTTTGAATCTCGTTCGAACCACCATAGATGGTTGCTGCACGACCATAGAGGAAGTCCTCATTGCCGCCGGTAAATTCGGGCAGGCCGACAGGCGGTTCATTGACACCTTCCATGTCGCGGAAGCCATCGAAGGGCAGGCTGTAATAAGCAGCCATTTCGAGGAATAGCTCAGACATGCTCTGCTGCAGCTCGGTGGCTTTTACCTTGAGCATATTGGCTTCAGAACCCGGTGCGAAATCAGACTGCTGACCGGCCAGGAAACGAAGCTCTGAATATTCCAGCGCATTGAGGGCAATTTCAGCCGATGCCATCTTTTCCTGATAGGTCGTGCTGTCTGCCAATGTTGCGCCATCCATGCCAACAGCATTGGCAAGGTTTTGCAGGCGTTTGATCTGGCGCTTCTTGGCGCCGATCTGCGCAATGCTGTTCCGTTCATTCACCAGCAGGAATTTGGCGTATGTCCAACCCTTGTTTTCTTCACCAATACGGTTGGCTTTGGGTACGCGCACGTCGGTGAAGAACACCTGGTTCACGTGATGGCCGCCGTCGATCATGATGATCGGGTCAACAACGATCCCTGGTGTATCCATTGGGATCAGCAGGAAGGAGATGCCTTCTTGTGGCTTGCCTTCATTGCTGGTGCGAACCAGGCAGAAGATCCAGTCGGCAAGATGCGCGCCAGAGGTCCAGATTTTGGAGCCATTGACGATATAGTCATCACCATCGCTGACAGCCTGGGTCTTCAAGGACGCAAGGTCGGAACCAGACCCAGGCTCGGAATAACCCTGGCACCACCAGATGTCACTGTTCAGGATGCCTGGCAGGTGCTGGGCTTTTTGCTCTTCACTGCCATAGGTGTAGATAACAGGGCCACACATGGCCAAGCCAAACGGGTTAAGGGCAGGGGCCCCGGCTTCGGCCAGTTCGTTCGCGAAGATGTATTTCTGCGCTGCAGTCCAGCCCGTGCCGCCATATTCAACCGGCCAGTTCGGGACAAGCCAGCCTTTTTCACGCAGGATTTTCTGCCAACGAATGGTCTGTTCCTTGACGACACCCGTGCCGTTCATCACAGCTTCGCTGATATCCTTGGGCAGGGCTTCTGCCACCCATTCACGCACTTCCTGTTGAAAGGCTAGTTCTTCACCGTCGAATTCCAGATTCATACTCATTCCCCGTTTCTATGAACAGTTAAGCAGCCTTGGAAAAGCGCTTGAGATGGTGGTCCATATTCCCCAGCATAACATCAATCATGGTCAGGCGCTTGAAGTAATGACCAACAGACAACTCGTCCGTCATGCCCATGCCGCCATGCAGCTGCACGGCCTGCTGACCGACGAACTTGCCACTCTTGCCGATCTGAACCTTGGCACCGGAAACGGCCTTGCGGGCTTCAACCGGGTCATCGGAGTGAACCTTGAGCGCAGCGACTAGAGCCAAGGACTTGGCCTGTTCATATTCCATCATCATGTCGGCCATGCGATGGCGCAGAACCTGGAACTGAGAGATCGGCTGACCAAACTGTTCGCGGGTCTTACAATATTCAACCGTCGTGTCGACCAGCACCTTCATGGCGCCTACAGCTTCGGCACACAGGGCGGCAATGGCTTCATCAACAGCCTTTTCCAGGATCGCCAGGCCATTGCCTTCTTCGCCGATCAGGGCGTCTGCACCAACCTGTACGTTGTTGAGGATCACTTCTGCAGCGCGGGAGCCGTCAACCGTGGGGTAGCCGCGGCGTTCAACGCCTTCAGCATCACCATCGATCAGGAATAGGCTGATACCTGCTTCATCGCGCGTGTCACCAGATGTGCGCGCACTGACGATCAGCTTGTCAGCCGCTTCACCGTGAATGACAACGGCCTTATGACCGTTCAGTGTATAGCCATCGCCAGACTTTTCAGCCGTGGTAGCAACGTCGAACAGGTCATAGCGAGACTGTGGCTCAGCGTAGGCAACGCTCATCAGCAGGCCGCCTTCAACCAGCGGTTCGATCAGCGGACATTCGTCGAGCTGGCGCAGGACGCCACCAGCAAGAATAACGGTGGCAAAAAACGGCTCAAGCACCAGGCCCTTACCGAAGGATTCCATCAGCACCATGGTGTCAACCGGTGTGCCGCCCAGGCCGCCCTGTTCTTCCGAGAAAGGCAGCGCCAGCCAACCGAGTTCTGCAAATTGGTTCCAATAGTCGCGGCTGAAACCGTCTTCAGTGTCGCGCGTGTTGCGCAGGTTTTCTGCACCGCAATTTTCCAGAACGAAACGGTCAGCGCTATCGCGCAGCATGTTCTGTTCGTCTGAGAAGGAAAGGTCCATCAGGAAGTCCTCTTTTGTCTTTATTACGTGGCCGTGACGGCCCGGTTCACATGATTAGATCAGTTGAGTGTTTTGCGTCATTTTGGTTGGCGAGGCAAGAGAAGATGTTACCAGGCAGAACGCGATAAATTTGTGTCACAAAACTGTCATATATGTCTGCTAGGGCATGTCGGGCTTCAGAAAACGGCCTTGGCTACCTAGCTGAACGAACTATGGCATCACGTCGCTTGCAGATATCCAGAAGACTTGCAGTAGCCCTGTTGCCGCTGGCGGTGGCGCTTACTCTTTTCCTGTTGGGCGAGGTGGCATTTTGGATCACTGCCCTGATCGCCCTGGGAAGCATTCCTGTGTCGGCGCGCATTGTCCTTGAGAGCACTGAAACCAGGTCTTCTTTGGCCAATGCTCTCCCTGATATCCGTTCGGACCTTGGACAAATCGATTCTGTAGCGCCTGCCATTATTGATTCACTGCCAGATGCTCTCCTGGCCGTCGATAAGGAATTGGTGGTGCTGGAGTCCAACCAGTCGGCACGGGACCTGCTGGGTAGCGGTCAACGAGACCGCAATATTGGGCTCAGCTTGCGCCACCCCATTGCTTTGGAGGCTATTGAGAAAGCCTTGGCCAATGATAAGGCCGTAAACCTCGAAATCTCGTTGCTGAGCCCTGGTGAGCGCAACCTGGCCATGTCTGTTATTCCTGTCAGTAAATTGACCGACCGTAACATCCCGCCTGTGCTGGGTGACAAGTTGCAGGGCGGGGCAATTATCGTTCTTCAGGATGTGACGACGCTCAGAAAGTCTGAACAGATGCGGGCGGATTTCGTGACCAATGCCAGTCATGAACTGCGTACGCCGCTTGCAAGCCTGGTCGGGTTTATTGAAACACTGCAGGGCAGTGCGGCAGAGGATGCTGCTGCCCGTGGACGCTTTCTTGATATCATGGCGCGTGAGGCCGGCCGTATGGCCCGCCTGATCGACGACCTGCTGTCCTTGTCTCGTATCGAGATGGACGAACATGTACGCCCTACTGAGTCGGTATCTGTTGGCAGTTTGCTGGGGGGTGTCAGCGAAATTCTGGAGCGTCGCGCAGCTGATCGGGACATGGTGATCCGTGTTGATCTGGAAGAACCTGTTCCGAACATTGTTGGTGACCTGGATCAGATGACGCAGGTTTTTCAGAATCTAATCGATAATGCGATCAAATATGGTGCTGAAGGCACACAAATTCTGGTTCGGTCCAGAATGGCAGAACGGTTACCCGAAACGGGCGACAGAGGCGTTGTTATTGATATCATCAACCAGGGTGATGTTATCCCGATTGAACAGATACCGAGATTGACAGACAGGTTTTACCGTGTTGATGCGGCTCGGTCGCGCGAATTGGGTAGCACCGGTTTGGGGCTGGCGATTGTCAAGCACATCATCAGCAGACACAGGGGCGCCCTGACCATTGAAAGCAATGAAACTATGGGTACCCGATTCTCGGTGGGTCTGCCGGTTGAGCCGCGCGATTTCCCGTCTGCAGATATGGGGAAACAGGTGGAATTGTGACCTTATTTGCGCTGCGTCAAACTTTGTATTTCCGAACCATGACAATGTGGTTAGAAGCATGCCGTGCAACACGCATCAGGCACGGCAAGGGGTGTAACATGATTGTCATATTACTGTCGTATTTTAGTCTCAACGGGGCCTTAGGTTCCGCCGGGAAAGCAAACGCTTTCACAGGTTAGTAAATCCCAAAGATGATCGGAGTTTTCATCGTGAAAAAGTTAGCCTTTGGCCTTAGTGCCCTAATTGTCGGCATGATGATGCTAGGTGCACCATCTGCTGAAGCCCGCGACCAGATACGTGTTGTAGGATCGTCCACCGTATTCCCGTTTGCGACAGCTGTCGCTGAAGAGTTCGGCCGTACCACGTCACACAAGACACCCATTGTAGAGTCGACTGGCTCCGGTGGCGGTCTGAAATTGTTCTGTTCCGGTATTGGTGTTCAACACCCGGATGTCACCAATGCATCGCGTCGGATCAAAGCATCCGAGATCGAAAATTGCGCCTCTAACGGCATCGAAGCTGCGGAAGTCCGCATTGGCTTTGATGGCATCGTTTTCGCCAATTTCAAAAAGGCACCAGCCTTGAATTTGACGCTGCGCCAACTGTTCCTGGCGTTGGCCAAGAATGTTCCTGGTCCCGATGGTTCGCTGATCGAGAATCCTAACAAGACCTGGAAAGATGTTGATGCTTCACTACCTGACACGAAAATCGAAGTACTGGGGCCACCGCCGACCTCTGGCACGCGCGATGCCTTCAACGAACTGGCGATTGAAGGGGGCTGTAAAACCTTCCCTGAATTGAAAGCCACCAAGAAACAGGACAAAAACCGATATAAGGCGATCTGCCGTTCTGTGCGTGAAGATGGCGCTTATGTTGAAGCCGGCGAGAACGACAATCTGATTGTGCAGAAATTGCAGGCCAATCCGAATGCTTTCGGTGTATTTGGCTATAGCTTCCTGGAACAGAACAGCGACGTACTGCGTGGTAGCAAGATCAATGATGTCGCCCCGACTTTCGACAATATTGCGGAAGGCGCGTATCCGGTCTCTCGCTCGCTCTATTTCTATGTCAAGAAGGCCCATGTGGGTGTCATTTCAGGCATTGAAGAATATGTAGAGGCTTTTGTTTCCGACGACGCCATTGGCGACTATGGTTATCTTTCTGAAAAGGGTCTGATCCCCTTGATGGAAGATGAGCGGGACACGATGCGCGACGAAGCGCTTGGTCTGGAGACTATTACTGTGGAAGATCTTGGTGGCGAGTAATCTACTATACCTCGCATTGATTGGCGGCCTGTTTTTCTTTGCAGGTCGCCAACGTGCTATTGGACTGGTGAGTGGAGATCAGCATCTGCTGAACTCGCTCCCCGGTCACTATGGTTTCTATGCTGCGGCATGGGCATTGTTACCCAGTGTGCTGATTGTCTTTCTCTGGGCCGCTTTGGGGCCATTTTGGGTTGAATCCATCATTCATGCCGAAGTGCTCAGGGATCACCCCGGGCTCGACCCCCAGCAATTGGCGCTGAGGGTCAGCAACATCATTAATTGTGTGCAGTTGCCTAATGATGAAGGCGGTATCCTGGCTGCCGAAATTGATCGTTTCCTCAATAGACAGGCTGTCTATGAAGGCACAGTCGTCGTCAGTACCGTGGCTGTGGCAATTCTTGATGGGCTTAATGGCGTACGCTTAATCAAGCCGGACATGCGGGCCCGCAACAGCATGGACAAATTAGTCCACAATGTTCTGCTGATTGCCTCTGTTGCAGCCATTCTTATTACCGTTGGCATTATTCTTTCGCTGATTTTTGAAACCATTCGTTTCTTTACACTGGTGCCAATCGCAGAATTCCTGTTTGGGTTGGAATGGTCACCGCAAATCGCATTGCGTGCCGACCAAGTAGCCAGTGCTGGCGCATTTGGTGCGGTACCACTTTTTGCCGGCACCTTGCTAATCACGTTCATCGCTATGTGTATCGCCGTGCCCATCGGGCTTTTGTCGGCCATTTATCTAACCCAATACGCAGATGAGCGATTCCGCGCTGTTGCAAAGCCTTTGCTGGAAATTCTGGCCGGTATTCCCACGGTGGTATACGGCTTTGTGGCCGCGCTTGTATTGGCGCCCGCCGTACGGGAAATGGGGCTGACACTGGGGCTGGATGTGGCGTCTGAAAGTGCCCTGGCCGCTGGTCTGATCATGGGCATCATGATTATTCCCTTCATGTCGTCGCTTTCTGATGACGCCCTGACCGCAGTACCGCAGGCTATGAAGGAAGGCTCATTTGCATTGGGTGCCACTAAAGCAGAGACCATTGCCCGTGTGCTCATACCAGCAGCACTGCCGGGTATTATCAGCTCTTTCTTGCTGGCTGTTTCCCGCGCCATTGGTGAGACCATGATTGTGGTGATGGCTGCAGGGCTGGCGGCGAACCTGACAGCGAACCCGCTACAGGCGGTGACAACTGTAACGGTTCAGATTGTCACCCTTTTAACCGGTGACCAGGAATTCGATTCTGCCAAGACACTGGCCGCATTTGCCCTTGGATTGGCCTTGTTCCTGGTAACCTTGATGATCAACATGATTGCCCAGCGCATCGTTAAATCCTATCGGGAACAATATGAGTGAACTTCCTCCCACCGACTGGTTCTCCGATGCCATGCGCCAGCGGACCGCACGGCGCTATCGGCGTGACCGTATTTTCCGAGGTGTCGGTCTGGCAGGCATCGTTCTGGCGCTTGGTATGCTTGCGGTGTTGCTTGTCGGTATCGCCAGCAGCGGATACCAGGGATTTCGGCAGACACAGATTTACCTGTCTGTAGAGCTGGATGTTTCTGCCTTTCCGGGTATTACGGCCGAAGATGTCGCGAATGACACTGTAGACGTCGAGAAGATCCGCAAGGGGCCTTATGGTAAGCTCGTCCGGGAAAGCCTGATGGCCATGTTTCCTGACGTTTCTGGCCGAAGTAACATCCGTGAGCTCAATAAACTTGTCAGTGTTGGTGCAAAGAACCAGCTGCGCCATATGTTGATGGCAGATTCATCGCTACTAGGTCAGCGTGTTGAGTTGTGGGTTCCGTCTGGTGTCGATGTTGACGGCCTGGTCAAAGAAGGCCTGCAGACAGATGTGCCTGAGGCTGACCGGCGCCTGTCTGACCAGCAGGTCGAATGGGTCAGACAGCTTGATGAGCGTGGTCTGCTGCAGACAGTTCTTAGTGACGACTTCATCAGCGCCGGTGACTCTCGCGAGCCCGAACTCGCCGGCATCTGGGGCGCTGTCGTTGGCTCTGCACTGACGCTTCTGGTAACGCTGATTGTGTCCATGCCCCTTGGGGTGGCGGCCGCAATTTATCTGGAAGAATTTGCCAAGAAAGGTCGGCTAAGCGACTGGATTGAGGTGAATATCAACAATCTCGCTGCTGTGCCGTCCATTGTTTACGGTCTGCTGGGCTTGGCGATCTTCCTCAATTTCTTTGAGATGCCGCGATCTGCACCTGTGGTTGGCGGGCTGACATTGGCCATGATGACACTGCCGACGATAATCATTGCCGGTCGTGTTGCATTGGCTGCTGTGCCGCCCTCTATCCGCGATGCGGCAACAGGACTTGGTGCCTCCAAAATGCAGGTGACCTTCCACCACACCTTACCATTGGCGATGCCCGGTATTCTGACCGGCAGTATTATTGGTATGGCCCGTGCACTGGGTGAAACAGCCCCGCTGTTGATGATCGGTATGGTGGCCTTTGTGGTTGATATACCCCAAGCCTTCGACGATTCAGCAACAGTTTTGCCGGTGCAGGTGTTCCTGTGGGCAGACCGGCCTGAACGGGCCTTTGTGGAAAAGGCGTCAGCCGCTATTCTGGTGCTGCTGGCGTTTTTGCTCATTATGAACGGCGTGGCGATCTATCTGCGCAACAAGTTTGAAAAGAAATGGTAGCGCAATGAGCGAAGCAGCTTTTGCCAGCAAAGAGGAAGTTTCGGTGTCAGAAACAACAAGTGAGAACACAGTGGAACAGCCACAGCACAGCGTAATTGGGGAAGGCAAGTTCTCTGCACGAGACGTGCATGTTTTCTATGGCGATAATGAAGCCATCAAGGGTGTCGACCTTGAGGTTGAATCCCATAAGGTGACGGCGCTTATCGGTCCCTCCGGGTGCGGCAAATCTACATTCCTGCGGTGCCTGAACCGTATGAATGACACCATCGACGGCTGCCGCGTGACAGGCGATATTCTGCTGGATGGCGACAATATCTACGACCCCAAGGTCGATGTTGTTCAACTGCGTGCCCGCGTTGGTATGGTCTTCCAGAAGCCTAATCCGTTCCCCAAGTCGATCTTTGAAAATGTTGTTTACGGGCCAAAGATTCATGGCCTGGCAACCCGTCAGGACGAGCTGGAACATGTTGCAGAGGTTAGCCTGAAGCGGGCCGGCCTGTGGGACGAGGTGAGCGACCGTCTTGATACGCCGGGGACTTCGCTATCTGGTGGCCAGCAGCAGCGCCTGTGTATCGCCCGTGCCATTGCCGTAAGCCCCGAAGTGATCCTGATGGACGAGCCGTGTTCGGCGCTCGACCCGATTGCAACAGCGCGCATTGAAGAGTTGATCGATGAGCTACGTGAGAAGTTCTCGATTGTTATTGTGACTCACTCCATGCAGCAGGCTGCACGTGTGTCGCAGAAAACAGCTTTCTTCCATCTGGGTGAGTTGGTGGAGAAGGGCGAGACCGAGCAGATTTTTACAAACCCGCGAGAAGACCGTACCCGTGATTACATCACCGGACGCTTTGGCTAGGTTAGGAGACGAAGATGCCGTCACATACAGTAAGCGCCTATGACAAAGAGCTGGAATCTCTCCAGTCGATCATTGCCCGCATGGGCGGGCTCGCTGAAAGCCAGATCGCAGCGGCTGTGGATGCGCTCTACAAGCGTGATCAGGAGGCAGCGCAGGTCGTTATCAAGACAGACAAGCAGATTGATGAGCTGGAAGTGAACCTGGAGCATGAAGCGATCACTATTTTGGCCAAACGCCAGCCTATGGCGGGGGACCTGCGGGAGATTATCTCAGCTCTAAAGATGTCGAGCGATATTGAGCGTATTGGTGACTACGCCAAGAATATTGCAAAGCGCACGGAAGCCATATCCAGTGGCAATATTCGCATTCTGCGGTCCATCAACAATATGGCGCTGCTGGTGCAGAAGATGCTCAAGGACGTGCTCGACGCCTATATCGATGGCGATGCCGAAAAGGCAAAGGACGTTTGGGCGCGCGACGACGCTGTTGACGAGTTGAACAACTCGATTTTCCGAGAAGTTCTGACCTATATGATGGAAGACCCCAGAGAGATCAGTGCCGGTACACATCTGATCTTTGTCGCCAAAAACCTAGAGCGGATGGGTGATCACGTCACCAATATGGCTGAAATTATTCACTTCCAGGTATTGGGTGAAACCCTTGATGACCGCCCGAAAAAAGACGTGTCTTCCTATACCGTAGTAGAAGCAGACTAAGCCAGTCTGGCTTGGTGAGGACGATATGACCGAGAAGGCTTCCATTCTCCTGGTAGAAGACGACGCCAATCTGGTTGAGCTGGTCAAATATAATCTGGAAGCAGCAGACTTCGGCGTGACGGTCGCCATGGATGGTGAAGAAGCGCTGCTTTGTGTCGAAGAACAGCAACCTGATTTGATCCTGCTGGACTGGATGCTGCCCCATGTCTCGGGCATTGAAATTGTTCGTCGCCTGCGCCTGAACCCTGAGACGGTCAATATCCCCATCATTATGATGACCGCCCGAACGGAAGAGGATGACCAGGTACGGGGGTTGAATACGGGTGCTGATGATTATGTCACCAAGCCGTTTTCGCCCAGAGAGCTGATTGCCCGCATAAACGCCGTGATGCGTCGTTTCCGACCTTCAATAGCGACGGAAATGCTTGAGTTTGAGGATATCTCACTGAATACAGCGGAGTTCCGCGTTAAGCGCGGGGATCGGCCTGTGAAATTGGGGCCAACCGAGTTCAAATTGCTGCGGCATTTCATGGAACACCCCACCCGTGTTTATTCGCGCGAGCAGTTGCTCGATGCCGTATGGGGCAGGGATATCTACATCGAAGTGCGAACGGTAGACGTACATATTCGCCGCCTGCGCCGGGCTTTGTGCGAAGATGGAGAGCCAGATGTTATCCGCACTGTAAGGGCAGCTGGCTACGCGCTCGATTCGGCTAAGACTTAAAACTCACACAGAAAAAGACCCGCTCTTGGGCGGGTCTTTTGTTTTGTCTCTTTAGCTGTCTACTTTTTATCGTTTCGCCGCTTCAGGGAAGGGGGCAAAGGGCCAGACCGGCTCGTCGGAATGGTAGCCTATAAAGTCATAGAGCTGGTTGATATAGGCAGACAGGCGCCCACACAGATCGCTGACCGGGTTGAGGCGATCCAGTGTGAAGAACACGTAAAGGAAATTCGCCCCTGCCAGGACAAAGAGAATGGATCGTGCGACGGCACCGGCAAAGGCTGCCAAGAGCATCAGAATGCCACGCTTGAGCTGATAGAGGCGTGAATCCCAATCAATATCAGACATGGCTTTCTTGGCCTTGTCCCAGTTCATATCGCCGGTTCCCGGACCCGCGTGAGTACCTTCTGCGCCTGACGAACTGCCTGTATCCTCTGCTTTGGCATCCACGGTTTCAGGTTCCGTCGTCTTACGCTTGGCTGGGGTGCGACGGCTCGTTTTCTTGGCGGCGGGTTTTTTGGCCGCGGGCGCTTTGGCTTCGCCTTCGTCCTTCTTTGCGTCGTCGCCTGTGTTTTCGTTGCCGTTTTCATCTTTTGGCTCGTCGACCATTCTGATCCTCTATTGGTTGGGAGGTGGGAAGGGTGGTCTCAATTTACCATTTCTATGTATGGATGAATTGACCGGGAACAAGGGGGAAACAGAATTTTCCCCTGTAAATGAATAAGGGCGCCGCTTTGCAGCAGCGCCCTCAGTCTACGATAGGTAATGATCTGGCTTATGAGCAGCCGCTGGTGCCGCCACAAGTATCGCATTTCAGGCAGGTGCCATTGCGCACGAGCGTAAAGTTGCCGCATTCGCCGCACGGGTCGCCTTCGTAGCCCTTCATGCGGGCTTCATGCATCAGGTCCATCTTGTCCGGGCCATTGGGGGTGCTTAGCGACACCTGGTCCGTGACAGTCTCTGTATGCGTGGCGACAACGGTAGAGCCCGCATTGGCGGCTTGCTGCATCGGCATTTCTGCCGTTTCCACTTGCCGTTCAACGACATGCCCCTTATTGGCGCCGCCATCCAGCACTGTCAGCTTGTTGCGGACATAACCGCTTGAGGCAATCTCACGAACGGCCGCTTCCAGTCCACCAGAGGCAGTTTCTTCCATGTCATCGTCTTCCACGCCGGTGCCCATGGCATCAAAGCGTACATCTGAGGGCTCAACATGGGCCAGGTCGTAGCGGCCAAGGTAGGACACAGCCAGTTCGCGGAAGACATAGTCGAGGATGGAGGTTGCCATCTTGATGGTATCATTACCTTCCACGATGCCTGACGGCTCAAACCGGGTGAAGGTAAAGGCGTCGACATATTCTTCCAGCGGCACGCCATATTGCAGGCCGATGGAGATGGCGATGGCGAAGTTATTCATCAATGACCGGAAGGCCGCGCCTTCCTTATGCATGTCGATGAAAATCTCACCGATATTGCCATCGTCATATTCGCCGGTGCGCAGATACACTTTGTGACCGCCGACTATGGCCTTCTGCGTATAGCCCTTGCGACGATGCGGCAGTTTGGACCGCTCGGTCAACGCAGCTTTTTCGATAACGCGTTCAATGATGCGTTCTACAGGCTGCGGTGCGTCTTCCACCAAGTCTTCTTCGTCAACAAGCGAAGCGCTCAACGGCTGCGATAGCTTGGAGCCATCACGATAGAGCGCGTTGGCTTTAAGGCCCTTCTTCCAGGAGAGGATGTAGGCATCCTTGCAGTCTTCAACGCTGGCGTCGTTCGGCATGTTGATCGTCTTGGAGATCGCCCCCGAGATGAACGGCTGTGCTGCCGCCATCATCAGGATGTGGCTGTCGACGGACAGGAAGCGCCTACCAATACGACCGCACGGGTTGGCGCAGTCAAAGACGGGCAGGTGCTCGTCTTTCAGTTGCGGGGCACCTTCCAGCGTCATGGCACCACAACAATAGATATTGGCCGCCTCTACAGCTTCCTTCGAGAATCCGATAGCATCCAGCAGGTCGAAACTGAAGTCGTTAAGCTGTTCATCCGTCAGGCCGAGGACTGTTTTGCAGAAGTCTTCGCCTAGCGTGAACTTGTTGAACACGAATTTGATGTCGAAAGCTTCTGACAAATTGGCTTCAATGGCGTCCAGCTGTTCCTGGCCAAAGCCCTTTTCACCCAGGATGCGATGGCCAAGGGTCGGCGAGCCTTTCAGCGTGCCATTGCCAACGGCGTAATTGATGATGTCTTCAACCTGATCATCATTGTAGCCAAGCGTATTGAGCGCGGTGGGCACCATACGATTAATGATCTTGAAGTAACCACCACCGGCCAGCTTCTTGAACTTCACCAGAGCAAAGTCTGGCTCAATGCCTGTGGTATCGCAGTCCATGACCAGGCCAATCGTGCCTGTGGGTGCAATTACAGTGGTCTGCGCATTGCGGTAACCATGAGCTTCGCCCAGCTCCAGCGCCTTATCCCAGGCATCGGCAGCGGCCTGCGTCAGCCGGATATCGGTGCAATTGGCAATATCGAGGGGAACTGGGGCTGTATTGAGCTTTTCATAGCCTGTGGCACGACCGTGGGCGGCACGCTGGTGGTTGCGGATAACCCGCAGCATGGCGTCACGGTTCTGGTCGTAAGACGGGAAAGCCCCCAGTTCACGGGCCATTTCAGCTGATGTGGCATAGGCAACACCAGTCATGATAGCGGTGATAGCACCACAGATCGCGCGGCCTTCATCACTGTCATAGGACAGGCCACTCGACATCAGCAGGCCACCAATATTGGCGTAGCCAAGCCCCAGCGTACGGAAGTCGTATGACAGCTGGGCAATTTCCTTGGACGGGAACTGCGCCATTAACACCGAGATTTCCAGCACGATTGTCCACAGGCGCGTACCGTGTTCGAAAGAATCGATATCGAACGTGCCGTCTTCCCGGCGGAAAGCCATCAGGTTCAGCGACGCCAGGTTACAGGCCGTATCGTCCAGGAACATATATTCCGAACACGGGTTACTGGCGCGGATCTCACCGGATTCGGGGCAGGTGTGCCAGTCATTAATCGTGGTGTGATATTGCAGGCCGGGGTCTGCGCTGGCCCAGGCAGCATGGCCAATGCTTTCCCAAAGCTCTGTTGCAGAGACAACTTTGGGGTCTACGCCTTTGCTGCGGGCGTTGAGCTGCCAGTCGCCGTCATCTTCAACAGCCTGCATGAAGTCATCCGTCACGCGAACGGTATTATTGGAGTTCTGGCCAGCAACCGTCAGGTATGCCTCAGAGTCCCAATCTGTATTGTAGGTTGGGAAATCAATCGACGTGTAACCCTGCTGAGCAAACTGAATGACCCGCTGGACGTAATTTTCAGGAATTTCCGCTTTGCGCGCTGCAATAATGGCCGACTTGAGGTGCGGGTTTTCCTTTGGCTTGAAGCGCTGCTCATCTGTCAGCGTGTCATGCGGTGCGCAGGCGGCCATAATGGCGTTCAGGTGCTTCTGGGCCTGCTTGGAGCCTGCTACGAGGGCTGCAACCTTTTGTTCTTCGATCACCTTCCAGTTCACGAATTCTTCAACATCCGGGTGGTCAACATCGACCACGACCATCTTGGCCGCACGCCGAGTTGTGCCGCCAGACTTAATGGCCCCAGCTGCACGGTCACCAATGCGCAGGAAGCTCATCAGGCCGGAAGATGTGCCGCCACCAGACAGCGGTTCGCCTTCACCGCGGATATTGGAGAAGTTACTGCCAGTACCGGAGCCAAATTTGAACAGGCGGGCTTCACGCACCCACAGATCCATGATGCCGCCTTCATTGACGAGGTCGTCATCGACACTCTGGATGAAGCAGGCGTGGGGCTGGGGGTGTTCGTAGGAGCTTTTGGACTTGGTCAGCTTGCCGTTCTTGTAATCGACATAATAGTGGCCCTGGGCGGGACCATTGATGCCATAGGCCCAATACAGGCCTGTATTGAACCATTGCGGCGAATTGGGTGCACACATCTGGTTAGCCAGCATGTAGCGCAATTCGTCATAATAGGTGAGGGCGTCTTCTTCACTGTCGAAGTAGCCACCTTTCCAGCCCCAATAAGTCCACGTACCCGCAAGGCGGTCAAAAACCTGCTTGGCGCTGATCTCACCCGTATAGTCGCGGGTGTCTTCGCCAGCATTGTCGACGGGGCGTTTCCGCCACAGCCATTTGGGAACATCTTTTTCCGGAACAGCCTTAAGGTCAGCGGGGACGCCCTTTTTGCGGAAATATTTTTGCGCAATGATATCTGTGGCCACCTGGCTCCAGCTATCAGGTACTTCTACATTTTCCAGCTGGAAGACAATCGATCCATCCGGGTTCCGGATTTCACTCGTTGCTGTCTTGAAGGTGATGCCGTCATAGGGTGACGAGCCTTCCTGTGTAAAATGGCGATCAATACGCATGCCTGTCCCTCGCACTGTTCTCTTCTAATTCGTCCGATATGAACCCCCCGGTTCACCACACCCTTACAAGATTTAGTGCTTGCTCGAGTGCAGAACACAAATGCTAGTTAGAAACGCTTGGTGCTTGCAAGCGAGATTTATCAACATTTTGTAAATAAAACAGTTGCGCACCCCAAATATTGTGGTGTGCCAAGGGATTGAGCCAAAAAGTTTAGAGTTCTGTCGCTAAATGGAGCTGTTTGGCTGAAGCTTGATAGAGTAATTATAATTTTTAAATCAGTATATTACGGGTAAGTTATAAGATTATTGTTTAGAACTTTGGGCAATTTTCAGTTTTGGAAAAACCAAAGTCTCCGAGTCGTAGAGGCTGAAATATCATTGTGGATGACGAGAATCAGGGTTTTGGCTGGTTTTTCGGCTCCTAATAACTGGACGCGATCACAAGGCAATGTCATATTGCGCGCCGCAACCGACTCTGTTGTGCGCTACAGAGTCCCTTTTCTGGCGCAAGGAGCCGCGCAAGCGGTTCGACCATAGGATAAAAGTCTCATGTGGTTCTTTAAGGCACTTCTGACCTGGTGGAATTCCAAAACCATTGGCACAGCCTGGTACACCTATCGCAAAGGCGAAAAGGTGGGGGAAGACGAGCAAGGCAATGTCTACTATCAGGAACGCAACGGCAAGCGCCGCTGGGTTATCTATGATGGCTATACTGAAGCCTCCCGCGTGCCGCCGGAATGGCACCGCTGGCTGCACTACACCAGTGACCTGCCGCCCTCAGAAGAGTCTCTGCCACGCAAAAACTGGGAAAAGCCGCATTTGGCAAACCAGACAGGAAGCTTGAATGCCTATTTCCCGCCGGGTAGCCTGAACAGCGGCGGTCAGCGTCCTGCAGTCACCGGTGACTATGAGGCCTGGCAGCCGGAGTAATCCACGACGCCGGAGAAGACGCAGCATGCGCGGAACATTGGTTGAAACACTGATCGGCGCTGTCGTCCTTCTAGTCAGCGGCTGGTTTCTCTATTTTTCCTTCAGCGGTACAGACCTGAGCAGCGACGGGTATCAGATTTCCGCACGCTTCGAACGGATAGATGGCATCAATGTTGGTTCTGATGTGCGAATCAGCGGCGTAAAAATAGGCCGTGTTGTCTCTCACAGTCTGGACCCTGATACATTTACGGCTTCTGTCGTTATGTCGGTTGATCACGGCATAACGCTGCCCGACGACAGCTATGCCAAAATCTCCATGGATGGATTACTCGGCGGTTTTTACATTGCCATTGTGCCCGGTATGTCTCTGGATAATTTAGCAGCTGGCGAAGAAATGCCGGAACCAGGTGAGGGGTCTTTGGACCTTATGGGGCTAATTGGCCGCGTCATTCATGGATCTGTCGGTGATGACTAAAAGAGTATTGCCTGTTTTGATGGCCTTGGGCTGTCTTCTGTCACCTGCTGTACAGGCACAGGGTGACTATCTGTATGGCGAAGAGGTGGAGGGTAAACCACCCAGTGGTGCTGTAGTCGTGTTACGGGGCGTCGATAAAATCACGGCTCGGATTACAGACATTGAAGCGCCGTTGGACGAAGTAGCACAGTTTGGCAGCCTGCAGATCACCATGCGCTACTGCCACAAGAACCCGCCGGAAGAAACACCAGAGGTCAGTGCCTTCCTTGAAATAGAAGATCACCTGCCGGATCAGGCACCTGAGAAAGCGTTCTCTGGTTGGATGTTTGCCTCAAGCCCGGCGCTGTCCGCCATGGAGCATCCCGTCTACGATGTCTGGGTGATGGACTGCAAAGCCTCAACCCCACTGATTGAGGCAGGTAAGGCGCCAAACCGCCCCTGATTCTCCAGGGCTTTGGCCAAGCGCTGCTGATAGTCTTCCCGGCTGACTTCCACACACCCCAGGCTTTCCAGATGTGGTGTGGTGAATTGCGTATCTAACAGGGTGTAGCCACCGGTAATGAGGCGGGCGACCAGATGCACCAGTGCGACTTTGCTGGCGTCTCGTTGCAGCGACACCATACTTTCCCCAATAAAGGCACCTGCAAGGGCCATACCATAGAGACCGCCGACCAGTTCCCCGTCGCGCCAGCATTCAACTGAATGGGCAACGCCAAGTCCGTGCAATTCGAGAAAAAGGTTGCGGATAGGCTGGTTAATCCAGGTGTCCTGACGATCTTCCGCCGGGGCGGCACAGGCGTCGATCAACTGTTCGAAGTCTTTGTCGATTGTCACTTCATAGAGATCAGATTTCACCGTGCGCGCCAGTCGCCGTGATATATGCAGGCCATCAAGCGGGATAATCCCGCGCTGGCGGGGCTCAACCCAGAATATTTCCGGGTCGTGCGCGCTGTCCGACATAGGAAAGATGCCTGCGGCATAGGCTGACAGGGCAGCTTCTGGCGTGATGTATTCGGTCATCAGGCCGTTAGGCTAGCACTTTGCTCTCTAGTCCGGAAGATTTTCCAGATAGTATTCCAGCCAGTGAATGTCGTAATTGCCTGCAATGACATCCTCATTTTCGACCAGTTCTTGATGAAGTGGAATGGTCGTTTCAACGCCACCGACAACGAATTCCTCTAGCGCCCGCCGTAGGCGCAACAGGCAGTCCTGCCGGTCTTCACCTTTGACGATCAGCTTGGCGATCAGGCTGTCATAATAGGGCGGGATGGAATAGCCCGTATAAAGTGCTGAATCGACGCGCACCCGCAGACCGCCCGGTTGGTGGAAGTCCTGCACTTTGCCAGGGTTTGGCGCAAAGGTGCGGGGGTGTTCCGCGTTAATGCGGCATTCAATAGCATGGCCGTTGAACTGGATGTCTTCCTGCTTCACCGCCAGCGGCAACCCCTGGGCAATACGAATTTGTTCGCGGACAATATCAATGCCGGTGATCATTTCAGTGACAGGGTGTTCAACCTGCAGGCGCGTATTCATTTCAATGAAATAGAAGCCGCCATCTTCATACAGGAACTCGATCGTGCCAGCGCCAAGATACCCCATGGCACCGATGGCTTCGCGGACTGTTTCACCGATTTCGTCGCGCTGTTCTGCAGTCAGGACGGGTGAGGGAGCTTCTTCCAGCACCTTCTGGTGGCGTCGCTGCAGCGAACAGTCGCGCTCACCCAGATGGATCACATTCCCATGGCTGTCGGCCAGGATCTGGACCTCAATATGGCGCGGTTTACCCAGATATTTCTCCAGGTAGATAACATCATCCCCAAAGGCGGCCAGCGCTTCAGACTTGGCCGTTGAAATGGCGGTTTCAAGATCAGCTTCAGTCTCGGCAATTTTCATGCCGCGGCCACCGCCACCTGAGGAGGCTTTGACCAGCACCGGATAGCCAATTTCCGCAGCTATTTCCTTGCCGTGTTCCATGGATTCAATGGCGCCATCAGAACCGGGCACAACGGGGATGCCATGTTTTTTGACGGTGACCTTGGCTTCGATCTTGTCGCCCATGGTGTTGATATGCTCAGCCGTGGGACCAATGAAGGTGATGCCATGGTCGGCAACAATGGAGGCAAAGCCGGCATTCTCCGACATAAAGCCGTAACCGGGGTGGATGGCGTCTGCCCCCGTGATTTCTGCAGCACTGAGAATGGCCGGGATATTCAGGTAAGACTGGTTGGCAGGGGCGGCTCCAATGCAGACGGCTTCGTCTGCCAGGCGCACATGCATGGCATCAGCATCAGCTTCGGAATGGATGGCAACCGTACGAATGCCCATTTCACGGCAGGCGCGGTGAATGCGCAAGGCAATCTCACCGCGGTTGGCAATGAGGATTTTGTTAAACATGGGCTACTCGATGATTACGAGTGGTTGGCCGTATTCTACCGGCTGCTGATTCTCAACGAGGATCTTCGTTACTGTGCCGCTACGGGTGGATGCCACAGAATTCATGGTTTTCATGGCCTCAATGATCAGGATCGTCTGACCTTCTGAAACGCGGTCGCCAACATTGATAAAGACGGGCGCGCCTGGCTCAGGAGCCAAATAGGCTGTACCAACCATAGGCGATGTAACAGCGCCGGCGTGATTGGCGGCATCATCACTCGTTACTTCTGGTGCTGCGGGAGCAGGGGCCTCGGCGGTCGGGACAACAGGGGCTGGTGCTGCGGCTGCGGCAACAACCGTGGCTCCGCCGCGCGAGAGGCGGACAGATTCTTCATCATGAGTAATCTCGACCTCGGTAAGGCCGGTTTCTTCCATGATGGTGGCTAGGCCACGGATCAATTCTTCATCAAGTTTGATTTTACTCATGTATCCTGACTGTTCTTGTATGGCCCGCAGGCCAAGTGAATCACCATAGGGAGAGTTAGTCGATCATATCCGCCAAAGCGTCGAGCGCCAATAGATACCCTTTGGCACCCAGGCCGCAAATTACACCATCAGCGGCGCCGCTTATATAGGAGTGATGCCGGAACGTTTCACGCTTGAAGATGTTGGACAGATGCACCTCGATGACCGGCGGTGAGAAGTTCAGCAGCGAATCCAGAATGGCGACCGACGTATGGGTATAGGCAGCACTATTGATGATCAGCCCTGCAACCTGGTTACTGTTTTCCTGGACCCAGGTCACCAGTTCACCTTCAAGGTTGGACTGGCGGAAATCTACTGCCAGCCCCAATTTTTCACCCTGGTCAATACAGGCCGCTTCGATATCTGCCAGCGTCTGTGAACCATAGATTTCCGGTTCACGCTGACCAAGCATGTTCAGGTTGGGACCATTCAATATTAATATGACGGGATTTTCTGCCATCAGCCTAGCCAATTCTTCACTGTTTGGGCTTTTGCAACGCAATGCTGACTAGCCCTGAAACCTTGTATCGTCTATATCACTCTTTAGTCAAATAATGCGGTAATTCTAATGGCTTGTCGGGATCTGCTGTGGCAGTGGATTTAGCGGCATGCTTACCCAGGTGAGGACACAGGTGATCAACGTAACCATCAATGGTGAGGCGCACAGTTTCAACGCTGCCATGAAGCTCGATGCCCTACTTGAAGAACTGGACATTGACTGTAAAAAGGTAGCGGTTGAGAAGAACCTCGAAATCGTGCCCAAGTCGACTTATGCATCCGTCATGGTCGAAGATGGGGACATGTTTGAAATTGTACACTTCATTGGTGGCGGTATGAACGACCAGACGAACGACACATTTACCATTGCAGGCCAGAAGTTCACTTCACGTCTAATTGTGGGCACCGGCAAATACAAAGACTTCGATGAGACCCGAGACGCTATTGCCGCCTCCGGGGCAGAAATCGTGACCGTTGCTGTGCGTCGGGTGAATGTTTCTGACCCCAACCAGCCCATGCTGGTCGACTATGTGGACCCCAAGAAATACACCTACCTGCCCAATACGGCGGGTTGCTATACGGCAGATGAAGCCGTTCGAACGCTTCGTTTGGCTCGGGAAGCCGGGGGTTGGTCACTGGTGAAGCTGGAAGTGCTCGGCGACCAGAAGACGCTTTACCCGGAAATGGTCGAGACGCTGAAAGCCGCTGAACTGCTGATCAAGGACGGCTTTGACGTCATGGTTTATTGCAGTGATGATCCCATCATGGCCCAAAAGCTGGAAGATCTGGGTTGCTGCGCCATTATGCCATTGGCTGCACCCATCGGTTCGGGGCTCGGCGTCCAGAACCCGGTCAATATCCGCATTATCATTGAGAATGCTTCAGTGCCGGTTTTGGTTGATGCTGGTGTGGGCACAGCGTCAGACGCTGCTTTCGCCATGGAACTTGGCTGTGACGGCGTGTTGATGAACACTGCCATTGCTGAAGCCAACGATCCTATCGCGATGGCACAGGCTATGAAGCTCGCCATTCAGTCTGGTCGTCTGGCCTACAAGGCAGGCCGGATGCCACGCAAGAAATATGCCGACCCGTCGTCGCCGCTGGCGGGGCTGATCTAGCGACCGGCTTTAACGGCGGCTGCGCATCAGGGCAATAATCTGCCGCAGGGTGTCGTATCCAAGCGCGCCGGCAATAACGTTGTCATCGATGACAAATGATGGCGTACCATCTATTCCAAGTGCATGGGCGAGCGCAATATTGTCATCTATGCGGGCATAGGTTTCCGGGGCATTCATGTCTTGCAGTAATTGTTGCTCATCCAGCCCCACTTCTTTGGCATAACGAAGAATAGACTTCTGGGTCAGCGGCGTCATCGAACCCATCATCTTCAAGTGAAACGGCACGTATTTACCCTGGTTGGCAGCAGCAACAGATGCGCGGGTTGCAACCATGCTGACCGGGTTGCGGTTTGACAGGGCAGGGTAGTCGATGAAGACAACGCGTAGGTTATTGTCCTGTTCCATCAGGCGCCTGACATCTTTCAGCGATTCTTTGCAGTAACTGCATGTGTAGTCGAAAAACTCCACCAGCGTGACGTCCCCCTTGGGGTTGCCCGCAACAAAGGCTGAACCAGGGTAGAAAATCTGGTTATGCTTGTCCTCAATGACCTTTTTGGCTTCTGCCTGCGCGGCAGCAGCTTCCCGAATACGTAGAGCGCTGATCATCTCCTCAAGAAGCTCGGGGTTTTCAATCAGATATTGGTGAATGATGGATTCGATTTCTGTGCGTTGTGCATCGTCAATCGGGTGTGCGCCTGCCATGATTGGCAGTAAACCGCAAAGCGTGGCGAACCAGATCAGCGGCTTTTTCAGGCTAACGTGAAGGGGCATTGTGTTGTGAACCTAGTGGCTATGGCTATGGTGCGGAAGCTCTAGCAGATTGAGGCTGGCAGCTTCTGGCTCTTCTATTGCGATATCTTCGTCCGACTTGTTCTCAGGATCAGACTCTTCATCTTTTTCACCCTCTTTAGGGTCTCCAGGCATGGGCGGCATTTTCTTGCCGCGCTTGCGATAGCTGTCTTCCATCGCATTGCGTGCCAGCAGATAAAGGTCTTGGGCGCGATACCAGGGCGGTGTATCTTCTTCCAGGTTTTCACGGGCGTAGTGGGCTTGCTTCATCGTGTCGCGGGCTCTGCCGGTCAATGCTGCATGTTCTGCCGAGGCAAGGGCGGCCATCGCATTGTTTTCCAACAAGGTGTGGGCTTTTGCCAGTTGGAACCATGAGAAGCTATTGTCCGGCTCTTGCCGGTTGGCAATATCAAGGTGCTTCACAGCTTCTGGTGCCAACTCGACATTGTCATTGGAAAGCAGCACCTGTGCCAGGCTGACCCGAAGCAGCGGCTCCTTGGACGCATACATAACCGCGCGACGATAAGGTTCTAAGGCCTCATCGACCTTACCGCTTTCAAACAAAACCTGCCCCTTGAGCTCCCAGTAATAGGGATCACTTGGGTATCTGGACAGCAGAATGTCAATTTCTTCGACCGACTTTTCCAACAGACCTTCTCGGTGATAGGCGATGGAGCGGGCATAAAGGGCATGACGGCTTTTGTCGCGGATCGGGTACATGGTGAAAACCCGACGCGGATGTGTGAGGAAGCCATGCAATTTGGCCTTAATGCGGGCCAGCATCTCTATGTAAACAGGGTCAGTGGGCCTATTCCAATAGGGTGACTTTTCTGCGTTTGTCCGCAACGAGGTTACGCGTTGCTGCGTTAACGGATGCGACCGAACGTAGGGGTCCTTGTTCTTGGTCAGCAGGGCTTCCTGGTCACCAAGATATTCAAAAAAACTGATGAGACCGCGGGCAGACATGCCAGCTTGTGTCAGATATTGCAGCCCGGCCTGGTCGGCAGAGGCTTCCTGCGTTCGGCTATAAGAGAGGAATGAACGGGTGGCGAATTCCCCGCCACTGGTCAGGATGGCCGCGCCCGCGTCTGCAGCGCCGGCCGCCATGGCGGCAGCACCGAGCACCATGCTAATGATCGAGATGGTTGAAGCCCCTTTGAGGCCATCCTGGAAACGGGCCAGATGCCCGCCTGTGATATGGCCGGTTTCATGCGCCAATACGCCGATAACTTCAGAGGGGTCGCGCGCTGCTAGCAAAAGACCAGTGAAGACGAAAATACGTTGTCCGCCTGCGACAAAAGCATTCAAACTCTTGTCGTTTACGAGGTGGATTTCTACCGCTTCAGGGTTAAGGCCAGCTGCATTCCAGATCGGTGTGGAATAGGCGCGAATATAGCTCTCAATCTCGGCATCGCGGATGAGTGAGATACCTTGTGCCCAGCCAGGCTGAACTGGGCTCAACAACAATAGAAGAACGAGCAGAATTCGACGGATAATCAGTCTCCGTTACCTTAGAGCGAAGCTCCCTGTATTGGGTGACCCTAAAGGTAAGTGCGTTACAACATTCCGTCAAACGGTCGTCGCAACGCACTGTCTCTTTTACCTATTCGGGGCCCCGGTTCCACCAGCCAGTACGTGTTGGTCCCTTGGGACGTTCTGGCTCCGGCTCAGGCTGTGGTTCCGGCTCTGCCTCTGCTTCAACAGTTGCAGGCTCTGCCGGGGCATCCTCAACAGGGGCTTCAGCCACAGCGGGTGCCGGTTCGGCGGGTTCTTCTGCAGGTGCAGCACCTTCTACAGAATCGGACGCAGATTCTTCTGCAGTTGGTGGTTCCTCAGCCGAGGTAGCGGCGGCTTCCTCCGCAGGGGTATCGGCAGATTCTGCTGCTTCCGTTGTGTCGGATGCTTCTTCCGCCTTGGGCTTGCAACGGCTACGACGGCGGCGGGGCTTCTTGGGTGCCTCTTCTTCAGCGGGCTGCTCAGCCTGTTCTTCAGAAGGCGCAGAAGCCTCCTGCTCTGCGTTTTCGCTATCGATGCTGGGGTCAGCGGAAATATCAAGAACTGCTGCATCTGCGGCGATCTCGGGTTGATCACTATCCTTGGCAGATTGTTCTTCTGAAGGGGCGCCTGATGAGGCCGATTCTTCGGTCGTTGTTTGTACCGTGTTTTCAGCATCACCCTGTCCGCGGCGCCGGCGGCGGCCGCCGCGTTTACCACGGCGACGGCGCTTGCGGCCTTCTTCCGGGCCGTCTTCGGTATCGCTCTCTGGCATGTTCGTTTCGCTGGTCTCTGAATTGTCATCGTCCCGATTACGACGGTTTCGACGATTGCGACGATTACCCTTTTGTTCGTCGTCGCCAGATTTGTCCCGACGATCAATGCGACGGCGATTATTCTGATCTTCATCCTGCTGACCAGCGGAGCCCTCACGACGGATTTCATAATGAGGCCGGTGCATGGAGGCATCGCCTTCCATATCTACCTGGATTTCGTACCGGTCTTCGATATCACCCAGTTCACGACGCTTGTGATTGAGTATGTACAAAGCGACGTCGGCTGGTATCGCAACATGGAGTTTACGACCCCGGCTATGGATGCCTTCGCCTTCAATAGCGCGCAGGACCTGAAGGGCAGATGATTCGACATTGCGGACAAGGCCTGTGCCTTCGCACATGGGGCAGGTGTGGGAGCTGACTTCCAACATGCCCGGCCGGGTACGCTGACGCGACATTTCCATCAGACCAAAGGCAGATATCCGGCCCACTTGCAGGCGGGCACGGTCTGTCTTCAGGCACTCTTTCATTTTCCGTTCGACAGCACGGTTATGGCGTGGCTCGTCCATATCAATGAAGTCGATGACGATCAGGCCCGCCAGGTCTCGCAGGCGCAACTGGCGTGCTACTTCCTCCGCGGCCTCCAAGTTGGTTTTGTGCGCCGTTTTCTCGATATTGCGTTCTTTGGTGGCTTTGCCCGAGTTCACATCGATGGAAATGAGTGCTTCCGTCGGGTTGATCACTAAATAGCCCCCGGATTTGAGCGTCACCGTGGTGCTGAACATGGATTCCAGCTGACTTTCCACCTGGTAGCGGTGGAAGAGGGGAATATCTTCCTTGTATTGCTGCACCTTGCGGGCATGGCTCGGCATCATGATTTTCATGAAGTCCTTGGCCACCCGGTATCCATTGGCACCTTCAACGAGCACTTCGTCGATTTCGCTGGAATAGACATCGCGCATGGAACGGCGGATCAGATCACCTTCTTCGTGGATCAGGATTGGTGCTGTGGAACTTAGTGTCAGTTCGCGAATGCTGTCCCACTGTCGCAGCAGATAGGTGTAGTCGCGCTTTATCTCGGCCTTGGTGCGGTTGGCGCCAGCGGTCCGAATGATACAGCCCATACCCTCAGGTACTTCAAGGTCATTGAGGATCTTCTTCAGGCGCTTGCGGTCGGAATAGTTGCCGATTTTGCGGCTGACACCGCCGCCACGGGCCGTATTGGGCATCAATACGCAGTGGCGACCCGCCAGTGAAAGGTATGTTGTCAGGGCGGCGCCTTTGTTGCCGCGTTCTTCCTTAACCACCTGGATCAGCAGGATCTGGCGGCGCTTGATGACTTCCTGAATTTTATAGCGACGGGAAGAGGGCACATTGCGAGCAGCTTCCGCATCACCCAGTGTGTCATCTGCGCCAACTTCTTCAACTTCGGGGCCTGGGGCGTCTTCGTCGTCCCCACTGGCTTCCGTCGTTGGTTCTTCTTCGTCATCATCATCAGAAGAGGCACGGCTCTGTGCTTCCTCAGCGATCAGGGCCTCACGGTCTTCGATAGGGATCTGGTAATAATCCGGGTGGATTTCGCTGAAGGCCAGAAAGCCATGGCGATTACCGCCATATTCAACGAAGGCTGCCTGCAGGGACGGTTCGACCCGTGTTACCCGTGCAAGATAGATATTGCCCCGAAGTTGTTTTTTGTTGGCGGCCTCGAAATCGAATTCTTCGATGCGATTGCCGCGAATGACGGCCACCCGAGTCTCTTCGGAATGGGAGGCGTCGATGAGCATGCGCGTTGGCATTGGTGTTTTCTCCATGGCGTCGAGGGGCGCTGCCTTACGGCGCGCAGTTTCGACGCACTAATCATGTCAATGGTGGCGGTCTGGCTCGACAACAATACAGCAGGGGAAGGTGTACCAAAACGCCCGGAAACCGGGTGATGCTTGAACGTTCCTGTGCTGCGATTCATGTTCATTATGGCCGGCCAGATCAGCCTGTGATTGTTTTTGTCTTGCAAGCTGGAGAAGAAGATCCCTGCAGCCCTATGCGCCTGGGTTGTCCTGTTTTGCGCTTTTGAAAGGAGGGGCATCAGCAAGGATGCTGTCCGCGAAACGCCAGGATTTCTACTTCCCTGTGCCGAAGCACGTTTACCTGCGCGCAGACAATAGCCCGGTTTGCATAATTTTTACAACTAAATGATTGCCATATATGTGCGATTCATTAACGGTTCATCTTATGTGGTGCAGTGTAAAATCCCGGTTTCGGGGCGTCATTGCGTCTTTTTCAGTGATACCGGTTCTGGTAGTCTCTAATGTCAGAGGCACAATATGTGGCCATGCGGCGACGGTAAGGAGAGGCAGGCATCGTGAGGAATGCTGAGACAATAGCCAGTCTCTGGCACAGCAACCCAAGATTAATGCGTCAGCTGTTTGCAGTGTATTCTGTGGTATTGGCGATAGTGGTCAATTTGTTGTTCGTTTCGTCTTTGGCTGCCCAACCGTCGGCGACAGGCGTTCGGATTGGAGACCATGCGCAGTCTACCCGTTTCGTAATGGACCTTGATGCGCATGTGGATTTCCACGTCTTTGCCCTGGCTGATCCGTACCGGATTGTACTGGACCTGCCGGAACTGAACTGGAAAATCTCATCCGCAACAAAGGTGGCCGGTAAGGGCCTCGTCAAAGACTATCGCTTTGGCATGTTCCAGCCTGGTACATCCCGCCTGGTGTTGGATCTGGCAAAGCCGGTGCGGGTTAAGAAGTCCTTCATCCTCAAGCCAAGTGGTCCTTATGGCTATAGGTTGGTTATCGATCTTGAGGCGACAGACCGGTCAACCTTTATGGCCAACCTTGGCAAGACGTCGATCAAACCAGTTCAATATCAGCAGCCGAAAGCGGTTCAGCGCAAATATGGCAGGAAGACCATCATTGTTGATCCCGGACATGGCGGCGTGGACCCAGGAACTATCAGCGCGCGTGGTCACCAGGAAAAGGCGGTAACCCTTCGCGCGGGTCAGGCGTTGAAGAAGAAGCTGGAAGCCACTGGCCGGTACAATGTTGTTCTTACGCGAGACAAGGACTTCTTCATTCCCCTGAGGGAACGGGTGAATATTTCCCGTCGTAATGGGGGTGACCTGTTTATCTCTCTTCATGCAGATTCAATCAAGGACCGTCGTATTCGCGGTGCAACGGTCTATACACTTTCTGAAACGTCGTCGGACAAAGAAGCGGCAGCGCTGGCGGCCAAGGAAAACAAGGCGGATATCATTGCTGGAGTCGATCTGCAGGGGCAGACCAATGATGTCACACAGATTCTTATTGATCTGTCCCAGCGAGAGACCATGAATTACTCGGCCGAATTCGCCAACATGCTGGTGCCGGAAATGGCAAAACAGGTGAAAATTCGCAAGAATCCGCATCGCTTTGCGGGCTTCCGTGTCCTGAAGGGACCTGACGTTCCCGCTGTTCTGGTAGAGATGGGGTATCTCTCAAACCGGCATGACACAGATTTGCTGATTTCACGCAAAGGCGTTGATCGTATTGCGATAGCCATAACCAAAGCTGTTGATCGGTATTTCAGGGATCGAGAGGCTCAACTCGCTTCGCCCTGAATGGAGGCATGGGGTCTTCGGTGTCGTCAACCAATTGTGAAGTGTCGATGGTTGGCCTTGCCACAAGATTGCCGTATTTCGTAGATAACGTACCCATAACGCGATGGGGGGTAGGTCAGAATGTCTGACGACCGAAGGAAATGGGGCCTTAGACGCTGGTCCTGGATAATTGGTGGTACGCTTTTCGGCGGCCTGGTTGCTGCTGCAATCGGCTTGTTCACTGTGCTGTACACCTTTGGTCGCGACCTTCCGGATATTCAGCAGCTTGCCAATTATGAACCACCGGTGACGACACGTATCCATGCGGCAAATGGCCAATTGTTGGCGGAATATGCACGTGAACGAAGGCTGTTTGTGCCCATTTCGGCCATTCCCAATAAGGTCGTAAACGCATTTATTGCGGCGGAAGACCAGCATTTTTACAGTCATGAAGGGTTGGATTACATCGGCATTGTTCGTGCCGCCCTGACCAATGTTGTCAATGTTGCCAGCGACCGCCGGTTGGTCGGCGCGTCCACAATCACTCAGCAGGTTGCGAAGAACTTTCTGCTGACTGGTGAAGTCTCCTACCGACGTAAAATCCGAGAAGCAATCCTCGCCTATCGTATTGAGCAGGCTTTCACCAAAGAGCAGATTCTAGAGCTTTATCTGAATGAGATTTATCTGGGCGTCGGTTCCTATGGTGTCGCGGCGGCATCATTGAACTATTTCGATAAATCTCTCGCCGAACTTTCTCTGTCGGAAGTTGCCTATCTGGCGGCGCTACCCAAAGGGCCTAACAACTACCATCCGGTTCGCAAGGAAGGCGCGGCGATTGGACGTCGTAACTGGGTTTTGGGCCGGATGGAGGATGAGGGCTTTATCACGAAGGCGCAGCAGGATCGTTCTGCGGATCAACCGCTGGGGTATCAGCGCGGTACAGGCGAAGACCTGTTCGACGCTGCACATTTCAACGAGGAAGTTCGCCGAGAGTTGCAGAATATCTACGGCAACCGTGCCCTTTATGAAGGTGGGCTTTCTGTCCGGACATCGCTGGAGCCAACGTTGCAAACGATTGCTGAAACCGTCTTGCGTGACGGTTTGACAGCGTATGACCGCCGTCATGGTTGGCGCGGGCCTTTGGGACGTATCAATATGGAACCTGCGGCGCAAGTGAACTGGCAGGCCCGGCTAGCCGACATGGCCAAGAGCATTCCGGGGACGCAATGGCAGCAGGCCGTTGTTCTGCGGTTTGATGAGACCGATACGCTGATCGGGTTTGCGGATGGTTCTAACGGCTATATCGCGTTGAATGCCTTGAAATGGGCAAGGCCTTGGTTGAGTGTGGATGCGCGTGGCGCCCGTCCGAAACATCCCGAAGATATTCTATCGCCGGGTGATGTCGTCCTGGTGGAATCTATCCATTCGGAAGAGGGCAAAACCGGGTTTTATGAGCTCAGGCAAGTCCCCATGATCGATGGCGCCATTGTGGCCATGGATCCACATACCGGGCGTGTTCTGGCGATGGTTGGCGGCTTCGATTTTAACGCGAGCGAATTCAACCGTGCGACGCAGGCCAAGCGTCAGCCGGGTTCTGCTTTCAAACCATTTGTCTATGCAGCGGCGTTGGATCATGGATTTACGCCATCTGATCTCATCCTCGATGCACCATTTGTGATTGATCAGGGATTTGGCATGGGGAAATGGAAACCGGCCAACTACTCCAACAAATTCTACGGCCCCAGCACATTGCGACTGGGTATCGAAAAATCTCGAAACCTGATGACGGTACGGCTTGCTCAGAACTTGGGCATGGAGATTGTTTCAGACTATGCCAGCAAGTTCGATATCATGAGTGATATGCCCGAGACCCTGGCAATGTCACTGGGAGCAGGGGAGACCACCCTGATGCAGCTGACGGCGGCCTATGGCATGTTGGTGAATGGTGGCAAGCGGGTACAGCCAACACTGATCGACAGGATACAGGATAGGCGAGGTCGAACCGTTTATCGTTCAGACGACAGGTCCTGCATAGATTGCCAGCCAGGCATGTGGCAACAGCAGGCCATGCCCCATATCGATGATATACGTGAAACGGTGCTGGATTCTGGAACGGCCTATCAGATCGTTTCTTTCCTGCAGGGCGTTGTGCAGCGCGGTACAGGTGTTCGTATTCGGGCCGTTGGCAAGCCCCTTGCAGGTAAAACAGGCACTACAAATGAAAGCCAGGATACGTGGTTTATCGGCTTCTCGCCTGATTTGGTTGTTGGTGTTTTTGCAGGGTTCGACCAACCGTCCAGCCTGGGCAAGAAGGAAACCGGCTCCAGCGTGACCGCCCCTATCTTCAGGGACTTTTTCAAGCAGGCGTTGGAAGGCAAACCAGCCATTCCTTTCCGGATACCGCCCGAAATCAGCCTTGTTCGGGTCAATGCCAAGACCGGATTACCCACGTCGCCTGACGATCGCAACGTCATTCTGGAGGCTTTTAAACCGGGTACAGAGCCCACAGCGACCAGAAGTGTACTTGACGGGTCTTCGCAAATGGAGCAAATGGGTAACCAGTCGCCGGTCGGTACCGGCGGGCTCTACTAGAGCGCTTCACCGCTCTACACTACAAGAAAATCAAGAGGTTACCGTGCGCGCTGAAACCCAGGCACAAATAGATAGCATCAAGCAGTCAGTTGAGCTGCTGAGGAGGTCTCTTTGACTGGGAGACAGCAAACCGCAAGCTCGATGAACTGAATGCACGGGTAGAGGACCCCAATCTCTGGGATGACCCGGACCTGGCCCGCAAAGTAATGCGTGAACGCACCATGCTGGATGATGCGATTACCGCCTGCAATGACATTGACCAGGGTGTCACCGACAATATCGACCTGATCGAGCTTGCTGAAGAAGAAGGCGACGACGACGTTTTGGATGAAGCGCATCAGTCGCTTGTTGAGCTTGCCATTCTTGCAGAGGAAAAGCGGGTCGCCGCGTTGCTGTCAGGCGAAGCAGACAGCAATGACACCTATCTGGAAGTCCACGCCGGTGCTGGTGGTACGGAAAGCCAGGACTGGGCTTCCATGTTGGTCCGAATGTACACCCGATGGGCAGAGCGTCGTGGCTACCGCGTCGACGTGGCCGAAGAAAGCCACGGCGAAGAAGCGGGCATTAAATCGGTTACACTGGTTGTAAAAGGGGACAGTGCCTTTGGCTGGCTGAAAACAGAGGCCGGTGTACATCGACTGGTCCGCATTTCACCATTCGATTCCAACGCAAGACGCCATACGAGCTTTGCCAGCGTGGGTGTCTATCCGGTGATCGACGACAGCATCAACATCGAGATCGCAGAAAGTGAACTGCGTGTTGATACTTACCGGGCGTCCGGTGCGGGCGGGCAGCATGTAAACACAACAGATAGTGCGGTACGTATTACCCACATTCCTACACATATCGTTGTTCAGTGCCAGAACCAGCGGTCACAACACAAGAACAGAGCAGAAGCCATGAAGATGCTGCAGAGCCGCCTGTATGAGGCGGAGTTGCGTGCCCGGGAAGAAAAGGCACAGGCGG
>Ga0181566_10000036_pt1 | contig 79128 bp, 80 predicted proteins | sample 101ome_15_FD_133762 | JGI IMG/M metagenome (GOLD analysis project Ga0181566, IMG submission 133762) | Coastal salt marsh microbial communities from the Groves Creek Marsh, Skidaway Island, Georgia - 101402AT metaG (megahit assembly) | ecosystem: Environmental > Aquatic > Marine > Intertidal...
CCCGCTCGATCCTGGGGGACAATGTGGGCGACACGAGTCACCATCTGAAAAACTGAGACCGCGCCGCGCGAATCTGCTCGACTCCGCAAATCCATCCGTGCCAATCTCGGCTTATGAACAATGACACGCTCCAACAGATAAATGATCGCCTAGCGATCACCGACGGCCTGCACTGGTACACCAGGTGGGTCGATCAGAACCGCGTCGACACACAGGTCGAGATCTTTGCCGAGGACGGGCGCATCTGCTTCGGCGGCGATATCTGGACGCAGGGACGCGCTAATATCGAGGCGCTGATCCACCCTTTGGTCCAAGCCTATTCGGCCACGCATCATTACATCACTAATGTAGAGATCGAGTTCGAGGGGCCCGATGCGGCGCGCTCACAATGTTATCTCCATGCGTGGCACCGGCCCGTGGACGGCGACGCAGATTTTGTCCTCTACGCCCAGTATCACGACAATTGGGTGCGGACCGAAGAAGGCTGGCGCATCAAAGAGCGGCGACTGAAAGTGGCCGGTACAGAAGGGCGCGAGGAAGCCGGTACGTCCTTCACGGGCATTGGGCGCAGGGATAATCAGGCCTAGCAGAGGTACTGTCACTCTATAAGTAGACGCACCGAAGCTGCGACAATGGTCTGGTGCCAGCGTTCAATCTTGCCCTGGGTTTGCGGATGGAAGGGCGCACCCCTGATGTGATCGATCTTCTTGTTGTCCAGCCATTGTTAACAAGCTCAAGCAGGTGGATGTCAGCGAACCCATTATTGCATCTCTAGTGGGGCACAAGAACTCTTCCGTAACTCTCAATCGATATGGCAAGGCCTATAAGGTTCAAGTGCTTTCTGAAGCGGTAAATAGAATAAGTATTGATCTCTGAGATAGCGCCTGCCTCAGCACCCGAGTGATGTTCTTAGTGAGCCTGTAGGCCAATTGGCGGGCGCGCTAGGGAATACTTCTATTCCTGCCTTCTGTTCAATATCTTGCAAGGTCGTTTTGAACTCGTTTGCGCAATAGTCAGCACTTCGAGCAGTGTCCTGGTCCATAAAGAATGCTGCCATTTTCCCTCCCGCTGTGGAAATCACCTTCCAGTAGCCAGAAGGAACCTGGTGGCTTTCGTCAGCGTGAGGTAGTGAAGTCATGGTGCGTTCATAGACAGGTCCGGTAACTACAAATAGTTGACGATCATGGTGAACCGCATGACGGACCGCTTCTTCTAATGCTTTCCAGGGGCCTTGATTTAGATTGGCACGTTGAGGGGTGATATTGGAAAGGTAGTTGGTGGTTCGCCAATAAATTGTACCCGCAAAAGATGCCATGGGTGCCTGATGTCCTCTATCCGTCCGCAGATCAGGATGGCTGTTTGACCCCTTGTAATCATTGGGGTTTTTGGGCTCTAGAGTTACAGCGGGATCCAGCAGTGGATCTGGTTTCCAATCTCTGTCGAGACTTGCCGTAGTTCCAATTGTCTCTTTTGTTACTCTGTAGGCAACCCAATCGGCAAATTTGGTTACACCATTGTTGGAAAGAGCATAGATTTCTCGGACAACAAGTTCATTTGAAGGTTGAGTGCCGGAGGGGCATTCTAGAAGGCAATGTGATATTTGAATCTCGGCCTGTGCTTGTATGTCCATAGTTGCGACAAATGTTGCCGCCAGTATCCATTTCTTAATCACGACTTTCCTCCTACAAATGCGTGCTATGCGGCGGATCCAAAAAGTAGTTTTGAGTGCCAGTAATGAGTTGGCCCATTTCATCTAGTTCACGGATGATAGTCGTGGCTTGCCGGTACTGAATTGACTTAATCGCTACCTTGCTTTGCAAGTCTGTCATGGCTTTTCGGCACTGTTGCATGATCGCCAATATGTCTTGAGCGTCTGCTTTACCTATGCCAGTGAGCCTTTTCATGTTCTCTATATGTTCTGATTCTATGGCCTTGGTCAATAGCGCTATTTTGAGAACTTGACCTTGCCCCCGTATTTGCAGCCAGTTTGAGGTAGTATTTTTGAACTGGCTGCAAATACGGGGGCAAGGTCATGAAAGAGGCCTGCTCATATAACCACGTCCACATGCCGGCTCCAGGCATGACATTTTCCTAAGAGGCTCTTCTGTGAGAACGTGATGCAGCAGGGCACGCGTAGCCCGGGGGGGGTGTTGGGAAGTCGTCCGAGCTGTTTTTCGGCTCCTGGCGTTGCGCCATGACCGCATGCGAAGTATTTTGCATAAGTTGTTTTATCGCAACGCACGAATTTTGTGAATCCACTTTATAGGATCAATGTAGTTAATCCCGATCAATGGGGTCAGAGCAATTTGATTTGCTCCAGTCTGGCAACTGCTCACTCCAATTCCCCTACTCCTTCAGCCCAAAGGCCAAAAAGGCATTGCCGGGCATGTGGAAATACAGGCCATAGCCACTGTCGACATAGAGCATCTTGTTGGCCGTGATGGGTCCGGCACCGCCGCCCATTGAGCCACCAGAAGTCTGCGTGCCCATCAGGGTGGTGACCTCCTGCGTCGTATCATACTGCCAGACGAGGTCACCCGTCTGGCTGTTGTGGACGCGCAGGACACCATCCATCGACCCGGCCATCACCAGCCCGGGGGCAGCCGTTGCTGCCTGGGAATTGCCCGGGTGGCAGAACTGCCGACCCTGGCAGACATCCTGCGGCGCATGTTGGCGCCAGGCAAATTCGCCGGTTTTCATGTCGATGGCATGCAGGCCGGGGCAGGCGGCTTCCGTATAGGTGCGGCCATCCTTCATGTCCGTGACCGGGACGAACAACAAATCCCCTTCGGCGGCCATGCCGAAGTGGATACCACCCTGCACGCCGCCACGACCCACCGGGTTCTGCCAAACAACCTCACCCGTATCCGGGTCGAGCGCATGGACGACGCCGGACTTCTGCCCGCCAACGACCAGTTCACGCCCATCGCTGAGGCTGACGAGGATGATCCCGGCGGCCATGTCGTAGTCGGGACCATCTTCTTCTGGGCAGTTGGCATCATTCACGGTGCCGCAAGCACCATTCCAGGCATCATCGGGCGTGCCCTGGAAGGTCCACTTCACCGCCCCGGTATCGACATCAACCGCGAAGATGGCATCACTCGTCAGGGTCGCAGGTGAGGACAGATTCTCCCCAGTGCCGAAATAAATTTGTCGGCGCTTCTCATCCACCGCCGGCGCGTTCCAGACCGTGCCACCGGAGGGCCCATAATTCTGCGTACCCGCGCTGTTGATGCGGAAGGGCGCAGGTTCTTCGTAGATCGAGAAAGTCTGCCAGAGTTTCTCGCCACCTAGCGCGTCATAGGCCACAACAGAGCCTCGGAAGGTGCAGCATTCATAGGCCGGATCGACCGGCGGGCCAGACTCCAGTGCGGAAACCGGCAGCAACAATTTGCCATCAAAATAGCTCGGTGCACCGGTGATGGTGGCATTGGGGTGATCATCCGGCCGGTCGCGCCAGCGCAGGGAGCCATCTAAGGCGCTGATGGCATAGACATTCCCCAAGACATCACCGAAGAAAAGCAGCGGATCCGCCTCTGCGTCGCCGGCTTCGAAAGGTTCAACAACAATGGCTGTGCGCACCTCGCCTGCGGCGTCAAAGGCCCAATGCATGCAGCCGGTTTCGGCATCGAGCGCATAGACTTTGGCATTCTGACCGCCAAGATAGAGCGCACCGCCCGCCAGGCCCGGTTGTGAGCGCACCCGGTTGGCGCCGGGGATCGCAATGGCCCATTTCAGTTCCAGATTGGCAAAGTCTTGTTCAATGAGCGGGTTCGCCTCTGGCGGGATGAGCCGTGTGTTTTCCCGCGTGATACCCCAATTTTTGAGCACAGGCGGCTGGCTTCGGTCAAACCAATCATCGCCCATTTCGCAACGTGGCGCCGGCTCTTGTTCGCCTGCACCCAACTTGCTGTTGGAAAGATATTCCGCGACCATCACCTTCTGGTCGTCCTCCAGCATTTCTGCCTCAACCTGCATCAAGCCCGTTGTCATGGCGCGCATGACGGCCTCGGGCGTCATCATACCGATCATGCTGGTATGCGGCGCTTTGGCGAGCCCGCCTTCGTGGCACCCGGCACAATTTTCTTCATACACAGCGCGGCCTGGATGGGCTTGGCGTGCCCGCTGAGCTTCCGCCAACCGCTCCATGCTTTCAGCGGAATCAAGGTCCTGTTCGCCAAAGGCCGTACCCGTATGGGCCGAGCCATCTTCCGCTCCCTCGTCGGCAGAACAGGCCGCAAGGGAAAGAGCCAACAGGCCAGAAACCAGAATTTTGCGCATGTCTTGAACTTTCATTTTCTTGGCGATTTACCGCAGTGACCGGAAGAAATCGATCAAATCGTCGCTATAGAGATCGGGGACTTCAGCGGGGGCGAAGTGTCCGCCCCTGTCCGGCGTGCCCCAATGTTTCAGATTGTTGCGCGCCGCAACCATCTTGCGCGGCGCAAACACCATTTCCTTCGGAAAGCCGCCGACAGCCACCGGCACTTCAATGGCGGGGGTGCGGTCATGGGCCTGGTCCCACGGGGTTCGGAATGTGTGCCAATACCAGCGGGCTGATGTGACATAACTTTCGGTAAACCAATAGATACTGACGAGGTCCAGCAGGAATTTGCGCGACGGTAGACTATCCGGCCCATCTCGGTTGTCGCTCCAATTATTGCGCTTCTCCACAATCCAGGAGGCAAGCCCTACGGGCGAGTCATGCAAAGCATACGCAAAGGTTTGCGGGTCGGTTATATGGACGGCAACATGGGCCAGTGCCGTCGGCCAGCGTTCATCCATTTCATGCCAGCTCCAACGTTCGTCGGGCTCAAAGTCCTCTGGCGCAAGGCGCGCAGTTGGGCCATCCAGAATGCCGCGTAACCCCAGCAGGCTGCCCGGCTTGGCAGGGTTGTCAGCAAGGCTGGCGGCCCCGCCCAAGAGTGGTGGAATGGTGACATGAATACCGATAATCCGGTCGCCATATTTATGGCCCAGCTGCGATGTGATGGCCGCCCCAAAGTCACCGCCGGCGGCCGCGAATTTCTCGTAGCCCAGCACATCAGTCATCAGCCGGATCCAGAGATCTGCCGTCCATTGTGTCTGGACACCATCGACGGTCATCGGCGTAGAAAACCCGAAGCCAGGCAATGATGGCACGACGACATCAAAGGCATCTGCCGGGTCGCCACCATAGGCGGCTGGGTCTGACAGGCGAAGAGCAACCTCTTTCCAATCCCAGAACGTCCACGGCCAACCATGGGTCAGGATTATTGGTGTTGGGTTCGGCCCCTTACCTTTGACATGCATGAAGTGCAGGGGAATATCGTCCAGCGTGACGCGGTAATGGTCAAAGCTGTTCATTTCCGCTTCGGATTCGCGCCAGTCATAGGCATGCCAGGACTCGATAAAGGATTCCATATAGGGGCGTGGCACGCCGTAACGCCAGTCATCATTATTGAAGTCTATTGGCCAGCGGATGTCTTCCAGCCGCGCCTTCAGGCCACGTAAGGCTGAGTCCGGAATTTCAATGGTAAATGGCTGTGGTTCCAGTGACACCATGTGTCCCCCCTTCGACATTTCGCCTCACAGACAGGCAAACGGTAGCGCTGCGGGACAGGCAATGCAACGGGGCTGCTTTTCTGAAGAAGGCGGTTGAGTTGCGGGCGACTGCGGCGTTACTGTCGCCCATCTCAACAGTGAAAAGGACAACACTATGGCCAGTCTCTCCTATGCAACCGTGGGCTCCAACAAGCTTGAAGAAGCCAAGGCATTCTATGATGCACTGCTTGGCTCTATCGGCTGGGAGCCCCGTTTCGAGCACCCCTCTGGCGGTCGCCTTTATTTCAGCGGCCCGTCGCTCTTTGGCGTGCTTGGTGCTTATGATGGCGGCGAGGCTACCGTTGGCAATGGCACCATGGTTGGCTTCAGCTTCGACAGCACTGAAGAAGTAGACGCCTTTTACGCCAAGGCACTGGAACTGGGTGCCACCGATGAAGGCGAACCCGGCGAACGCGGCCCAGGCGCCTATTTCTCTTACTTCCGGGATTTGGATGGCAACAAAATCACTGCCTACAAATTCGGCTGATGCAGCGAACCGGCTTAGGCCCCTGCTCGCAAGCTACGGGGTCTAGGCCGGTTTTTCTGCCAACTCGCTATATAGACGATAACTGTTTTTCCCACCTTTCTTGGCAGCATACATAGCATCGTCGGCGTGGCGCAAAAGGTCATCGAGCTGCACCCCATCCTCCGGATATAAAGCGACACCAACACTGGCGCTTACATCTGCAGGCCCCTCCATCTCCTGGTTTGCGTGCTGTTTAGCTTCATCCAGGGACATGCCGTTGTCGAGGCAATCGATGACCATCACCAACCACATATCTTCACTCAGAATGTGTCGCGTTAGCCAAAGCGCCAGAGTCGTGAGCAGTTCTTCGGGGTCATTGTTATCTTGCGGGTGGTTTTCGTAGTAATCCTTCAGTCTGTGCGCCTCAGCAACCAGAAAACGGTGCTTCTCCTTGTGGTCGTCAACAAGTTGGGGCGGCAGATCATGTTGATCAAAAAACGCCTCTTCCCTTTCAAAATGGCGCTTCGTGTAACTGATCAACTCAAGGAAAAGGCGATCAATAGCACCATCATGGTCCTTTGTTGACAGCACGCCGCTGCAAATCTCGTTCAGGATTCGAACCAGTTCCTGATGCTGCGCATCGATGAGCTCTACGCCCGTTGCGAAGTGCAGGCTCCAGGGGAAAATTTCAATGTCACTCAAGCCATGCCTCCACGATGCACTCGGTTGCTGCCAAACAGCTGAAATAGCAATGCTTTACCAGACTACGAACCATACCAACATTGAAGCGGGCCAAATTTGAAAGACCGGGAGGGTGGCGCCTACCTTACTTGACCACCTTGAGAACATTAGCCAGCCCATCGTCCGATTTTACTGAACCGGGCCCAGTGCGCCGAGAAGACAGCGCCTTGTAACCATCCACCGCGCCATCCAGCAACTGGATTGCATGAGAGACGTCGCCCGCCTCAACAACAAGTTGGAGCTCTTCAATCACCATGGCCACTGTTTCAGCCGGCAAGCGCTGTTCAATTGTCCGCATGATTTTGGGGTGCAAAGTCGGGGCTGCATTACCATCAATCAACAATTCCTCGAACAGCTTTTCACCCGGTCGCAGGCCAACATATTCGATGACAATATCCCCTTGCGGGTTGTCGGCGTCCCGGACATCCAGCCCCGACAACATGATCAACCGACGTGCGAGATCATCAATCCGGACAGGTTCACCCATATCCAGCAAAAACAGGTCGCCGCCATAGGCCATGGATCCGGCCTGGATCACCAGCTGGGCAGCTTCGGGGATTGTCATGAAATAGCGTGTAATGTCCGGATGCGTCACCGTCACCGGGCCGCCAAGTTTGATCTGTTTTTGGAACAGCGGAATAACCGACCCCGATGAATCCAGTACATTGCCGAACCGCACCATGGAAAACACCGTTTTACCCGGCTGTTCCTGCTGGTCCTGAAATACCAGTTCTGCCAGGCGTTTGGTTGCACCCATCACACTGGTTGGGCGCACGGCTTTGTCTGTAGAGACAAGCACCGCCCGGTCTACGCCGTATTCTCGGGCAGCCTTGGCGACAACGTAACTGCCAATGATATTGTTCCGTACGCCTTCAAGGACATTGGCCTCAACGATGGGTACATGCTTATAGGCCGCCGCGTGGTAGAGAACCTCAATCTTGTGATCCGCCAATGTCTGGGCAACATGACGCTGGTCACAAACATTGCCCAAAACGGCAACAATTTCAGCTATCACGCCAGACGCTGTGGCTAAGTCGTTCAATTCCTGGTCGATCTCATAGAGCGCAAGTTCACTCATTTCAAACAGGACAAGCTTCTTGGGCCGCGCCGCCAAAATCTGCCTACACAATTCTCCGCCAATGGAGCCGCCAGCACCTGTCACGATCACAGAGCGACCAACAATGCTTTCTGTAGCCAGATTGGTCACAGGGTCGACGGCCTGCCGCCCCAACAGGTCGTGCAGTTCCACTGTCTTCAGTTGGTCGATGGTATATTGCCCGGAAATCAGATCTTCCAGTGATGGCACACTCTGAACATCAACGTCATGATCACTCAGCGTCGTCAGGATCTCTTCCCGACGGGCCCGGCTAATCGTTGGCAGCGCCAATAATACAGTCTTGATACCATGGTCGTTGATGATGCGCCCAATCTGCGCCGGCGGCTCTACCGGGAGGCCACGAATGATGCTGCCCTGAAGGGCGGGGTCATCGTCGACAAAGGCTGTGGGGGCCATCTCCTTACCCAGTTCCAACGCCTGTGCCAGCAAAATACCGCTATTCCCCGCGCCATAGATCAGAACAGGCGCCTTCTGCACGAACCGCACCGTCAGCCACATGTAATAGGACTGCGCGAACAGGCGTACACCCGTCACACTGACAGCCAGTAACAGCCCGTAAATGAACGGTGTTGAGCGGGGTATAATGCGCTCGCCACTCATATAAGACGCCGTGGTCATCACCAACGCCAGAATGACAACGCCATAGGCAATCGCCACAAAGCCTTCATGCCCCATGGACCGCAGCATGGTTCGGTAAAGGCCCAGGCGGCTAAAAATCACAAGACCAATGACAGGGAGTAGCAGGAACAGCCACCATACAGCGGACATATTGGCCGAAGGCCACCACACACCAAGCCGCAATGCCAATGCAGCCCACAAACACAACATCACGAGGCTCGCATCAAGCAGCATCATGATCAGGCGCTTCTGTGGGCGGCTCAGCGCAATGACGCGGCTGTGCAGCATCGTATCAGTACCCCCTTATTGACCTTGAGGAGTATAATAGGCCGAATTGGCAGATACGCAAAGTTTCACAACAAAATGCCGCAGATGAGATCAGGTCAAGGCCTGCTGGCAAACCTGCAGAAATTCCCGACCCATATGTATGATGGCTTCGTCACCCAACCCCGGGTGCACCGGTAACATAAGGCTCGATTCACCCAGAGACTGCGCGGCGGGCAGGCGTTCAACTGGAACAGAAGGATGACCTGCAAAAGCCTTTTCCAGATACATTTCCGGGCATGCACCAACCGTACAGGGGATGCCCTTTTCATTCAGAGTGATCATGATGCGGTCCCGTGACCAGTCTGGCGCCAACCTTTCAGGGCGCACAAAGGCATAAAACTTGTAGAAGGCGTGGTCGATATCCTCCGGCACCGCAGGGATCCTTAGCAGCGCACTATCTGACAGAATCTCCGACAAAAGCCGGGCGTTGCGCACCCTTTCGTCATGCCATTGTGGCATTTTGTTCAATTGATATCGGCCAATGGCAGACTGAACTTCCGTCAGGCGGAAATTACTGCCTATGCTTTCATGCTGCCAGCGGAACCCCGGCGGATGGTCTTGGCTGTAGACGGCATCCCAGGACTTGCCGTGGTCCTTGTACGCCCATGCTGCCTCCCACACAGAGGCGCTGTTTGTCGTGACCATACCCCCCTCGCCCCCGGTGGTCATGATCTTATCCTGACAGAACGACCAGGCCGCCACGTCACCCAATGATCCCACTGGTCGACCTTTGTAGGTCGCGCCATGGGCCTGGGCGCAATCTTCGATCAAGAGTAAATCATGTCGTGCTGCCAAGTCGGCAAAGCCGTCCATGTCGCATGGCCAACCAGCCAAATGCACGCACAGGATCGCGCGGGTCTTTTCTGTTAAAAACGGCGCCACCGTGGCCGGCGTAATATTTTGGCTGTCCGTGCAGATATCGGCAAAGACCGGTGCCGCCCCGACATTGATGATGGTTGAGGCGGAGGCCATGAAACTACGCGGGGTGACCACCACCTCGTCCCCCGGACCGACCCCTGCTGCCCGCATGGCAAGCTCCAGAGCGAGCGTGCCATTGGCAACGGCGACAGCGTGTTCCGTGCCACACCAGGCAGCAAATTCCTGCTCGAACTTCCGGCCTTCTTCCCCGGTCCAGTAGTTGACCTTTCCGCTCGCCAGAACGCGGGCGGCAATTTCGTGTTCTTCTTCTGAGTAGGCAGGCCAGGGTGCAATGGAAGCTTTAGTCACGCGGCTGGTCCTTTTGGTCAGCCGCTGCAGTACTGCCTTCAAATCGTGGCATGGTGACCACCCCCTCATGGGATATGCCTTCTCTCTTGACCACCGCCCGCACCGTTTCAAACAGAATGCGAAGGTCAAACCACAAGCTTTGATTGTCGACATATTCTATGTCGTAGGCAAATTTGGAATCCCAATCCAAGGCATTGCGCCCGCGCACCTGTGCAAGGCCAGTGATACCGGGGCGAACATCGTGCCGCCGCACCTGTTCCGGCGTGTAGAGAGGCAGATAGCGCACCAATAATGGTCGGGGGCCAACAAGGCTCATCTCCCCTTTGAGAACGTTCAACAGCTCGGGTAATTCATCGAGACTGGTTGCACGCAACAGTCGCCCCAGCTTTGTCAGCCGCTCGGCATCCGGCAGGGGTTTGCTGTCTTGATCATAGGCATCCCGCATGGTGCGAAACTTTATGATCTCAAATATCTCACCGTTCAGCCCCGGTCGTTCCTGTCTGAAAAAGATGGGAGACCCCATATTGATGCGCACCGCCAGGCAAAGAAGTAGCAGCACCGGCGCCCCAAAAAGCAGCACCGACAGCGAAACCAGAATGTCAAACAACCGCTTTGCCATATCTACTTACCCGTCCAAATCCATGGTCGACAGGATAACAGCATTGATCTTGTGAACGTCAAACCTCTCTTCGGCAAGCCGGCGACTGGCATCACCCATCGCCTGCCACTTATCCGGGTTCTCTGCGAACCATTTTGCCTTTTCTGCCAGCGCTTCCGCATCTTGTCGCGGCACCAGGAAACCATTTTGGCCTTCTTCAACCGTCTCACGACAGCCAACATTATCTGTCGTCAGGATTGGTCGTCCCATAGACATGGCTTCCAAGATCGTTCGGGGTAACCCTTCGCCATAATAAGAGGGCAGTACAAATACATGACACGCCTCAATGAATGGCCTTACGTCAGGCGTAGCGCCCAGATACTCGACAACACCCTCTTCATGCCAGGCTTCCACGTCTTCTATCGGCACGCCCTCAGATGTCGGGTCGGCATAGCCCAGAATCTGGAAGCGGGCATCAGGATGCTTGATGCGCACCTGGCGGGCGGCTGTGGCAAATTCTCGCACACCCTTTTCTTTCAACAACCGACCAATCAGCAGAAATACAGGGCCTTTTCCTTCCGGCAGGGCAGCAAGTCCGTAATGGTCCAGGTCAACGCCGATGCCATTCAGGGTTACCGCTTTTTCAGGGCCGACAATACGCTGTTTGTAGAAGGTTTGCGGGTCGTCCCTGTTAAGAAAGAACACCGCCTTGGCCCGTAACAGCGCCGCCCTAAAGAGCAGGCTTGCAACCTGCCGCAACAAGCCACGTTTCCACCCCTGGCCCTGAAAGGCATAACCGGTGCCTTCAACCATCCCGAAGAAGCGCGCGCCCTTGATGCCCCGACTTGCCAAACCAGACCACACAATGGGCTTGATTGTGTAGGCAAAAACAACATCGGGTTTCAGCCGCCGCAAGGTGCGGCGAAGCTGCAGATATGTCTTAACGTCCTGGAACGGGTTGCGGCTGCGCCGATCCACGTCGTATGGAACGAAATCCACCCCCAGTGACCGAATCCGGGCCTCCAGCTCGGGCGGGGCTGGATTTGCCATACAGATCACGTCGTGCCCCCTGGCAACAAGCGCCTCCAGCAGCTCGCGTCGGAAATTAACCATGGATACCGGCGCAGCCCCGATAACGACCACTCTAGCCATGCTGTATATCTCCTACCCAGACAGACGCATAACGCTGAATCATGGCCTCTTGGCTGAACCTGCTGGTTACAAAGTTGCGGCAACTGGCCTTGCGGCTGGACCAAGCGGCAGCATCCTGCTTCTGCGACGCCATTTGGCCAATGGCCGTCGCCAGAGCATCCGCATCAGACGGCGGGACGACAATGCCATACTCATCGACAATCACGGCGGAATCGCCGACATCGGTCGTCACGCAAGGAACACCCGTCGCCATTGCCTCGACCAGTACATTGGGGAACGCCTCGCCAAATGCACTGGGCAATACGTTGATATCCATCGCATTCATAATGTCGGGTATATCGGGCCTCGGCCCCAGCAAAATCACCTTTTCGGCCAAGCCGTATTTTTCTACAGACGACATCAACCAGGGATTATCGGCAGATAACCCCGTGCCTGCGAAGACGCAGCGCCAATCCCCCAGCCCGTCACCTGCTTTTGCAAGCGCCTGCAAAAGGTTCTCATGATCCTTCTGCGGGTGATATCGACCCACTGTGCCAAGAAGAACAGTATCATCGCCAATGCCCCACTGCTGCCGCAGCTGCTGCCGCGCTGCTTCATCCGGCTTAAATGCCTCAAAGTCGTATCCATTGTGCGCCACGACAAGCTTGTCGCGCCGATAGCCCAATGCTGCATGGACGTCTACACCGGCCGATGAACAGCTGAGAATACGCCTGGGAACAAAGCCTGAAACAAGGGCACAAAGCCGAACAACGAACCGGGTTCTCCAGGCTGTCCGGGAAGGATCGACATTCGTATTGTGCAAGCCCCAAAAAATGTTTCGCGCGCCAGCCAGCTGGGCCATCAGGCCGCCGACAAGGTCCGCATGGTACATCCACGTCTGCACATAGTCGGGCCGCATCGAGCGCACCAACCGATATAGCTGTCGCATACCGGCAAATGATATCTTTCCCGCAGGCATATGAAGGCAGGTCACGGCGATATCATGCTCCTTAAGCCGGGGGCCAAACACCCCCTCATGCATCAACGAGACAACATGATGCTTCCGCGACGTGTCAGACGTCACGAAATGAAACAGCTGGCTTTCAGCGCCGCCCAGGCCAAGGCCCGTTATGACATGCAACACGGTTTCCATAATCTATAGAGCAATCTAACCTGATGACGGTGGGATCCAACACTACTTAGCCCCGCAATTGGCGCACCTTAACGTGTTGATCAAACCTTGTCTTTCGCCAATTCACCTAACAAAGCCCGTTCGTACTGAGCCGTGATCATGGCAGGATCATATTGGGCGACACAGTCGGCAGGCACGGAAACATCGTGGCGGACCACTTGCCACCGGCGTATGGCATGGGCAAGAGCTTCAGGCGTGGTATCTGTAGCAACAAATGATGCTTCAACGGAGTCCAATATTTCGGGCAACCCTCCGCGTGCGGGTGCGGCGATGACCGGTTTTCGCAGGGCCAACGCCTCCAGCACAACATTCGGGAAAACTTCATGTTTCGAGTTAATAACGAGCGCATCTGCAGCGGCTATATAGGGGTACGGGTTCTCCTGCTCGCCGGCAAATGTCACGCTCTCACCCAGGTTAAGCGAGCGCGCAAGTTGCTCCAGCTCATGGCGAAGAGGCCCGTCACCGATAATCCATAAATTGGGGGCAGAGCCTCCAAGAAGCGACAAAGCGCGTATAATCCCGTCGACTTGCTTGACAGTCGCCAAACGGCCAACCACGACCAACTTACCGTTTCCATTCTCCTCCTTGGGAACAATTACACTCACCGGCGCTTTTGCCCGCTGCACCAAGATCTCCCGGTCAACCGGGTTGTGAATCACCTGCAACATTCCGCCCGGGGTTTGGAAAGCCTCATGCAAATCATCAGCCATGGCCTGCGATTGGCAAATCAACAGGTCAAAGAACCGATAAAACAGTCGCGTAGCCATCTTCCACATGGCTGTCGCTGGTACCTCTTCAAGATGGGAAGAAACGAAAATAGATTCCCTTGCGACCAATCGGGGACGACCGGGCACCAGCCAACACGTAAACAGCACCGCAAAATTAAGGTGCATGATGGTTGAAAATATGATGTCGGGCCTCATTTGGCGGGCCACACGAATATAGTCGGCAACTGCTCTGCGCAGGCTGGTACAGCCGAGGTCAACGACATCAATATCTTTGTTAAGCTGGCCCATAAGCATCTCGCCGCCCTCTGATCCAACCAACACCAGCGTCGTTGAGAACTTTTCCCGATCCAGGCGGTTCAGCAGATTAACAACCATCCGCTCCATGCCACCCAATGTAAGTGGAGGCATGAAGACCAGCAGTTTTTTGGGAGCCTGTAAGGCCATATTCATCTCGGCAACATTCTAGAAGTCGTACCCAAACAGGCGTACATCTTCTGCATAGGCATCTGCCACCAAATTTTTGAGCCGAGGATGGGTGTAGTACCCTCTGTAGTCCGCCTCACGATTACTGGTATTTTCCCGTTTCACCTCCAAATTCCTGCCTGTTATTTCCGCAAGAAAGTCGTAGGTGGACTGCATGTCTTCCATCCTGCCCAGAAAATCCACCGCAAGCTCTCCAGTCGGGCGGCAGACAAAGCGATATTGCGGTTGAAAGATATAGTCGCACTTCACCAGGTTCTGCGCCGGCAGCCATTCTTCCAAAAAGGCGTCGAACGTTCTGAAAGCGGGTTGTCTGTATTGGGCTGGTTGGGCAACACGCATAGCCCCGACCCCACCCGCAATAGCAAAGTGATACGCGGAAACGACCCTGTCCCAAGGGTTTCTGACCACGGCAAACACCGGTAACTCAGCAAAAAGGTCTGCGGCATTTGCCTCCACTTCAAGGGCCGTCATGTGCCCGTAAACATGCCCGTACAATGACCGAGACAATGAAAACCCGGCAACTTTGGGAACATGAATGAACAAGACGCCGGCAGTCTTCCAGCTCTTGCGAGCCCGCCATATATTTACCCGATGCCTGAAAATCTCAGGCGAGCGCGTGAATAGATTGGACAGCAATCTTCTATGCCTTGCCCTTTGACGAATGGTCGCCCCCTTTTCCCAACTGGTGTCCTTTATGCCGCCAGATAGCGGTCCGGTTTCCCCCCTTATTACCTCGAGAATGACGTGCATCCACCGCTGCATCAAACAATGACTTGTATGCTTGGGCAACCAATTCCGGGTCGTGCCCATCGATCGCGTCCGGCGGCACACTTTCTTTGGCTTTTTCCTGAACCCATTTATTTATGGCACGCCCTAGGGGTTCTGCTGCCACGTCATCAGCCAACACGCACCCATCCACACCTTTGATCAAACCCGCCACACCACCCAGTGCTGGCGTCGCTATCACCGGGGTTTGACAAGCAAGCGCTTCCAGAACGACATTTGGCGAGGCATCAGCACGAGAAGGCAAAATCAATGCATCGGCTTCGGCAAAGTACGCATATGGGCTTTTCTGGAAGCCCAGAAGACTAACCCGGTCCTGAATCCCCAATTGTTTCGCCTGTTGCTCAAGAGCAGGCCGCAACGCGCCATCACCCAGGATTTGCAGCCTGAAAGGAACAGAACAATAGCGCGCCAGTGCCTCCAATAAAATGTCAAATCCCTTTTCGTATTGTAAGCGCCCGGCAGCAACAAACTGGACGGCACCTGTTTCAACATCGACAACCGACTGGGCATCGTCCTGCTTTCCACCAGAGTCGATCGCAGACCTGATCCCACGCACATCCACAGGGTTAGGAATCACTCTAATTCTCTCCAGGGGGAAATTGTACTGGTCTGCACAATCCTGCCGCACGATGTCATTTTCACAGACAAAATAGTCAAACTGCCGAAGCAGGCGTTTGAGCACGCGCAACCTCAACCGATTTCTTATTTTGCGCGGTCTCCAGCCCCCATGCATATGGACTTGCTGAGCAATACAGATTGTTTTACGCCCTAAAAAGGGTCTCACCAAAGCCACGGCCGTGTTTGCCTGAGCAATGGTTGTATACACAATATCCGGCTTGAACTCCCGCGCATGCCTGACAATTGAAGACAATGTATGGCGCATTCTCTTTTGCTTGAGGTCTACAACCTCGACGGCGGGCGGCAAATCACCATATCGCTGCTTGCCATTTGCAACGACCAGCCGGACGACAAATTCCTCTGGGTCCAGAAAACTTAGCAGGGTTGTCGTTACACGCTCTGCGCCACCACCGCCAAGTGTCGGCATCACGACCATAACTCTCTTGGATACTGTGTTCATGTTGATTTACGGCAGCTGACAGCAGGTTGTTTAACGCGCACCTGACCCCTGCCAAATGACAGTTGATCGTCCCGAGACCAAATTGAAAAACCAGTATAGGCCTGCGAAAACGAAGATAGGGAACATTGAACGCACAAGGACCCGAGGGTCGCCCGCCCCCGTGAAGAACATCCACCAAATCATCGTTGGTAAAATGATGACCTGGGCATAGATACCTGCCCGTTCATAACGGCTCTGCAGTTGGCCCAGGACATACCCAAAAACGAAACCGCACAGGAGGGGGCCAAACACCCACAGACTATATACCCCGTAACCAACCAACCCCGGCGGAATAGTCCCTCCCTGCGAGCCTGTCAGCAAGGCTGTATTGGTTTGACTTACACTGACCAGGCCGATCACCCCGGACAGTCTTTCTGGCACCAGATAAAGAGGCGCAATAACTACTTCATGAAACCACCCAAGTCGCTCCTGAGAAACAGCTTTCAAGATAGCCACCTCGCCAGAATAAATACGGGTAGCGAAATACCCCATAACCTCGTTCACAAATGAACCCTGGGAAAATGCCTCTGTCACCCCATCAACAAACTGGCGCTCACCAATTGCACGAAAGCTGTTAAACAGCTGCTTGCCATCTCTGATGATGAAATAGCCGATTGAGGCCAAGACCCCAATCGGGACAAGTACCGCATATTTCAGACGCTGTTCACCCTGTGGGAAAAACAAAGCGATGAGCACCGCCAGAAGCGTGAAAACAACGAGGCCCCGGCCGCCCATGATCAAGACAAACAGAATTGTCAGAGCCAAAGCACCAAATAGCATCAACGCTTTTCCCATGTTGAAGTGCTCTCGGGTTGAAACCGCCAAATAAATGGTCAGGAACAAGATGCAGGGAATGAAATATTTGGTGAACGTGAAGGAGAAACCCTCCAAAGGTGCATAGTGGCCCGACCGGATGGCAGCGGTATATCGGTAGGCCGCCTCAAAACCACCATACTGCATCGCATAGATGTACAGACAGATGCTGGAGAGTACCACGCAGGCCGCCACCGAATATCCGATAGCCAGCTTGTTGACCGGCCTGATCACTACACTGCCGGATTTTGCCAGGCCGCGCTTGTAGCCCCAAACCGAGGTACGATACGCCAACAAACAGGTTATCGCCATCGTAGCGGAAACAAGGAAGCCGCGCTCCCCCAACCCCGCCATCACGTGCTGGACATTGTCCCATGCAAAACCGGTATAGGCACCAGGCAACCCGTAAAACACCAGGAACGAGCCGCTGAGCAACATCATCCCTAGCTTGCCTTCACGTCTTCTTCCGTAAGACAGAAGATCGCCCAGGCACCAGATAATCAGCGGTGTATAGAGCAAGACATAGATCATCGGATCGCCCACAAGATGAATACGGTCCACACAACGAGATTTGCACATGCAAAACACTGAATTGCAAACACCTCGCCACCGACACTATAGCCAATTACAAGCGCCGCAGCCCGCAATATTCCCGCGATGATATCAAAGACCAATATGGCGTGATGTTTGCGTTCTCGCTGAAGTAGACAGTTTGCGGGCACCTTGACGAGATCAATCGCGAACCCCAATGCCAACCAACTTGCAAAAACACCTGCCAACTGCCACTGATCGCCAAACGCAAAGCGGAATAGCTGCTCACCAAAAAACAAACCAAGCGTAACAGCAGGAATACACATAGCCGTTAGCACAAGGATATGTTGGAGAACCAACCGCACGTCTTCCTCGCGTTTGCCCTCGCTGGCCCCCAAATGAGACAGCATGACCTGGCGATAGGCGCCACCCAAAATGTTGATGGGGGCAACAAGCACCCTGAAGACCAGCCAATATTGACCCGCGACCGCACTGCCGGCAAGCCACAGCAGCAGCAATGGCACCGCATTCTGGTTGATGGCGGCGGTCAGTCCCTGTGGCATGGAAAAAAGCGGAAAGTCCCTGTACTCGACCAGCAGCTCCTTTAGCCGCCGGCGAGAAGGCAAGCCCGCCAAACGGGCTTTGTCGCACCGATAAATCTCTGCCCAGGACAGGGCCGTGGCGAAGATGCCGCCGACAAAATTCCCCAACAACATGCCCGCATGAGTAATGCCATGCAGCGACCACTGGCTCAACGCAACGGCGATGGAACGAATAACCCCATTGCGCGCACCAAAGGCAAATCGCTTGCGCCGGTTACGCCAAAAACCGACGATTTCCCCCTCAGACGCGAAGAAGGTGATCACCAAAAGGGCAAAGAATGTCTGAGTCGTGGTTAGCCCATCGATACTCATGTCGACAAACAGGAACGTCCCGGCTGTCAATAACGGAACCATGAGCAAACAACTTAGCGTTCCCAGCCAGAATAAGTCCCGGGCATCTTGTTCCGACTTGGCGATGGGAATAGCCAACCCCAGTCGTCCAGGCGCAATGACGGCAAGAATAGCAGCAGGTGCTAAAATCGAGGCGACAAGGCCGAAGTCCTCTGGTTTGTAAAGCCTTGTGAGAATAGGCGATGCAATGATTGTTATGAGCAGGCTAACCGCACTGCCACCCACGATGGTGAGGATAGACTTCAACACGGCATCTTCACCTCATGAAAGGACAAAAGGCCACGCCTTCGCAGGATCAACCTTCGTGATAATAGGACGTGTAAGCACGTCCGTAACCAGAATAGCCAGAATAGCTGTAACCCGAGTCTGCCTTGGGGCCGACCTGTGACAAAACAGCACCAGCATAGCGGGCATTGGCATCATCAAGATGCCTCCGGGCCTGCACAACAGTATCCCGGTGGGTCGTGCTCCACTTCACCAGCAGAATAACCCGGTCGGCCTCACTGGCCAGATGCAGGGTTTCGCTGACGACATTCACCGGCGGTGTATCCACAACCACGAGGTCATAATGCTGGCGCGCCCAGGCCAAAAATTCTTTCATGCCTTCTGAGCCCAGCACATCTTGCGGACTGACAACCTTTGTCCCCGACGGGATGATATGTAGCCCCGTTTCCTCAACAACACGGATGACCTGCGGGCTCTCAGCGGTTTCTGCCAGCAAGTCAACAATGCCAGGTGACTGCTCTTCACTGAAAATTTCATGCACACGGCTACGGCGCAGGTCGCCATCGACAAGCAGGACCCGTCGACCGCTTTGCGCCATCAGGGCGGCGTAGGCCGCTGAGACGCTGGACTTACCTTCGCCCGGCACCGCAGACGTGAAAACAATCACCTTGGGATCATCATCAATAGCCGACAACTCAATATTTGTATGCAGGCTGCGCAAAGCCTCGCCAAATTGCGACTTCGGATGCTCAACCGCATAGGCGACAGGATCCTTTCCACCCGTCAATTCCGGCAGAGCCGCCAGACAGGGCAGACCCGTTGTCGTTTCCAGCATATCTGTGGTGCGAACACCCCGGTCCAGCGCCAGATGCGCGACAAAGGCAACAGACGTACCACCAATGATCGCCAGAAACAGTGTCACCAGTGTGAATGGTAACTTCTGGGGATAGCTCGGCTGCGTCGGCAGCTCAGCATAAGCAATGACTTCTGCATCGGCCTGCTGCAGGTCTTCCTGCACGCTGGTTTCCTGAAAACGGTTCAGGAAGGTCTCGTACAAGGCTCTGCGCGCACCGGCTTCCCGCTCCAGCGTACGGAGCTGGACCGCGCCCTGGTTCTGCTGGACGACAGCGTCTTTCAGCTCGTTCAAGCTTGATTCAAGCGTTGCCCGGCGCGATACGGCGATATCGGCCTCATTCCGAAAACGCTGAAGGATATTCTGCACTTCAGCTGCAATCTGCGTTTCGGTATCAGCAATTTCGGCCCGCAGACTGATCATCCGCGGGTGACGTTCGCCATATTCCTGTGACAACTCTGCCGCCTGACGGGCCAGGTCTGCAGATCGTGCCCGCAGTGTTTGAATCTGGGGCGATTCAAGATTCTCACCCCCTTCAATCCCACGGGCAACAAGCTGTTCCACCTGCCGCAGGCGGGCGCGGGCCGCCGCCTCTTCTGTCCGCGCAATAATAAGCTGCGCGTTAACCTGGGAGATTTGCTGGTTGGTCAGGCTGGCATTTTCTTCGCCATTGATCAGCCCAAGGCGCGCCCGATATTCCTCGACAGCACGCTCAGACGCCTCTACGCCTTCCCTCAACTCTGCAATGCGCTCGTTCAGCCATTTCGTCGCCCGTTCCGTAGCGCCAAATTTGACCTCCATCTGGGACACCAGATATTCGTCGGCAACGGCATTTACAATATTCCGTGCTGTGATGGCGCTTTCGGCTTCAACACCCACATTGATGATGTATGACAGGCCCGCCTGGTCCGCGCCAATGGCCTCCATGACATTATTCACAACAACAGCCCGTTCCCGCTGCAGAATTTCTTCTGCGCTCAGGCTGCCAAATTGGTCGTCGTTTGAAGCAGGTATCCAGGACAATGGGTTCAGCGCGCCAAGCCAGGATTCTTCCTCGACCCTGAGTTTTGGATTGAATTCAGGGTCAGCCATCAACCCCAGCCGTGTCACAACCCGTTCGGCAAGCGATCTGGATTGCAGAATTTGCACTTCCGTACCAATGCGCAAGGCATCCATGGGAACACCCTGGAGAACAGAGTCAACATTCAGGACCTGCGTCGGCGGCTGGCCGACACTGATCATCGCGACAGCTGTATAGCGCGGTTTCACCGTGAACATGATGGCCATACCGATAATAAAAATCAGCACCGCGACAGAGACAATGATGCCCTTCAGTCGCCATAGCATCATCAGCATGCCGACAAAATCTATCCCCCCATCATCGTGCGGGGCGGACACGCTGTCCGTCACATTGGTTTGAGGCGCTGTTTGCTCTGAAAGAGGCATGTTGACTGGATACCTTTATGGAGCAGGATCTACCCTGCCTGTTGCAGCGCAAGTATGGGCATATCAGCCCGCCAAACAACCAGAAAAAGCGCTCCTAGAAAAACCGTTCGGGCACTCGAATAATATCACCAGGGTAAACCGGCGTCTCCGGCGACGCCTCGATACGGCGGCTTTCATCTCCCGCCCGGTCAATCAGCACCTTGTTTTGTTTCGCGCGATAGGTATAGCCGCCACCCAAGACAACGGCATTGATCACCTTCATGCCCGAAACATAGGCGTAGGAGCCGGGAGAATTCACCTCACCCAAAATGTAAAAGGGCCTATAGGTGAGAATTTCGACATTGACACTGGGGTTCTTCAGATAGTCCGGCTTCAGGGCATCGACCACTGCTACCTCCAGCTCACGAGCCGTAAGCCCCTTGGCCCCTATTTGGCCGACAAGTGGAAAGCTCAGTGACCCTTCACCACTGATAACAAATTCGCCAGACAGATCTTCATGACCAAACACGGTGATACGCACTTCGTCATCGGTATCAAGACGATAGGCCTGTTCGTCCGCATAAGCAGGGGCCATCATCCCCCAGCCTATGGCCAGACACGCCAACAAATTTAACAATTGCTTCATCGCAACAGGCCCCGAATTATCGCATTTTCTTCATCATGTTATAGGAAGGCACACAGTGCCTTACAAGCAATGGCCTAATATCTTGCCGTGACCCCGAGGGTCACCTGATTGATCTTGTATTCGTTAACTCCCACAAAACTCGTGTCCTTGCCAAAATGCTGATACCCAACATTCAGGGCCAGATGCCGGTTCCACTGCCATTCGACACGCGCACCAAAATTGTAGACTGTTTCATCGCGCGGCGATTGCCGGAAGTCGTTCTGCCCGATCATGCCCTCCAGCGTGACAATAATATTTCGGCGCAATTCATGGTCGATCGTCAAGCGCACCCGGTCAGACAAATAACCGGGCGACCCGAACGTCACTGTATCCATCAGGTCGCGGTCGGCCCGCAGATTGATCGTCGTCAAAGGCGTGACATTCCAATCAATATCACCGCCAAAGAGCACGGCATTGACCTCGGCAAATCGCGGATCCAGATAGTTCTGATCTACATAGCCGACATAAAAATAGCCAAACACCGTATTGGAAAGCTGCAGGTCGATGCCACCGGAAACATCAATGCCCTGCGAGTTACGCTGGAAGCCATCATTAAGCGGTTCATCAAAGCGGCGCCAGTTGCGGGTCGCCTGGACGAACAGTTCCAGTCCGTCCTGAACCTTGTAGCGCAGCCGTCCGTCCAACCGGAAAATGTCCCGGTCCCGGTCATCATTTTCGATGAGTGCACCATCGAACCGCACATTGTCTTTGTAGTTCCGACGCGAATAAGAACCGCCAACGGCTAGTGTAAAGCGTCCAAACCGATGACGTACAACGGCATTGGCCAATGTTTCGTCATATTGCGTTGGTTTAAAGCCATCCTGGTCGTCAGGGGCACCACGATCTTCCTGCCAGTCCCGCCAGGAAGAACCCAGCGTCAGGTTCGTATCTTTGGAAATGTCAATGCGCCCTCGTGCCGATACAGACATATTGTCAGCATCTTCAGTGGTGTATTTTTTATTGAACTCAAAGTCGCCATTGGCCCGCAATTCAAAAGAATGCCTGGACCAGTTGGACCGCAGGTTGATGTCAGGTCGCAGCATCAGCGTGATATCGCTCTGGCGGTTATTCTGACGATAAAACTGGTTATCCGTATAACGACCCATCACGCCAATAGACGTATTGAGGCGCATCGACCCTACCGTCATGCCCAGCGCGTCATATTCCGGGTGCGATCGGTTTCGCACCGTCTCACCTTCCCGCGGCATATCAATGCGGGCCACCGCAGCTGTCATGACTGCCTGGCTGGCAAAGGTAATGAGGGCTGCAACCAAGCCCACGGGCAGCATTAATCGACGGCGGGTTTTCATTTCAAAGCTCTCGGAAAATTGGCAGACCAATGATGCGGATCATACACCGGCAAGGGCATAAAGCAACGCGGCATCGCAAGTCTCTCGTCACGGGATAATCCCTTTTATAAACTGCCCCGATCGGGATATAAGTCTTCCGATGCTGCCTGCATTTATTCCACCTGGGTGGCATGCTGACGACACCATCGCCCTGGAGGCACTGATGAAAACCCTGTTCGGCCTGTTCGGAACAGGTGGCCTGGGGCGGGAAGTGATGCCTTGGGCACCGGCCGCACTGCAAAATCATTATTCGGAATTGGCCGATGGCAACTTTGATTCCGTGTTCCTCGAGAACAACCCTGCCACTAATATTGTGAACGGGTGTTCGAGCCTGTCGGTCAGTGATTTTGTTACCCATTCGGTAGCCCGCAAACTGTTCCATGTCTGCATTGGCGAAGGCATTGCCCGGTTGGACGTAGCGGAGCGGCTCTTTTCACAGGGCCATGAGCCCGCACATCTAATCCACCCCACTGTTGAGCTACGCCACAATATTTCATTGGGCAAAGGCGCCTATATCGGTGAGTGGTCAACCCTGACAACCGACATTGAAGCTGGCGACTATATGCAGTGCAGCAGCATGGTGTTGATTGCTCCTGGCTGCCGTATCGGGGCGGGAGTGACGCTTTCCCCACGTGTTTGTTGTGGTCCGTTCACCCATATAGAAGATCGGGTTGAAATTGGCACCAGCGCCATGATTTTGGGCGGCACCAAAGACAACCCGCTTACCATTGGTCGGGACGCTGTTATTGGCATGGGTGCCGTCATTACAAAGCCAGTACCCGCTGGCGCTGTTGTTGTTGGCAACCCCGGCAAGATTATCCGCGTAAAGGAGCCAGCAAGCACATGATCCTGTTCGGACTTGTCGGTGGTGGTGGCCTGGGTAGTGAATTGATCGTCCACAGCCTGCCCTCCGTAATGGCGAAACACCCGGAGGTCGCACCCGAAGATATTCGCGTTGTCTATGTCGACTCAGCCTTGCAGAGAAAAACCTTCCTCGGCATGGATGTACTCAGCGAAGAAGAATTCCTCGCAGCACCCGCAACCACACGCTATTTCAACATTGCCATTGGCAATGGCCGCATTCGCGAAGAAGTGGCAAAGCGCCTGGAGCCTTCGGGTGCTAAGCCAATTTCGCTGATGCACGAAACAACGGATATTCGAGTCGGCAGTAGTGTCGGAGACGGCGCGATCTTCACGTCCCGCACGACCGTCACTGCCAACAGCGCCATTGGGCGCTATTTCCTTTGCCAGGGCTTCTCCTATGTCGCGCACGACTGCGTGGTTGGAGACTTTGTCAGCTTTGCAGGCCGGGTATGCTGCAATGGTAACGTCCATATCGGCAACCATGTTACGGTAGGAACGGGCGCGCTCCTCCGCCAGGGTACAGAAGACAAGCCTCTTCAGGTGGGTGATGGTGCAACGATCGGCATGGGTGCCGTTGTCACCAAAGATGTGCCCGCTGGGGCAACGGTGGTTGGCAACCCTGCTAGACCGCTTTCCTCTTCCCGGGAGAAGAAAGCATGATTCTGGGCATCATCGGCACCGAACCGTCCGCAAGGGCCATTATGCCTTATGCAGAAGCTGCAGCAGCTGTTGAACTCAGCGAGACAGTCGAGGCGGTATTTGTTTCTCCTGACAACACAACAACTGGCCTGGATGGCAAACGGTGCCTTTCTTTCGACGACTACCTGCAGATGGACCCTGCCGGCACCCGGTTTGCCCTGGCTGTCACTGATACGTATGAAAGAGAGGCATTGGCCAACAGACTTTCAGAAGCAGGTTTCAGCCCTGCCAGCCTGCGTCATGAAACCTGGGGTGCCCTACCAGGGGTTTCCATCGGGGAGGGCGACCTGTTTGGTCAATTTGTCGCCATCACCACACGGCAAACGATTGGACGCTATTTCCAGGCCTTTGCTTACAGCTATGTTGCACATGACTGTGCGGTGGGGGACTTTGTCACCCTTGGTGCGCGCGCCTGCTGCAACGGAAATGTTATTGTCGGCAACCATGTCACCATCGGCATGGGTGCGATGATCATGCCCGGCAGGCCCAACAAGCCAGTCATGATCGGCGATGGGGCCATAATTGGCATGGGTGCAATCGTGACAGGCGATGTGCCTGCAGGTGCAACGGTCAAAGGGAACCCTGCTTCTTAAGCTTAATCCACCTATCGGAGCGCCTCGGCCACTTTTCCCATCAGCGCAATGGATGCCAAATCCGAACGGTCAATCAGCTGCAAGTATACGCGTGTGACACCGACGGCCTCATAGGCCCTCAAGCGGTCGATCAACGCATCTACCGTCCCAATGGCCGGTGAGGCCCGGAACGCGGCCTGCGCCTCTTCGTTTGCCGCCATATTGGCCATACGGCCTAGCGCCTTGTCTGTTCGCTCGGCTACCTCTGCTTCTGTTTCGCCAATGGCACACAGGCCCATCAGGGTCATGCCCAGGGTTGCCGGGTCACGCCCTGCGTCAGCACAGGCGCCATCGAGCAGCCTTCGCCTTTCCGCCAAATCCTCTGGTGAACCAAAGAGGAAAGAATTGTATTCAGACCCGTGTTTGGCTGCCAGTGCCAGGGAACGCAGACGAGCCGCCCCGCCAATTATAATGGGCACACGCGGCATCTGCACCGGATGTGGCAAGGCGCTCTGGTCCTGCAATGTGTAATGCGCACCTTCGTGACTGAAGCCGTCTTCCGTCCAGCTTTTGACGATGATATCGACCTGTTCTTCCAACATGTCGAACCGGGTTTTCATGGGCGGGAAGTCAAAGCCATTTTGCGTGTGTTCCAGCTCGTACCAACCGGTGCCAATACCCAGTTCGACCCGACCACCGGAAATATGATCTGCTGTCGTCACCAGTCGAGCTAAATTGCTGGGGTGGCGGAATGTCAGCGGTGAAACGAGGGTACCTAGGCGCAGCCTTTCGGTACGCGCTGCCAACCCGCAAATGGTGCCCCAGGCATCGAGCGCGCCGCCGGGTGTACCCTGGATCTCCGTGTAATGGTCGGACCGGAACAGCCCCGCCAGGCCCGCCATTTCAGCGGCCTCGGCAATGGCGCACCATTCGTCCCAGGTTACACCTTCCTGGCCTTCTATCATCAACATGATCTGCATAACGGTGCCCCCCTTACCCTGCATTCGTCTTATTAAGGACCGCATGATGCGCCGCAATGCAGCTTGTAATCAACACCCGGCTCGCTTATGGCATGCAGCAACCCAACAGAACCTGGAGGAGAGCATCATGGATATGATTGGCAAGGGCATCTATTTCGAAGACCTGCCCGTTGGCTATAAATTCCGCACCATCGGCCGCACGATTACCGAGGCCGACATCACCAACTTCGTCGGTGCCACCGGTATGAGCGAGGTGCTGTTCACCGACCTGCACTATCTGGAAAATGAAACGGACTTTGACGGCCGCCTTGTCCCCGGTGCGCTGGTCTATTCAGCCGCTGAAGGGCTGGTGATGACTGCCACCCTACAATATACCGGCGTTGCCTTTCTGGGCATGGAACTGAACATGCAGGGGCCTGTCTTTGCGGGCGATACCATTCACGTGGAATGTGAGGTCGTGGAGGCACGCCGCACGTCCAAGCGCCCGGACCGCGCTCTGGTGCGCACGTATAACCGTGTCATCAAGCAGGATGGCACAGAGGTCATGACTCTCAACCCCCTGCGCATGATGAAGTGCCGTACTGAAGGCTAGGCTAGCGCACCGGGTTATTCTTCCCCCGGACCAATAGGCCGCCCACTCGACGGGCGGTCGAAACTTCCCTGCCGGAATTTGGCGTGGTCAATGGCCATGCGGAGCACGTCATTGGTCGTTGTGCCTTCATGCACGCATACCCGGCGGATGATGCGCCACTCGTCGCCGCGCTTTCCATAGTCGTCAAGATAGCGCCCAACCCAGGTATCGAGCACTTCTGAATCGTCCTTGAACAGAAGCGTCACATTGTAGATTTCACCACGAGCGTGGATGCCGTCATCATCGAGCTCAATAGAGTGGTTGAAGATGCAATGGGACGTTGACCGCCAGGGCAAATGGCTGACCATGCACAGATCACAGAATTCGTGGGCATTCCCCACGAAGACGCCATGGTCATCGGTCGCCTCGGGCCAATAGGCCGACTTCATGCAATCCGGGTCGAGCCGGTCGACCCCCCGACTATAGCGGTTCGCCACCTGGCGGATGCTTTCCATGTCAGATAATTGCTGCAACGTATAGGCCATGGCCTTCCCCTTTCCCTCAGAATTCCTGCCCCGAATGTGGGCCTGACTGGCCCATTTTTGCAAGCCACTTCCTTCGCACCAGTAGGGCCAGATTTTGCGCGATGGCCATTTAGCGCTATATTCAAACAGGGGCACGACACTTTTGGGACGTGAGGGAGACAACTTATGAGAAAACTCACAGCGGCCGTTCTGGCCGTTGGCATGAGCCTGGCAACACCAGCCATGGCGTGGCAGGCATTCCACCTTCAAGGAAATACCTACGCTATTCTCTGCGCCGACGGGGCGATCTTCACCTATACGGGCAGTGGCTCCGGCATCAGCATTTCGGGCGACGCCCTGTGTGAAGGCCATGGCGGCGTAGCCAACCCGGGCGGTGGCCAGGTGGGCACCGTTAAAAAGGCCAAACCGGCAATGCAGAGCGGCTCATCAGGCAGCGGTGGTGGGCTTGCCCGCCCCAGCGGCACCCGCAGCATGGACGCGCGCTAACAGCACACGCCCTTGCATACGTGGAGTATAAGCCCGTACTCTCCCCCCTTCATCTTTGAAGGGGGGAACCATGGAAGATTTAGCCAAAGAAATAAGCGCCCTGCGCGCTGAGATGGACGATTTGCGCTCGCGGGAAGTCATTCGCCAGCAGCTTACGCGGTATGGTCGTGGCCAGGAATGGCTGGACGAAACGCTCCTGCAGGAAGTGTTCTGGGATGATGCCGACGTCGATTTCGGCTTCTTTGAGGGCAAGTTCAAAGACTATCTGCCGATCCTGATGGAAATTGAGCGCGGGCCGGAAACGACTTATCACCTGCTGGGCTCACCGCAGATCGAACTGGATGGCGACACGGCCTATGTTGAGGCCTATGGCATTGCCGGTGGCCGGGGCGAGGCTGAAACCAATATTTTTGGCGGGCGCTATATCTGCCGTTTCGAACGCAGAAGCGGTGAATGGCGCATGGCCAGTGTGATCTATGTGCTCGACTGGAACATGTCCGAGGAGGTACCGGAAGTCGTCGGCGGACCGCACCCGGAACTCAAGATGATCAAGCCGCGTTCGCCTGAACACCCCTGGTTCCGCCGCATGGGTGCCGATGTGACATGAGCCAATTTGCCGGACGTACCATTATTATCACAGGCGCAACCTCTGGCATTGGCGAGGCGACAGCCTATGCCTTTGGCCGAGAAGGCGCCCGTGTCGCCATGGCGGGCCGCCGCGCCGACAAGGGTGAACAGGTCGCCCGGCAAACAAATGACCTGGGGGGAGAGGCACTCTTCATCCAGGCCGATATGCGCGAAGATGCTGACATCAAACGCATGGTCGACATGGTGGTGGACACATGGGGACGGCTTGATTTTGCCTTCAACAATGCAGGCATGTTTGGCCCCGAGGCTCCACACCACGCCTATGATGATGACGTCTGGGATGAATGGATGACCCTCAACCTCAAGGGTGTCTATCGCTGCATGAAGTATGAACTGGCCGCCATGATGACGGATGACCGCCATGACGGGCCCAGTCGCTGTATCGTCAACAACGCCTCTATCATGGGCCAGCGCGGCAGCATATATGCTGGACCGGCCTATGCGGCTTCAAAACACGGGGTCATCGGCCTGACCCAGCAGGGGGCCATTTCCTATGCGCGCGAAAATATTCGGGTCAATTCTGTCTCACCCGGGCCAACGGTAACAGAAATTACCGCCGCCACCGCCGCCTTGCCAGAAGAAATGAAGCAGAAGGTGATCGACGACCTGCTACCCATCGGGCGTATGGGCGAGGCAGAAGAAGTGGCCGCCGCTGTTCTGTTCCTGTGTTCGGATGGCGCCAGCATGGTCACCGGCCAGGACATCGCCGTTGACGGCGGCCAATTGGCCAAGCTTTAGGGGCGTGCCGCGATAGATTCTTGCGCGGCCTGCATCGCGGCCATCAGCTCACCCGCGAAGACCGGGTCCAGTTCCAGCTGCTGAACCGTCGGATAGGTATCCGGGTCGAGCATGCGGAAAATGTAATTGAAGGGTTCGCAGCTTTTGGTGCTGACAACATAAACGATTTCGTCGGTCACCTTGCCTTCGGCATGCAACGCACCGGCAGGAATGACCAATTTGTCACCTGGGCCAAGGTCTACCCGTTCGCCTTTTTCATTGAGCACATAGGTTTCGCCCTTCAGCAAATAGCCTTCCACGTCATCATCATGCCAATGCAGCGGCAATTCAGGTGACGGTGTTGAAATATAGGTGGTTGGCCAGAAGCCCGAAGACTTGATGGCTTCCATCAAATCTTAAAACGTCTCAAAACACTGGCGCTCTACGCGCATAACCGGCTTGTCACTCATTCTGATATCCCCTCTCCATTTAGCTGCAAAGCCTATGCACTCTCTGGCGCTGTGTCCAGACCGTCACGCTTTACGCCAGGTACCTTTCAGGGATAGGCTTGATCCAACAAGAAGGGGGAAATCATGCCAATACAAACAGAACAAAACGTCTTTGAGGATATGGGCGGCGTCTATGACACGCTCAAGGAACGGGAATTGTGGCCAATGATGGCCGTGCACCCCAAAATAGTGCCGGAAGACCCCCATTGGCATATCCAGAATAACCACATCTTCATCGTTGAGGGCGAAGCCGAGTTCCACGATGTCGAGGCTGATATCTGGCACAAGCTCTCTGCAGGCGATATCTGCTACATCCCACGCCGGACGCTGCATGCCATCCGCGCAGACGGACCGGTGGTGTTTATCGCAGCTTTTGACGAAGCCATGCGGCTGACAGAATTCGTGCCTTACCCGCCTGCTGCTCTTTCGTAGTCGGATCTGGCCTAGTCGGTTTTCGTCTGGGCCTTTTGCGCCCCAGGCGCCAGAACGGCGAAGACGACACCCAGCACAATCCAGCCCATGACAATGACCCATTCATAGGGCCAGATAAGCCCTGCCGGGCTCCCCGGCAGGTAGAGCGTCAGCATACCTGCAGACAATACGAGCGCACCCCAACCAACCAACTTGCCGTGGCGCACCCGGTAAGGACGGTCCATGTCCGGCTCGCGCTTGCGCAGCACGAGGAAGGACAGCGCCACCATGCCATAGGCGATGACAACCGAAAAACTGCCTGCATCAATGAGCCAGACGAGTAACGGCCGGCCAAAAAAAGGCGCAAGGCACGACAAGGCCCCGACCAGCAAAATCGCATTGCGCGGTGTGTTATAGCGCGGGTCCAGATGCCCCAGGAACGCCGGCAACATGCCAGAATGGGCCATGGCATAAAGCGCCCGACCCGCCCCCATCACAAAGGCGTTCCAGGAGCTCAGAATGCCCGCCAGGCCACCCAGCACCAGCACTGTGCCCGCCCAATTACCGCCATAGACGGCGGCATTGGCATCTGCGGTCACGAGGTCAGCTGCACCACGGGCTGTTTCGTCAAAGGCGAGTGAAACACCGAGGATAATCAGCACATACCACAGCACCGCCATGACGACCGAGACGACCAGCACCTTGCCGATCTCGCCAAAGGGCAGTTTAATTTCTTCTGCGGATTGGGGGATGATATCGAACCCGACAAACATGGTCGGCACCATGATCAACACACCCATGACACCAACGGCACCACCAACAAATAGCGGGTCCATATTGGATAGGTCACCGGCTACACCAGACCCGGTGAAGAACATGACGCCGACTGCCATAATGAACAGAGTAATAATGGCCTGGAACACTGCCGCCGGTTTGATGCCAACAATATTGATCCAAGACATCATGACCGACCCGAGCACACCGGCGGCCACCCAGGTGGCCGTCACGTCCCACCCCGCAATGGTCCAGAGATAGCCTTGGGGGAAATCCGGGAACATGTAGGTCAGCACTGTCGGTAGGGCCACCGCCTCAAACGAGGTAACAGATATGTAGGCCAGGATCAGGGCCCAGGTGCAAAAGAACGACCCCGCAAAGCCCAGCGCCCGGTGGCTATACACGTGTTCACCGCCCGCCTTGGGCATGGCTGACGCCAGTTCCGCATAGGTGAGGCTGATCAACACGACGGCAATACCACCAATGGCAAAGGCGATCATGGCACCAAGCGAGCCTGCCCGACCGACCCATTCGCCAGACATCATCACCCAGCTCCACCCGATCATGGCCCCGAATGACACAAGCAGCACGTCTCGCCGTGTCAGCACCCGGATGAAATGGCCTTCCTTCATGGTACCCTTCCCCTCTTCTGTTGGCCCACTATAGGCAGGCGGCAGTCGATTGCGCTAGGCTGGCAAAAAAGTCGGGGGAAATCATGGGTACATTTGTATTGGTTCATGGCGCATTTTTGGGCGGCTGGTGCTGGTCGCGGGTTCGCGATCAATTACAGGCGCAGGGACATCAGGTCTACACACCGTCGCTGACCGGCCTGGGTGATCGCACGCATTTGCTGAGCGGGAACATCAACCTGCAGACCCATGTGGATGATGTGATCGGCGTCATCGACAGCTACGATCTGGAAGACGTCGTGCTCTGTGGTCATTCCTATGGTGGGTTGGTCATTACCGGCGCGGGCAATGCGCGGGCTGACAAGATCAAAAGCCTGGTCTATCTCGACGCCCTGGTGCCCGAAGATGGCCAAAGCATGTTCGACACCGTGCCCCAGGCGTTTATCGACCGATTTGAGGAAGCCACTGCTGCCAATGATGGCATTTCAACACCACCGATGACGGCAGAGGAATTTGGCACCTGGCCAGAAAATGTCGAATGGGTGAATGCCCATTCCTCAAACCACCCGACGGAGACATTCCGCGGCCCGGTGTGCAGGACAGCTGCCTGGGACAGCATAGGCGGCAAGCATTTCATTCTCGCCCCGGCCTTCGAGCACCCGTCGACCCACGGCTATTACAATGAACTCAAGGGTGACCCGAACTGGCAAACCCATGAGCTGGAAGGCGGGCATCATTTAATGGTCGATAACCCGGACGGCGTCACCGGCCTATTGCTAAAGGCTAGGGAGGCGAACGCAAGCCGTTCTTACTGAGTGGCGCTGAAGGCGTTGTATCGAAGTATGAACGGCCAGGCGTGGTCATCCCCTTCGATACAATTTCTCATTTCAATCGAAATCACTCAGGGCGAACGGCCCAAGTGGCATCAGGGAAGCATGTTCTTCAGCCTAGCTCGCCGACACTGTGGTCATTTTGTCTACCTGTGGTAGCTTCTCCAAATGTTTTAGCCGTTTAGGAATGACCATGTTGAAAACCAGAAAAAAGTTGTACCGCCAGCTGGATATCGAAGCCACGGCCGATGAACGTTTGTCATTTCTCAATAAAGTATTGATAGGCTTCATTCTTACAGCCACCGTAGTAACAGTCTTATCCACCGAAAACACGATCCGAGAACTACTACCGAGATCATTTGATACATTGGATTTAATTTTCGGTGTTGTTTTTTCCGCGGAATATATCGCTCGACTTTGGGTCGCCAAGGACAGCCCAACCTATTCTGGTAAATGGGGTCGCCTGCGCTACGCTTTCAGTCCAATCGCTATCATTGATATGCTAGCTGTTCTGCCATTTTGGCTATCAATCGGAATGGGTGACTCTTTTCTGCTACGGCTTGTCAGAATGACGCGAATACTCGCATTGGCTAAATTGGGGCGGTATTCATCAGCATTAGCCAATATTGTAGGGGCTATTCAGAGCAGAAAGTATGAACTCCTTATCAGTTTATGCACTGCCTTATTAGCAATGCTTGCATCTGCAACGGTATTGTACGGATTGGAAGGAGGGAATAATCCGGAGAGCTTTGGGAGCATCCCTCGCGCTTTGTGGTGGGGCGTAGCGACACTAACCACCGTAGGATACGGAGATGTGTTTCCGATTACAGTCATGGGCAAAATTTTTGCTGGCGTATTTGCTCTTGCGGGCATCGGTATCATCGCATTGCCAACAGGCATATTGGCTGGGGCGTTCGCTGATGCTATCAACAAAGCCCCGACAGAAGACTAAGCATTGTCCGACAGCATGTCCTCCAAGCCATAGACACGGGCGGCATTGCCATAGAGGAATGGCTCCCAGGTTTCGTCCCGCAGGGGCAGGTCGTCCATTTCATCGAAGATGCGGTCATAGGACAGTGCCGGGTAGTAGCCCGTCCACATCACCTTGTCGCGGCCACGCGTGTTGGCGAATTCCAGCACATCACGCGGGTAATATTTCGGCGCAAAGGCCGAGGTGCAGTAATGCAGGTTCGGCCATTTCAGCATCAATTTGCAGCACAGGGCCGTCCAAGGCTCCCCACCATGGCGCATCACGATCTGTAGTTCCGGGAAGAACCAGGCAATCTCATCCAAAAGCTCAGGGTGCTGACCCTTAAAAGGCACGCGTGGGCCCGGCACGCCGACAAAAACATTCATGGGAATGCCCAGCTCGATGCATTTGACGTAAAGCGGGTACCAACGTTTGTCGTCTAGCGGCACCTGCGGATAGACAAAGCTGGGTGAGGCCGTAAACGACTTGATATTCGGGTGCAGATTCACCGTGCGCTCCAAGGCGCGGACTGCCTCCATCCCCTCATTGGGGTCAACGCTCACGTCGCCAATGAAGCGGGTCGGATATTTCTCGAAAATCTCCAACGCCCCTTCGGGAGCACGTGGATGTACAGGGATCTGCGCAATGGCCACATTATGGGCATCCATCTGGGCAACCACAGCATCAATGTCCGCGGCTTCATCTGCGCGGTCCCGTGCGCCCTTGAACAGATAACCAATGGGGCTGTCGCCTGCGCTTTCCGCTGGCGTCGGGCGAATAAGCGAGCCAACGCCAGACATCACAGCGCTGCCAGAACTGGTCGGCAAAGACATCATCAGATCAATCGCCGGGAATTGCTTGGGTCGTGACATGTTTTCCTCCCTCAAAAACTTTAGAAAGCCTATGCGTCCGCAATGTGGACAAGTTGTTTGCCCATATTGGCGCCGCTGAAAATGCCGCGGGCGGCATCTGGCACCGCGTCAAAACCTTCCGCCATGTCAAAGACTTCCTTTAACTGGCCCGATCGCAGCCAGCTGCCCAGGCAGCTGATGCCTTCTTCAAACAGATAGCTATGTTCGGAATACCAGAACCCCTGCATCATCACATTGCGCTGTGCCATGGTGATCAGGTTCTCAAGGCCTGTGCCCGGGTTGTCATAGCCCGATATGCCGCCGCAAATGGCCACACGGCCCCGGTTGGCAATGTTCAGCAGCACAGCATCCAGCACCGGTCCGCCGACATTATCGAAAAACACATTCACACCACCGGGTGCCAATTCAGCCAGCCGGGCAGCAACGTCGTCATTCTTGTAATCGATAGCCGCGTCATAACCGACCTCAGCTGTCAGTCGCCCGCACTTTTCAGCACCGCCGGCGATGCCAATCGTATAGGCGCCCGCGAGCTTGGCGATTTGCCCGGCGATCACACCAATACCGCCGGCAGCAGCAGACACGACAACCACATCACCCGGTGCAGGCTTGCAAATGCCGAACATGCCGATATAGGCACACAGGCCGGTCATCCCCAAGGTGATCATCCCAGTGGGCAAATCAAACCCGTCGGGCGCATGTGTCAGTCCTTCGCCGGTGGACAGCGCGTAATCCGCCCAATCTATATTGCCATGCACACAGTCGCCCACCGCATAGGATGGGTTGTTAGAGGCAATGACCTGGCCACCCGCATGGCCCTGCAAAACCGTGCCTGCTGGCAGTGGGTCAATTCGACCCGGCACCCCGCGCACCATGGCATGCACCAGCGGTTCGCAGGCAAAATGAGTGTTACGGGTCAGGATTTCGCCTTCACCCGGTGTGGGTATCTGAGCCTCTGCATAACCGAAACAGCTGCGCTCCTGGCACATGCCTTCGCTTTGCGGCGTGTGCGCCACTTGCCACTGGCGATTGACGTCTGACATGCACTATCCCCCGAATTGCTTTCGCCACAGTCTATCGGTGAATTGAGGCAACGCAATGCATGATATGGTGTCTTTCAGCCATGAAGATGCCCAGGAGGAAGCCATGACCTTTGTCGTCAAAGAAGCCTATATTGGCGTGAATGATCAGTCCTGCATCGCTGTGTGCCCGGAAGACTGCATTGTCTCCCGCCTGGCAGACCGCATATCAGTGATCGACCCGGACCGCTGCACCGACTGCAATGTTTGCTTTGAGGCCTGCGTCGTCGGCGCCATTTTCCCCAAGGACCAGGTGCCGCCGGAATCTCGGGAATTTATCGGCCTCAACGCCCTTTGGTTTGAAGATAAAGAGGCCGTCCGTGCCCATATTGACGAAATCATTGCCGAGCAGAATGCCGCTGGTTGATTAAACCTGCTCCCCGCCCTATCTCTGCTATGCTCAATCGTGAGCGCGTAAACAGGGTCAGGACGCAGTATGAAGCACGAGCAGATCAAGGATTATTACGGCAAGGTTTTGCATGGGTCAGACGACTTGCAAACCAATGCCTGCTGTACGGACACAGACCTGCCGGACTACATCAAATCTGCCCTTTCCAAGGTGCATGATGAGGTCATGGCCCGCTATTACGGCTGTGGGCTGGTCAACCCGGCCGAACTGAAAGGCATGCGTATTCTCGACCTGGGTGCGGGTTCCGGCAGGGATTGCTATGTGCTGAGCCAGCTGGTTGGGGAAGACGGCGAAGTCGTCGGCGTCGACATGACCGAAGAGCAACTGGATGTTGCCAACCGGCACATTGACTATCACGCCGAAAAATTCGGCTATGGCGCATCCAATGTGCGTTTCCTGAAAGGCTATATCGAACGGCTTGATGATCTCGACCTGGAAGACAACAGCTTCGACCTGATTGTCTCTAATTGCGTGATCAACCTGTCACCAGACAAACAGGCCGTGCTTGAACAGGCCTATCGGCTACTGAAACCGGGCGGGGAAATTTATTTCTCAGATGTTTATGCAGGTAGGCGGATACCCAGCCACCTTGCAGAAGACCCGGTGCTGTATGGCGAATGCTTGTCAGGTGCCTTTTACTGGCACGACTTTGTCACAACAGCCAAGGCGGCCGGTTTCCTCGACCCACGGCTGGTTGAAGACCGCCCTCTGACCATCGACAATCCAGAAATTGAGCAGAAGGTTGGCCATATTGGCTTCTACTCCGCGACTTACCGGCTGTTCAAACTGCTGAACCTGGACCCTCAATGTGAAGATTACGGCCAGGCCGTCATCTACAAAGGCACCATCGACCACCACCCGCACAGCTATCTGCTGGACAAGCATCATCTGATCGAAACGGGCAAGGTTTTCCCCGTCTGTCGCAATACCTGGCAGATGTTGCACGACACGCGACTGGCACGGCATTTCGATTTCATCGGGGATGACAGCACCCATTACGGCGTGTTTGAAGGCTGCGGCACCACCCTGCCCTTCGACACGACCGGTGGATCAGATGAAAGCGGTGGTGGCTGCTGTTAGGCGTCGTCGATAAAACGAACCATGTGGATTTCGTCGCGATAGACACCGTTCTGTCGTGACCCGCGCGGCTCAGTCCCCCATACCTGAAAACCGACCTTCTCGTAGAACGCAAGGGACCGATCGTCACCAGCAATGGTCGACAGGTTCAATTGGGTAATGTCGTCCGGCAGATGGGCGATGAGTTCATCCATCAACTTTTCTGCCGCATCAGTCGACCGATAGCGCGGCCGCACGTAGAAACCGGCAACCGTCCCCTTATGGGCCAGTTTACTGCGGCCAGGTTCGGCGACATAAAAATCTGCACTGGCAATCAGGTGATCATCCTGAAAACAGCCAACGGCATAGTCGTTGTTCAGGCGCAGCACGAAGTCTGCTTCTGTTTTCTCAGCATCTTCCTCATAGGTTGCCAGAAAGGCATCGGGCGATTCTTTGAGGGCTTCAAGCCGTAGCGCGCGATAAAGATGTGCGTCTTCATCATCAAGTTTGCGAAATTCGAGGTCAGACAATGTCCGTCTCTTTTGTTAGTGGTATCTGACCCTTGCGGTACATCAGGGCCGTCATTGTAGCGGACTCTGACACTCGTTCAACCGACCAAGAAGCATTGCTCGAAAAGTCCATATATTTCACATTCGTACGGCTATAGGAGATTGGTAAATTTCTGTTTACTGCTGGGTTTTTCTCTCGACCCACCCGTAATCTTGTGCATCATATCTTTATATTCGTAGCGTCAGACAGACACTCAACAAAAGGAATGCTCTCGCATGATTACCTACGGCCTGGTTGGTGCTGGCGGCTTGGGCAGAGACCATATGGACTACGCAATGTCCAGCGTCCTGAAGCAGTTCGACGGCCTAACCGAAAATGAAGTTCGGCTGGTCTTCATTGATGCCGAGCCAAAGGAACGCGAGGTCCAGGGTTATCCTGTGCTGTCGATCGAAGACTTTCTGGCCGAGAACAGAGGTCACCACTATTTCAACCTTTCCTTCTCAGGTTGGCAAGACCGTCGACAGACGGTAGAGCTGATGACCGCGGGGGGCGCTAAGCCCCTGGCCCATATTCATCCTCAGGTAAATATCCGAAATAACACCACTATTGGCGAAGGCCTCTTCATGGCTTATTGCGCGATGATTGCCACAACCTGCACCGTGGGGAGTTTCTTCCAGATGCTCGACTACAGCTACATCTCCCATGATTGCGTCATTGGAGACTTTGTAGAATTCGGACCGCGTGTCAGCATTAACGGCAACACGATCGTTGAAGATAATGCCTATATCGGCGCGGGGGCTGTCTTCCGTCAGGGTACACCGGAAAAACCCCTGCGCATCGGCAAAGGCGCCGTTGTCGGCATGGGGTCCGTCGTCACCAAAGACGTTCCCGCTGGTGCCGTGGTCTATGGCAACCCGGCCCGCGTCCAGTCCTGACGATTATTCACTACCTGTTTTCCGGTAACTATCCTAACGTACCAACCCATGTCACGGATTGGCATTATTGGAACCGACGGCCTGGCTCTGGACCTGCTGACGGTTCTGGACGACACACTTGGTACGCACTATCCCTCTCTCGCCACGCAGGAGAGAGAAGATGTCATTGTGACAGACGACCCATGGCAGGCAACGGCTGCAGGTTTGAAGGCTTGCGCCGTTGACGAATGGGTGGCGACAACGACAGCGAGCGACTTCTTTGCCATCACCGAAGGCAACGGGAAAGCCAGACAGGCACTGTCAGAAATAGTCAAAAGCAGCGCAGCACGCCCGCTGGCCATGATCCACCCGACAACAGAAGTCCGTGGCAACAAATGGCAGGATATGGGTGCCGTTATCGGCCAGTACAGCTTCTTCTGTGACGTGGAGTCCATCGGTCAGCACTTTATGTGTGGTGCGTTTACGATCTTTGGGCCAGGCACCCGGGTCGGCAACTTTGTCACCGCTGGCCATCGTGTTGTCTGCGAAGCAAATGTCATCGTCGAAGACAATGTCACAATAGAACAAAGCGCCGTCATCGCCGCAGGCACTGCGGGCACGCCCTTACGAATCGGCACCGGCGCGACAATCAAGGCAGGCACATTTGTCACAGCAGATGTTCCAGCAGGCGCGCTTGTTGCCGCCCCACGGAAAGAGCACGAATCATGATCGTGCTGGGTATATTGGGAACAGGCATTGCAGCACGTACCGCCATGCATACAGCTACGCATTCCCTGCAGCTGGCCCATCCGGGTACAGATGACGAGGGTTTTCAGGTGGTCTTTGTCTCCCAGAAACCCGGAACGAGCACTCTGGGTGGCCATGATATTATGAGCGCCGCCGAGTTTTGCGCGCTGGAGGCTGAAACCAAATATTTTAACCCCGCCATTGCAGACAGCAGGCATCGTAAACAGGCCGCAACCCTGATGCTGCACCAGGGTGTTTCACCACTGAGCCTCTCAGATCCATCGACGCTTATATTGCCCGATGTAACCATGGAACCCGGTTGGCTGTTGCCTTATCTCAACACCCTGAACTCCAATGTGCGCATCGGGAAGTACTTTCATGCCGGTGTCAGCACCACCGTGTCCCACCATAATGAGATTGGCGACTATGTTACCTTTGGGCATCGCGTGGCCTGCAGTGGCAACGCGATTATCGAGGATCATGTCACCATTTGTACCGGTGCCATGGTCATGCAGGGAAAACCCGACAAGCCTACACGCATCGGCGAAGGGGCCGTTATCCATGCCAATGCAATTGTTATTGGCGATGTAGTGCCAGGGGCGCATATGGCGGGTAATCCGGCCAAACCTGTGGACCCCATCCAGCTTTTTGGCGGTGAGCCATGGTAACCATTGGTTTAATCGGCATTGGCGGTGTTGGCCCGGAATTTATGCCGCAAATTCCGTGGTCTCTGGAACACTTCAATCCCGAGCTGTTGCAGCAGAATCCGAGGCTTGTTTACGTAGAGAGCGAGTCCGAGACAGACCATTATGCCGGTCATGAGGTAATGTCATTGGATGACTTCAAGGCACTGCCGCCGGAGGAAACATGTTTCAATGTGGGAATCGCCGATGGCTCTGCCAGAAAACACCTTTCAGAAGAGCTCGAAAGCCATGGCTTTGGGCTGCTTGGCATATACCATTCTAGAAGCCAGTGCCTGGCGCACACACCGCCAGGCCCGGGTATATTATTGGGCAGGGCCGGCATTTCCGTAAATTCCACGGTCGGCCGTTCCCTGCTGGTGCTGGGCGCCTCACTGATCGGGCAGAACTGTGCCTTGGGTGACTATGTCACCATCGGCTCGCAGGTCTGTATTGAACACACCCATGTCGGCGACTTTGCGCAGGTCTGGAATGGGGCCATTGTCACACCCGGCACTGCAGACAAACCACGCCGCATTGGCCAGGGGGCCATTATCGGCATGGGGGCCTATATCGATGAAGATGTCCCCGACGGTGCGGTGATGGTTGGCAACCCCTCGCGCGAATTGAGGCGCAACCCGGTTTCCTGAGCCCCCCACTGACTAGTTGATGCCGTGGTAGCGCTTGTACCAGGTGATGAACTTCTCCACCCCCTGTTCCAACGATGTCGTTGGTTCAAACCCGTGATCAGCGTTAATCGCTGAAATGTCTGCATAGGTCGCCGGCACATCACCCGGCTGCATTGGCAACATGTCGAGCTCGGCCTTTTTGCCCATGAATTTTTCGACCAGGCCGATCATATCCATCAGCTTTTCAGGCTTGTTGTTGCCGATATTGTAAACCCGATGCGGGGCATTCTCTCCATCATCCGCCGTTGGGCTGTCTGATGCGGCCAGTACACCCGCAACGATGTCATCTACAAAGGTAAAGTCCCGCAGCATATTACCGTGGTTGAAGACCTTGATGGGTCGCCAGTCGCGGATCGCATCGGCAAACAACCACATGGCCATGTCTGGCCTGCCCCAGGGGCCATAAACAGTGAAAAAGCGAAAGCCCGTTATGGGCATCCGATACAGATGCGCATAGGCCTGGCTCATCAGTTCGTCTGCTTTCTTGGTCGCAGCATAAAGCGAGATGGGCGTATCGACGGGGTCAGCCTCGGAAAAAGGCATTTTGGTATTGCCACCATATACCGAGCTCGAAGACGCATAGGACAGATGCTCGAACCCCTCCAGGTGTCGACAAAGCTCCAGAATATTGAGATGCCCCACCAGGTTCGACTGGGCATAAGCATGGGGGTTTTCGATAGAATGGCGAACACCCGCCTGGGCCGCCAGGTGAACAACCTTGCGCACGCCACGGCCCTCAATGGCCCCTTGAAGTCCTTCGAGGTCGACCAGATCAACCTTGCGAAACCGAAAAGCCGGATATTCTTCCAGACGCTCCAGCCGGTCGAGTTTTAGTTGCGGGTCGTAATAGTCATTGAGGATATCGACCCCGACGACCTGCTCGCCCCGTTCCAGCAATGCTTTGGCGGTGTGATAGCCGATAAAGCCTGCCGCACCGGTAACGAGCCAGCTCAAGACGTCCCCCTAGGATGCGCGGGCGATGGCGCAGGCGACCTCATAGGCCGTGCAGGAAGCACCGGCAGCGGCAGTGACCGCTTCGAAATTTTCTGGGCCCGCCTTACGGACTTTTTCCTTCAGGTCATCATCTTCTTTCATGAAGCGGATGAAGCGTTCAGCATTCTCTACAGACATATATCCCTCCCCTGGAATGATTGTGGACCGCTAGCCTATACAGGCAGACGGCGAAGGTTAAGCCCCTAATGCAGCATAAATTCATCTTTGACTGTATTGGTCATTGACCGCGCCCCGCCGAGTGCCGCTATAGTAGCTGTTCATTTTTCCGGGGAAGGAGGGGAAACTCATGAGCATTATTCGACACCCGATCTGGCAGTATGCCTATTTCGTGCCCGACATCGACGAGGCTTGCCATAAATGGCACAAGATGATGGGGGCAGGCCCATTCCGCGTTGTCCGCCACCATATTGCGGAAGATTTCCGCTACAAAGGCGAACATATTGAAGCGGATGTGTCCTACGCCTTTGGCCAGGCAGGCCCAGCGCATATCCAGTTCATTACCCAGCATGACGATACGCCGTCAATTTATCGGGACATGTACAAAAAAGGCGAATATGGCTTCCACCATATCGGCCTGCTGATCCATGACTTGGCAGAAGAAGTTGCCCGGTTTGAAGCCGCTGGTTACCCCAGCGTCTGCACCCTGTGGGGTGGTGACTACGTACACTATGTAGACGCCCGTCACGACCTGGGCTGCTATGTGGAACTGCACGGCGATGCACCGGTTATCCAGGATATGTTCAATGGCCTGAAGGCTGATCATGAAGCCTGGGACGGCGACGTTTCAGGCCTGATCCAGGAAGCTGGCTAACACAGCCTTAACAAAGGCACATAAACAGAAAGGGCGGCCCATGGCGCTGGGTGTTCTGGTGGTCACCAAGGGCCACCCTTTTGATTATAATGGCTTTTACGCCATCTTCGACGAAAACCCCGAGCTCAATGCCTGCGTGGTAGAACACCCCGCTGCCCAGGTGATGCTGCGCCCGGAATTCGTCAAAGACTATGACGCCGTGGTTTTCTACGACATGTGGGGAACCGAAAGTGATGCAGGCACCGCAGAGTTCACGAAGCCAAGCGCTGACTATGTCGCCGCCATTGAAGCTCTGCTGGAAAATGGCGTGGGCTTCGTGATGCTGAACCATGCACTGGTGCAATGGCCGGGCTGGCCCCTGTGGCGGGAAATTTCCGGCACATCATTTATGCTGGAAGAAGGCGAGCTGGATGGCGAAATCGTCCCGGGTTCCGGCTATCGCGGTGGTGGCGGGCAACCAGAACGCAATGCAACGCATTTCCTGTCTGTCCAGGACCCGGACCACCCTGTCCTGCAAGGCTTGGGTGACGGCTTTGAAGTCACCGACGAAATTTATCTCAAAACGCCGGGCTACGAGAACAACCCGGATATCGTCCCGCTGCTGCGTAGTGACTATGATTATGTGACCGAAAACTTCACCCCACCGCCACTGGCCCCGGCTGACCAGCAGGCCAATTGGAATCACCCACCGGGCAGTAATCTGACCGTCTGGGCAAAGCGCACGGGCAACAGCCCATTGGTGGCCAGTGAGGCAGGCGACGGTCCCCTGGCTTACGCGAACCCTGCCTTCCGCAAGTTCCTGCACAATGCCATCAAGTGGGTGGCCTCTGACGAGGCCAAGGCCTGGGCCCGCAGCCGCGACTAGCCCCATCATGGAACTCTGGCACCAGGACGTCTCCTCCCCTCGTGGGGTGATGCATGTCGCCCGGCGGGTTGAAGCGCAGGGATGGGATGGCCTGTCCGTGGTGGATTCGCAAAACCTTTCCGGCGACTGTTATGTCGCCCTGGCCATGGCTGCCTCGGTCACTGAACGCATTGGTCTGTGCACCGGCGTGACCAACTCCGGCACCCGCCAGGCCGCCGTTACCGCCATGGCAATTGCCAGTGTCCAAAGCGTCTCAAAAGGGCGCGCAACGCTGGGCATTGGTCGCGGCGACAGCGCCATGGCCCATCTTGGCCGATCACCGACCAAGCTAAATCAATTCGAGACCTATGTGCGTCATGTACAAGCCTATCTGCGGGGCGAGCCGGTACCGTTCGACGAGATCGACATACCCGATGAAATTGCGGCCCCCATGTCAGCGTTGCATCTGGCAAGTGCTCCACCCGACAGCCAGATAAGGGCGCTGATCGGCAAACAGAAACTGCCAGTAGAAGTTGCTGCCAGCGGCCCAAAAGTCATTGGCATTGGTGCCCTGCACGCGGACCGCATCATGTTCACCCTGGGGGCCGATGTAGACCGATTGGCCTGGGGCATCGATATCGCCAAGCAAGCCCGCAAGGATGCAGGGCTGGACCCAGATGGCGTGCAGTTCGGCGCTTTCGTCAATGCCGCCTGTCACCCGGATATCAGCATTGCGCGTGGCCTCGTACAGGGTGGGTTGACGACCTTCGCGCGCTTTTCTGTCATGCATGGCAAGACCAGCGGGCCGCTGAAGGAAGGCCAGGCCGAAGTGTTGGATAATCTGATCCACGCCTATGACATGAAGAAGCACACACAGGCTGATTCGCAACAGGCGGGCACGCTGACACCCGAATTCATCGACCAATTCGCCATCGTTGGCGACCAGCAGCATTGCATCGACCGGTTCCAGTCCCTCAAAGCCTTAGGGTTGGACAAAGTCATTATCAGCGGGGTAGGCCGCACCGGCGAAACGGATGAGACAAAACTGGCGCAGCGGTTCTTCACCCAGGATGTAATGCCCGAATTGCGCCGCTAGAGACGGCGCTGCTCTGCAAATTCGCAAAGATTGCTGAATAGCTCTTCATCATTGATGAGGCGGGGAACCTTGTTCTGCCCGCCCAATCTGCCCCGTGACTTCATCCAGTCCGCAAAGGTACCCGGCGCAACCGGCCAAATTTCCGGGGCCGCCATACCAAAGCCGTCCGATCGATGAGCGCGATAATCCTTGCTACCCGCCTGCATCGTGTCGTCGACCAGTCTGGAAAAAGTCTCGGCGAAGCTGGCCGGCGGGGTTCTTGACAATTCCACCACATAACGATGCCCCCCAACCGACTTGCCTGGCTCAGGGAAAAAAGCACCCACTGAAAAGTCATTGATGTGCACGCCAAGTTCACTTGCAGCGCCTGCAGCGGCAACTTCCACCTCTTCTGCAATCACATGTTCACCAAAGGCAGAGAGGAAATAGCTGGTCCGCCCGGTGATGCGGATGCGCGGTGGGTCGACAGAAACAAACCGCACCGTATCGCCAATAAAATAGGCCCAGGCTCCAGCACAGTTGGACAGTACCAGCGCATAATTCACACCCGGCTCGACCTCTGCCAGGGTCAGTCGTGTCGGGTTGGGCGCATCGAGTTCTTCCAACGGCACAAACTCAAAGAACAGGCCCCGGTCGACAATCAACCGCAGCCCGTCTGCCGGACCGCTATCCTGCACGGCGATGAAGCCTTCAGAAGCGGGATAGGCCTCGCGCAACTCACCCCTGCCATCGAGAAAGGCCTCGAACCGGGCCCGATAGGGGCTGAAATTGACCCCGCCATGCACCAACATTTCTACATTCGGGTATAGCGAGCTGGCATTGGCCTGGCGCCCCAGCAATTTCTGCTGCACCTCAAACAGCACCAGCACCCAGGACGGCGTACCCGAGATGACCCGCACATCTGTTTCTTCGAGCAATTTTGCCAGGCGATGGACTTTCTCTTCCCAATCATCTATCAGGGCAATATCCGGCGGCGGGAAAGCAAATTGCTGGAACCATGCCGGCCAGCGCTTTTGGGTGATGCCTGAGAGGTCACCAATCCAGACATTGGGTGCCCGTTCTTCCAGCACCGACGTGCCGCCCAGCATCATGGACTTGCCGCCCAGAACATCGCTATTTGGGCGTGCCATCACATGGTGGCAGAGCAGGTCCACGCCGGCCATCGCGTTGGTGCGGATCATCTCTTTCGTAACGGGAATAAACTTGGACTCACCCGATGTGGTACCCGACGTCGTGGCGAAATAGTTGATCAAGCCTGGCCAGGAGACATCCCTTAACTCTGGAAAGTCAGCGCCCCAATAGGCGTCCCACATATCGGCATAACGACGCAGGGGCACGCGCGCCTGAAAGTCGGTAATGTTCCTGATGGCGCCGAAGTCGTGGTCCCGGCCAAACCGGGTGTTCTTCGCCTTGCCAACAAGGCGGAGCAGAACGTGTTCCTGTTCAGCTGCCGCATCCTGTTTTGCAAGTTTGCGATGACGTCGGCGGGCGACCTGGCGCAAAAAGGCGGTGGCCGCGCCCATGACTAGCGACCGGCGCGCAGCTGCGTCTGGTGTTTGAACGTTTTGCGGACCGTTTCCATCCGCAAGGGAATATGCATCATTTCCCCGTGCTGGAACAATTTTGCCTGATCGATAAAGTTCTCGGCATTGATCCAGCCATCATTCCCGCCCAGCAACACAAACCAGTTCGTGTCCATGTCCGACATATCTGAAATATGCCGGGCCTGTGCGCCGTAGCGGGTCAGGGATTCAGAAATCCCCATGGCGTGGTCACCTTTCCAGATCGTGTCGGTCGACCCCGGCCAGGGCAGAATATCGAACTCATAGCGCTTGCCCAACAGCGGCACCATGGCCAGGTTATGCTGAAGCTTCAGCGGGTGCATGGCACCCCAGTCAGGATATTCTTCCAAGGTGTGCTGGGCTTCGCTCAGCGCCAGTGCCAGCAACGGGTCGAGCTTGCCAGCATCCGTTGCCAACACCGTATTGGCATAGTTGAACAGGTGGTTGCCGCCGGTCTGCAACACAGCCAGCTGAATCTCGTCCAGCAATTGCGGCATCAGGCGGGCGGTGACGCCCTGCAGCGCGACAGGCCCCTGTGCTTCCACCTCATAGCGGCCATTCCAGTCTTCCAGAATGCTCAGGGTCTTGAGCGCCTCAGGGCTCAGGCCATCAATCTGGCGACCACGATGGACCAAGGCATCGCGCAATACGCTGGCAGACTGCATATAGGTATCGACCTGCAGGGTGCGGATATCCGTCACGGAAAATTGCTCTGCTTCGCCCAGAATATCCCGCATGCGAAGTACGCGGTCATCGCCAGAGAAGAAATAGCCAATCGGCGTGATGGATTCTGACGGCTTGTTATTCGCCGTTGCGACAAAGCCCTGGGACGGGTTGTAGGTGGACGGTAACTCGGCAGACGTCACAATCGTTTCCCAGGCCGACGCCTTTTCCAATGGCAGCACCAGATCATCCGGCATGTCATGGCTACGCTTGGGCAGATGCGTCGCCGTTACCTGGCCGATATTGCCTTGCGTGTCCGCATAGATGAAATTCTGCGCCGAGATAGAAAACGTCTCCAGCGCGGTGCTGAATTCGTCCCAATTCCGGGCCTTGTTCAGCTTGAGCATGGACGTCAGTTCATCCGTCGGCAGGTGGCCATTCCACTTGAGGGCAAAGGCTTCGCCCTCACGCTTGGGCACCATTTTGATATCGGAAATGATCGGTCCATAAGGCGTTTCCCGCACCGTCATTTTACGGTCAGGCCACCAGCGGACTTTAACGTCGATCTCACGCTCAGTGATTTGGTCCTCGGGAATGTTGGTGACGTCGAACAGGTCACTCCCCGCAGAACGCAGCGAGGTGCCGCCCCAGGCAATGTCCGGGTTACGGCCAACAGCAACAAAGGGCATGCCGGGGATCATCAACCCTACCACATGCATGCTGGGCGACTTAACCCCGGCAATCAGCCAAATGTTCGGCAGACCCACACCAAGATGCGGGTCACTGGCAATGATCGATGAACCGGATTCGGTTTTTCCCTCGCCAATGGCAAAGCTGTTCGAGCCCCATTTGGCCGCAACGCCCAGCAATTGGGCGAAACGGTTGGAGGCACGGTTGTCATTCGCCGCAAAAGACGTTGCAGAGGCTGTGCCTTCTTCCAGCGCCTCGGCAAAAATCTGTGGCCAGTCTTCACGCTCGCGCATTGGCAGCAAAGTCAGCCAGATGGGCCAATTATAGTCAACAGATGCCAAGCGCCCGACGGTCAGCAGTTCATGGGCTTCCCAAGGGTCACGACCCGTGCCCATGACCTTCAGCTCATGCGGCAACTCATCCATATGCTGCTGGTAATAGTTCAGCCCGCGCACAAAATTGTCGAGCCAGGCCCGGCTGTCGGCCGGCATATTGGCGTAGACTTCCTTGGAAGACTTGCCGAGGTCAATTGTTCGCAGCGCCTGTTCCATTTCCTTGATGGCAGAGAATGGCCCGGCTACTTCTGCCAGGCGGCCTTGCGAGACGTAGCGCAGAATTTCCAACTGCCCCAAACGCAAATGGGCATGCACCATACCCAGCGCAAAGGCGGCATCTTCATCCGTCTTGGCTTCAATGAACGGGACTTTGTGGTCGGACCAATAGATAGTCACGTCCTGCAACACCGGGGCAGCGCCACCTGGCATGGCGTCCAGTCGTTCACTCAGTGTCGTAGACTCAGGGAGTGGCGTCAGCAAAGCGCAGCCTGCGCTGAACAGGGCAAGTCCCAACACAGAGGCGCGCGAAAGCAGCTTCTTCATACGCTGAAACAACGTCACCTTACTCCTCAAATGGCTCATGGCCGCTGACTGTACTGAATTTGGCAAAAATGGCCAGTTCTATGTGATCAAAGGTCCGTTATCGCGGGGTAAAACTGATGTGCAGAGTTCGCAAATTCCGGTGCACCAGGCTGGGCGGAAAGTCGAAGTCGTCCTGTTCGGGCGCGAACTGAATATCATCCATCCTGTCAAGCATGATCGTGAACGTGCTGATCATCTCCTGCCGGGCCAGCATGGCACCGGGGCAGAAATGGGTGCCGGCACCAAAGGCCAAATGCGCCCCTGCGTTCTTTCGGCAGACATCAAACCGTTCTACGTCGTCGAACTTTTCTTCATCCCGATTGGCCGACCCATAGAGCAAAATAACCTCGGCGCCCTTGGGAATGTCGACACCGCCCAACCGCGTATCTTCAGTCACCTTGCGGAACAGGGCCTGTACCGGCGTTTCCAGCCGCAGCACTTCCTCAACAAAATTGGGGATCAACTCTGGCTTTTCGCGCAGCTGAGACATTTGTTCCGGGTGCTCTAGCAGCAATTTCCAACCCAGGCCCAGCGCCGCTGTTGTGGTCTGGAATCCGCCATTGAGCAACTGGCTCATCATGTCCAACAGCTCCTGCATGCTCATGGGCTCGCTGCCGTCCGGGGGTGGCGCCACCAGATCACTGATCATGTCATCGCGCGGATTTTCCCGCCGGTCTTCAAACTGATTGGCAAAGTAATGCTGGGCTTCTATCGCAATGCGGGCGCATTCGAGCTCGCGCGCTGGCTCGATCATCAGGCCCAACGCTTCCATGGCAGCGTCCGACCAGAATTTGAGCTTAGGCGCTTCTTCCCGTGGCACGCCGAACTGGTCGGCAATCACCAGGGTTGGCAGCGGGACCGCAAATTCACTGACAAATTCAACGGTACCCTTGTCGATGAAGCCGTCGATCAGGTCGTTGATGATCCCTTCAATATAGGGTGTCATCTTGCGGACCCGACTGACCGTAAATGTCCGGTCAATATATTGGCGGTAACGGTGATGTTCTGGCGGGTCCGTCCGCTGAAGGGTCGTCGTCTGTTGTCAACCTTCATTCTCATAAATCGCCACCACATCGGGGTTGGGGCCACCCGGCCGGCGCTCCTGCAAGGGCATGTGGTTGGAGAACACATTGGGCTGGCGCAGTACCTCGCGCAGATCTTCATAGCGAGTCACGACATAATGGCCGGTTGACGGCATATGATAGACGGGGGCTTCTTGCCGCAGCCGGGCATAGGCGTCATAGGGGCATTTCTGGACCGATGGATCCATCAGGTCGACCGGGTTTTCTGATTGCATTAACTGTCCTCCACCCAAGCATTCTGGCAGAAGCGGTTTTTTCAGTCACCCCTGCTGGGAAAATCCGTTACGCTCCCACCATGGGATGAATTCAGGGCTGGAACAGCCCAAACGAATGGAGGGATGAATGGAAAACCGCCCCATGCCCCCGGTTGAGGAAATTCGGGCTCTTGTAGGGCACCAGTTCCCCGGTGGCACCTACACGATCCAGCATTGGGAAAACTTCCTGCTGACAGAATGCACCGGCACAACACCCTTGCCCAATGGGCAGGTGCACCCGGCAGCCATGTTCCATGTGCCCATTCTGGGGGCTAACACCACCATTGGTGAGATGTTCGAACTGGGCCAGGCCGAGAATGACGCCTCCATCGGCATCGAAAGCTACGATTGGGAACTGTTCAAACCGCTCTATGAAGATGTCGCCTATGACATCTCAGCGCGGATATCAGAGGCCGACCGGGTTATTCAGGACGATGGGCGGACCTATGACCGCATCCAGTTCATCTTCACGCTGAAAGACCCTGAGGGTGAGAACGCCGCCCGGTCGACAGTGACCTGGCATTACAACCGCTCACGCGCGCTGATGGAGAAATAGAATGGACGTCAAAGTAGGAGATATGGTCCCTGAGTGGGATATGCCGTCTGTCCGCCGCGAACGCATGCGCACCATGGCCGCCATTCTGCGCGACCCGAACCCCGTGCATTGGGACGACACGTCGACCACCCGCTACGGCTTTGAAGGCAAGACCATCAACCAGGGCCCATTGGGGCTGAGCTATATGGTCAACATGCTGCATGAATGGGCCGGGCCAACCAGTATCCGGCGGTTTATCATGACCTTCCCGCAGGCTGTGCTGAGCGAAGACCACGTGGTCGCCAAGGGTGAAGTCACCGGTATTCGTGAAGAAAATGGCAAAACCATCGCCGAAGTGGACATCTGGCTGCATAATGACGAGCGCGGCACACTGTTGAAGGGGTCTGCTGAAGTCTGCGTTTCCGGGGAAGCATAATGAGCGAGAAATTCACCTATGATGACGTGTCCAGCTATACGCTGGATGCGGACCAGGAAGCCGAATTGGTCGCCAGCCAGAATGAATGCACCTTCATGTGGTCCACCAAAGAAGGCTGGCCCGTGGGCGTGATCATGTCTTACGTGTTTTACGAGGGGTACTTCTGGTTGTCCGTGTCCTCGCTCCGCGTCCGCGTCAAAGCCGTAGAGCGCGACCCACGCGTGTCGATTTCCATTACCTCCAAAGGTTCTGGCATCGATAGTGCGCGGGCGCTCACCTATAAGGGCACTTGCGAGGTGCTGTCGGACCATGAAACGATTGACTGGTTCCTGCCCGCGCTCGCCAAGCGCCTGCGGCCCGGCGACGCCGAAGCACAAAAGCTGTTCTATGAACTGAACAACACACCCAATCGCCGGGTACTAAAGATCACACCTGTAAAGACCATCGGCTTTGATGGCGACAAGATGGCCGCTGCGACCGCTGCTGCCAGCGGCGGGCAAACAGCCACCTGACCTGGACGCTGCCTAGGCGTTCAGATATTGGTGCAAAGTCTTGTGCAGACGGCGGACGCGGACTTCCTGGTAGTTCCCCAGTGTCTGGCCCGGCTTTTTAGTGGCCTTGAAACCCTTTTGCTGCATGTCGAGGTTAGCCGTGTCCTGGTCGTAGATATGGCCCAGCCATTTTTCGATGCCCGGTACGGTCTCATAAGACTCGTCAATGCCAATCTTGTAGGCCTCTGGCGCCTCTGGCGGCTCTTCCCCCGGCGTCAGGGGCCGCAGGAACAACAGATCGAATATTGAACTGTCGACATCATCGCCATTGGGCCGGAAACGATAAATCATCGGCAACGCCACCCCAGGGAACAGGAACATATTCGGGAAGAGGTGATATTCAATCGAATCCAGCATTTCTGAGTCCGACCGCTGGGACAGGTCCACATCGAACATCTCACCAACCGCCTTGCGCTGGAATTCTGCTGCAAACTGGCGAGCTGTCATGCCCTCAGGCACTTTTTCTCCATCAGGAATGCTGGGCATGGCGTCGAGAATATCCTGCTCGCTCTGTTTTTCCGGCCAGGCAATATCGGCCACCCCGAAGGTGTGCACGAAACGATGGGTGCGCTCGCCAAAGATGTCATATTGCGCGTTGTTGTTTTGCGCAAAGGCCAGTGCCTGCGGGTGCGTCTCAAAGGAATGATAGGCTTCCACAAAGGCTTCCTGTGAGGCCTTCCAGTTCGCCGGCAAAACCTTCTGCACATGCAGTGATGTGAAACGCGCACTTAATGGCCAGTTCTCAAAATGCTCTGGCAATACTTCCAGATATTCCTCCAGCGGCATGGCATCTTCATCCATATTGATGAAGACGAAGCCACCCCAGATGGCCACTTGTACCTCTGGCAGGTTGAATTCGGACTTGCTCACATGCGGGAAGTCCCAGTCACAAGGCAGGTCAACGAGGTCGCCTTCCAGGCTCCATGTCCAGCCATGATAGGGGCAGCGGAAATTATCCGTCATGCCATCGCTGTCGCTTGGTTTCAGCTGCGTGCCGCGATGCAGGCAGGAATTGTAATAGGCTTTGACGGAGCGGTCTTCTGTACGCACCACCAGGATGGAGTGGTAGCCAACGTCATAGACCATATAGTCGCCTGGCTCGGGAATATGTTCTTCACGGCAGACCCACTGCCACACCTTCGGCCACAGCTTTTCCATCTCCGCATCAAACACCTCACGCGATGTGTAGACGGAATAGTCGATGTCCTCGCTGCCCATATACGTATAGGACTCGGTGGTCAGGACCTCGGGTACCGGCCGACTGTCGTCGAGAATCGTCTCCCGCGTGGAGGGGCCCGGGTTACGTGCTTCGCCCGGTTTCAGTGCCTGTGTGCTCATATCCGTTTCCCCGTTTGAGCTGAATCGTCAATTGGCCACAGTCTAAAGCATGTTTTATGCAAGCGTGCAGCTTTTTTAAATACTGCCGATAGGCGCAAACCCCTTTCTTTCCGGCGGACATAATGATTACATGTCGCCAGCGCCGGATTCGGCCCAAAGATTTTGTGAAAAGAGGAAAGTACCATGGCACAAACTCATGACCATGAAATGGTCTCCATCTACCCGTTTACAGATGAACAGCGCGACGCGCTGCTGAACGGTTCCAACGAATGCGTTCTGATGTGGGCCACCAAAGATGGCTGGCCTGTCGGCGTGACCCACGCCTTTACCTGGGATGGCGAAAAAATCTGGCTGACCTTTGCCGTGCACCGTCATCGCTACACCGCCATGACCCGCGACCCACGCGTATCTGTCAACGTTTCCAGCTGTGGCAACCCAACCGGTGAAGGCCCCCACGGCGCCATCACCATCAAGGGTCGTGCCGAGTTTTTCGACGATGACGAAACCAAGCACTGGTTCTACACCGAGCTGTCCCGCAAACTGAACCCGGGCAATGAAGCAGGCGAACAGTTCTTCTACAACCTGCTGGACTCTCCGCTGCGCACGGTCTGCTGCATCACGCCTGAAAAGTACATCATGTACAATGCAGACACTGCTGGTGCTCACATGGCTGGCACAGCCAAGCCGGAAGACCTTGGCGAACCGATGGACGTCGACAAAGAACGCATGAACAAAGCCCGTGAAGAACGTGGCCTTGAGCGCCGCGACGAAGTCTAATGATAACAGACTGATATATAAGAGTTCTTAGAACTCTCTGCATATCGGGGCCGCGCTGGAAAATCTGGCGCGGCCTTTCTTTTTGACAACTATTTGGTCATTTATTCAATTTAGGGTATGATCAGCTCCGCTTGGTCTTTGGGGGCACAACGTCTTGGGAGGGACTGGATTATGGATAAACTCGCTTGGATCGCGTCGATTGTTGCAACTCTTGTTGCAATCGTTGGTGCTTTTGTCGGCATTCCTGAAATGGCATCTATCTTGATCGTGCTGGGCATTATTGCTGCGCTCGACATCAAAGAAGATCGCCGACTACCGCTCATGGTAGCGACCCTTGTTTTGCTGGCAGCAGGCGGCCAAGTCGCAGGTCTGATCGCTATTGGTGGCTATCTCGGCGACATTCTGGCCAATATGGCCGTTGCCTACTCAGCTGCGTCATTGACGGTGATCGTGCTGGCGTTGGCCGACAGGCTGATGAGCGGCGGCAGTTCCGACTAGCCGACCAAACCATTTTCAGCATTTCGGGGCTCGCCGTCGGCGGGCCCCTTTTTTTGGCTAGAGACCAGCGTCGATCAACGCGCGGACCTCGCTGATATAGTCGATATGCTGCTGCGTCTCTGTGAAACCAAGGCCCATGGTAACGACGGATGCATGAGTGCCGCCAGCATCCTGCCAGCGCTTCATGCTATCAGTCGCTTCTTGCGCGGACTGCGCCCGCAGCATCACGAAGTCCGCGCCATAGCCTTCTACTGAACGCCCGTTTTCAACCAGAAAATGCTTCACGCGCTCCAGCCCGGCCAGGCAATCATCCGTACCGCCTGCGAAAATGAAGCCGTCCCCCAGCTCGCCACCCCGGCGAAAAGCGGCTTCACTGAAACCCCCTATCCAAACAGGAATTTGCCGGTTGGGTCGGGGGTTGACATTGCCACGATCAATCCTGTCAAATTCACCTTCAAAGCTGAGCAGTTCTTCACCCCACAGACGCCGCAAAAACGGAATTTGTTCATCGGCACGGGCTCCACGGCGGGTAAAGTCCTGCCCTAGCGCGTCATATTCCACATAGTTCCAACCGACGCCGACACCCAAGCGCAACCGTTCGTCCGACAGCAGGTCCAGATCCGCCGCCTGTTGTGCGACTAGCACCGTCTGCCGTTGCGGCAGGATCAGCACGCCTGTGACCAGCTCAATGCGCTCGGTGATCCCCGCCAGATAGGCAAACATCACGAATGGGTCATGAAACGGGTCATTGTTCGTGTAGGGTCCCCACAATTTGGGTTCCCGGTCGTGGGTCGCACCGACAACATGGTCATACACCAACAGATGATCATAACCGAGTTGCTCGGTTGCCAGCCCGATCTCGCGCACGGCTTTGGGGTCTCCGCGCAGTTCAATTTGTGGGTATACAACGCCGATTTTCATGTTGCCTCCTGGGCATGCTGCACCCGGACCCAGGTCAGCGGCCTATATTGGTTGGGATAGTGCTGCGACCCATCGGATGCCCGCGACACACCTTCAATCGCCTGTTCATCGGCGCAAAGATAGAAATACATCAGCCCGCGCTGCTTGGCTCGTTCTGAAACCGGCGGTGCTTCATCAACCGGATAGGTCGCTATTTCATCAAGGAACCCGAAGAAGTGGCCCTGTTCCTGGTGCACACAGATATTCAAGCTACCGCTGCGGGCATTGGTCACGGTGCCAGTGTAGCTGCCCTGCGAACCATTCAATGTTACGTCGCCCCATCCGCGCCATTGGCCCTGCAGCAGGTCAACACTGAGCGGGCGAACATAAACGCCACCATGCATGATGCAGCGGGCATAGGCATCCGCCAATTCATATTCGGGTGGGCCTGAATCCTCATCTGAACCACTGGATCCATAAACGCTATAGAAGATCAGCGGCATCCCAAACGCGACGACGACACCCATCACCAAAACAACTAACCAATAATTTTTCTTCATGGCACCAACAGCATATTGCCCCAAAAGCCACCCAACCCTTCAAAAAGGCTATCGGCTGACATGGCTCCACGCAAGCCTTCAGCCAACGCGGCCAGGCCGCTCGACCATCTGGCGCAGGTCTTCATCCCGTTTGGTAATACCCTGCCTGTCCAACCAGGTGAGGAACGGGATCATATATTTCCGGGTGCTGTCCAGCACCTGTCGAGCTTCACCCGCCCGAAAACCTGTACCGTCCGGGAAGGCGTTGCGGAGCGCTTCCACCGCTTCATCAACCACGCCGCGGTGAAATAGGAAAAGATTGGTCTTCTTGAAGTCATGCAGCGGGATAAGCTGGCCTGTCTCAATCAGTAGCTCGGCCAGGTCTTTGCCCTTGGGGTTTTCCGCCACCAGTTCTTCCAGGCTGGGCGGTTTCATCGCTGCCATTTTGATCCGCGCCTCCAACTGGTCCAGATATTTGCGCCGGGCATCGCCTAAATGTTCGAGTGGGTCATGCCCTGTGAGCCGCAAAAGGTCATCTTGACGGACTATACTGCCTGCTTCGGACAAGGCCTCAACCGCCACCTGCCCAATAACATTGGGCACGCGGGCTCGGTCGAGCAATACCTGCTGCCCGACACCGCGTCGCATGGGTTGCTCTTCATGCCAGGCCGTCAGCGCTGCAGACAGTTTCTCAGCCGCATCTCCCACAATGCCGCCATCAAAAATCCTGCCTGCTGTCTCCAGGCAGCCCTGATCCTGTGCAGCGCGCAGCGCAGCCTCTTCGCTGATGGAAAATTGCGCCACCAGATCTACCAGCAACACCCCTTCCATGCCGGCTTGGGCAATATGCGCTGCAAGGGCGGCATCCCCATCCTGGCCGTCGGCAGCGGCCATCTGTGCCATGACGTCTTCATCAAACCGCCTGTGCCGTTTGGCCTGCGTGTTCAGGAATTGCCCACCACCGATGGTCTCGACCGGTGATACCGTCCGCAGAATGAAGCGGTCGCGCGGCCAGGCGGCTGCTTTATCCTTGAGGCGGAATTGCACATTGGCCTCTTCGCCAGCCCCCAGCCTGTCCCGGTCCAACAGGCGGATAGCGACCTGCGTTTCCGTGGTGCCGTGTAGCAGGCGCAGCGGCTGACCGTTCTTGAGCGGGCGCGACACCTCCGGCCCCAATGTTACGCGCGCATCCCAAAATTCAGCCTCCGCCATGCGGCCTGTTGCTGCCAGCGCCAAGCCCCGTTCCACATCAGCACTGGTGCGGATATTGGCCGCCACCCGTTGTCCGGGCAGCGCTTCCACCACCGATTCTCCATGCACTTCCAGGCCACGCACGCGTACAGGTACACCATTTGGCGCCAGCATACCCTCATCATCCACCCGCAGCACGCCCCCCCGCAACGTACCGGTGACGACCGTGCCAAAACCCTGAATGGTAAAGACCCGGTCGAACGGCAGGTAGAAGCCGCCTTCACTATCCCGCTCGCTCTGGTGCGCAAACAACCCATCCAGGGCTGTTACCAACGTGTCTATACCGCGCCCTTCAAGAGCGGCGACCGGCACAACAGCCTGCACCTGCATATCGAGACTGGCCAACAGGTCCCGGACGCCTTGTTCTGCTTGACGTTGCACCTCATCCGTCACCAGATCCGTCTTGGTCAGGGCTACAACCACTTTGTCGATGCCCAGATAGTAGGCAATCCGAAGGTGTTCGATAGTCTGCGGCATCACCCCTTCACTGGCTGCAACCACCAACAGGGCTGCGTCCATGCCGGTGGCACCGGAGATCATAGTGCGCACAAAATCTGAATGGCCGGGGGCGTCGATCAGGTCGATCATCCCATGCTCGCTTTGCAGATAGGCGAAGCCCAGTACAATGGTCAGCCCCCGGCGTTTTTCTTCTTCAAGCCGGTCTGTCTCTGTGCCCGTCAGGGCTTTGACGAGGGTTGTCTTGCCATGGTCGACATGGCCAATCACACCGACAGAGAGTTGTTGGGTCATGCGCCTGCCAATTGACCCATTGTGACACAAAGGCGCTCTTCATCGCCCGGCACCAGGGTGCGGACATCCAGCACCATCTGATTGCGGACAATACGCCCAATCACAGCCGGAGGCGCATTGCGCAGGGCCTCGATCATCGCTTCCGGCTTATGGTTCCCCCAGACAATCGCAACACCGAAGGAAGACAGGGTAATGCCTGGCAAAGAACCGCCGCCAGCCTCGCCGTCCAGCACAACGACCTCTGTCGATACACCATCAATGTCATCCAACAGACCGGCCAATCGCTCGGCCTTTTCCCTCAATTCATCTGACCCGGCGGTCAGCATGGCCAGCACAGGGACATCTGCCATGGGGTCAAACGGCGCCTCATAAAGACGCAAAGTGGCTTCCAATGCAGCGAGCGATAATTTGTCGATCCGCATCGCCCGAAGCAGCGGGTTTTTAAGCATTTCGGCAATCAAATTTGCCTTGCCAACGATGATACCCGCCTGCGGGCCACCCAACAATTTGTCACCCGAGAAGGTGACAATATCTGCCCCGGCAGTGATGCTTTCACCCACCGTTGGCTCATCACCAATACCTGCTTTGGCAAGGTCGACCAGCGTGCCGCTGCCCAGGTCTTCGACCAACAGCAGGTCATGTTCGTGGGCAAAGTCGGCCAATGTTTCCAGCGCAGGCTTGGCCGTGAAGCCAACAAGCCGGTAATTACTGGTATGGGTCCGCAGGATGATCGCCGTGTCATCCGACAAGGCGCGTTCATAATCTGCCATATGGGTTTTATTGGTGGTGCCGACCTCAACCAACCGTGCGCCATTCTGAGCGATCACGTCGGGCACCCGGAAGGACCCGCCGATTTCCACCAACTCACCGCGGGAGACGATGACGTCCTTGTTCTTGGCGAAGGTCGCCATGGTCAGCGTGACGGCTGCTGCACAATTGTTGACGACGATGGCATCTTCCGCCCCAGTAAGGCGACAGAGTAATTCCCGGATATGGTCATAACGCGACCCGCGACGGCCGCTTTCCAGATCGAATTCGATATTACTGTAACCCTGGGCTGCCACCTGCATTGCCTGCAATGCCAAGGGCGCCAAAGGCGCGCGGCCCAAATTGGTGTGGATGACCACCCCAGTGCCGTTGATCAGCGGGCGTAGATTCGTCTGTCGGGCACCCAGAATGGCGGCCTCCACGTCATTCGCAAAATCTGCGGAGTCAAAATCCGGCAGGCTGTCACCATTGCGCAACCCGGTACGGACCGCATCTGTTGCTGCACGCAGGCCAGCCACCAGCTCGCCCCGGCCATAGAGGCCTGTCAGCCCGGCAACACCTGGTGACGCCAGTAGGTCATTTACTTGTGGAATTTGCCTGAACAGTTCTTCGTTCATGCCCTGCACCCCGCACTATTCGCCCCAAGTATGCAGGTCTGATCCGATTTAGCCAGTGATTACATGGCCTTTCGGGCCGTCGAGCACCTCACCGATCAACCAGGCATCCTGTCCTTCTGCTGCCATGGCTGCCATCAACGCATCCAGATAGGCGGGGTCCACCGACATCAGCAACCCGCCAGATGTCTGCGGGTCAAACAGCAAAGACTCTTCTGGTCCGCCATTGCCTGCAAGCTGTGTCCATTGCTCGAAATAGTCCCGGTTACGCGCCAAACCGCCAGACGACACACCCTGTGCTGCCAATGAAACCGCATCGGGCAGGAAGGGAAGCGCGTCTGTATCGATCTTCAGAGCAACACCTGAAAGGTCGGCCATTTCATGGCCATGGCCCGCTAGGGAAAAGCCGGTGATATCCGTCAGCGCATGTACCGCACCAGCGGGCACCTTGCGGATCGCCGCTACCGGGGCGGCGCTCAGGCGCATCATACTCTCGGTAGCGGCCCGCACGGCAGCCTCACCTGCCTGGTTCCGCTTTAAGGCGGTTGCGACAATGCCGGTGCCGAGCGGCTTGGTCAGTACCAGCCGGTCTCCTGGCCTGGCGCCTTCATTGGCCAACAAATCATCGACGGCCACCAAGCCAACAACCGCAAGACCATATTTGGGTTCATCGTCCTTGGTGGTGTGGCCACCGGCGACAATGGCGCCGGCTTCCAGCACTTTGTCGGCCCCACCCCGCAGAATGTCGCTCAACACGGCACTGTCCAGCGATTCGGGAAAGCCAACCAGATTGATCGCCAAAATAGGCCGTGCACCCATCGCATAAATGTCGGACAGCGCATTGGCGGCCGCAATGGCCCCAAATTCATAGGGGTCATCAACAATGGGGGCAAAGAAATCGGCCGTCAGGACAAGGGCATTGGTGTCGTCGAGCTTGAGCACAGCGGCATCGTCGGGTGCACTCAGGCCTCTGAGCACATCCGGGAAGTCCGCTTCCGGAAACATATTTTTCAACGGTCGCAATACTTGCGACAGGCCCTCCGGCCCCAACTTACCGGCTCAACCAGCGGCGGCGGCATATTGGGTCAGGCGAACCTTTGGCTCGTCTGCCACTTCGCAAACTCCCTTTGGCGATGGTTAATCACCTTCATTTTGTAGATCAGCCCCCGCTGGGCGTCCAGCCTCCTTGACAGATTACCCCCGCAAAGGGGACAGTCTGCCCCCAGGGATGAGGAGGCGAATGTAGTCTGGTGGCTGCCCCGGTCTTCAAAACCGGTGACACATAGTCATATGTGTGGTGGGTTCGATTCCCATCCGCCTCCGCCATCCTTCATTGTTTCTGGAGACTGCCCGTGACCGGTCGATCGCTACCGCCCTTCACCCTTGCTGCCCCTGATGGCGCAGAACACACCTTCCCCACCGGCCGACCGGCCTTGGTCGTTTTCATCAAGGAAGACTGCCCGACCTGCAACCTCGTGGCCCCGGTATTGAACGACTTGTTCAACGCCTATGGCGACGCGGTGGATTTTCTGCTGGCCGGCCAAACCCTTGAGGGCAATGCAAAATTGGCAGAGGTGCACCAGCTGGGCATGCCCATTCTGGATGATTCTGCGCTCGGCGTCGCCTTCAGCTATGACATTGATACCGTCCCGACCATATATCTGAGCAATGGCCGGGGGGAGATGCAGCAGGAAGTTATCGGCTTTGTGCGTGACGAATGGCAGGCGCTGGATAGCGCGCTAGCGAGCACGACGGGGAATGATGCAGCTGCCATTGACTGGGACAGCCTGCCGGACTGGCGCCCGGGTTGCGGGTCGCTTTCTGTTGACCCAACGATAGCCGCCCGACTGCAGGCAGAGGCGTCGGACAGCCCATTACGCGCGCGGTCTATTGAGATTGCCACAGCTGACGACGAATTCGAATTCATGTTCGACCAGGGCTTCACCGACGGGCTGCCTGTTGTACCGCCCACACCAGACCGCGTTATTCGCATGTTGGGTGGCACCGCGCGAGACGCGCAGGACATTGTCGCCCGCATGCCCCCCAATATGGGCGAAGTTACCGTTGAAAAGATTGCAATCAACGCCGTGATGGCCGGCTGCAAGCCCGAATATATGCCCGTGCTGATCGCCGCGGTGGAAGCCGTCTGTACTGACGAATTCAACATCCACGGGGTGATGGCCACCACCATGGGGGCTGCTCCCGTGATGGTCATCAACGGGCCTATCCGTGAAAAACTCGGCATGAATATGAAGATGGGTGCCCTGGGCCAGGGCAATCGGGCCAATGCCACCATGGGCCGCGCCCTGCGTCTGATTGTGCGTAATGTCGGCGGCGCCATACCCGGCGGCACGGAACGCTCCACCCTGGGCAACCCGATGAAGTTCACCATGTGTTTTGCCGAATGGGAAGAGCGCAGCAATTGGGATCCACTGCATGTGGAACGAGGCTTCAACAAAGAGGATTCCGTCGTAACCGTTTTTGCCATGACTTCGGGGCCCGTACAGATTGTTGATCAGGATTCGCGAGACGCTGCCCAGGTAGCAGGCTCCATGGGCATGTCGCTGGAAAGCGTGTTTCACCCCAAAGCGCACCGGGCAGGCATTGACAGCCTGCTGGTCGTGTGCCCCGAGCATGTGGACACGCTGTCGCGCGGCGACTATTCCAAAGGCGACCTGCGGGCGCAAATCCAGTCAGTTACGGAAAAGCCGTTGCGAGACCTGGTGGAAAGCGAGACCTCCGGCATTGGTATGAAGAAAGACCGAGCCGCCGGTATGCCCGCAGAAAAGCTGGACCGTATGGTCCCGAAATTCGCCAGTGAAGACTTCATCCATATCGTTGTCGCCGGCGGGGATGCGGGCAAGTTTTCCGGCATGTTCCATGGCTGGGCCTCTGGCGAGATAGGTTCGATGCCTGTTTCCAGAAAGATCGAAGACGTATAGATTGGTCGCACAACGCCTTGAATAAAGGCACCTCATGGAAAGGGGGACGTATTGACAACCATTCTAGACCCGACAGACGAACGGGTTCCTGTCGAGCGGCAATTGGCTGCCCGAAAAAATAACATTACAGGCGTCGTTGGCCTGCTGGACATCAGCAAGCCGCGCGGCGATGTGTTCCTCGACCAGGTGGAAGACCGCCTGCAGGAATTACTGCCTGATGTTGAGCTGCGGCGCTATGCCAAGCCGACATTTACGAAGCCGTGCCCGGACGACCTTCGACTGAAAATTCGCTCTGAATGCGACTTTGTCGTCGAAGCCCTGGCTGATTGAGGCTCATGCACGACGTGCAGTTTGCACGACACTGTATGGTTCGAAATCCAGGGAATTCCGTCGGTCTCTGTTGCGTCTGTAGAGTTCACCGATGCCGCTGCCACCCAGGCAGAAGCATTGGGCATGACAGCTGCCAAGGCGGTTTTTGTGCAGCATCCGATTCAGGACGCCACAGACGCAGAGATGCACCAGAAGGCTGATGACACGGTTCAGGCCATTCTTGAGGCTCTGATCAACGCCTAACGAACAGGACAAGACCCATTCTTAAGGTACACACAACCAATCTGCCGGTGGAGCTGATCCAGCCGCCGCTGGCAGAACACTTCCCCGATGTGGACGTCATCTCGCTTAACTCGCCAGAAGAGTTCGAGGCTGCAGCCCCAGACATTGAATATCTCTTTGCCCTGCTACCTTTTCGAGGCCTGTGGGAGAAAGCCCCCAAGCTGAAACTGATCCAGATTATCAGCACCGGGGTAGACAGCCTGCTACCGGCACCGGACCTGCCGGAGCATGTCAAAATCAGTAATGCGCGCGGGGCCCATGGCACCCAGATGGGTGAGTTTGCCCTGATGATGATGCTGGATTTTTCCAAAAACATGCCGCGCATTCGCCAGCAACAGGCTGACAGGGAATGGACGATGTTCATGCCCACCAATTTGCAGGGCAAAACCTGCGGTATTATTGGCCTGGGCGCTGTGGGTGAGGCCATTGCCGAGCGGGCCGCCGCCATGGGCATGCGGGTAATCGCCACCCAGCGGAACCCGAAAAACTCACCCCATGTGGAGCAGATCTACAGCGCCGACGACACTGCATTGGTTACCGAGCAATCGGACTACCTCGTGCTTGTGGTACCGCTGACCGACGACACCCGCGGCCTCTATGATGCCGATATGATTGCCCGCATGAAGCCAGACGCGGTGATGATCAACCTGTCGCGTGGCGGCATTGTTGACGAAGACGCCATTGCCACCGCCCTGCGAGATGGCAAAATCCGCGGCGCGGCCATTGATGTGTTCGAGCAGGAACCCCTGCCACAGGACCACCCTTTGTGGGACGTGCCCAACACCATCATCACGCCCCACATGGCCGCAGCCGATTTGGCCTACGTGCCCAATGTGGTTCAGGTGCTGGCGGAAAACATCCGACGGGTCGACAAGGGTGAAACACTCGTCAACGAGGTCGACCGCTATCGCGGCTACTAAGTAGATAAAAAAGGGGCCCGATGGCCCCTTTTTCATTCGCTCGCTCAGCGCTTAACTAGCCAAGCCAGTCTGCCAGAATTTCATCGCGATGTTCATCCGGCACGGAGCCGGCAGTCGTCAGCTCAGACTCAGTGCGGCTGAAACGCGGGGCCGGCGCCGGCTGCACGAAACCGTGCCGCTCCACAAAGGTCTCACGCGCGACATTATGGGCGTGCTTGGGCGCTTCTTCCAGGCTGAGCACCGGCGCAAAGCACACATCCGTAGTTTCCATGATGTCGCACCATTCGTCCCGCGTTTTGGTTTTGAAGATGCTAATCAAGCGCTCCTTGAAGTCTGGCCAGCGGGAGCGGTCATGCTGGTGGGCGCGTTCTTCTTCCTCAATGCCCGCATGGTGCAACAGCAAGGCGTAGAATTGCGGCTCGATAGACCCAAGCGCGATATGCTTGCCGTCTGAACATTCATAACAGCCATAGAAGGGCGCCCCACCATCAAGCATGTTGGTCTGACGTTCGTCATTCCAGACACCGCGGTTGAACATGGTGTACATCATGCCCATGAGCATGGAGGCACCGTCTGTCATCGCCGCGTCGACCACCTGGCCCTTGCCTGAGGTCTTGGCTTCCAAAAGTGCGGCGACTACGCCCAGCGCCAGCAGCATGCCACCACCGCCAAAGTCACCCACAAGGTTTAGCGGCGGAACGGGGCCGGAATCCGTCGTGCCGATTGCATGTAATGTACCGGTCAGCGCGATGTAGTTGATGTCGTGGCCTGCGGCCATGGCCATAGGGCCGTCTTGGCCCCAACCGGTCATACGACCGAACACCAGCTTTTCATTGCGCGCCATGCAGACGTCAGGCCCCAGGCCCAGCTTTTCCATAATGCCGGGGCGATAGCCTTCGATAATACCGTCGGCCTGTTCTACCAGCTTGAGGGCGGTTTCGACGTCGTCTGGGTTCTTCAGGTCCAGCGAAATAGAACGCCGCCCACGGGCCAGAATGTCGGACCGCATACCGGCAACATAATCTTCACTGTCATTGCTGTTAGGGCGGTCGATCCGCACCACGTCGGCGCCCATATCGGCCAAGATCATGCCGCAGAACGGCCCCGGGCCAATGCCCGTAAACTCAACAATTTTAATCCCCGCAAGCGGTCCCATCTGTCTCTCCTCGTTTAACTGTTGCCGGGCCTGGCCCGAAAGCTGGCCGTCAGCTTAGGCACTAATCGAGCGCAATAAAAGCCGCATGGCGTATTTTGCTACCTACTACTTTGGAGACATGCCCCTGGCCCTGAGTGTCTTCCACCAGCAGCACCTGGCCAATGCCAATTTCACGCACCTCCCCATCACCCGCTGTAATGCGCACAGCGGCATCCAGATTGATGATGAACTGCCTTCGCGGCGCGGTGTGCCAGTCATATTCATAATCTGCCGGGGATTCGATGAAGTAGACCCCCGTCGCAGGAATGCGCTCGGTGGTTTGGATGGTATGGAGTTGCTCTTTCCACTCCATCTCAATTTCTCGGAAGTGGGAGATACCCTCTTCATCTTCGTAAAGGTTCAGTATTTTCATGGTCTGTCCTGTTGATTGAAGATGTAGACTAACGGCTAATGACGGCATCGTCGCCCTGCTTTGCACTATGGCACCCGGAGTATAACGGATGATCTCCAGACTTATCAGAGACCCCCTTCTTCACTTCCTGACGATTGGCCTAGCGTTGTTTTTAGCCTATGGGTGGCTGGCACCAGACGAACACGCAGAGGACGAGATATGGGTGAGTGAAAGCGCACTGCTTGAGTTCATTCAGTTTCGATCACGGCAGTTTGACGAAAGCCGCGCCCGTGAAAAGCTGTCAAACATGGCGCCGGACGAATACGAGAGAATGGTCAGCGATTTCATTCGCGAGGAAGCCCTGTATCGGGAAGCCCTGGCGCTCGGTTTAGATGACGGCGATTACATCTTCAAGCGTCGGCTAGTACAGAAGATGGAGTATCTTCTTTCAGGCACTACAGAAGATCCGGCAAATGCCAATGACGAGGCGCTAGAGGCTTATTTGGCAGAAAACACTGAGCGCTACTCACGCCCTGCACGATATACGTTCACTCACATCTTTTTTGGGGGCGAAGAAGCGACCCAACAAGCCCGGCAACTGCTGGCTGCGTTCAAAGATGACGCCCCGGCCTTCGACGCTGCCGGGCAATATGGTGATCTGTTCCCCTATCATCGCAATTACGTCGACCGGCCTGCAGACTACATTGCCAGCCAGTTTGGCGTAGCTTGGCCAGACCACCTGGACAAGCTGGACTTAGATATATGGCAGGGGCCCTTCGCCTCAGAATTGGGCCAACATCTGGTATTGCTAACAGAGAGGGTATCGGGGGGAATACCCACACTGGATGATATCCGCTCCATCATCACACGTGACTATGTCAGCGAACGCAGACAGGGGCAGCAAGAGGCAGCAATACACGACCTCATCAGCCGCTACGCCATTCGTCACGAAGGTGCGCAGCCATGACTGCCCGGAGGAAAAACATTTGGGCGCATTGCGCGTTTGTCTGTTTAGTATGCATGGCGGGGGTCGCCGAAGCGCATGAAGCCCGCCCGCTTTATCTCGACATCACAGAGACAAACGAGCGCCAATATCGGATAAATATGCGTATCCCTGCCAGTGTTCCCGATTTCAATCGGCCCATCATAATACCACCGGCCACGTGCGAAGCCCAAGGCCTTCACTGGACCGGCAAAGAAAGCCTACAAGGCCAACAAATCGAGATCACGTATCCCCGCTTCAACCCGGCTGTATCAACCCTGGCAAGGTTTTCCTTCCTGAATGGTGAGGAACACACTCTGTTGGCTGCGCCCGATGAAACGACCCTGAACGCTCCAACAGAAGAGCAGGTAGGACAGATTGCGACGCAATATGGTTGGCTAGGCATGACCCATATTTTTGGTGGATACGACCACCTGCTATTTTTGTTTTGCCTGATGATCATTGCACGGTCTGGCAGACGCATTCTTTGGGTCGTTACCGGCTTTACGCTGGCACACTCACTTACCCTTGTAGCCTCTGCACTGGGGTGGTTACGGATCCCCATTGCTCCAGTCGAGGCTGCAATTGCACTAAGCGTATTGTTCTTGGCGGTCGAAATTGCCCGAACCTATCAGCACAAGCCCGACAGCAAGCCCAGCCTGACCTGGCGCTACCCGGCATTGGTTTCCAGCTCCTTCGGCCTGCTACACGGTTTGGGCTTCGCGTCGGTTCTCAGCGAGATTGGCCTGCCGCAGACTGCAGCGCTGACAGCCCTGGTCAGTTTCAATCTGGGTGTCGAAGCTGGGCAGGTTCTTATCGTTGCTGCGGCTTTGGTGTCGATCACCTTCTTTGCGCAGACGGAGGAAAGATGGGCATTCTGGTTGGGCCGGAAGACGGAACATGTGCTGATCTATGCCATTGGCGTTTTGTCCGCCTTCTGGGTTGTCGACCGACTGACAGCAATGGTCGCTTAAAGCAGGATCGAAGCGATCGTAAAACGGTTAGCAAACCATTAGAAAACAACGCGGCTCAGCGAACGGGCCTCGCCTACAAAAAAGGGACCGCACAAAAAAAAGGGGTCGCCCTGGGGCGACCCCTGATTTCTGGTTGCAGGCATAGCCTGCGTAATCAGGTCAATCCTAGAATTCACCCTGGATTTCAATACCCCAGCTACGCGGCGGGGTGATCGTGCTGGATGCAAACAGTGTTGCAATCGGAGAGATGAACTCAATCTGATCGTTAGTCAGGTTGGTACCATAAACGGAAATGCTGAACTTATCCCAAGAATAGGTGATGGAAGCAGTCAGGTCTTCTCGACTATCAACCGAGGCGAACGGAATGTTTACCAGATCGCCTTCCTGCTTACCAACATGGCTGTACTTGAGATACAGGTCGATTACACCATCATTCCCAACAGGAATGGAGTAGGTGCCACCGATACCGTATGTAATTTCAGGCGCAGCACGTGGTGTCAGGTCAGAACAATCAACGATAATTGCCGCAGCATCGTTCGGGTTGCGGTCACAGCTAAATACCGAATAACCGGCATCCAGGTAACCCAGTGAGCCAAAGAAGTTAAGATTTTCATTAACAACCCACTGTACTTCAAGTTCGATACCCTGATAGCGAGCGTCAGCAGCGTTCACAAACGCGGTTGCTACCGTATTGGTATCCGGATCAAGAACCACATTGGATTCCTGCTTATTCTTGAAGTTATTCCGGAACAAGGTCAGGTTAGCCTGCAGGGTGTTATTAAAGAGCTGGCTCTTGATACCCAATTCCCAGGTTTCTGCAATTTCCGGATCATATTGGTCACGAACAAAGTCGCGGATGTTCTGGTTCACACCGAAGAAACCACCGGAGTGGAAGCCTTTCGAGAACGAACCGAAGACCATGACATCATCCGTGGCCTGCCAGGACAGTCCGAATTTCGGCGAAACGTTGGTCCACTTATTGTCCAGGGTCGCAAAACCATTGGAGCAATCGGCAGGATCAGAACCGGCACAAGCACCGACAAGGCTGGCAGCGATTTCGTCAAAGAATTCCGGACCAGACCGGGCAACTGATGTCAGGTAAGCCTGCCCGGCCATGAAGTCTTTCTTTTCTTCCGTCCAGCGAATACCCGCAGTAATTGTCCAGTTGTCGATGATTTCATAATCAGCCTGCGCAAAAATAGCAATTGACTTGGTAACCTGCGCTTCATTCAACACCTGGGTAAAGGTTTCACCCAAACCATTCGCCAGTGAAGGATGCGGGTCACAGAACAGCGGCGCAAACAAACCGGCCTGACACGCCGGTACAAGGTCAAGGCTGTTGTCACCCAACTGCAGAGCACCTGTTGCTACGTTCCAGAACGTACCACCGGTAATCCAGTCCTGTTCAAACTCACTACGCCAGTAGTAGACACCAGCAGTGATGTCGAACCGGTCACCAAACGTACCTTCATACCGCAGTTCCTGAGAGAACTGCTTGTAGTCATTATCACGGTCAATGGTGATAAACGGTGCAGACGTACCGTCAAAATCAAGAAGGCGATCTTCAGAAACCTTACGATAAGCCGTAATAGATACCAGACGATGATTGTCGTTAATCTGATAAGACAAATTAGCAGTTACAGCCGTTGTCCGCAGGCGTGCGGGGTTGCCGCCGCCATTAACCGTATCTGGAATTTCATCAATATTGGTGCGGCACGGACCAATACCCAGCGTACACAGAACGAAGCCACCGTTATAGTTGGGGTCGCGGGGGTCAGCTGGGGTCGGGATCAGGCCTGCAGGCGTATTCCAGTTAACCAGGTTTGCCCCGCCTTCGCCATCATCATGAAAGCGTTCCACGGTGACCAAAGCTTCAAACTTGTCGCCCGGTGTAAACAGGAAGGTACCACCAAAGTTCTGGTAATCGGTCGTCGGCTGGCGACGATCCAGGTTTTCATTGTAAATATAACCTTTGTCATAGATGTAGGTGAAGAAGCCTTTAAAGGCCAACACATCTTCAATGACAGGCACATTGAATACGGAACGCGCTTCCTGCTGACCGTTCTTGCCAACTGTATACTTCAGGCGTGCGCCGAATTCCCCCGTCGGGCGGCTGCGGATCACGTTGATCACACCACCAACGGTGTTCTTGCCGAACAGGGTACCCTGCGGGCCACGCAGAATTTCGACACGTTCAAGGTCGAAGTTTTCCAGCAGCTGGCCAGAGAGAATGCCGAGGTGAACACCATCGATCATCACCGCGATCGGTGCGTCGAAGGAGTTATCATCCGTACGAACCGGGTTAATACCACGGATCGAAATATTGATGCCGCCGCCGCGAGCCTGATCCGGCTCAATACGAACGTTGGCCGAGAAACCGTTCAGATCCGAAAGGTCACGAACTGTTGGCTTTTCGAGCTGCGTGGTCAGCGCCGTCATGGCGAGAGGCACGCTCTGTGATGCTTCTTCACGCTTACGCGCGGTAACTGTTACATTTTCAATCCGGGCACGGGCACCGTCCCCGTCTTGCGCCATAGCTGGCGTCACATCCATGCCAAAAGACACAAATGCTGCGGGGACCAAACCCCACTTGATCATATCGATCGTCTTTTCCTTGATGAAAGACGTCACATTCGAAGGATGCAAACGCATACTTTCCTCCCACTTCTATGCCCCGAATTACCGCACCTTGCTCCCCAGCAGACCTTTGCGGGAGACGCAATAGGTCACGATAACCCTTCCGGGCGTCCTAAGAACGCAAACTATTGCCGATAGCAATAGGCCCGACAAGCATTAATCCACCACGAATTGCGCCAAATAGACAGCTTCACCTATTTAAACAGATAGTGATGCAAAAAGGTCACAGTTTTGGGGCGTTTGACTGGGTACGCACCGGAATACGAATGGAATCAACAAGTTCCCGGACCTTTTCCGGCGGCTTCACCGTGAAGCGCGCTACGGCAAAGGCCACAACGAAATTGACGATCATGCCGACAAAGCCTATGCCTTCCGGCGAGATGCCGAACCACCAGTTCTCGGCCACATTGGCCGCAGGCTCCCAGAACTTGAACCAGGCAATATAGACCCAGGTAAAGCCGAGTCCGGCAATCATGCCCGCAATGGCTCCATCTCGGTTCATACTCTTGACAAAAATGCCCATGAACAGGGCTGGGAATAAAGAGGCCGCCGCTAGCCCAAAGGCAAAAGCGACTACCTGCGCGACAAAGCCGGGTGGATTGATGCCGAAATAGCCCGCCACCACGACTGCCACGGCCGCAGACAAGCGGGCATATAGCAGTTCCTGCCTCTCAGTCGTGCCGGCACGAAATGTCTTTTTCACCAGATCGTGTGAGACGGACGACGAAATCACCAATAATAGCCCCGCTGCCGTCGACAAGGCGGCCGCCAAGCTGCCCGCCGCTACCAAGGCCATGACCCAGCCAGGCAGGTTGGCAATTTCCGGGTTCGCCAACACCATGATGTCCCGGTCGACATAGACTTCATTGTCCGCCGCTGTTGGTGCGGATGTCACCACGCGCTCGCCATGGCTGCCGCGTTCTTCACCAAAAGTCGGCGCACCGCCTTCAAAGGCATTGCCCGGGCCGTATTGAATGTGACCATCTTCGTTTTTGTCAGACCAACCAATCAGACCAATGTCTTCCCAATTCTTGAACCAGTCGGGCATGGTCTCGTAGGTGGCATCCTGCACCGTGTCGACAAAATTGAGCCGCGCGAAGGACGCAATGGCCGGGGCGGTCGTATAGAGAAGGGCAATAAACAATAGCGCCCACCCGGCAGACTTACGGGCATCAGATACTTTCGGCACCGTAAAGAAGCGCACAATGACGTGCGGCAAGCCAGCCGTACCAATCATCAGGGCTGCGGTAATGGCGAAAACGTCGATGGTGGCGCGTTCACTGGCCGTATAGGCCGCAAAGCCCAAATCGGTCAGGACGGCGTCCAACTTGGCCAGCACTGTCATGCCGCTGCCATCTTCCAGCGTGGTGCCCAGCCCCAATTGCGGCAGCGGATTCCCCGTCAGCAACATGGAGATGAAAATCGCGGGTACCAGATAGGCAAAGATCATGACGCAATATTGGGCAACCTGTGTGTAGGTGATGCCCTTCATACCTCCTAGCACCGCATAAAAGAAGACGATCGCCATGCCTGTATAGACACCGGTGTTGATATCCACCTCCAGGAAGCGTGAGAAAACAATGCCCACGCCACGCATCTGCCCGGCAATATAGGTGAAAGACACGATCAGCAGACAGAGCACCGCGATGACCCGCGCTGTTTTGGAGTAGTACCGCTCACCGATAAAGTCCGGCACGGTAAACTGGCCGAACTTGCGCAGATAGGGCGCGAGCAATAGTGCGAGCAGCACAAAACCGCCGGTCCAGCCCATCAGATAGACCGAGCCGTCGTAACCCATGAAGGCGATGATCCCCGCCATGGAGATGAAAGAGGCCGCGCTCATCCAATCAGCGGCTGTCGCCATGCCGTTAGCTATTGGGTGGACATGCCCGCCCGCAACGTAGAATTCCTTGGTCGAGGCCGCGCGCGACCAAATCGCGATCCCAATATAAAGCGCGAAACTCAGTGCAACGAAAAGATAGGTAAGGGCCGTTGTGCTCATGCCTGGGTCTCCCCGCCTGCATCATCCAGATCGTAAGAGTCCGGCTCGTTGTCATCTTCCAGGCCGAAACGCTCATCAACCCGGTGCATGCGCCAGGCATACACAAAGATGAGCATAATAAAGATGTAGATGGCCCCCTGTTGGGCGAACCAGAAGCCAAGCGGCACCCCGAGAAACGTGAACGCATTCAAGGGTTCTGCGAGCACAATGCCAAAACCAAAAGAGCACGTGAACCAGATGGCCAGCAGCCAGGCCAGCTCCCGCAAATTTGCTTTCCAATAGGCTTGTGTCCTGTCACCGCTGGTGTCGCGATGGCTTTCGGTCCCTGACATCTTGCGTCCCCCTTATTGTTAGGGGGACTTTATCTGGCACCCAGTCGGCTTTCCAGCCCCAAAGTCAAAACCGAGACCGAGTGCCCTTAGAAATCATGTCCCCAAGCCAGCAGCAGACCCAGCGTATGCGCTTGTTCACCCATTTCGCGGGTAGTCTTGTAGCCAAGGTCGACCGACAGGCCGTTTTCAAACGCATATCCTGCGGATACCTGCAGCTGATGGTCGAACCAGTGCTGACCGAACAAGGCGTGATTTGTGCGGCGCCCCGTAAAAGAGAGCGCCAGATTCCACGGCCCACGCTCTGCCAGAATGGATGCCGTTATGTAATGCCGGTTTTCTTCCGCATCCCCACCCGCATGCCAGAAGCGCACATATTCAACCAAGGGCGTCAGGGTGACGCCATTGCCGAGCGCCAGCGCCCATTCGACGGAGGCAACAAGGCGCTTCTCAGCAGGGCCTGTCTCAGTGGCAAGCTGCGCATAGGCAAGGTGATAGCGCAAGCCATCGGCACCCGGGACATCCGTTGCGTCCAGGCCAATAACAAAGCTTTCTAACCCCGACGTGTTGCCCGGCCCACCATCTGCAAGACGTACACGGCCGCGCTCCTTGAACACAGAATTGCTCAGGATCGATCGATCTGCGGTGAACACGCTGGCAGACAGGTCGAGCCTTCCCAAACCTGTCTCGCCGAGCACATAGGAGCCACCAAAGCCGACAAATTCCGCCAGCTCAATGTCGTCTTCCGACATATCGGTCCCATAAACACCGGCCGCCGCATCAAACGCGAGGGAGAAATTCGGGCCAAACTTGCCCGCATAAAGGCTGAATCGGTCACTCTCGTAAGACGCAGTCAGCACTTCCACATAGAAGCCATGGCCTTCAAAGAAGCGGTCTTCCCGCGGGGCTGGGTCCGTCACAGCTTCCAGCACCAGGCCTGTACTGATGGAAAACCCCTCGGTGAGCCAAAACGAGAAAGACGGCTCTGTCAGCGTGCCCAACTCGTTTTGCTCGAGATCTCTATCATCTGCCTTAAACGTCAGATCATTCTGAATTTCGACAGAGATGCTGCCGGTGACGCGAGGAAACGGGGTATCGGAAGCCAAAGCCGCAGGCGCCATTAGCAACGACGCCACTAAGGTCATTGCCCCTGTAATTCGCTGAAAACCTTGGGGCAACCTGCCCTCCTGCACACTATCCTACCGGCGCGTTATTAACCTGCGCGGCCTGTCGCATCAATACGACAAATCCGGCCATATAGTTTCAAATAGCCGCATACGAGGCCTCGACAAAGTTAGGCCAAGCGACCTAATATCGCCGCAAACCGGGGATATGGGAGAGACAGGTGTCTGAGTCCAAGAAACGAAAAGACGATAGCGTCAAAACGCCAGAGGAAATGAGCACGCGCCTTTCCAAATTTGGCCACATTGTGACCTCATGGGACGACATCGGCGCCGCCGAGTTGCCCAATGGTGTGCGCACATCGATGTACCGTGTTGGCCTTGACACCGACGACAACGCACCAACCGTCTTCAAGGTCTATTTCCCGCCGCATTGCGAAGTGGAAACCCATACCCACGCCTGTGACTACACCGAAATTGTACTGCAGGGTTCACAAAAAGTCGGCAACAAGTGGCTCTACCCCGGTGATATACGCATCGGCATGGCCCACAAAGGCTATGGCCCACTGGTCGCAGGTCCAGAAGGGGCCACCATCTTGTTCGTATTCGCCACCCATGAATGGCCCGCCCTCCCACTGGGCAGCGACGGCAGCAGCCTGCATGTCGACAAGATCGCCGAAAATTTCGAGCCGGCTGAATAGGCCAGCACCACACATCACACTATTACTTCACGGAGAAACCCGATGAAATCTCGTCGTTTGGGAAGAAGCTCTATTGCTGTGTCCGACATCTGCATGGGCACCATGACGTTCGGCTCCATGGCCGATGAAGCAGAAGCCTTCAAGGTGCTGGACCAGTCGCTGGATGCGGGCATCAACTTTTTTGACACGGCAGAGAACTACCCCGTGCCGCCCGATCCCAAATGGGCCGGCCTGACGGAAGAAATCTTCGGCCGCTGGATGAAGACTAAAAACCGCGATTCCATGGTAGTTGCCACCAAGGTCAGCGGCCCCAGCCATGGCTGGATCAAATCCGCCCAGCGCTTCGGCATGACCTCGCTGGATCGTCACAATATCACCCGCGCGGTGGAAGCCAGCCTGACACGCTTGCAGACAGACTATATCGACCTGTACCAGACGCATTGGCCGGACCACGGCACGCCCTATGATGAGGTGATGATCGCACTGGATGACCTGATTACCGCCGGTAAGGTTCGTATTCTGGGCTGTTCGAACGAAACGTCCTGGGGCCTGATGAAGAGCCTGTCTGCTTCCGAACGCCAGGGTGTCGCGCGTTATGAAACAATCCAGAACAATTTCAGCATGAACAACCGCCGCTTCGAAGACGAACTGGCCCAGGTATGCCGTCAGGAAAATGTCAGCCTGATCCCCTATTCACCATTGGGTGGGGGCGTGCTGTCCGGCAAATATAATGGCGGAGCAAACCCCAAAGGGGCCCGCTTCTCGGGCTATCTGGAACTGGGCGGCCGACAGGCTGCCATGGCGCGTCGTTTCATCAATAAAAAGTCGCTGGAATCAACCGAACGCTTCATGGCCATTGCAGCAGAATCGGGCATGTCACCTGTGACACTGGCCACCGCCTGGTCCAAGCAGCATGACTTTGTTGCCTCGACCATTGTGGGTGTCACCAGTACCGAGCAATTGCCAGATATTCTGGTCGCTGCCGATTTGACACTGAGCGACGATGTCATGAAGGCGGTCGACGCCGTGACATCTGACATTATGTACCCAATGGGTTAGAGAGAAACTCCCACCATGCGCATCAGCATTTCGATTTCTTCGTCTCACTTTGTGGAAGACCCGCGCGAAGGCGCCCGCAACATGATTGAGCGCGCCAAGGCGGCAAATGATGCCGGGCTTGACGCCATGTTTATTGGTGACCATCACGTCACCCCGTTCCCCTATTTCCAGAACACGCCGATGTTGGGCCGAATGATGGCCGAATGGGGCGCCAATCCCTGCGGCGCATTGTACCTGCTCCCACTCTGGCACCCAGTGACATTGGCAGAACATATCGCCACGCTGGCCGCCATCACGCCGGGGCGCTTCATCATGCAGTGCGGCTTGGGCGACGAACAACAAGGTAACGCCATGGGCATCGACATGTCCAAACGGGCTGCCATGTTTGAGGCTTGCCTGGATGCCATGCGCGCAATGTGGCGCGGCGAAAAAGTAACGGAAGACCGCTTCTGGAACCTTAAAGAGGCCAGCATCTCGCCCCTGCCGGCAGAGCCGGTCGAAGTCTGGATTGGTGCCCTGGCACCAAAAGCCATTCAGCGCGCCGCCCGCATGGGTGAAGGCTGGCTTGCCGCCCCGAATCTAACATTGGATAAAGCCTCTGGTGCTGTCAGTCGCTATCAGCAGGCCTGTGCGGAACACGGGCGCGAACCAACAGCTGTCGCTATCCGCCGTGACATCTTCATCGGCGCCACCGCAGAAGAAGCCACCTCGGTCACACAGCCCTATATCGACAATGGCTATCGCGGCATGGACCAAGACGCCTTGATGGTCGGCACCGTGGAACAGGTTGCCGAGAAGATGGAGGCCTTTGGCGATGTTGGCTACACAGATATCTGCATCCGCAATATCAGCACCAACCAGGCCGAAGCCCTGGCAACCATTGAACGACTGGCAGAAGTAAAGCGCCTGTTGGGCTAAACCCGTCAGGTCTGCTGCTGCATCTGCGGCACGCCCTCTTCCAGCTCAACCCAGTTCTGCTTGGTTTCGCACCACACGTGGAACATGGGTGCAAATGCGGTTGTGTCATCCATCGTACCGGTCTTCAAATAAATGGAATCCGGCTGGTCTGGCAGTGCTGAGTAAATGGGCGAGCCGCAGTCGCCACAGAAATAGCGCGACACGGTGTTGCCGCTGCGGGTATCCCCGTCAGCATAGAGCTTGGGCTCCCCCTTGGTGATGTGGAAACCACTCACCGGCACGGCTGCCAGGGTCGAAAAGGCCGACCCCGCTTGCCGCTGGCAGTTCTTGCAATGGCAGACGCCGGTAATCTTGGGCGCGTCGTCCAGCGAATAGGTGATATTGCCGCACAGGCAGCTTCCGGTCAGGGCCATTTTCTACTCCTTGGTGGCGGGTTCAGGCCGCATTGGTGGCATGGATGGTTTTCACCACATCCAGATAGACATGGGTTACGTTCTTAAGTTCGTATCCAGCGGCTTTGACATTTTCCACGGTTGTCCGGTTCATGTCCGGGCCGAGCCTGCTGGTCAGCATGGTCATGACATTCATCATGGGTCGGAACGGAAAATACCGACTGCCCGTATGCTCAAACATATACAGGTCACCGCCCGGTTTCAGCACCCGCTGCAGGGCCTTTAGCCCGTCAATCGGGTTGGGTACGGAACAAAACGTGCAGGAGGTAAACACCTGATCAAAGCTGTTGTCCTCAAAAGGCATGTCGTGCACATCAACCTGCTGGGCCGATATCTGCCCGTCATACCCTTCAAGCCGTTCCTGGGCCTGGTCGATCATCTTTTGGCTGATATCAATAGCCGTGATGTTCTTACCCTTGGGAAAGACCGGAATGTCGAGCCCGGTCCCCAGCGCCAGGAACAGGATGTTACCATCCCCCATCTTGCCGAACAGTTCTTCCTTGTAGGGCGCCCAGCGCTTCTCCGGCCCATAGCCGGCCATCACCTCAAAATTGCGGGCGACCTTGTCCCATTTCCGGCGTGTTACGTCGTCCATTTCTTGGCCCTCGGCTTGACAATTGCATTGAGAAGATAGGTCACGACCATGACCCCCAGGCCCGACAGGGCGCCATATTCTATAGCGGCCATCATACCAACATCGGCCATGGCACCAGACATGGACACCACCATGCCTGCAACCATGCCTGTTGTCATGACGGGCAGCATGATCTCCATCGCCCCAAAGAGCGCACCAAACAGAAAGGCGATGGGCAGCGTAATCAACATCCCAAGCACCATACCAATGATCATCGCGACCGACATATTCCAGCCCGGCCCGAACATGAGCGAAAGCAATAGCGCTGTGACGATGCCGGCCAAGACATTCGACACCAAGTCGCCAAACACAAAATAGGGACGTGTTTCCATTCTCTTACCCTCCCCCAAAACTTGGCAAAAGCCTAATGCATAAATGGGGAAAGGTTCAAGACGCGCTGCGCCATCGGCACTTGAACGTTCTGACAGGCGCTAGGCGACGGACACCTCAACGGGAATACCCGTCATATGCGCCTGGTTCGACACCGGCTCATAACTGCCTGGCCCGTGCGGCAACAGGCGGTTGGCATTGGCCCCCGGCGTGCTGGCAGCAAAGCGCATCCCGGTTGCACTGGTATGGCCCCAACCATGTTCGATCCCGACAACGCCAGGCATCATATCCTCTGTCACTTTCAGTTCAATTGACAGATCGCCAAAATCATTCGCCACCCTTACTGACTGACCGTCCTGCAGCTGGCGCTTCTGGGCATCATCCGGGTGCATATGCAGATAGTTGCGGTCATGATTCTTGGTCTTCATCTTGCGGACATTGGCGTACCAGGTATTCATCATCCGGTCGCCACGGATCGTGATCAGCTTCAACTGGTCGCCACCTTCACTTTCCAACTGGGTGAAAATGCTGTCCATGCGATCCCGCGCTTCTGCCAACGCGCCCGGGAAGCAGGCAATGCGTTTGTCTTCTGTATGCACGCCGATCTCATAAAATTCTTCAGGCGACGTTTTGGGTAGCACCAATACTTGTTCGTCCCGCAATTCTTCCATGTCGTGATCGCGCGACCGCAGCATGGCATTGATGCGGCCCCACATGTCCGGTGTTTCGCCTTCATCAAAGGGGGAAGCAAAGCCCATGGCCTGCGACAGTTTGCCAAAAATCCACCATTCCGGTTTGCGCTCGTAACCCGGCGGCACCATCGCCTCGGTAAACTGCACATAGGGCTGATATTGCATGCCGATATTGACGACATTGATATCCTCGCGCTCAAACGCGCTGGTCGAAGGCAGGATGTAATCTGCCATCTGAGCCGTTGCGCTGGGGTAAATATCGATGCTCACCAATAGATCGAGACCCTCCAATGCCCTGCGCATGTGGCCTTCACCCCCGATGGACAGTACCGGATTACCGGCAGTCACGATCATGGCCTTGATAGGGTCAGACGGGTCCAGCACCATATCGGCCATCAATGTCCCTGGTGGCGAGGTTCCCACCCCACCGGGCTGGCGGATCGCCCCAAAAGGCGTGTCCTGCATCACGGCTTCGTCCGGGTTACCGCGCCCGGCGGATGGGCTACGCGCGTAGAACCCGAGCGAATAGTAATTACAGCCCTCTTTACCCAGATGCCCGGTCAGGAAAACCAACATGTTCAACAGCCAATAGGCGGTTGTACCCTGGCGGCCCATATTCACACCCGTGGCCATATGGGCGGCCGCCTTGGGGGTGCTGGCATAGTCCCGGGCCAGCTGGCGGATCACATCAGCATCAATGCCGGTGATCCCCGCCACGCGGTCCGCAGGGTACTGCGCAATAAAGGCGCGCAAGTTGTCGACCCCGCTGCCATGGCGGGCAACAGCCTCTTCGTCGAACCCAATGGACTGGTCAATCTCATGCAGCATTGCCGCCATGAGATAGACATCAGTATCTGGCTTGATCTGCAATACCTCACCGGCAAAACGGGCAGTTTCAATCTTGCGCGGGTTGATATGTATAATCCGCGCACCACGTGCCTCCGCCTCTTTCATTTTGCCAACCGGGTCGGGCACTGAAAAAAATGTCCAGTGGCTAACAGCCGGGTTCTCGCCGAACAGAATAATCATATCCGTGCGGTCGATATCTGGCAGCGTGTGCACCGTACGTGTCCCGAACACCGCTTCGCCGCCGACGAATTTATTGGCTGTATCCTGCGTGCCGGAGCTGAACCGGCGCGACCCCGGAATTTGCGCAAAGAAGCCGCCTGCTGCAGGGCCATACAGGGTATTGAAGGCAGTGGGATTGCCGGTATAGCCGCTGATCGCCGACGGACCATCGCGGTCAATAATTGCCTGCAGGCACGTGGAAATTTCGCTGAGCGCCGTATCCCAGCTGATTTCATCAAACCCGCCATCGGCGTTCTTGCGCAAGGGCACGCGCAGCCGGTCCGGGTCGTTGTGAATATCGAGCCCATAGATCCCTTTATGGCAGGCATATCCTTTGGTCACCGGATGGTCCCGGTCCGGTTTCAGGGCAACGAGGTCATTGCCTTCGACCGTTGCCACCAGTCCACATGCCGGCTCACATACCCGGCAAAAGGTCTTCTTGGTTACCTGCGACATTATCCACTCCCCGCACATATCTGCCATGCCATCTGTAAGCACAGCACCTGATCACGAAGAACAAGTATGCTTTGAATTCCCGGTCTTGCAAAGACTGCATCAACGGCGGGCGTAACGCAGGCTGAATTGCGACAGGGACAGCGCGAGAATGGAGAGCACGATGGCCAGCCCAATATTACCGGCCCATCCAGCATAATAATAAGCTGCTGTGCTGGCCCAGCTGATCAACCCGCCGCCCGCAAACATCATCACGATATAGACCGTCATCAGCCGGGTTCGAATATCCGGCGCCTGGTCAAGGAAGGTCATACGACCGGAAATATCAACGATCGGGCCAACCATGTTGAGCGCCACAAGCGGCAACAGCATCAGCCAAAGGCTATGCCCTGTATACAGCAGGGCCGTGATGCCAACCAGTTGAATGATTGTCATGATCCGCCTGGCTTTATGCGGGCCAATGGTGTCGGCCCAGCGCCCCAGCCGTGGCGTTGTTGCCAGGTTAACAATGGCCAGCACCGCCAGATACCCCGCCACATCCACGCCATAGCCCATGGCCGGGCTCGTGAGGTGCAAGCCAAGACCCATCCAGATCGCCAGAAAGATCCCGAAGCTGAGCGCCTGGATCACCCCGGAGACCAATACTTCCGGATGTTGCCGGGCAATCGGGAACAGGGAGACAAGCAGGGCGGGATAGGATTGTCGCTCGCTTGGTGCGCCTTTGCGGCCTTCCATCATCAGTGGCAGGCCGATGGAGAC
>Ga0181566_10000038_pt1 | contig 78995 bp, 51 predicted proteins | sample 101ome_15_FD_133762 | JGI IMG/M metagenome (GOLD analysis project Ga0181566, IMG submission 133762) | Coastal salt marsh microbial communities from the Groves Creek Marsh, Skidaway Island, Georgia - 101402AT metaG (megahit assembly) | ecosystem: Environmental > Aquatic > Marine > Intertidal...
CCCGTAAATGCTCTCCCCACCGCGACCGTTTTGCGACGTAAAATCCCCGCCCTGACACACGAACCCTTTCACGATTCTGTGAAAACACGATCCCTCGTACGTCAACCGCCTCCCGCTCGTCCGACTCTCGCCCATCTCCCCCGTGCACAGCGCTCTGAAATTTTCAACCGTCCTCGGCGCGTGCTTCCCGAACAACCCGAACACGATTCTCCCCGCCGCCTTACCGTTCACGCTCACGTCAAAGAAACACTCCGTCGTCACTGTTTCGTCTCCCGGCGGGAGTTCGAACACGCGATCCCACGCGTCGCGTCGATTCGCCTTTTCCAGCGTGAGCGTCACGCAAGACGCCTCCTTTTCCCAAAAGCACCCATCCACGTCCACCGCGCTCGGAAACGTCCCCTCGAGCGCGGGTTCGTCGGCGTTCGCGACGCGCACGCGCACGCGATCGGTGAAGATGGTGACGTCGACGTCGGCGCGCGGGACGTCGGTCGGAAGTTGGAGGACGAGCGTGACGTCTCGGTGATTCGACGGCGCATCGACGGTGACGGTGACGTCGGCGGCGTGGCGGAGAAGACGCGCGCGCGCTGATCGACGCGAGGTGGCGTCGGGCGTCGGGCGCGACACGCTTGGGCGCGTCGCGCGAGGCGGCGCGAGCGGTCGCATGGTGCGATGGGGCCGGGGCGGGGAGTGCGGCGTCGACGACGGTTGGGCGCGCGAAAAGCGCGAGACGGCGGGGGCGCATTTTACAATGGAAACGATCAGACGGTGATGGCGGCGTACCGTTCGGCGGTGCCGTCCTCTACTTTTTGTTTCTGTTGGCGCACGTGCGCGAGGGTGTTGGCGTAGGATTGTTCAACCTCGCGAAGCGAGACGACGTCCTCGCCTCGAACGTCGCTCACCGCGGCGAGCTCGGCGTTGATCATGTCCACGAGCGCTTGCACGGCGTCCACGTCCACGGCGGTGCATCCCTCGATTGATTTATCGTAAAAGTACAGGTATTTGTTGAGAATACCGACGTAGAGCCCGAGAGCTTCGATTCTGTTGGACACGTTGCCTCCGAAGGTGTCTCTCACCGCATTCGCGATTTTCACCGACTTCTTCAGGCACGCGGCGACGGAATCGCTGTCTTTCACCGTCTCCGTCCAGAACAAGTGCGCGCACGTGTACGCGCCGACACACTGGTCCGGTTTCTTCAGTAGACGCGCGCTATATCCTGTGGTCTTGTGTACCAACGATTCTCGACTCTCGGCGCCGAAGACATTCACCTTGTGCAACGTGCCGATGATGATGAAGAGCAAGTTGACTTGCTTTTTCGTGTCGGTAATGTTTTCCTCGTAGAGCACGAACGCGCGCTCGAAGAATTCGTATGCTATGGATTCTAAATTAGCCACAGCCGCGAGCTGCGCCGCCTCGAGGAAAAGCTTCAGAGCCTTTTCGTGTCGACCGGCGACCTCCGTCAACGCGGTGATGGTTTTGTGGACAAAGTGCAAAGATTTCTTCAACCAAGGCGATTTCACCTCCATCGGCATAGTGAACGATATCGTCACCTGTTCCGTATCCTCCTTGGTTGCGTCCACGGGCAAGCCGTTTTCATCACCAGAATCTGCGTGCGCGTCGGGCTTTTTGGCTCGCTCGGCGAGAACGATGTCTCTGCCACACGCGATGCCCGCGAACACCAACGCCGGAAATGTGTAACGAATTCGTCGCGCGCCACCTTTGAGTAAGGCGTCGTGCGCGACGTTCAGCATCTCGAGTTGGCGCTCGTGATCGTCTCCGGACGCCTTGATCAAGTGCGCCACCTTGGCGACGACGTTTTGCTCATTGGCTAGTTGCGCACTCTTTTCCTTGTCGTCGACGCCGTCCTCGTCGCCGTCGCCGACAACGAGACAATCGATGAAATCGTACAGCAACGCGACTTCTTCCACGGAGCTCAGCGTGCTTCTATTCTTTAACAGGGTTTGTACGATACCGAGCGCCACCTCCTTCTTCGTGCTCGCGTCGAGCAAAGCGATGACTTGCGGGAACGATTTCAGCGCCAACACGGTGGAGAGCTCGCACGATTCCAACGGATCACTGAGCAACGCCGCGAGCTTTTTCATCACTTCCTTCTCAGTGATGGGTAACTTAGTCTTGAGAGATTCGCCGAGGGCGAGGAAAATCTCATCCAACGTCTTCGCGTCCGTGATTTGTAACTTTCTCGCGAAGGCCAACAACGCCGCGTACATGCCGATGATTTCCTTGGCGGGAACATCGTCGTGTGCTTCGATGATGCTTCGACAGCACTCGAAGGATTTCGGGAACACATCCGCGGCCTCGAATTCTGTCTTTGCCTCCTGTGTTTCCTCGGCGTAACTCAACAGTCGCCCGAGAAGCGCGTTGAGAATGGATCCGACGCGAACGTTGGGACGCAGCATCGTCATCGTCAAAAACACTTCCGGAAACGTCGCTAAATGATATTCGTCCGGAAACACCTGAATCAACACATCTAACAGGTAAGGCTGCGCGAGCTCGTCCTTACAATTCACCACTTGCTCCAAAATCCGCGGTAACACGGTTTCGCTATACATTTTCAAATCCACCCCGTCGAGCTGCGACAGCGCGAGCAAATTCTTCCCGACCAAATCGCGAAGCTCCTGACGCTCTTCCTCTCGACGCTTCTTCCCGTTCGATGGTCCTATGTGCTGCATGCGAACCCAAAGCTTGTTCATCTCGGTGAAATTCTGTAATAAAAACTCCACGGCGTCGGTGATGTCTCCACCTTCACCCTCGTACTTGGATCCTTTATCCGGCAGCAACGGCTTACTCATCTGACTCAAGTACGCTCGTAAGAACAACCCGTGCATCGGCTGCTGTACCCCGCGCGTCATCTCTACTAAATCCATCAGTACGTCTCTCGCGCTGCCCTCTCCCAGCTCCACGTACGACACCCCCACCGTCACCAACAGATACAGTCGCGGCAAAATATTTCCCGCGTGCTGTACGAGCTCGTACAGTTCCATGCACGTCCGCCCGTGTCTCGACTTATCCCCGAAAAAGCTCCGCAAATGGATCAACTCATCACTAGCCGCGATGAAGAGCTCGTAATACCCGCGCGGCGCCAGCGTCGTCGTCCTGAGCTCGCCGAGCATGAGACTGGCGTTTTTCAACGCCTCGCGCAAGTTGTCCTCATCCTGTCCACCGTCGCGTCCTCGTCAGTCCTCTCGTCGTCGCGCGCGCGCGCGACGAACGCGCGTCGCCCTCGTATCGCGCATCGATCGCGCGTCCTCCCATCGCCTCGCGCGTCCGCTCGAGACGTCATCGCGCGCGTAACAGACTTGAATCGCGATTCCTCGTTTCGCGCCCGCCTCGGCCCTCGCGCGTCGTCTCCACGCACCGTCGCGCGCTTCATATGAAACGCGTGTTGCTTCACGAGCGATGTCGCCTCCGCGAGCCATCGATCGGCGGCGCTCGCGTCCGCGGCGTCCGCCATCGCGTTCTCCGAGCGACGGGCTCTAGCGGGACTCGTTGACAGATTGACGAATCACGATTGGCCAAAAATAGTGAACGAAATGCCCCGAGAACGTGCCGTCCGTCCCCGACGCGGACGTCACACGCGCGCGCGCGACGACCGCGTCGGACATGAGCCACGCGGTGCGAACCATCCCGTCGATCTCCGCCGCGCGCGCGGCGACGCCGACGCGCGGTGCGCGAGACGCGAGACGCGCGCGATGCGCTGCAAAGGGGAGTTTATCCATGAACCGCATCGTCGTCTCCAAGGCGGCGTGCGCGCCGTCGGAGACGCGCGCGACCGTCGCGCAAAGGTCCGCGATGATGACGACGTCATCGTCGAGAGGCGCGCGCGTGGCGACGGCGGCGGCGGGCGGCGCGGCGGCGGCGCCTGGGGACGCGACGCGAGAGAGCGAGGGCGCGTTCAACCTCGGCGCGAGACTGCGAGCGATCGCCTTCTTCGCCACGTCTTTGATCTTGGCCATCCCGCTGTTGATCGTGATGGTGATTTTGTTTCCGTTTTGCTGGGCGTTCGATCGCACCCGTCGAAGCGCGCTGAGCTTTTTCAACGACGTGTGGGCGACGGTGTCGTGCGCCTTGTTCATGAAGATTGAAGTCGAGGGCCGAGAAAACTTGCCGCCGGCGAACGAGGCGGCCGTGTACGTCGCAAATCACGCGTCATTCATGGACATTTATTCCATGTTCCACCTTCGACGACCGTTCAAGTTTATCTCAAAGACGAGCAACTTTTTGATTCCCGTCATCGGTTGGTCGATGTATCTCACGGGACACGTGCCGCTGAAGCGCATGGAACGTCGCTCGCAGATGGAGACGCTCAAAAAGTGCCGCGACATGATCGGTGACGGTGGTTCGGTGTTGTTTTTCCCGGAGGGCACGCGAAGTGTGACCGGGAAGATGGCGCCGTTCAAAAAGGGCGCGTTTAGCGTCGCCGCCAAGGAAAACGTCCCCGTCGTGCCCGTCACCATCGTCGGCGCGCACGAGGCGATGGCCAGCGGTAAGGAGTACGAACTCCACAACAACGGTATCAAGGTCATCGTACACCCGCGCATCCAATCCACCGACGCGGACATGCTCTGCGAACGCTCCGAGAAGATTATCAAGGAGGCGCTCGTCCAAAACTCGTAACGCAGCCGCGCAGCCGCGATAATACGCCGTGCAGCCGCGCACGAAGATTTTTTCTGCACCGCCGTTTCACCGCACGTCACGCGTTCGAAACACTTGTAACAACCGACTTCGATACCTTCACCGGCCGTCATCGCCTCTCTTTATGCCCGCACTGTCGGACGCGTCGCGCGACGCGCGCGTCGTCGGGCGCGACCACGATGGTAATGGACGCGTCCACGCTCGCGCGCGCGCTCGTCGCGCACGTCGTCGCGGTGCGAGAGCGCGTCTCGCTCGTCGACGTCGCGGGCGCGATTGTCGCTTTCGCTCTGTGCATCGGCGGCTGGTTTCTCGTCGCGCGCGCGCGCGCGCGCGCCGTCGTGGCGAACGCGGGGGTGGAGACGATGCGTTGGCGTCCAAAGGTGTTCTGGAGCCTGTATCAAAAGAGTCAAGGGTCGCTGTTGCGGCGAGTGGAGGCGCGCTTCTCTCGCGCGAGCGCGCGGCGTGCCTTCGGCGCCGTGGTGGGCACGTGTCCGTTCGTGCACGTGGGCGAAGCGAAACTGGCGAGGGACGTGTTGAGAGAAACGTCGGTGAAGGCGCCGCTGTACCACGCGTTCGAGGCGTTTTCGGGGCGGGGGATATTCACGGCGGAGGGAAAAGACTGGGAAGAAAAGCGAAGCGACGTGTTGAAGTCGTTCAACGTCGTCGGCTTGACGTCTTTGCGAGATCGAGCAGTTGAAGAGAGCGCTCGAGTGGTGCATGATATCAAGGGTAAATTATTGCAGAGTTTACAGCGGTCCGGAGACATCTTAGAGGTGCAAATGTTGCCCGTATTGCAGCGATTAGCGCTGCGAGTTACCTTTGGTTACCTCACGGGCGTGTCGCTCGAAGAGGCGTGCAAAACGTTTGGACAGGATCCGGAATGGATCGAGAATTCGTATTTAGAAGCGTCGACGTTTTTACGTCAGTCGATTCCGGCGCGCGCGCGCAGTATTTGGATGATTAGTGACGTCTTATATCGGTTCACACCCGTCGGTTTCCGGGAGTGGATGAAGATTCGGGTTACTCGAAAAGTATCGAGTTTGGCTCTGCGGGCGGCGAAAGAGGATTCTCCGCTCGGGATCATAGGTTCGGGGAAATCGCACTCTAAAGACGGTCGCGTCTTTGTGCGAATTGATAGATTTCCTAGAGGGATGCTCGACGAAGTGACGACGCTTTTGTTTGCCGGTCACGACACGCAGAGCGCAACGCTCTCGTGGTGTCTCCTCCAACTCGTGGATAAACTAGAGATTCAGGAAGAGCTCAGGTCATCGTTCAACGATCGAGCGATGGCCGATGCGTTGGGTCTCTCGTGGACGGGAAGTAAACGATGGAAAGACGTCGACGCTGAGGAAACATCGACGCCGGCGTGGGCGACGTCAGCCTTCGCGCCTTTGCTCGAAGCCGTCCTTCGAGAAACCCTCCGACTTCACCCCGCCGCGCCCTTGGTCGTTCGCAAGCTCGCGTCGGACGTCAAGAGCAAAGATGCAGTCATCCCCAAGGGGTGCGCCGTCGGCGTGTGGCTCAGCTCGGTGCATCGAGACAAAGACGTCTGGGATTGTCCCGAAGAGTTTGATCCGTCGCGTTGGCTCAGCCAAACCGCGCGCCACGTGCGCGCGGGTTCCGCCAGTAGTTTCACCGAAGATGAAGATGACGCCCAAGGCTCACCGTCGTCGCGCGCGACGTCTGACCGCGCGTCCACGCGTCCGAACGGTGCGCTGAGACACAAGGGCGTCGGATACATGCCCTTTGCCTACGGCCCGCGCTCGTGCGTCGGGCAACAGCTCGCGCAGGTGACCATGCGCATCGCGCTCGCCCATCTCATAGAATCCTTCGTCTTCACTCCGAGCGACGACGCGGACGCGCGCGCGCCCTCCGTCGGGTTCACCGTCACCCCGACCACCGGCGCACCCGTTCGCGTGCGTCTCGCAAAATAGTGGCGACTCTCTACGTCGCCGCCGCGCGAAGCGTTCGATCAAATCACACGCTGTAGTCTGACGTGACAATTAAATAACTAATATATAGCAATCATCGCTTCAAATTCAAATGTCCCATTCGATCTCCTTCCCGGCCTCTTTCAATCGTCGTCGCAACTCCAACGCTTTTTTCGGCGTCGTTGGATACAACGCCACGAGCTCCTCGATGTCCGCGTAATTCACCCCAGCCTCGTCCGCCGCCTTCTTCCCATCGTGATACCGCACGCGACTCTTCAACTCTTGCGACATGCGTCCGTCGCCGTACTTCGGATCGCCCTTCTTCGGCACCGACCAATTCCCGACGAGATACCACCGCTGCTCGCCCTGGTCCTCGTCGTAATACAGATCGCGCACATCGATCCCTCGCGCCTCGCACATCTCCAGCGCGCGCTCGACGTCCGACCCTTGCTTCGCCTTACCCAATCCCAGCGCGGCGAAACGCGCGGCGAAGACGACGAGACCGGCCTCGGCGGCCGAGTCCAGGCTGATGACATCGGATAACGACTGCGCGTCCGCGACCGAGACGACGACGGTGGCTCGAGACGACGCGAGGAGACGACGCGAGGAGACGCGACGACGCGAAGGCGTCGCCACGGACGCGCGCGGGGGCGCGGACGCGGACGACACGACGGTGACGGCGCGCATGTCGTGGTTGGGGCGCGCAATGCGGGACTCGGGGCGCGCAATGCGGGACTCGGGGCGCGCCCGGCGGCACTCGTAAGCGCTTCCGACGCGTCGACGCGCGCGTCCGATTCGCGTCTCGAGCGCGCGACGAGCGCGATGGTGTTGTATTACACCCCTCGAGGCGCCGAGACGACGGGTCACGTCATCTACGTCGGCGCGGATAAGCACGAGAATGAACATCTCATCAAGTGGGGACTGCCCCACGACGTCTGGTTTCACGTCGATAAACTCTCGAGCGCGCACGTGTATCTGCGCATGAGTCCGGGACAGACGATGGATGACATCACGCCCGAGGAGTTGGAGGACTGCGCGCAGCTCGTCAAGGCGAACAGCATCGCGGGGAATAAACAGAATGACTTGTACGTCGTGTACACGCCCTGGGAAAACTTGCTGAAACGCGGCGACATGGACGTCGGACAGGTGGCGTTCAAGAGCGAGAAGGCGGTGGGGAGGACCAAGGTGAAGACGAGAATGAATGATATCGTCAATCGGTTGAATAAGACGAAGGTTGAGCGATTTCCGGATTTACAGGCGGAGCGGGAGGCGTTCGACGAGGGCATTCGCAGAGAAAAGAAGGAGGCGTATCGCGTCGCCGAACGCGAACGGTTGGAGGAGGAGCGCGCGCGAGAGGCGGACAGGGAGGCGAGAGATTATAAGCACATGATGGTGGAGGATTCGATGAAGAGTAATAAGGAGATGGCGAAGAAGTACGCGTCGGTCGAGGAAGCCGAAGACGACTTCATGTAGAACGTCGGTGAAAATCGAGGCGACGTTAGAACCTAGAACCATTTGGAATGTTGTAGTGTTGAGACGAGAGTTGTTTTGATTTTTTTGTGCATGTTCTCATTACTTTTAATCTTTAAACGCGAACCAAGGGCTAGGGCTGGTTCTAAAGCAAAAGCGAGACGTCGACGCCAAGCGCCGGCGAGGGGGTTTGAAGTTAATAATGCGCGCAAACGGAAACCGTTTTCATCGCAGATCAACATCTGTACCTTAGATGAGATCGGCGACGTTGGAGGGAAGCTCCTCGATGACCGTTTGGTAGAAACGTTGGATGTCTTGGAGGAGACGTTCGTCTTCGGCGGTAACAAAGTTGATGGAGACACCCTTACGACCGAAACGACCGGAACGACCGATACGGTGAAGGTAGTTTTCGGGCTGAGTGGGCAAGTCATAGTTGATGACCAAGGAAACTTGCTGGACATCGATACCACGAGCGAGCAAATCGGTGGTGATTAACACACGGGAAGAACCGGAACGGAACTCGCGCATAATGACGTCACGAGTGTTTTGGTCCATGTCACCGTGCGTGGCGGAGACGGTGAAATCGCGGGCTCGCATGTTATCCGTGAGCCAGTCGACCTTACGGCGAGTGTTGGCGAAAATGACGGATTGCGTAATCGCAAGCGTCTCGTACAAGTCGCACAACGTGTCCAACTTCCATTGTTCCTTGTCGACGTTGACGTAGAACTGCTTGATACCTTCGAGGGTAAGTTCGTCGCGCTTGACCAAAATGCGCACCGGCTTGGTCATGAACTTGCGGGTAATCTCGAGCGCCTCCGGCGGAAGGGTGGCGGAGAAAACACCGACTTGCACCTTCGGCGGGAGCAACGTGAAGATGTCGTAAATTTGATCCTTGAAACCACGAGAAAGCATTTCATCGGCTTCATCGAGAGCGAAAATCTTGATGCTGTCGCTCTTCAACGCGCGGCGGCGAAGCATGTCGTACACGCGACCCGGAGTACCGACGATGACGTGGACACCGGCTTGGAGGATGCGGGTGTCTTCACGGACGGAGGTACCACCGACGCACGCGTGGCACTTGACTTGAAGGTAGTCACCCAACGCGCGCATGACCTTTTCAATTTGTTGCGCCAACTCACGCGTCGGCGCCAACACGAGCGCTTGGCACTCCGTAATGTTGTAATCGAGGCTTTGCAAGATGCCGGCGCAGAAAGTAGCCGTCTTACCGGTACCGGATTGCGCTTGCTGGATGACATCGAAACCCTTGGAGAACGGGACGATACCACGTTGCTGGATGGCGGACGGCTTTTCGAAACCATACGCGTAGATACCGCGCAACAAGTTCTCCTTCAAGTTCATCGTGTCGAACGTTTCGTGAACTTCCGTCCACTCGGTGATGGTGAACTCTCCGTTCTCATCCTTCTCTTCCTTCAGGAGTTCTTCCATACCACGATCATAGTTGGCGTCATCGAATCCTCCTTCTCCAGACATGCTGAAGAGAGTCTGCGCGAAGTCGTGAAAAATCATTCAATCAATCCGTCAGTCTCGTCCCGCCTCTCGTCGTCTCTCACCACGCGCGCCCGCACCCTTCCCACGCGCGCGCGCCGGTCGACTCCCCCCTCTCTCACACACGCGCGTCCTCCACACCGCCCCGTCTCCATCGCATCCACCATCCACGCGAGGAAACAACAAATGAGCGCCGCGCGCGCATCTCATTCATTTCCGGCTCGATCGCCCCGCCGAGTCAATCATCACTCATCATCTTGCCCTCCACCCGCGTCGTCGTCGCCCCGCCCCCGTCCCGCGCGTCCCGCGCGCCCCCACCCGCGCGCGCACCCCCCACCCGCGCGCACACATTTCCCCCCCCCGCGCGCGCCATCCTCCATCATCGCGCGCGTCGTCCGTCACCGTCGGGACGCCCACCGCGCGACATGACATCACCGCGCGATCCAGACGTCGCGCGGATGCGCCGCCATGCGTCCGATTGCATCACCGACGATCCCCGATCGACGCGACGCGCGACGACGCGCGCGACGACGCGCTCGCGATCGTTCGTTTTTTCTTCTCCAGGACGTACCCGTGTGCGTGCGCGAGGTTCGTTCGAGAGGTGCGGGTCGTGCGTGCGAGACGCGACTGTGTAGGGCGCGAGGACGGCGGCGCGCGCGACGTCGCGCGCGCGTCGGGGCGTCGTGGGCGCGATTGGACCGGTTTATGGGGTACGTGTCTGTTGGAGTATGGTGTGATGGTGTGTATTGGGATGTGGGTGTGTTCAAAGAGAATGGGGTGGGTGTGGGTGTGTATACATCGGACGATCGGTGCGTGTGTTGACTCGGTTTTTGTCTGTGTGTGGTTGAACGACGAACGACGACGCGAGGGCGAGGGCGGTCGTTCGTCGGCGGTCACTTCCGTCGTCGTCACCCCGCCGCGCGAGGTCGACGACGACGACGACTGTGGTGGGAGCGATGAGGATGACGACGGGAGTGGGTGGTGGTGGTGGTGTCGGCGGCGCGCGGGCGAGACGGTCGGCGTTCTCGACGGGGACGCGCGTGACGACGACGCGACGACCGAGGGGTGGTGGTGGTGGCGACTCGAGAGGGTCGCCTCGCGGTGGGCGACGCGGGGCACGCGTCGCGCGCGCGCTCTTCACGGGATTGGTGCAGGGCAAGGCGCGCGTGCGCGCGTTTGAGAATCTGAACGATGAGTTCGCGCGATTGACGCTCGGATTTCCGGCGAAGACGTTGGATGGGATACTCATCGGCGCGTCGGTGGCGGTGAACGGGACGTGTCTCACCGTCGTCGAGCTCGGGGACGACGGCGAGAGCGCGAGCTTTGATTTGATCGTCGAGACGCTTCGAGCGACGAATTTGGGGAAGCTCGAGGTCGGGGGTGAGGTGAATTACGAGCGCAGCGCGCGCGTGGGGGATGAGATCGGTGGGCACACGGTGAGCGGACACGTGCACTGCACGGCGGACGTCGTCGAGGTGGTGGACAGCGAGCACAATAGAAAGGTGGTGTTTGAGGTGAGCGATACGAAGTTGATTAAATACGTGTTGCCGAAAGGGTTCATCTCCATCGATGGGTGTAGTCTCACCGTCGGTGAGGTGGATAAGAACACGGGACGGTTCAACGTGTGGTTGATTCCGGAGACGCTTCGAGTGACGGTGCTCGGCGACAAAACGGTGGGCGACACCGTCAACGTGGAGATTGAATCGCAGACGCAAGTCATCGTGGATACGATTGAGCGGTACATGGCGGAGCGGGGGTTGTGATGTGGATTTGCTATAGATTTCAAAACAACAAACGAACGAACGAAACGAACGATATTTTTTTCCTTTTTAATTTCGTCGACGAGAACAAAACGAGACGCATCCCCGACTTGAGTTAGAGGATGCCCTTCATGAAACGGACTCCGCAGGCGTTACACAGAGTCTTTTTGCCTTCCGGTCCCATGCGCCATTGCGGCGTCTTCACCGTACCGCAGTGCAAGCACCCGCGGCGCTGTCTCTTGCCGTTCGCCATGACATAAATGTCCGTCGCGCGCATGCCCGATCCCTTTTCCTTTTTCGCCGCCTTGGCACGGCGAATCGGTGCGTCCGGACGACGCTTACGCTTCGTAGCTAAATTCTTCTTTCCAGGAACATCCTTTCGCGTGCTTTGCACGACGAGATCGGCATCGGAATCTTCGCTATCGTTGCCTCCGCGGTTGGCGCTGTCCTCGAGACGGTGCTTGCCGTGTCCCTTGGCGAGCTTTTCGGACGACTTCGACGTGACGAGCGCTTGAGAAACTCGGAACACGCGCCCATCGGCGGCGGTCGCGAAGTGTTCCTCTTCGCCCTCGAGATCAGACACGTTCGTCATGGCGCTGCACTCGAGATGAACATCCTTGGCGTCGTAATCCTCGTCGCAGAGCAACGCGCCGCTCTTCACCATGAAATCGACACCGGGCACTCGCGCCGCCGCAGCGAGCTCCCTCGCTTCGCGTCGGGCCGCGAACGCGACCGGTTCGCTGATAAAGTCCACCGGCGCGCCGACGTCGTCATCGAAGACGTCGTCGTCTTCGCACAACAGGCTCGATTCACGAATCGCCTGACTAAAACGTCGCGCGTCCTCCTCCTCGTCCGCCTCGTTATCGCTCTCCGCCTCCTCCGCGCTCGGTCGCTCGATAAACGCCGGAGGAATGAACGGAACATCGACGACACCGTACGAGTGTTCACCATCCCCCTCACACATCACCATGTCCCCACGCACGATCGGAAACGAATTAATCACGTCCCACGCCTCGTCCGTCGCCGGCGCCTCGGGCTCGACAGCCGCCTCCGCGTTCGCGTTCGCGTTCGCCGTCGTCGTCGTCGACCCGCACCGCGCCGGCACCATCGTCGTCGTCACCGATCCATCATCCTTCATCACCGCATCTTCATCGTCATCACCCTCCTCGAACGTCATCCACCGTTCCACCGCGGGCGTCCCCTCCTCCGCGTCCTCCTCCTCCGACCTCTCCGCGCGCTCGCCTCTTCTTCGAGTGCCTCGTTTTCCCGCCCACGCGCCCGCGCTTTGGGTCGGGTGCCGACGCACTAATCGCGCGCCCTCCTCGTCCACGGTCGTCGCCTCCGCGCGCGCGCGCGACACGCACCCCACGCGACCATTCTCTTCACTCATTTTCCGACGTCCGCGCGTCCACTTCTCGCGCGCGCGCATCGTCGCCGCGCGTTGACCGCGCGCGCGATGAAGCTTCGACGACGCGACGCCGGAAGAGGCGGCAGCCGCGCGCGTCCCATCATCGCGCGTCGTCTCCGCGCGCACGGCGACGACGCGTCGCGCGGTCCCGCGACGTTTCGGTCGACGCGAGTCGATATTTTCGCGCGCGTCCTCCTCCTCCTCGTCCACGTCCTCGTCCTCGTCGTCCCGCGTCGTCGTCGACGCGAGCGTTTTCCGTCCCACCATCGCCATCGCCATCATCATCGTCTCCGCGCGCGCGTCTCGGTCCGCACCGACGACGCGTCGACGTCCCGCGTTCGTTCGACGCGCGCGCGAGGACATTGCGCGAGACGCGAGACGCGCACAGAAACAATTCGACACCGCTTCGTCGACGTTCACCGGTCGCGTCGCGTCGCGTCGACGAGTGTCGACGACGAACGATCCCGGAACGTCATCGTCGACGACGACGACGACGACCGACCGACCGACCGACCGACCGACCGACACGCGCCTTTTCTCCCGTTTTGGCGGGAAACGACGACGACGTGGGGGGTGTTTCGCGAGTTCGCACTCGTCGGTCGCGAACACCCGCCATCGGGTGATCGCGCGTCGTCGACCGAAACGTCGCGGAAGCGACGATCGAGGCCGCGCGGAGACGGCGGGCGCGGGGGGGGGGGACGTTGTCCATATTATACATGTCTAGAGTGCTATGTATACATTTTTTATCGTCATTCGTCGACGACGCGCGGTTGGAGAATATTCGACGAATCGCGCGAAAACGCACGCGTGGCGAGTTGTTGACCGACTCGAGTCGACGCGTGCCCCGCGCGTGTCGAGTGGTGTGACGTGAATGTGGCGTATATAGACTCGTGTGGTATTCGAATACGTATTAAAAGTACGTATGAAAGGTGGTGTGAAGACGAGTCTCCTTCGGTGTGTGGTGTGCGCGTCGTCCCCGGTCGTCGGCCCCCGGTCGCGGTGAGGACGACGACGGCACACAGCGAGGGCGACGACGCTCGACGCGAGCGTCGACTTCGCGCGCGAGCGTGGACGGCGACGCGCGTGGACGACGCGCGCGCGACGGGCGGACGGACGGCGGCGACGCGCGACGGTGGCGCGGCGACGGCGAGGAGGAGGCGGTGGGTGTGATCTCGACCGCGTTCGTCCGAGGCGTGCGTTCGCGTCGTCGTCGTCGACGACGTCGTCGTCATGGGTGATGGCGGCGCGAAGGGTGAGAGCGATGCGGCGAGGGTAGCGTCCGTGGCGTCCACGGCGGAGGCGCTCGAGGAATTGGGGTACGCGTGCGCGTTCGCCAAGGATGGGCTGATTGAAATTCTAGGGAAATTGCCAAAGTTGGACGAAGTCGGACTCGCCAAGGTTGTGGGGATGATGGGGAGGACGGCGCAAGGGTTGGAGAGGGCGAAGGGTGAGAGTGCGTTGACGTCTCTGGCGAAGAGTGCGGGAATCGCGCCTCCGAGCGCGGAGGCTTTGCAGATGACGGCGTGGAACGCGGGCGTGGTGGCGGACGCCATCTGCGCGGCGTACAAGGACTTAAACTGGGAAGAGGCGATGAAAAAGCTCGATCAGCCCGAGTTTGGATGTCCCAGCGCGCTTTCGCTGCAAGTGATGTGCGATGTGTACTCTCGAGCGACTGGGAAGAGCTTCCCGGCGAAGACGTTGTGCGCGGCGCCGTGGGGCAAGAATCAGACGGGTCAGATTGAGGCGCTGCGCCAACTCTTGGGCGCACCGACGGAGACGTGCGATTGGGGGGATTTGAAGCACATAGATGTTGAAGGGGCGTCAGCGGGTCCGTGGGCGTGTTTGGATCTCATGTCCACGCTTTGCTCTCTGAGTGAGACGGGACACCGGGACGCGACGAGGGGGGCGCTCGAGCCGGGCGCGGGACGCTCGCCAGAGACGGTGTGCATCACGCTCGCGCAGGCGTGCGACGATCACAACGCACTGGCTCGCGATGCGTTCAGCGCGTTGTTGCCTCCGTACGTGGCGACGTCGCATCCAAAGTCTGGCTTGGTACTACGCAACGTGTGGAGTCGACACTCGGTCGCCGTCATTCGCGCCATGGTCGACGCGCACACGTCATCCCCGGCGGCTGCTGAGCGAATCTTTGAAGTGTGCCAAGAGTTGAACGCGTTGCAAGTCGTGATCGATAGATCTCCGTTTCCTTTGGCGATCGAGATGGTGTCCATCGCGTCTCGGCGCGCGGGCGTCAACTTGGAGCAGTGGCTGCAGGAGAAGATCAAGGCGAACGGCGGCGCTTTTGTGAGCGCGTGCATGCGATTCTTAAGAACTAGGGCGACGCAGGAGGGTGGTGATAAGGGTGGTTTGCCACTGTCTCCGGAAATTGTGCAGACTTTCTTAAAGGTGCTTCAGGGCGCGGCGCAGGGAATGCCGCCGGACTTGCAGGCGGAGTTGCGTCAACTCATCACGCAGATTCAAAACTCGCCGAACAAGGGTCGAGACATGAGCGCGGAAAACCTGGCGGCGCGGGCTGGTACCGCGCAGGGATTCAGTGCGGACGTTGAGGAGGAAGCGAATCGGTATTTCCAGCGCGTTTACTCCATGCAACAATCCATCGGGGAGTTGGTGGAAGTGTTGAGAAACTTCCGAGCGAGTCAGGTGCAGCGCGAACGAGACATTTTCTCGTGCATGGTGCACAACCTATTTGATGAGTACAAATTCTTTCCGAAGTATCCGGAGAAGGAACTGAGGATCACCGCGGTCCTTTTTGGCCAGCTCATTTTGCACAATCTCGTGAGTAACATCACTCTCGGAGTCGCTTTGCGTTGCGTCCTGGACGCGCTTCGCAAGCCGACTGGCTCGAAGATGTTCGCTTTCGGTTCGGACGCCTTGGAACAATTCAAGCGTCGACTCACCGAGTGGCCGCAGTACTGTCAGCACCTGGCGCAGATCCCCAACCTCGCGCAGGCGCACCCGGACTTGATGCCTCTCTTCTCCAAGGGCAATGACGCGACGGTGGCGCTCGGTCGAAGCGAACCGAGCATGAACACTGCTGTGAATGCGGACGCACAACTCGCCGCGGGCGTCGCTGGAATGCGCATCAGTGAGACTGAAGGAAACAACCCGCCTTTGCCTCGCTCGTTGTCTTCAGCGATGAATTTGCCGCCGCAACCTCCGGGACCGCCGCCTCCGGGTGAGACGGCGGCGACAGGAGCGACGACGAGAGCACCGACCCGAGGTGCGAGCGCTCCGACGCTTGTCAGCGTGCAGAGCACGGGTTCGATCACTGGTGGTGGAAGCACTCCGAGTGGTTTCGCGACGTCTTTGAACATCGACACGCTCGTCGCGGCGAGCGCCGAGGCGAAGCAGCCCGACGCGGCCACCGCCGACAAGGTTCACTTCTTGGTGAACAATCTTTCTGCTGAAAACATGGACGACAAGGTGGCGGAGGTGAAGAGCAAGGTGTCCCCGGACTTGTATGAATGGTTCGCGGGTTATCTCGTGGTGAAGCGCGCTTCTATTGAGCCAAACTACCACTCGCTCTACCTCGAGCTGCTCAAAAAGGTCGGCGACAAGACGTTGGACGCGGCTATTTTGCAGGCAACTTACCGCAACATCAAGGTGCTTCTGTCGAGCGATAAGGTCAAAACGAACAGTGGGGAGAGAAGCTTATTGAAGAATCTCGGTTCGTGGCTCGGACAATTGACCATCGCGAAGTTGAAGCCGGTGCTTCAGCGTCACTTGGACATCAAGGAATTGATCCTCGAGAGCTACGAATCTGGACGCATGATCGGCACCGTGCCGTTCGTCGCGAAAGTCCTCGAGCCATCGAAGGATAACATGATCTTCCAGCCTCCGAACCCGTGGACGATGGCCATCCTGTCGTTGCTCTGCGAGATTTACAACGAGCGCGACTTAAAGCTCAACCTCAAGTTTGAGATGGAGCGTCTCTTCAAGCACCTGGATGTCAACATGAAGGATATCGAGCCGTCGATGTTGCTCGCGTCTCGCATGCGTGAGCGTCAAAACAATCCTGACTTTGTCGCAGACAAGAACTTCGCCGCACCGGTGCCGTTGCAATCGAGCCCCTTGGAGGGTTCGCTTCAAGCGCCCATGGGTCGCGGCATGGACGAAGAGGAGAAGACTCGCTTGCAGGCGCAAAGTCTGGAGGGCGCGTTGCCGAACATGCAAGCGCACGTTCGCGTCGCCGCCGCTCCGAACTTGCCCGAGTCTACCCGCGCTGCGCTCGTTCGACTCCTTCCGGTCGCCTTGACGCAAGGCATCTGCGAGATCGTGGCTCCGGTTGTGGAGCGTTCGGTCACCATTGCGTGCAAAACGTCTCAAGAGTTGGTGCGCAAGGACTTTGCCACTGAAGCAGACATCAACCGCGTTCGCAAGGCAGCGCATCTCATGGTGTCCTCTCTCGCCGGTTCTCTCGCACTGGTGACGTGCCGCGAACCTCTCAAGGCGAGCGTCGCGAACCAGTTGCGCGCATTGTTGCAACAATCCGGCGCCGGCGCCGGCTCCGAGGCTTCCGCGCTCGAAGCCGCCGTGCAGTCTGCGACGGTGGATAACCTCGAGTTAGGATGTGCTCTCATCGAGAAGGCGGCTTCGTCCAAGGCTATCCGCGATATCGACGAATCGCTCGCCGCCATTGCGTTGGTTCGCCAGAAGCATCGCGAATCCGGCATCAACCAACCGTTCTTCGACGCGTCCATCATGCAAGGTCGGTACCCGGCTGCCCTTCCGGAGTCGCTCAGACCGAGACCGGGGCAGCTTCCGAGCGCCGCTCTTCGCATTTATGACGACTTTGCGCAACTTCCGCGCGCGCCGTCTGGTCCGCCGCCGCCCTCGGGCGCGCCGCCGGCTTTCGCTCGACAGCCGTTCGGTCAGCCGCAACCGCCGCCGCCGCCGGTGGCGTATCCGGGCATGCCGCCGCCGCCACCTCCGGGTGCGCCGCCGCCGTTACCTCCGGATGGTCCCGCGGCTGAAGGCGCCGCCGAGGGCGCGCAAGAAGCCGGCAAGGATGCCGCCGCCAAGATTCCTCCGTCGAGCGGCGTCACGCACGGACAACCCGATCCGGCGGGTTTGCGAGAAAAGGTTGCCGCTCATTTCGACGAATGGGCTCGCGTTCAAGACTTGCCGCCGACGGATGCCGCGAGCATCGCTTTCATGCAACGTCTCGTCGACTCCCGTTTGCTCGCTGAGGACACTCAAGAGCGTTTCTTGCGCATTCTCGTCGAGCTCGCCGTCACGCACTGTCTCGGCAGCGAGGTGCCGAGCTCGACGCCGCAGGCGAGCTCACAGCTGTCCTTCGCCGCCATCGATGCGTACGTACGTCTCGTCACGCGATTGGTCCGACGTAAAGAAGAATCATTGGCGTCTCGATTGGCCTTCTTCGGTCGCGCCTTGGTCGCCGTCGTTCGCACGGCGATGCGAGACACTGACGAGCGCAACGTGGCGTTCAACGCCCGACCGTACTTTCGCGCCCTCGCGGGTTTGCTGAACGAGATGCACGCCCCGGATAACTCTCTGGATTCGTCGCATCCGCAAGTCTTGGCCGCGTTTGCGTCGGCGTTTTTGGCGCTTCAACCGCTTCGCGTGCCCGGCTTTGCCTTTGCCTGGCTCGAGCTCGTCTCGCATCGATGCTTCATGCCTCGACTCTTGATCGATCACGAGCAAAAGGGTTGGCCGCTGTTGCAACGCCTGTTGACAGCCATCTTGCGCTTCATGGAACCGCACTTGCGAACGGCTGATCTCTCCGAGCCCATCAAGTTGTTGTACAAGGGCATGCTTCGGTTGTTCTTGGTCTTGTTGCACGATTTCCCAGAGTTTTTGTGCAACCACCACGTCAACTTTTGCGACATCATCCCGCCCAACTGCGTTCAGTTGCGCAACTTGGTCTTGTCGGCGTATCCTCGCAGCATGAGACTCCCAGATCCGTTCACGCCCAACTTAAAGGTGGACTTGCTTCCGGAGATTCAACAACCGCCGAGATTGAACGCTGACGCCGACCACGCGTTGCGCTCGTCGCCGTTGCGCGAGGAGGTGGACACCTTTTTGAAGACGCGCAAGCCCGACAACTTGAGCCAACACATCATTCATAGGTTGACGTTGTCCCCGTCCGCCGCGCTCGCGGCTGGCACCAAGTACAACGTGCCGCTGATGAACGCGTTCGTGCTCTACGTCGGCGTTCAGGCGATTCAAGCCAACCGCAACAAGGATGCGTCGAGCGGCATCGCGCAGAGCGCGCCGATGGAGCTCTTCTCGCAGCTCGCGCAAGCGCTCGACATGGAGGGTCGATATCTGTTCGTCAACGCCATCGCGAACCAGCTTCGATACCCCAACTGTCACACGCACTACTTCTCGTGCGTGATTCTGTACTTGTTCTCCGAAGCCAGGTTCGGGATCATTCAAGAACAAATCACGCGAGTGCTCCTCGAGCGTTTGATCGTCAACCGACCGCACCCGTGGGGTTTACTCATCACGTTCATCGAACTCATCAAGAATCCGAGGTATAACTTCTGGGCACACTCGTTCACCAAGTGTTCCAAGGAAATCGAGCGACTCTTCGAGTCCGTCGCTCGCTCGTGCTTGCCCCAACAAGACAAGGAGGGCATCCCCAAGCCCGCACCGGTGGCAGCCGCCACGTCATGATTCATCTCTGATACCACTTCTGTTACATGTACTCTCTCCCACAACTAACGAGAAAAGAGAAAAGAACAAAAAAAGCTTTTAGAAGCTAGGACACTGTAGAGATCGTTAGGCACACTACGATCGCGAGGTAAATAAAGATACAAAAACCATTAAAAATTCTCCGCCCTCATCGCTTTCGTTACAAAAGGAGCTATTACATACACTCATCGCCCGCTCGCTCGGTCGGTGACGATTGCAATTGCAACCACGTCACTCGAGTTTCCTTCGCCATCGCGTCGAGAGACGCGTCGAGCGTCGATTTGCCTCGGCTGAGCCGTCCCGGAAGCGTCTCCAAACGTCGATCGCACTCGTCGCGCCACGCGTCGACGCGAAGTTGCAGCGATTCCAACCACGCCCTACCCTCCTCGCCGTACGTGTCCACACACCGTTTCTTCGCCTCGTCCGCCTCTCTGCGCAAAATCAACGCCTCGGCCTCGGCCACCTTGGCTCGATACCTCGCTCGAGACAGTTCCAATCGCGCCGCGCGCGACTCGGCGTCCTCCGATTCGGATTCGGAATCCGTCGACCGTAAATCCTCCACGCCCGCCGCCTCTCGCGCGCGCGTCACCTCTCTCGACAGCGTCCTCACGCTCACCGCGTTAAAATTTCGCGCCAACGCCTCTCTCGACGCCGCGTCCACCGCATCCAACGCTCGACGCAAACGTCCCGGCGCGTCCTCCTCCTCCTCCTCCTCCGACTCTGACGCGTACCTCGCCGACGCGTCCTCCTCCTCCACCGCGCGCGCCGACACCGACGCCATCGTCACCGCGTCATCGTCGATATCATCATCATCGACGTTTGAAAAATCCAACGTTCGCACCGCCTCTCCCGTCGTCGTCTCTTCGCCGACCCGTCCCGTCGCGTCGCCGACGTCCCGTCGCCGCGCGCTGTCCAAATCCTCGCCGCGCTCCACGAACGTCATCGACTTGGACGCGTCGTCGTCCACCGTCGACTCGACCACGACCCCGATCGTCGTCGTCTCGCGCCATAATCGCCACGTCCCTCGCGCGCGCGACGCGTTCGTCGTCCCGTCGTCACCACCCGTCACCGCCGTCGCGTCCATCGCCTCTCGGGACACGACAGACGGACAGACAAGACGGGGGCGCGATTGAATCGAACGCGCGCACGAACGAACGCACGAATCCGGAACACGAATCGAATCGATCGCGCGCGTCCACGACACGCACGCACGAATGAATCCACGCGCGCACCGCGCGCGCCGACCGATGGCCACGTTTCAAATTCAACAATCTTTCCTCCCGAGCGAACGGGCGCGGCGACGTCTCACCGTGAAGTAACTTTGTATCATGTCTACCGTAATACAGACCTAGTATACTACGTGAGTACCATATCCAAGGGAGATAAGTACAAAAGAGTACCATACTACCTCCGAGTTCGGACGATCGTCGCGCGCGGGGCGGGGCGGTGTACTGTAAAAAACTCGCACGGTGACGTCCTTTTTATGTAGCGCGCACATACACCGTATTGTACATCTATAAAAACCTATCTGGTATATAAAAATACATACGCGGTACGTCCGACGACGACGCGCGAGAGATTTCATTCGTCGACGATGGCCTCGCGCGCGGTCGCTGGAAGATACGTTCACCGGTCGTGACCGGTCGATGTGTCCCTCGTGTCGATCCCCCGCGCCGCGTCGGACGGCACGGATGATTGATGGATGTCGACGAACGGTTGACGACGAACGAACGAACGAACGTCGTGCGTGTGCGTGAGTGCGTGACGCGACGGGATCGGACCGAGCGTACGGGCGCGACCGAGCGTGGCGTCGACGACGCGTGTGGTGTCGACGACGCGCATCGATCGGGATCGGGACGTGAATTGGATATCGGATCGTCGACGGGATCGACTTGATCGACCGGATCGTGCGTGCGCGCGTGCGTGCGTCGAGACGCGCGCGTGGAGGAGGTGACACGAGGTGGAAGATGCACGGCGTGATGGTGCGCGTGGGGGCGACGACGACGACGCGCGTCGGACGCGCGGTGGACCGTGGGACGACGACGGGGACGCGAGACGGGGCGAGCGGCGACGCGCGGGAACGCGCGGGACGACGCGGAAGGTTGTCGTTCGGAGGCGGTGGTGCGAGTGGTGGAGGTGTGAGAGGCGTGTGGACGAGGTTTTCGGCGGGGAGGTTTGACGCGCGCGCGAGTGGGTCGTGGACGCGAGAAGAGACGGCGCGAGGGGGTGATTACGCCGTCGAGGCGAAGGAATCGCCGTCGACGCGACAGTCGTCGACGAGCGCCGCCGCGAGAGGGATGGCGAAGAGGATACCGAGCGTGGCGGAGAAAAAGAAGCGTCAGAATGCTGTTCGACGACGTGAGCGATTCGTGAATCGAGGGATACAAATGCGAGACGTGCGGTGCATCATGCTCGCGGGCGGCGCCGACGAGACCAACCCGTTGACTCGCGCTCGGGCTCGAAGCGCGGTGCACCTCGGCGGGACGTACCGGGTGATTGACTTTCCGATGACAAACTTGATCAACTCTGGTCTGCGTCAGGTGTACGTTCTGACGCAGTACAACTCTCACTCGCTGGTTTCGCACGTCAATCGCGCGTTTCCGTCGGTGGAGATGTTTGGAAACAACAACGCGGGATTCATCGAAGTCTTGCCGACGACGCAGACGCGCGAACACGGGGAGACGTGGTCGATAGGAAGTGCGGACTGCGTTGCGAGACACTTGTCCCAAGGATCGCTCACGAAGCAATCGTACGAGATGCGATTGGAGGATGAGTGCTTGCAAGCGAACGGTTCGCTGGACGAGTGCGCGCCGGATCAACTCGACGGCGTCACCATCGTCTTGGCCGCCGAGCAACTCTACACGATGGATTTTGAAGCGCTAGTCGAACAGCACCTCGCGACGGAGGCAGACGTGACGGTGGCGACATGCGACAACGTCTCGCCGGAGAGCGCGTCTTCGTTGGGGATTTTGGACGTGGACGAAACCGACGCGCGAGTGTTGTCCTTCATCGAAAAGCCTTCCCAGAACCAGTTGATTGAGTTCATGCAGTGCACGACGGAAGACCTGGAGGATTGCAAGCTCAACGCAAACATGGGAGTGTACGTGTTCAGCAACTCGGTGCTCGCCTCGTTGTTGAAGAAATCGAAAGCCGCGACGAACGACGAGCGACACGAATTCGGAAGAGACGTCATTCCGTACGCCGTGCAACACGGGTGTGATGTGTTCGCGTTCAAGCACCACGAGTACTGGAAGCCGCTTCGCAGCCTCAGAGACATTTACGAAGCGAACATTTCGGTGGCGACGGGTGGCGAAGCGGCGTCCCTGTTGGATTTCAGTCGCCCAGTGTACACCAAACCAAACTTTTTACCGCCGACGACGTTTTACGGGTCGTCTTTGACCGAGGGTTCGATCCTTTCGGACGGTTGCGTCGTGAACGATGGCGCAAGAATCATCAACTCCGTCATCGGTCCGTGCACAGTCATCGCTAAAAACGTCCAACTCAACGGCGTCGTCGTCGTCGGTCGCGACGAAATCATGAAACGGTCGCAAGCTCAGCAAGATATTGGCGAAGGCACGGTGATCCGTCGATGTATCATCGATTCCGACGCCGTGATCGGCGCCAACGTGCAAATTTTGAACGAAGCGGGCGTCCAAAACATCGACAGAAGCGAAGATGGCTACGTCATTTCAGATGGCATCGTCACCATCCTAGGAGGCGCGACGATTCCGGACGGGTTCACCATCTAACCAACATTTCTGCATCAAGAACTTGAACTAAATGAACGAATCACTGATTCTGTAGAAGACACCACCGAAAGAACATTAGATGATTAATCAAGGCTTAAAGTACTTTTACAATTTGAATCCTACGCGACGCGACCGTTATGCGCCCATTCACTCCATCGATCCATTGCTACTAGACCGCGGCGAATCGAGCAGCTTTTCAGCCTCCACGTCGTTCTGGTCGGCATCCGTCAACTTACCGACGTCTTCGTCCGTTTTGTATTTTTGATAGTATGCGAAACCTAACACGTTCATCGAGTAACCCACCAGCTGTAGAACCGTCGTCTTCTCGCCCATGAAGATGACGCTCAACATGATGATGGCGACGTTCCTAACTTGTCCCGCCGCTTTAAACGTGAGCGAACCGCACGTTTTGATCACCCCCAAGGTTGTCACCATGACTATGAATCCTAACACCGATACCGTGATAAACGGCAACGGATTTTGGCGAACAATTCTCAAGTCGCCTCTCAGCGTGATCTCTCTCTGCTCGAACACCGCCACGCCGATGGACAGAAAGAAGAAGTTTGCCGGACACGTGTAAAATAAACCCTCTAACAATCCAAATCCGCGATTGCCCATAAAGTGCTGAAAGAGCACCATCCGCATCGCCTCCGCCCCCTCTCCCATAATCATCAACGCTAATCCTAAAACCGTAAACGTCTCCTCTGTGGCGCACGCCACCGACATGCCCACCGTCATCGTCGCGACCGATATAACCTTCTCCCTCGTCACCGTATCTAAGCCCGCCATCGCAAGCATAAAAAACACCACGCACGGCGACAGAGATTTCATCATCTGTATGAAACTCACGCTCAAGTACAGGTACAACTGGTTACCCGCCGCGAACGTCACCGCCGTGAAGAACCCGATGGGGAACACCGTCAACAACCACTCCCTCACCGTCATCACTCGCTCCAATCGAACCGTCCCCGTCATCACCATCACCGCCGCGAACATCCAAGACACGAGCGGTCCCGTCAAGCTCACCGCGATTGGATACGGAAAGTCATACTTGTTCAACACGGCGTCGTTTACGAGAATGATCAATCCGCTCGACGCCCCCCACGCCAACAGATACAGCGTCGCCTTGAGCGTGTACACCGCTCGAGCGAGCTCCACGGACCGTGTCTTTTTGTTCGACCGACCGAGCGCATCGCTCACGAGCGCGCGCACGGCGGACATGACACCGTCGGCGCACTAACACTATAAACGGCGACTCCTTCCACGACCGCCGGAGCGCGCACGCGACGACGCCGACGTCGACGTCGACGTCGACGCGATCACGAGACACGCGACGCGACGCGCGTTTTTTCTCGTCGCTCGCGCGCGTTTCGCGCCGACCTGCGCGCGGCGCCTCGCTCTGCGGTCCCATCGACGCGCGTGCGGCGGTTGGTTGAAGACGCGACGCGCCTACAATCTAAGCATTACACGTCTATTTCTAGAAACGGAACTTCGAGGGGAGTACGCTTGAAGATGCTCGTTGGCAGAACGGTCTGAGAAAGTTTCTCATCAGACGATACGCGTAATGCGTAGTTCCGCGTAAGGACTGGATACCTCCGCGGAGCGTTCCGCCGTGGTTTGGAATGAGACGCCACCGGAACGTGCTGTACGGGCTGTTGTGCCCAGGAGTCTCAGCCCAGCACGCGCGTCACCAGTCGCGACCCGATGAATCGAGGCGAATCTTACGGCTCGAATGCGTTATTAGCCGTCGACGCCTCGGTGGGTGGGCGAGATGCGTCGATGACGTCGCGGTGCAACGATCGTCTACGCCTCCCCGTCCTCACCCTCGACGTCCGATGACGGTTTCTCCTCCTCCTCCTCTTCCTCCTCGCGTTCGCCCTCTCTCGACGCCTCCGCGCCTTGCCCCGTCGCGCTCGCCTTTTTCTTCTTCTTGGCGCTCTGAAACGCGCTCAGCGTCCCGCGCACGTCGTCGACGAGCTCGGGGAAATCGCACTCGTCGATCGCCGCGAGGACGTCCTCGGCGGAGATGATGGATCGCTTGTGATCGCGGCATATGTCGTTGGCGGTGGCGGTGAGGTAGTGGATGAATATCTTGGCGCACTCGCCGTAGGCGACGAGCGCTTCTTTTTGAATGTTTGGTTCAAAGGATTGACCCTTGGCGTCGACGTTGTCGAGGGAACAGAGCTTGGCCTTGACGAGACGTTTGACGTGCGCCCTCGGGAGCTCTTCGTCCATGGCGACGCGTCTCCCAGGGCGCGCGCGCCGGGGTGTGCGGCGCGATGCGTGATGGGAGTCTCGAGTCTCGAGTCTCGGTGGGCGCGGGCTGTGGGCGAGCGTTTGAAGATCGAAGTATGTTATAACAGCGGTGCGCGTCGTCTCGAACGCGCTCTAGGAAAATTTCCAGTTGAAACCCTTGAGCTGGGAACTGAGCGCGCCGACCTCCTTGTTGAGGGCGTCGTTTTGCGACTTCAATTCGCTCACGACTTTCGCGCGTTCCTTGTCGGTAGCGTTGAGAGCGTCTCTGAGATTGGCCTCGACCGTGTCCGGGTGCGCGTTGGCGTAGCTCGCAAGCGCGTTCGCTCGGCCAGTGTCGCCAGAGTCGAGATTGTAGTCGAAAATATTGTCCCACTTGTTGTCAAGGAGCGCGAGCGCCGTCTTGAGCGGCGTCGCGGCGTACAAGACGCCGGCTCTCTGTTCCACCAAGCCTTCACGGAGAAGCTTGATCATGCTACCTTCGACGTCGAAATCGCAATCGATGCCGAAGACCTTTTTCAGGAATTGTTCGCACTCGATGTCGATCTCCTTGAGCGTCATACTCTTGCCTCTGACGGTGAGGATGATGTACGCCAACATCATCTCCTTGCACTCTTGGTCCTCCATCGACTCCAGGAGGTGCATGAGCAATCCGGCCTGTGAGTTTTCGCTCTTTTCGATGATTTCCTTCGCCATCATGCCTGCATATCTCGTCTTGGCGACGTTGACGGCGGTGTAGGATTGGCCGAGCTTACCGGCGCACGCGATGAGAAGCGTCTGCACTTTGGAAGTCCAAATTTCACCAGTCACGAAAGCCCACATCAACGTCCCGATCGCGACCACGATCGCGATACCGTTTTGGATCATTTCGCGGAACTTCACTGACACCGTCTTCTCCGGGAAAATCATCTCGAGATCAGCCATGGGGATGTCGTTGAAAGACTTGAGAATGAGCGGACCGCTTCCAGACGGTCCCGCGGGATTGCCCTCGCGCGGTTTCGCCATGCGGTACAGCAGAACGACCTCCTTGAACGTCGGTTCTTGTATTTCTAAGGTGGAGAAGAGCTTACGGAGCAGCGTGAGGATGTTTGGCATCAATCGCCGAAGCGTCAGACGTTGAACCACCATCGCGTTTCTGTCTTCGACTTGCTTCCCTTGTCCGAAAGACTTTTTCGAATCCTTCGAACTCGCGTTCACGAACACCGGCTTGGCGATTCCCATGAGCTTCATCAATGGTTCTCTCACGAGCATCTCCAACAGTAACTCAATCTTTTCGTTGATGAACAAACCCTTCGCCGTGGCCATGCCCGTGCCGCGCTTGAACACCAAAGCCTTTTCGCTGAACTGCGGCAAACCGCTCGCCAGCATCGGGTTTTTGCTCAAGAAAAGCTTCAAGAGCGATTCATCGTGAACCGCCCAGTTGATGTGCACAGGAAGAGTGAACATGAAGTCTTCAGCGCTCGCCAACTCCCATTCCTTTTGCGTCAGAAGCGTGTACTCGGCGTCCGCCATGAGCGAGCAAAACTCCCCAACGAAATCTATGCTCGCCGACTCGAACGCCGCGGGACCGAGCATTTCATCGTTATACCCCACGTTTCGTTCCTCCCCGACGCGCACGTTCGCCAGGGCGAAATCACGCTTGATCCTATCCCTCTTTTCCATGGCTCCGTAGTGAAACAAGCTTCTGACCATGCGAATGACGTCGTTCACCTTCCCACGATCGCGCTCCGGGATCAACTGTATCGCCGCATCCTGCAAAAAGTTCAATCCGACCGGTATGTGCGCCGAGTGTTGGATGCGAATCGTGTTCGCATCGTCGGGCGCGACGGAATCATCTTCTCGGGAGGACATCGGCGAATTGTCCGATCACCGTACTCTGACGCCGCTCGCGCGCGTCAACGGGACTCGACGCGCGATTCAAACGCACGATCGTCGTCGTCGAATGACGTCGCGAGAGCACCTCGACGCGCGGGCGAGGCGGCGCGCGCGACGGACGTGCACGGGGGCGCACTGAGGTGTGATCGCGGGTCCGAGTCGAGAGACAACTGTCTCAGAAAACGACAACAAAGGTGCTACAATGACATATTTTTACGCATGGTACAACCGATCTCAGCCGTGCATCGGTGGAGGAGGGTGAAGAGAGCCGTGAGAGAGCGCTTGAAGAATCTCGGCCGCCATCAAGATGGTCGAAGTCGCGCTCGCGTCGACGTCTCGCGGCGGCGGAAGACTCGCCGCGGACGACGAGGACGACTCGCTCTTCACCCGCGCGGGCGCTCCGGACGAGATAAACCAGGAATTCGCCCGCACGTCGCATGATTCTTGGTTTGCTGCGTGGGGAGAGGATGCGTCCGGCGTTTGGGGCGCGAACGGTGCCGTGACGCTCACATAAACCGCCTCTGGAGAGGCGTCGCCGACGTCCAGCCGCCTCAGAGGTTTCCGAGCACCCCTAAACGCGTGTAACGCGCAGTGTTTCGTGCCGTCGACCGTCGGTTTGCGACACGTCCACCCTTTTCCGTCCGTTCGCGTGCAACACGAGGTCGACGTCTCCGGATTCATCGGTATCTGCGCCGCCTCGATGCGTCCCGGGACGCCGACGGCGGAATATTCTCCCGTGCTTTTTACCTTTTTCACCCTCTTCCTCGCCTTTTTCGCCCGTCCGCGCGGCACGTTCACCGGCGGTATTCCCTTACGGATTCGTCGCCGTATCTCCGGCATGAGCGCCGCCGCGTGCTCCGTCAGCGACGCCCGCTCGCCAATCTTCTCGAGAATCCACGTCTTGTTGTGACACGCCGTCTTGCGCCCGAGCACAGCGGCGTAGTGCGCTTGCAACTCCTTGGTCGTGTACGCTCGGCGCAGCAGGTCGACGATGTCTGCATCCTCGAGCGGTTTCGCGTCCACGCTCGGCGCGCGCGTCGTCTCGGACGCGCCGGACGTCGTCGACATGACTTTGCGCGGCCGTGTGACGGTTCGCGACGCTTCATGTGTCTGGTTCCTGGCTGTTGTTTTTTATTTTGATACCTTTGTAATCGTTTAAATACGTAAAGTGGGAATGTTACACTACTTAGCTATGTGAACGCACGTCGCGCGGGGCGAGGCGTCTCTACGTGCTTCGCCGCGCGAGGTTGATGAGACCGACGCCGACGACGGAACAGAAGACGGTTCCGCTGTCGGGTTCCGGGGTGACGTGGAAGGTGACGCCGAAAAAGGCGCGGAGGATGCGAAGGGTCTCGACGGCGCGAGGCGTGAGCTGGCCGAGGCGGACGCGAGACACCTGCTCGGGACCGATGGCGAGGAGGATGAGGGCGAGGGATTGGTGAGAACTGTCGACGACACCGCCGCGTTGGATCTCGGCGACGAGGGCCTCGGCGACGCGGCGGCCGACGTCTTCAGGAACGCGGCCCTCGGCGTCTTTGGCCCAGTCCAAGTTGGACGCCTCGGACATTGCGGACGCGCACGCGGTCGACGCTGCGTCGGCGCCGAGCACGCATCCGGTGGTGGTTTCGGCGACAAGGGATAAACCGTAGCCCGGGCTGTTTCCCGCTTCTGGTCCGACGTGATGGTCTGTAAAAATGTACACGTCCGGGATGAAGGCGTTGAGCACGCCTCTCGCCGCGTCCACCATTCGATTCCCATTCTGCGGCGACACTTTACACGTGAACGTCACGCCGCGAACTCGTTTCACTAATCCCTCGTCGCACCAATCGAGCGTCGGCAACGCCTTGACGATCGGTAGCGTGAGCTTGACCCTCCCGCCGCCTCCCGGCGGACACCCGCGCCGCTCCACCTCCAACGCCAACCCATCGTCGATACCGAAGTGTTTCTTCAGCATGGGCAGCGTCACCGTTCTAAACACATCCACGCTCACGTCCGCGTCGTCGTTCGTTACCCCCGTGAGTGTCAAATCGATCGGTTTCTTAGCGAACAGCCCCAACGCCAACGTTGGCTCCACATAATACCCAATCCCTCTGCTCGTCGCGCACTCGTGCGTCAACCGACGCCCACCCTTGACGACACCCGGATTAAACCGCACCGCTGTCCCGTCTTCGCTGATGTCGATCTTCGTGCCGTTGGTGAGCTTATCGATCAACCGCAGCAGCGACACCTCGTAGTCTCGCAGACCGATGTTTTCCGCATCGCCGCCGTTGACGCGAATGTCGCGGATGACGCACGCTTTGCCGGATAACACGCTCACCAAGATGCGCGTGCGGAAGTCTTTCGCCCCCGTGAATCGCACCGACGCCGGCGCGGGCGCCATCGCGGACGCGCGGAGACGAATGACGCGCGAGCAGCCGCCGCCGCCTTTCGGGAAACTTTTCTCTCCAAATGCGTCGCTCGCACGCGACGGATGCGTTTCGACGCCCGTATCGATCGTTGACGAGGCGCAAAGAGATGACGGCAACAGAGAAACGTGGTGTGTCGAATTAAAGAATGAATGCGATTGATTTACGTGCCGAACGCGCGATCGCCGGCGTCACCTAATCCGGGCACGATGTAGCCGTTTTCGTTCAAGTGTTCGTCGATCATCGCAGCGTACACGCGAAGGCCCGGGTACCGCTTGCTGAGCTCGGTTAGCGACACCGGACACGCGACGACGCAGATGATGCGAATGTTCTTCGGCGACGCGCCTCGAGAGATGATTTCTTCGACGGCGGCGAGAATGGTGCCGCCCGTCGCCAACATCGGGTCGCTGATCAATACCTGGGCATCCTCTTCAAACTTTTCGGGAAGTTTGTTCAGGTACAACTTTGGTTGAAGAGTCTCCTCGTCCCGGACGTACCCGAGGTGATACGTCACCGACGCCGGGAGCACGCTCGAGGATTCCTCGAGGAGCGTCAAACCGGCGCGTAAAATCGGCACCACGCTCACCGGCTTCTCCGGGTTGACAAACTCCACGTCAGCGATCGCGAGCGGACCCTGCACCTGCGCCTCGAACGTCGGTAACCAATCTCTCCCGGCCTCGTAGATGAGAATCCGCCCGATCTCCGCGAGCGCGGCGCGGAAAATCGGTCCCGGCGTCTGCACGTTTCTCGCCACCGCCAACCAGTGCTTCAACAGCGGGTGCGGGGGCACGATGACGAGCATCTGGTTGGGGTTCGGACGCGGCGGCGGCGGCACATCGTCACCGTCCTCGGCGCTCGCGCGCGGCGCGCGCGCGGACGCGCGAGGCTGCGCGACCCCTCCTCGCGCGTGAAAAGCACGCAACCTCGACGCGACCGAGACGGGCGCGCGCGACGCCGTGGACGGCGTCGACGAGGCCGCGGTGGACGCGCGCGCGAAAGCCATCGCGTGCGTTCCGTGCGTCGTCTCCTTCGCTCGCCTCGCTCGCGCGCGGCGGCAACTGACGCGCACCTCGTCTCTCGCGCGCGGGCGGTTCGAGTGTGGATAGAATCGATTCGGAACGGCACTCGACGACGCGCAAGAGAGACGATGGCAACGACGGTGACTTCGGTCTCGTGGACGATTCCGCGGCGATGCGCGCGACCCGCTCGCGCGATGCGCGGGCGGGCGGTGACGCGCGCGGCGTCCGGCTCGACGGATGTCCCCAAGAGCGTGCGCGATGGCGGAGTGTCCTTCGTCCTGCTCGCCGGCGGCGTCGGTAAGCGCATGGGGGCGGACATGCCGAAGCAGTATTTGCCGCTCATGGGCAAGCCCATCGCGCTGTGGTCGCTCGAGAAGTTTGCGAAGATGGAGGAGGTTGGAGAAGTCATCGTCGTGTGCGACCCGAGCTACGACGACGTGTTCCAGAGCGTCTCGATCGATAAGCCTTTAGTGTTCGCTCGACCGGGGAAAGAGAGACAAGATAGCGTATTTAACGGCATGCAAGCGGCGAGAGAGGGCGCGGAGCTCTTGGCGATCCACGACAGCGCGCGTCCGTTGTGCTCGGTGACGGATGCGAGACGTTGCTTCAACGATGCCCAGGAGTACGGCGCGGCGGTTCTCGCCGTGCAGAGCAAGGCGACCATCAAGGAGGTTAACAAGGATTTGAGCATCGATAAGGGTCTCGATCGCAGCCGATTATGGGAGATGCAGACGCCGCAGGTGATGCGCCCGCAACTGTTGCGCGACGGTTACGAGCTTGTGAATAGTAAAGGTTTGGAGGTGACCGACGATGTTTCCATCGTCGAAGCGCTCGGTGAGCGCGTTCAGGTGACGCCAGGAAGCTACTTTAACCTCAAGGTGACGACGCCGGAGGACATGTTCATCGCCGAACGATTGATGACTGAACAAGGCGCTGCCGTCGCGTAAATGAGTGGTTTTGAAGAAAACAAGTTGCAATGATATTCATCAAATTTTCAAAAATCGAAGTACGCGCGTGATTCGAGTTTTTCACATCTTCTTTGATTCTTTCGGTTTGGACTCGATCGGTTCGTAAGCGCACGCCCTGGCATCGCGCAGCGCGGAGGCCGCTCTCAGCTCGTCCAACGCCGCCGCGTCGATGACGATTGTGCCGCAACGTTTGCAACACCGGCACGCTTGGTCGTCGTCGTCATCGTCGTTGTCTTCCATCAGCAGGTAGTATATACCGGCGACGACGAACACGGAAATCATCAGCGCAAACGAGAGATTGGCGAAAAAGTTTTGACACAAAAGACACCACGTTTCGTCGGCGTCCCACGCCGACGATCGAACAGGGAAACTCGCGTACGGCTCGGTATCGTACGACGACAGGAACGAGTACCGCGACACGGTGAATACGTCGTCGTCCCAAGCAGCATCCATCGCGAAAAACGGACCGGCGCGTCTCGGAACGTTCACGAACGCGTCAAGCGCGTCGAATGCGACGACGTCGAACGCGTCCTTCTCGGCGTCGGCAGCGACCCCGACGTCACCGTCGACAATCTTCGAATCGTCACCGTTCGAGACCGATTCGTCGGCGTCCGCCATGAACGCGGCGGTGGTTTCATCCGCGTCCGCGCGCACGGGGTCCCCGACCTCGACCGCGACGCGCGTCGCGCCGGTCTCTTCTCCAACATTTCTCGAGAGTAACGAACTGATGAAATCTTCCGGGACGGTGTCCTCGCCCAACGTCGACGCGTTCGCGAGCGTGCACGCGAACACGAAGAGCAGAGCGACCGCTGTACATTTTAACCATCTCATGACGCGCGCGAGCGTCGCGGTGTCGCGCGAGAGAGTGTGAGGTCGAGCGTTATACAACGTTTTTCCTATGTCAACAAAGAACGCGCCGACGACGACGGGACAGGACGCCGCCGTTCGCAACGCAAGACGAACGCACGAACGATGCCGTTCGCGCCACGAGATGCAACGCATAGAAACGAATCAATGCATACATACGATGTGCCATTCGATACCGCGCGCTACGACTCGCGCGCGTCGCGCCCTCGCGTCGAGAAATCCCGCGCTCGCCGCCGCTCGCTCACGCGTCCCCGCCCTCGCCCGCCTTTTTAGCCTTTCGAGCCGCGTCTCGCGCCGCGCGCTTCTCCGCCAGCGCCTTCTTTTTATCCTCCTTCTCCTTCATCTTCTGCGCCTGTCTCGCCGCCTCGTCGTCGCCCGCGTCGTCGTTCGACTTGCCGTCGAGTCGAGGCCTGCTCGACGGCGGCGGCGTCCCCAGCGGGAAGTCTCCCGGCAACAGCGCCGCCGCGCCCGCACCGCCGCCGGACCAACCGCACATGGCGCTGTCGCAAAGCATGCCCTCGCTCGCAACGCCGCCCACGCTCGCCTTCTTCACCTCTGTGCCGTCGCGAAGCGTCGCCCCGGCGGGCGCCACCACGCATCGTTTTCCCACCTCCACGTTCGGCGCGTTCGTGACGATTTGCAGACGCGCGCCGTCGTCCCCGTCGGCGATGCGCACGGTGAGACGCTTGAGTTTGTCCTTGCCCTCGATCGCATCGCACGAGACGATCTCGCCGCACACGAGGCCGTCGGACATGATGATGAAGATGACGCTCGAGGCGCGCAGTGACAACATTCGTTCGCGCGCGCGGCGACGACGAAGAGACGACGACGACGAGACGAGAGAACAGAGAAAACGCATGAAGAGTGCGCGCGACGCGCGCGTGACGACGCGCGCGTGAACGAACGAGCGCGTCGAGCGAGAACGGTTGCGTGTCTCTGACATTTGGATTGTCCATTCGTTGGGTTGAACCGCGATGGACGCCGGCGTCCCTCGCGCGAGCGTGTCGCGCGCGAGAGACGCGGATTGCGATTTGGACGCGTATCCGTGGCGTACGCACACGTGTTCGACGTTTCACGCGTCCGAGGGAGGACTCTGGGGACGCGAGTCGGCGAGCGGGACGACGCGGCGGTGGGACGCGCAACCGTTGGAGGGATTCGCCGTCGCGTTCGATCGAGAGCGCGCGCATCGCGCGGAGAAGAGTCCGGTGGAGGCGTTGGAGACATTCGCCGCGTCGCGGGTGGGAGACGGGGGATCGACGCGGGCGCTCGTCTCGGAGGCATGTCGCGCGCTCTTGATACCGTCGGCGGCGACCGAGACAGAGGAGGAATCGAGTCTCGAGGATCGACTACGAGAGGTCGAGGCGGTGTTGGAGGCGTTGGGTATTCGGGGTGATGCGCGGCGGTCTGCCGTGAACGAGGCGTTGGACGCGTGCGAGAGCGCCATCGATGAGTGCGAACGACTCGTGGCGGATTTGGAACGACGTCTCCTCGAGGGAGACGACGAAAACGAGGACGCGTTAAATCATGTGTTGCGACGTTTGGTGGCTCAATTGAAGCATCTTCGAGCGCTTCAGGCTCGTGGTGGTATCACCGTGCGCGTGTGCGTGGGAACGCTAATCGAGTCGAAGAGGAGTGAGACTCCAAAACTGAGCGTCCCGGCGCTGCGACCGGTTAAAAAGACGAGCGGTGGGATTTTCTCGTGTTGCTCTTCTGAAACGACGGCGTTTCGAGACGATGAAACGCATAGTGCGTACGCACCGTCGGAGAGCGCGGTGTCGATCGAGAGGGAGGAACGCTTGATTTGCGTCGTTCGCCTCGCGCGTGAGTCCGGGAGTGCCGAGTCGTACGCCTCGATGTCCCGGTCAGTGTTGAATAGAACCGCACGATTTGACGCGATGACTCCGGCACTCACCGGTTCGCGGGATGATCTCATAGAGCTTAGTTTTTACGGCGCCCGTTCAAGCGACGCGGTGACGGACTCGGGGATATCCGATGCGTGCTCTCGAATGCGCACCGCGGTCGGAGCGCCTTGCTCGGTTATGCGCCAGAGCGAAGATGCGCTCGGCGATCACTTGAAGGGGCGTGCCACGATACAACTCGCGGCGTTGTCGGAGACGACGCGAAAGGACGGACCTCACGAGTTGAGAGTATCCATCGAGCGCCCGACGGACGATGGAACCGCGAAAAAGGTGACGGGCGAGGCGGTGATTTACGTCGACAAATTCATCGAAACGTTCCAACGTGAAGGTATTTCCGCGGTCGCAAGGCGAGGCGATATCATTCGTGACATGTCAGATTTACACGTTGTGTTACGAGATGCCAAAGTCGCAAACGGCCGACGCATTCTGTCCTCCGTCGTGCAATTACGCGGAGGCTGCTACTCGGTGCCGGCGTTGGCTGAAATTTTCACCCTCGCCTCAGCTTGGCGTTTCAACGTGGACTATCTCAAGCGTTTGCGTCAACCGATGATGGAAGTGAGCGCTGCGCACGCGATTGGTCGTCTGACATCCAAAGAAACAGAGTGCTTCGAACGGTTGACCTCACTGATGTCGAAACAGATTGAATACGAGTTGCGACACATTCTACCGTCGGCCAAGGTTGCGGAGCAAGAACTCGTCGACGCTCTCGACATGGATGAGAGTGCGAAAATCGCTCGCGCGGCAATTCCATTATTCGCGTTGACGCTCGGTGGAATTTCTGGAACCAGATTTATCATACGCTTAAAGAAGATAGTGCGAGAATCTGCACGAATGCGGTGTGCCGAACACATGTTTCGGGAGAATCATACGCACAGTCCCCCTACCGTGGTGGCAATCACAAATTTGATCCGCAAGGCGATGAAACGTCTACCTCTCGACGGCGCCATACTCTCAGTGTTTCCATCGGAAGTGGACGCGCTCTCCGAGGCCGTCATGTCCATGACGACGATGATATCTGACATTTTCGCCGAGACGTTTCGCGTCATCAGAGACGTGCGAGATCCGCCCGAGTACGATTTGGCGATGATGAGTCTGGATAACGCGTTATCGACGTACAGGAAGCTTTTGAAGCACCGAAATCTCAGAGACGCTATGCACCCGATTTCTTCTAGATTTATCGACGTGCTTTTACAGCCCGCGTTGGACGAAACATTAGCCAAGGTGCGCGACGCGTTGGTGGATTGGGTGAAACGAGAAATGCACGGCGAAGAGTCCAACCCGATTCCAATCGAATTCGAACGCGGTGCGATGCACAGCATGTCTTGCGTCAATATTTTCTGCGTGCTCTACAACATCAACAAGGCTGCACAGATTCACCTATTGCGCGGTGACCGCGCGGCTTTGAACGCAACCTTGCTCAGTCGAATGTGCTACGAGGTGCTGCAAACGTACGTAGACGTTCACGAAGCCTCGTGCCTGGCGTCTATTCAAAAGGCGCGTTCGAGCTTGATGAAGCACGCGAGCGGTCAGGTCACGGCCACGTCGAGAATCACGGAGATGAAATCCCTGGTGGATAAGGAATTTTACACGCGTTTGAGCAACATCCATCAGTGCGTGCTCAGTATCGAACCGTTTATGGAAGAGATGCCGCTCCTGTGGTGTTCGTCAAAGGCGGAGTTTACCGAAATGTTCCAAAATCACAAAGGCCCCGAGTACGCCATGGACGAAGACCAGAACATATTCGATGACGATCCGATGTTCAAGGGCGATCGAGTGTTGGATGCCGATTTCTTTGCGAAACGAATCGTGCAAAAGCTTCGCACCGCGCGAGCGAACGTCATCGCATCGCTGACGGAATTCGTTGAAGAGCGCATCGCGCCGTTCATACGCGTGGCCATTCTCGAAGACGAACCAAAAATACGATCGGGTGCGGTGAAAATTGTCTTCTCCATGATCAACTCGGAGCTCAAGCTCATGGACGAGAGGCTTTCATCGGGAGCGTTTCGTCTCGTTCTGTCGTCCATGCATCGAGGCGTCTGCGACGCCATCGAACAGCTTGTTTTACATAGACCGATGGAGGAAGGGGCTCTCGAATCGCACGAGCAATGGAAGGGTCTACCAAAGTTGACGGAGACGCAGCACTCGCTCGTCGTCGAGCTCGTGACGGAGTTGAGAGACTTTTTCCATTGCGACGGCGCCGGCGAGCCAATTTCAATTTTAAAGACGAGCGAGGGCCGTTTGCGCCGCTTGTTGAATTTATGGTTTACGCCGACCGTTGAGGTCGTGCGCGAGTTCTGGCACTTGAAGAGTGAACTCAAAAGTGCCATCGCGGCGGCGGGTGGGAAACAAATACGAGTCAGAGAGATCGGTGGGGTATCTGTGCAGGACATATTGCGATTTTTGCAACAACGTTCAAACGACAAGACAGCCATCGACGTTTACGAAGAGCAGAATAAAATCATCATGAGGATGATCTTTAAAGCCATCTTTGGCTCTCGCATGACGAGCGTGAAAACATTGATGGGTGCGTGGGTGTGTCGAGATAGCTCTGGACTCATCGGAAGATTTTGCGTTACGTCCACGCAGCTCGCGTTTTCGACGTCTGGCACAAGCGTAGATCATCCGCACGACAGTCAAACCGGTATCGTCCGAGAGATACGGCGCATCGCAAACATCACGCGAATCGACGCCGCTGACGGTACTCCAGGCGTGCGCATAACCTTTGACGATCGTCAATCGTTCGTATTCAGTGAATTCTGCGGTATGCACACAGAGCTGAACGTTCAGGCGCGGGAGAGAGATTCGTGCGTCGCCGTGATTCGTACCAATCCGTGTTTCTTGCTCAGGCCGGTGTACATTCAGGACGTTCAGGTGACGCGAATATCTGAGGCGTTGTCAGAAACGTCGGATGCAGAAGATTTGGTGCGAAGCGCTCATAGCATGGAAGCACCGAAACTTCCAGTCGGGGATGATTTCGTAACCGACGTGGTATGCGCGCGCGTACACGGCGTAACGCGCGACATGGGTAAGTTTACCGTCGCCAGTGAGTCGTGTCTATTCTTACCCGTGCAAGGACCCGGTGTGGGCGTGACGTACATGAGTCTGGTGTCGTCTGGACATGATCCGCAAATACACGAATTTGGATGGAAAAGTGCCGATATCATCGTGCCGATTCGATACTACGACGAGCCCTTCATGCGTTTGACGTCAATGACCACAACGCAAGCTTCAAGAGTATTTCTGGAGCTAAAGCGAGCCATCGAAGCGTTCAAAGAGCGGAAGATGACCAAAATAGATGAGAAACCGACTGAGGATTGGTAGGATACTGTAGTTGTGTAACATTATAATATGATTCATGCAGCGTCGAGCTCAATAGTCAGCATGGCCAAGTTGTCGCTTATGATGCTCGAGTACGTTTCTATGGCTTGAGGTAAGATGTCTTGTAAAGAGTTCATGAGCTTTTGCGTTTGGTTGAGCCATTCAATCGCTTGCTTGGTACGCATTGAACGTTCGTGCCTCACCGCACGATTGAAACACGTCGATAGCAACCATTGCGCCTCCACCGGCGAATATGACGTGTACACAGAAAGAAGCTCAGTCGCCTCATCGTAAAGCGAGTGTATCACATCATCACTGCTTTTATTGATGCGTGACGAGAGCTGAATGCGCTTTCTCATCACGCGTCCGATGATGAGTCCGTTATCCGTCGACAGCTGTCTCAGAAACGTCGCAACTTTTTCATACGCGTGCGAAACGGTGATCAAATCGGAAGTCCGCATCAACGCGCCTCGATCGGCAATCATCAACAGTACATTCAATACGCCTTGATTATCATCAAGTTCTTGCACGAGTCCGTTGATGATTTTGTTTTGTAGCGTGACGTCGCGTTTTGCGCACGCAATCTCGTACTCGAGGACGTGAGAAATCTGCTGTAACGCCGCGTACTTCTCACTCGTTTTGTTCTTCAGGATAGTTCTCAGTTGCGCCATAGCGGCCTTTGAGCGATTGATGTTCATCTTTTCGCGTTCTTTTCGAGCTTCTTCATTTTCATTTTTCACATTCGACGCACACGTCGTCAGTGAAGCCACGGATAAGAGCAATGCGACCGCTTGTCGATACGTGTATTCCTCGAGTTCGGCTTCTCCCAAGTTTAACGATCCGTCGCTCAGCTTGGATATGATGTAAGCTGTGCACAGCATCAGATTATGTGCAGCCTCTGATTCGGATTGATTGAACGCGTCGAGGGCGATATTCCAAGCAAAGTCTGCCAGATATTGCGCTTGTTGAGCATCCGCCAGCTTTACTCTTTTATTGAACTCTCGAAACAGCTCCGCCGTGTCCGCAAGTGTTTTCGATTCAAACTTCCCATCCACGGAAGCTTTGAGATGTCGAAGATAACTGCAGAAAATGAAACCCGAGTATTTCATCGTCTGGTCCGTACTCTTACCAGTGAAAATCATATCGAGAAGTTTGTAAAATGTATCCGCGGTGGCGGCGTGATGCTTCGTGTCAACGAGCTCTCCGGCGACATAAAGCAAGGCTTCGCATGCTGAAGCTTCCGCCAAAAATTCTATAGATTCGGCCAACGCGGGCATGTCTCCAGATATAAGCTGTAATTTAACGTTGAGCAAAGTCGTGGACACGTCGAGAGCTTTTTGGTTTGTCGAGTTCTTGTGTGAAAGTAAACTTTGCAAGGACTCTTTCGCTCGCTCAATGTTGCCGTCTTCAAGATCGCACATTATCTGTAGACGTATCACGATTATGGAAGCGTTACTCGCATCCTTGACCTTGCGCTGCGACGAAAGTGGAAGCGTCATTCCGAACAGTGATCGAGCGAGCGTGTACTTGCTTTGCATGTACATTTCAGACGCCGTATTCCACATGATGGCGTACGCGCGCGACTTTCCGTTGCGGGTGAACCCCACCTCTCGAAAGAGGTCGCCGTTCGTCAGAAACGACTCAACATCGGTCAATATCTCCACGGCACACGATTCATCCACATCCATGACTCTGTTCAGAAGAGATTCTATGATGTTTGTGATGAGCTCTTCCTTTTTTGACTTTGAGAAAGCGCTCATCCTTTTCACCAACGTCGGTAGATTGGATGCGACAATTTTGGCACCGCACTCGTTTCTGGCCAAACTGATGCAGCATGTATGAATCCTCAAAATATCTCCTTTACTATTGTCGAACATGTCATCAAGTGCTTCGCTGGCTTTCGCCACGTCGCCGATTCCCGCGAAAGCTTCGACGAACAAGCTATCCACAAAGAAAGAGTCGGTCAGAGCAAAAAGATCACGCGCCAGAACGTTGTCGCTGTGCTTCGACGATTTGATGTAGCCTTTGATGACTTTGATCTTCTGCAAGACAACCAGCGCATCTTCAAACTTCTTCGCCAAATTCAACAGCATCGCCGTGTTGTGTAAAATTCTAACGTACAACCCATCCGTTTTCGCCAGCGTAATCGGTTCGCTGAGCTCTTTATCCAGCGTCGCGTCCAACGATTCATCTCGCTGCGATGAGGTCGACCATGAATTCGGACTGTAGACAAATAGATCGCCGTATGAGGATGAGAGTTCTTGAATCAGAAAGTCGATATTTCTAGTGAATGCCATGTGAGCGTCCATCGACGGGAACGACTCTGGAGTGGTCACGTTTTCCGCAAGATTAATTTTCGCAGTGGTCAACGTGATCGCACACATCAAAGATTGTCCATTCATTTTTTCCGCATTGAGATAGAACTTGGCGTCGTGGAAAAAGTCTCGCGCGCCGACAATATTGCCTAGGTAGAAACAGTTTTTCGCTCGCGTGACTTGCGCTTCAAATATGAGCAGCATCACTTCTCCGTCCAATTCACCGTTTTGATTCAGGAACGAATTCGCGTACGACTCTCCGATTAAGAACTGTTCTTCAGCTTGTTTATACTCTCCAGCCTGATGTAACATGATGGCAAGCGTCGTGTGATTGATGATCCCGGATGGCAAATTGACGGGAGAAACCATACCATCGCCGGACGCGAAGCCATCGGCGAGTCCCAACGCATGATCGAGCAGCTCGCACGATACGTATCGCAAATCTAGTAAATGACTGAGATGCGAAGAATTGATCATACCGGTGTCCGCTTTCGTCTCCAGCGCGGTCTTCTCGATGGCGAAGTTCCAGCATCTTTGCGACATGTGTCGCGCCAATTCTCTTCCCTCACTCTTCGCCGACATCTCCCGCAACCGTTCGCTCAGCCGCCTCAAGTCATTCACCGTCGTCGACAAGTCATCTGCGCTCGATGTACGTTTCATTCGCTCCGCTCTCTCTAATACATCCTCAAAGGTGTTCCGAATATCTTCCAACTCTCTCCTCGGTGGCGCCGTCTCTGCGTCTCTCGATTTCTCCACCTCCGAAGCGAGTCGACCCTCGACGACGTCTCCCTTCTTTTCGACCGACATCTCCCGACTGTGTCGCGACAGGCTGCGGCAAGAAATTTTCTCCAACGATTCAGCGCGTTGTCGAGACGAGAAATGTCCGTCGTCATCCCTCGCGAACGCGTTCTCGACGTCTCTACCGCGCTTTCCAGAGTCGCTTCCGCTCGACTTGCGGTCACCTTCACCGGACGTTGGCGCGCGTGCAGGCGCGGGATCGGGCGCGACCGCGCGCTTTTCTGGCGGGAATAATTTTTCGTGCTTGAACGGTGAGCGGAACTCGCGCATATCGACGTCGCCGCGTCGCGGTGTGGTGCTGCGTGGTCTCTCTCGGTTGTCTTTTCTATCGGTTGTTCTTTTCATTTTCTACGACGCGAAATTTAAAGACCCGCCATGCTACCGGCGAGATTGAACGCCGGAAACACGATGTTGGGGAACTTTTTTGATAACTGGGTGAACTCATCGAACGAGATGTTTCCATCGCCGTCGGTATCGCACTGTCGCATGAGCCACTCCACCTTTCGTTCGACTTGTTTATCCGTGCTCATGTTTGTGGCGCGAATGATCTTCTGCATTTCGCTTGAATCGATAAAGCCTGAACCATCGAGATCGTACACGCTGAATGCGAATTTGATCTTGTTATCGCGCGCTTCGCCACCAAAGTTCGACATCCCGACGATGAACTCTTTCACATCTATTAGGCCCGTGCGATCGGAATCGAAAATTGAAAACAACCGTTCGACGAACGGCGTTCGATCGACCCGCAACATGCGCACAAACTCATTCACATCGACGCGCCCACTACCGTCCTTATCGCTCGCTAAGAATGTCTGGTACATTTTCTTCAAACCTTCCGTGTCGAGCCCTTGCGCGCGCTGGAAACTTTGCAAATCACTCAACGAGCTCCCGCCTCCGTCGCCCGCCGCTCCCGCGCCTCCACTCCCCACGCCAACGCCGTACCCACCGCCCATCGACTGCTGGCCACCGTAATCCCCACCCATGTGCGGAGGACCGCCGTAGCCGCCTCCTCCAAAGTTTTGCTGTCCTTGCTGGTATCCTCCTCTGTTCAGTGCCATGTTTGGCGGTTGCCCGTACGGCGCCTGCCCGCGTCCCTGCATGTGCGGCGGTACTTGCATCCCCGGCCCGCCTCGATTCTGCGCGAGCGGTGTCCCGGAGAGCTGATGCATCAACCTGTGAAACTCATCGAACGATATCTGTCCGTCGCCGTCCGTGTCCGCCATTAAAATCATCTCATCGATCTCATCATCCGTCACCTTCTCGCCCATCGACGCGAGCACGTGCGCGATCTCCGCCGCGCCGACGTAGCCGTTTCTATCGAGATCGAACTCTCTAAAGGCTTGTCGAATCTCATCCTTCGACAGGCCCCCGGTGTCGGGCTGCGAGTACATGATCTCGCGACCGTTCGACTCGGTGTGAGGGGCGCGGCTCTTTTTCACAAAAAATTTGAACGTCTTCGCTCGCGAAGACACGCGGTAGCGACGCAGACGCGGAGCACGTCGCGAGGAGACGACGGGGACGTGAAGAAAATGAAAATGAATATTCATCATAACGTTTCATCAATCTATCGGTGAGCTATTCTATTTCTCGGGTGGCGGGTTTATTGAGTTGGATTTTTACGCATGGTAAACTTGAGCGTCGGCGTCTTTTTCCATCGTGGTTCGACGCACTGTTCGGCGTCGTACACTGAATCTCGCTTGGGGAGCGGGTGTCCGGGGTACTCAGATTGCATCGCTTTGGCGACAACGCCGCGCAGAGTGTCAGCATCCTTGTAGAGCTGGCTGCTGGGCTCGTTGTAGTTTTGGCAGTTGGACAACATGAGTTCAACGGCGACGCAAAACATCCACGTGGATGGATAGCCTCCAGCGTTGAGACAGCGTTGGATGCTTCCCAAATCGATGGGAGCTGAAATGGCGCGGTAGTAATCTGGAAGCTGCTTGCGCGTCGGGAGAAGTTCGAACGGTTCGGCGAGTTCGCGACCCTTCTTGTCTTTGCACGAACGAATCGCCTGCAACACGATCTTGCACGCAGCGATTTCCTTCTTCGTCATTGACAGTTTGACAGGCGGTGGAGGCGATGCCTTATCCTCGCTTGCGTCGTCCTCGTTTTCTTTACCGTTGATGAAGATTTCATCATCCGAATCTACGTCCACTTTGTCCACCAATTCCCAGAGTTCGCCCCCGCGAGCCTCTCGAATGAGAGCTGGATTTTGGCGCAACAGCGCGCCAAGTGCCGCGAGTGGTCTCCGCGACGTTTCGAAGTCTTTCACGCCTTTCTCTATCATCAACTCGTGCAAGGCATCTAAAGGCATGGCGTTTCCTCGGACTCGCGATAAGATGTACACCACGCACTTCATGGGATCCTTTGGGACGCGTCGATCCCTTGGCGCGGTGCGCTGAGACTTGCGTTGACGAATGACTTCCTCCTCTTCCCATTCTGGACTTATACGCCTCTTCTTTAGAGTTTCGAGAGTCGGTGCGACATATTTTTGTGGGAACGGATCGTCTTCATCCTCGATGATGCCGTCGTCTGTTGGTTTATCCCATGCCGGTTCGTCTACGCTGTCGTACACAGTGATTGACGGAGGAACCGGTTGACCAGGGAAACGCTCTTTGACGGCTTCGAGGTACACGTTTCGAAGCACGTCTGCGTCGCTGTAAAGCAGAGCAGCGGGGTCGTTGAACCGCTTGCAGTTTGTGAACATCAATTCCATCCCAACGAGGAAAAACCAAACGTTTGGGTACCCACCGGAGGGCTTCCGAAGCATGCGTTCGATGGACGCGCAGTCCACCGGACATTTAATGATGTCGTAGTACTCTGGCAACGCGAAGCGACTGGGAAGTTTTTCGAATGGCTCCGATATGTTTCTCCCGTCTTCATCCACCACTTTGCGAACGGCTTGTAAAATTTCGTAGCACTTGCGACGTTCGCTATTCTTGAACGTCACAGCGGGCTTGATGCGAGCGTACACGCTGAATCCTCCCAGAGGAACTCGGACGGTTGCCTCCTCGGCGCCTGCCACGCCCGGTGGTCGCACGTGCACCTTCGTCTGGGTACCTTCGTCGTCCTGCTCCTCCTTTCCTGGAAGGAGCACATCTTCGTCGAGCCATTTGAACTTTTGCATGAAAAGCATGATGTCCTCGACTTGGTTATCGTCGTACTTGATGGCGTGTTCGCCATTCGCGCTGTTGTACCCTTCAACGTATCCCAGGTAGTAAAGCTCTTCAGTTGGCCACCAAATGGCCACGCGTCGTCCGATAATTTCGTCACCGAATTCATCCCCTCGCTCGATCAGGTGCGTGAGCATATTCGTACCCACGCTGCCATCTGAGTTGCGCACGCGGCACGAGCATTTCCACTTTTTGGAGCTACCAGAGCCTGACATTCTTTCGAATTCACCAGCACCGACGATGGTATCGCTACCGATGTCGTGAACTCGCTCGCCTCGAGCTCGACCCATGGTTTGTAACACCCCCAAATGCCCGTTGCAGGTCATCTCTATCGGCTGTGGAATTTCAACCTCACCCTCATACGCGCGCAACTCCTCGTCGGTGTAACCCACAACGTCTTCCAAGTCGACACCACCTTTCTTGACATTACCGTGCAGTTCAAGTTCTGCTTGTCGAATCGCTTCTTGTTCTTCAGCTTCTTTCCTTCGCCGCGCGTTCTCTCGTTCACGCTCGGCGTCGCGGATTGCTTTCTCCTCCGCTTTTTCAAACGTCGATATACCTTTTTCTACGTGGTACTCAAACATACGCTTCGCGTCGAGATCCTCCATTGCTATGCTGGCGAGAGTTTCTCGTTTCGTCTCCTCCTCTTCGATAGCCGCGGTCTCGACGCGACGCTCAATGTGTCCCTCGAGCGACTCTTGCACTTTCTCCTCGGCGTAACCGAAAATGGTGAGCCCATCGATTTGATCGGGTTTGAAAGTAACTTGCACCGGTTTGTAACGCTCAGAATCCGTGACATTGGGCATGTATTTCGCATACTTGCCCGTCTCTACCATGCGCTTGAGATGTGAATGCGCGGCATAAGGAACCGCGCGCTGCACGAGGCGTTCATCTGGATACTCATCCGCCATGATTTGTCTATTTGTGAGCAAACCCGTGCTCGCGAGGGTGACGAGCTTGGTATAATGAGGTAATGCGTCCCAGTCAATCATGTCGATCGGGTAGTCTTCGACGGTCCCCCTGGTTACATGACTCGAAGACTCTACCGCACATCCGTTTGGAGCAGAGGCGGCGCGATGCACGTTCGGATATCTAACGATGAGCTTGTGTTCGTCGTTCCGCGCCGCGTTCTCCTCACTTGGTTGGAAAGGCTCCTCCGGGGCCACATCCAGTTTCAGTCTCACGTGGACTTCCTCCTCAGTCTCCAAAGAAACAACGACGCGCTCGTTCGTTGGAGGCGCTTCCACCTTTTTTTCCTCCTCGGAGACCACTTCCGCCTCCTCGCCGATGCTCAAATCGACAAATTCGCGAGTTTTATTGAGCTCGTGGTCCACGCTCGATGCATTGCCCAGGTGTCCCATCGTAACGTAGAAGAGACCACACGCATTACAGAGCGAGCGTCGCTTATCCGGACCGAGACGCATTTGCGTCGTATCAGTGCGACTGCAGCCGCAGTTCGTGCACTCCTCCAGAACATCGCCGATGATCCACTCGAGTTTCTCTCCCTCTCGCGCGTTCACGAGGGACAAACTCAGGGAGAATGCGTTTCGAAAGTCCTGACGACGCTTTGCCACCTCCTTGTCCTCCGACTCGTCGAGAGGTTTAAACTCGGGTTTCGCGTCAACGGTCAGCGGCGCCCAGAGCCTCTGCGAGTGTCGATTGATGAATGTTGGATGATACGGTCGATACCAGCTCGGTGGCTGAGACGATAGGAGCATGTCCAGCGCTTGTTTCGCGCGATCCGCCATGAAATCTTCGTACGCTTCCATTTTCCTGCGCGACAATTCCTGCAAGACAATGATGGCCGCCCCGCTCGGCGTGGCGCAGCCCTTCTCCTCCGTGCGCACGTGTCTCTTCTTTTCACCCACGTGATCCGTCCCCCATATCATATGATGCCACCCTTCGTCATCTGTCCACGCCGAGTACGGTTCATCCGCCAGATACCCCTCCGAGTAAAAATTCTTCGGCACCAACACTCCGTGCGTATTTCTATCCTCCTCCGTCGCCGTTCCCAGACACAACACGTCCGCGTCCACCTCCATGAAAAAATGCGTCCTCAACCGTCGTTCGATCCTCGTCCCTTTCCAAGACGTCAATCTCGACTCTTTCTTCAATTTCTCAACTCTAGACGACGTTCTCGCCGGCGCTCGCTTCTCTCGCGGCGCTCGCCCGCGACCTCGCCCGCGCCCGCGCCCGCGGCCTCGACCTCTCCCGCTCTCGTTCCCAACCCCCGCCTCGCTCGCGAGCTTCGCCAGCGCCAGTCGTTCCATCAACGCCTTATTGCGCTCAATCTTCGCCAAACGCTCGCGCTCGTACTCGGTGAGCTCCTCCGTCGGCGCCATCGCGTCGACCGCTCGCCGAAACGGCTTTTTTTCAAAATAAAATCAAAAAAGTCACCGGTACGCACGATGTATTATATCCTCGCGACGCGCGCGTTCGGTCGACGTCACCCCGCCTCGTCGACGCCCGGGAGTGCCGTCGTCGCGACGCCCGTCGACGTTCGTCGCGCGCGAACACGCGCGCGAGACTCCCGCGTCGGCCGGCGGGGATCTCCGAGGTCGGGGACGGCCAATGGTCCGGGTTTTGAATGTGGATGAGGTTACAGGATCCGGCTATGGGTATACAGAGTTAGAGTGGTGTGAAAGGATGCGAAGGCGACCGCCGAAGCCAGTTCGTGGCGCGCCAACGCGCATTTCCGTCGACGAAGTGGACGGAATACGCGTGTCTGCTGTGTGGTGACGTGTTGGCGCGACTGAAGTGGACGTTGGCGCCGTGGAGAAGGATCAGGGTGCCGGCCGGGACGCAGAGCGGCGAGGCGCGCGAGATGTCGACGTCGGGCGCGTCGCCGACGAATTCAATCGGACGTTCGCTCGACTCGTGGTCCACCGACATGATTCGCGTCACCGGGGGTGTGCCGGGTATGGCGTGGAGGCATCCGTTGTCCAGCGTACAGTCTTCGAGGGCGAGCCAAATGCCGACGCACGTCGGCGGTTCCGTGTTGAGAAACGTCGAGTCTTGATGCGGGACGACTTCGCCGCCGATGCTCGGTTGTTTGAAGATGTACATGCTCTGTACCGGTGTTGGATTCGGTAATTCCAAACTCTTCATGAGATTTGCAACCTTTTCCGATCGACTAAACGCGCGAAAGACGTCGTCAAAGTCGTGCAACGCGTGCCCAATCTTGTTGATGGCAAGCGCCTTGGGAACACGCAGGGTCCCGGTGTCGTCGTGCGCTTTTTCCTCGAAGAAACACGAGATTCCATTCGCCGAGTCCAAGAAATAATCATCCGTCGTTCGCTTTTGATCCGTGGTGCTGAAGACGGACGCACGGTCATACTCGAACTCGTCGACAATCTTTTCGGCTCGCGCGCGCATGTTTGTCATCTCTTCAGCCGAGGCAAAGCCCGTGATGGCCAGGAAGCCTTGCTTTCGGTACGTCGCGACGTCTTCGGGAGAGAGAGCGCCGCTGGTGGAAGCGGTGGCCCATCCATCACTCGGTGGCCGACTCTCGACACTCATGTCGAGGCGCGCAGTGGCGCGCCATCGGCGGAGGAAACGTTCGTAATGATGATAACACGGCTCAACGCGTCTCTATGTACAACTTACTAAATGAATGGTGGAAAATGTTTACTATGAGTGACATCGACGCGCGTGTGCGCGATGACGCCGTGACTTTACGTTCGAGGTTCAAAATTCTTTTTGAACGTTTGCGCGACGAGAATCGGGAACGCAACCGTTGCGTCGACGTAACACTTGACCGGTTTCGCGTCCATGGTGATTTTACCCCAGGACACAGCTTCGTCCGGACGCGCACCGGAATCGCTACCGTCGAACTCTTGCGCCGTGTTGATGAACACGGCGTAATCTGCACCGTTACGCATCAAATTGCTGTTGCAAATGTGATGCTTTGCGACGCCGCCGCCGAGAATGATTATTCCCGTCTTTCTAGGACGCTTTACCTTGATAGACTCGTCGTTCATCGCCCTGACGTCCGCGACGACGTCAATCACCAAACCCGGGTTCTTGTACGAGTGGAAATACAACATGTCTCCGATCGAACCGTCCGTCAATGCCGGACAGTAGCACGGGATGTTGTTCTTCGCCGCCCAATAAAAGATTGAATCTTCGTGGTTAATCTCTAAACCCAAACGTTTGATCACCGAAGAGCACGTCCATTTCACGCCTTGTTCGTTCTGTTCCTTGAGCATCGCGTCCAAGATCGGCATGATCCAATCCTCAAAGTCGCAATAGTTGTCGTTCGGCTGAATCAAGTTACCGATGCGATTCAATCCTTGCTTTCTCAAATCCTTTCCTCTCAGCGCGAAATCACCGAGATACGTCGGTTTCATGCACTTGATGAAATCTTCCTCCACCCCACCAGCCGTGGTGCACAGCACATCGATCATCTTATTCTTCACGAGATACTTTATGGTTTCCCGCGTCCCACTGCTCGTGAGGTTGCTTGTCCACCCCAAGAAAATCTTCGTTCGCACGCCCGCGCGGTACGCCTCGTCGCGCTCATCCGGGTCCGTGTCCTCCGTCACCGGTTCATCGCTCAGTCTCCACGCGAGCATGCGATTCACCTCGCGCACCGCCTGTCCCAGAGACGTCGCCTGGTACCCGGTGGTGAAGAGCGAGTCGAGGAGCGCCTCGTAATTCATGTCGCCCTCGAAGTCGTACCCGCGCACGACGTCGGCGTCGGCGGGCATCTCGACCGATTTCACGAGCACCGCGTCCGCGGCGACGGCGGGCGCGTCGGCGGGAGTGGATGCCATCGCGCGAGTCTTCGAGTGATGGCGGCTGCGGGTCGTTTTTGCTACTCAAGGCGCTTTTTAGGAACCGCGCGGCGCGCGTCTACGTGCGTCCATATGAGACAAAACTACCGGTGCTAGGTGAGACGAAACGTCTCGTGCTAGTGTACATCTACGCGTCGAGGCGTCACAATCGCGATCTCGCTCCGTTGGACGCCGTGGCCGCGACGTATCCCGCGTCGGCGTCTGATAAATCCAAGCCGTGCTTTACGCGCGCGAGCGAACTCAGTTCCTCGCTGTCGAGCGTTCGCGACAGCGCTTCGTAGACGGTGAGCTCTTTGGCGTTCGACGGGTCTCGCACGCGAATCGCTCGTCCGTCGTCGTCGATACGAAAACCGACGTCCTCGGCTCGGTTGAGCGCGACGGATATCTCTCTCCTGACATCCGCCGGCGTCGACGGTCGCAACACCACACTCGGTAACCCATCGTACACGGCGTCTCGCAGACGCTTATCCCGACTAAGCGCGCTTCCGTAACTCATAGTTCTCGAAAACACGCTCGGCACGTCGTGTTCGATGAGCTTCAACGCCAGATTTAAATGACTCGAGCCAAGCGTTAAAAACGCATAAGGCTCGCCCTCCCACACGTTCGACGACGTCGCCGGCAACACCGCCGCGTTCGCGCGCGTGAACCGCTCCCACCGCGCGTACGCGTCCGACCGCAACATCTCCCTCGCGTCTTGACGCACGACGACGGGCACGTCGTGGTCGACGTCGAACCCGCGCTCGGCGATGTTCATCGCGATTCCGTGCGCGTGTTCGAGCGACACGCCCGTCGCCGCTCGATTGGTGCCGTCCGGGATCACCAATCGCGGCAGCACGCGCGCGATGAGGGGTTCGCGCCACTCGCTCAAGAGCGCGTTGAGACGATCGACGTCGTCGTCGCCATCCGCGACGCTCATTCGTCGGGCGCGGTGTGGGGCAGCCAGTTGGCCCAACTGTTTTCGGGACGTCGGCCTATGTCGCGCGGTGTCGACGGTGGAAACGCTCGCGTGACGTGACATACATACACAAACAACTACTGCGCGCGGCGATGTTATCCCCAGATTTTTTTCGTCATCTCTTCCGGGTCGGGCTCGGCGTCGTACGTCGCGAGCAACTCGTATTTTTCCGTCTCCCCTAAACCGGTGCGCTTGTACAACTCCCATTCGTTTTCGTAATACGCAAATCGAAGGGCGCCGTAGATTGGATGAAAATACGGCTTGCGATAGAGCAGACGAAAGTGGTAGCACTCCTTCCACGCCGCGACCGCCTCCATGCGTTCTTTACGTCCTCTGACGGACATGACGTTGCCAGCGGATTGAATGTCGTCCAATCGAGGATTAATCATAATCATCGGTTTATCCCCAACCACCTCCTCCATCTCCGCGATGTACGGTAAAATCGAGTACCCGACGATGTTTTGCGGCTGTACCAAGATGAACGCGTCCGCGTCCGAGCCGTCCTCGCCGCTGATGCCGCCGTTCGGCACGATGGCGTCCGCCACGTCGTCGTCCCAGTCCATCAACTCCAACAGTTTCGACACCCCACTCAGACTCAACGGCAGCGCCTGAAACACCCCTTTCCCCATGCTTCGCTGCACGCACACCTTGACTCGCATTCCGTCCCGCGCCAACGTCGTCGCCACGCGTCGAACGAGCTCCAACGTCGTCCCGACTCGATACACGTCGCCGCTCACATTCAACTCTGGAAACTCCGTCTTAATCTTAATCCGCCGCTCTCTCGACGTCACCGCCGCGGCGATGGATTTCGCGCAATCGTCGTAAAACCACGCACGCGTCTCTCGCGCGTGCGGCGTGTTGTTCAACAGCGTCGGCACGTCCACGCCCGCGTTCTCGCGCGACGACGACGACGGTGTTCTGGCCCGCGCGCGAGACCATCGACGCGCCCGTGCCTCGCGCGCGAGACCAGTGGCGCGCGACGACGACGACGACGACGGAGAAGAGAACGCGCTCGCGCGCGTCGCGATCGGCGACATGGCGGTGCCGGCGCGCGCGCGCGTGTGCGGGCCGTCGGATGGATTCGGATTCCATGGGTCATGAACGGTCCCTGGGCCCCCGGTGGGGTTTTCCCACCGACTCGAGCGGACGACCGCGCGACCGCGCGACCGCACACCGCGCGCGGCGTGGATCGATCGATCGATCGAGAGACGCGCGCGATCGAGAGACGCGAGCGGTGACGTCGAGACGACGGCGCGCGAGAGGCTGGGCGCGCGAGCGAATCGGGAGAAGATGGCGGAGGAGGAGGAGGAATCTGGGACGCTGACGACGACGACGACGACGACGACGACGACGGTGGCGGTGGCGGCGGCGGCGGCGACGACGACGACGACGACCGTGGATGCGGTCGGTGTCGTCGCGTCGACGCGATCGGTGGAGACGGTCGAGGACGTGGCGATGGTCGGGGAGGGCGACGCGGGCGACTCGAGGGGCGGCGACGGGAACGCCACGGCGACCCGTGACGGCGCGCGTGGAGACGCGGTGCGAGGTGAGAACGAACGCGCGAGCGCGGAGGAGACGTTTGATGACGCGGTGGAGGCGCACGATGATGACGAGGAGGAGGAGGACGAGGAGGTTGAGGAGATCGTTGTCGGAGGACCGCCCGATTTTTCGTCGTTGCAGCGCTCGGGTGAACTCTCCAGGGAACTCCAGGACGAGGACGAAGAGGAGGACGAGGAAGAGGAAGAAATATCGAGAGAGGAAGCTTTGGCGGCGGCGGTGGAGTTGATCAAGGCGATCGCGGACGGGAGTGAACCGCTCGACGCCGGGAAACTGGGGAGTTTGTTGTGGGCTGTTAGTAATGCGCTGTTGGAAGACTTGACGGATCGGGACGATTTGCCAGTCCCTGGGAACTCTCTGGAGAGTTTCCCGGTCGAGTTGGTGCGTAGCGTTATGGAACACATCGACACGATCGTCGTCGCGTTGACGTTTGAACCCGAAGACGCGGTGACGCAGAGAAGCGGAGAGATCATTCCCGCCATCGGCTCTCACCGCGTCGCCGCGGCGGAGATTTTGGCGGTTCTCTTGCAGATTGGGTGCCAGGGCATCGACGAACGAATCGCCACGTTGAAACTCCCGAACGATGGACAGTTTGTCATGGTGTCGCTCGTTCGCATGTTCTTCAAGTATTCTTGGAGCTCCGCGCTGCACGCCACCGTCATCCGCTTGGTCTTGGCGGCTTTGGTCAGCCCGCACGAGCCCTTGTGGGCGCCCATGTTTGAGGGCGGCACAGAGAGTCTTCAAGGCATGCTCGCCGCGTCCATTCAACAAGCGCTCGCGACGAAACCCATCTCCACACGCAAGGGAAATGTGGGAAGCGTCATCATTTTGGCCAATGCGCTGTGCGAACTCCAGACGTGCGAAGACGTCGAGCGCGCCAGCGTGCGCACGACGTTACAATTCGACGTTGACTGGTGCGCAGCCGTCGAGGGTGAAAACAATAGCCTCTCCAGGCTAAACGACGAGCAAGCCGGCGGCTTGTGTGGTCCCAAACCGAGCAAGACTCCCGCGTTTATGGATTCTGGCATGGGATCCAACGTCATCAGCAGTCAAGAGTTGCTCAGAATGTTGCAGCACATATCTCTTGGACAGTAAATCGTTAGTCGCTAGTTGACCTTTGAGTAAAACTGAAACCGTATAGGACATAAATTACAAAGCATCAAGCATCGAAACGTTGCGCGCTCGTTCGTCGCGAGCGTCATCGCGCGAGACGAGGCGACTTTCTCGGCGTGCTTCTACGTATCGGCGTCGACCGCGCTTGCTTCGACTTCGACGTCAATTCGGTTCCTGCGTCGTCTCGTTTGCGTTTCACCGATCTCGTCTGCTCTTCCGCGTTCTCACCGAAACTCCACAGCCTTTTCGGCGCGAGTCCCGAGGCGCGTGCCGTCGACGGCGTCGCGGTCGACGTCTTGTTCGGCGTCGGTGAAAAGAAAGAGACGAGAGACGCGTACAGGGTGTTTCCCACCGGTGTCATGGCGGCGCGCGCGGGCGTCGGCGGCGGCTCGTACCGCGTTCTCTTTCTCGACGGAGTCGCCGCAGTCGGTGGCTCGATGGGCTTGGACGGAAATTGAACGTCGCGCAAATCTGATACGCGCTGCAAATACGCCTCTATGTTATCGATGGTCGATCCGGCCTCGCGAATGCACTCCACCGATGTGTTCATGTCCTCGGCGGCGCGTATGAAGGGTGCCTGTAACGCTAAAATCGCCAGCGAGCATCTTAACAACGTCTCTCGAGGTTGTCTATCGGCGTCCACGAAGAGCAAATCCCACACGCGCACCACGATGGGCGCCGCCGCACACCCGACCAGACCACACATTAACCATCTTGCGGTGAAAAATTTCACCGCCAATCCCATCGACTGAAGCTTTTCGTGCGCCTCCTCGGACACGCGCGAAAATCGATAATCGAGCTCTTCCAAATCGCTCCGAAGCGTCTTTAATCCTGGTTCGAAATACCCGGGAAACATGTCCTCCGTCACGCATCGAAGCACCCAGTACGCGCACTCTTCGTCGTCTTCGCGCTCACCGTCGTACACGCACAGTAAAAATCCAGCCAAGTAATTCATGCCCTGCACGTACCAGCTCGTCTTGGTCGACGTCCTCGCCGCCGCTCGCAACACGCGACGAAGACGAACCAACCCGTCGCCGCCCTCCTGAAAATTTTCGTGCTCGGGAAACGTCCTCGGTAAATCTAAATCAATCTGCTCGAAACACCGCCTCCACGATTGTTTTTCTCCTCGGTCGTCGCCGTCATCGTCGCCATCCTCCTCGGCGCGGTCTCTCGCCGTCGCCGCCGCGTACGTTTCCTCCCCTCTCTCCATCGCCGTCGCCCTCTTCGCCTCCCCCCCGCTCCACGCGAACCACAGCGCTCGTCGAGACGACCGTCCGATCCCATTCGCGCGCGCGAACGCGCGCACGAAATCACCCGGCCGACCGTCGTCATCGCGACACTTTCGTCCCGAATCGACGATTGCGCCGTCCCATTTTCGATTCAATCGCGCGTCGGACGCGCGAAGCGCGCGCGACACCTCGACGTCGTCCACGGGAAAACCGAGCGTACATTTTTCATCGCGTGCGTCGCGCGCGGAAGACGTCTCGACCGCCATCGCGCGCGACCGCGCGAGCGCGAATGCAGCCAGGGGGGGACGTTTCGCGTCTGCGTCGTCGACGGACGCGCGAAGACAAATACTACGAATGGTATGATTACACGCGAGCGGCGGCGTCGGGCGAGGAGGAGGAGGTCGACGATGGACGACGATCGATCGTCCGTGAGGGATCGGTGAACGCAACCCAAGCGTCGGGACCTCGTAATAAGAGGGAATTGGAGACGACGGCGACGGAGGAGACGGCCATCATGGCGCCGGCGGCGGACGGGTTGAGGGTGAATCCGTATTCGGGTAAGAGGGCACCCGCGGCGAGCGGCACGCCGACGGCGTTGTAGGCGAGCGCCCACCCGAGGTTTTGGCGGATTTTGTTGAGGGAGTTTTTGCCGAGTTGAATGGAATCGGCGACTTGGGATAACTTGTCGCCGAGGAGGATGACGCCGGCGGCGTTTCCGGTGGCTTCCATGCCGCGAGACATGGCGACGCCGACGTCGGCGGTGATTAGGGCGGGCGCATCGTTGATGCCGTCGCCGACCATGGCGACGGTGAAACCCTGGGCGCGGAGTTTTTCAATCTCGGACGCCTTGTCGGCGGGCAACATGCCGCCGAGGACGACGCTGTCGGCGCCCAAACCGAGCTCCGACGCGACGGCGTCCACGGCGGCTTGTCTGTCGCCGGATAATATATGCACGCGGACGCCGGCGGCTTTGAGGCGTTGAATCGTCTCCGCGGCGTCCTCGCGAATCTCATCCGCGACCGTGAGCACGCCGACGACGCCGTGACCCTCGACGCCGACGGCGACGAGCGAACACGTCTCGCTCTCCGAGCGCGCGGCGGCAAACGCGTCGCTCGACGCGCCGACGCCACCAACCTTGGCGTCCACCCACGCGGGTGCGCCGACGAAGACGCGCTCACCGTTCACGGTCGCCGTGACCCCGCGACCGGGTTCTGTCTCCGACGCGGACGCGCGCGGAACGGGCGATAGGTTCTCTTCGCTCTCGAATCGAGACTCTGCGCTTCGCGTCACCGCTTTGGCGATCGGGTGCGTCGTCGTCGCTTCCACGGCGGCGGCAACGCTCAACACGTCCCACTCCGTGCGCGCGTCGCTCACGTGCACGGATTTCAATCGCGGCTTGCCTCGCGTGATCGTGCCCGTTTTATCCAACACGACGGCGTCGACGCCGGCGATGGTTTCCAAGACGTCGCCGCCGCGAAGCAAGACGCCATTTCGCGCGCCCAGAGACGTCGCGACGAGCACGGCGGTCGGTGTGGCGAGTCCCAGGGCGCACGGACACGCGACGACGAGCACGTCGGTGGCTAATTTCAACGGTCCCATCCACGGAGCGGCGCCGAACGAGCCAGCCTCCATGAGCGCGCCCGGAAACAACGCGTCCCCGGCGAGGGTCCAAAACGCAAACGTCGCCGCGCTGATGCCCATGACGCCGAACACGAAAGGACCGGCGATGGCGTCGGCGAGTCTTTGTACGGGTGCGGCGCGACCTTGCGCCTCTTCTATCGTCTTCGTGATGCCGGCGACGATGGATGAATCACCGCTGCTCGTCGCCCTGACGGTGAGCGGACCCTCAAAGACACCGGTGCCCGCGTTGACGTCGCTCCCTTTCGTCTTGTACACGAGCACGGGTTCGCCCGTGAGCGTCGCCTCATCCACGCCCGCGTTTCCAGCGACGACGACGCCGTCAACGGGGATGATTTCACCCGGGTTCACTAGCACTAAATCTCCCGGTCGCACCGAGGCGCGGTCGACGTCGACGACGACAGAGTGATCGGCGGGATCTTCGCCCTCTTCGCTCTCGCGATCCGGCACGACCAAACGCGCGTCGAGCGGAAGGAGTGAACTCAGTGAACGCAAATCCGCGCTCGCGCGCGCGCGCGCTCGTCCCTCGAGCGCGCGTCCGAGCAAAATGAACGCCATCAACAACACCGGTTCTTCAAAGAAATCATTCGTCCACTGCCCGTACTCGTTCAATTGCGGATTCAACGCCCCCGCCGTAGAGAGACCGAACGCGGCGAGCGACCCAACGCCGACGAGTGAATTCATATTTGGCGCCCTGTTCGCGAGCGCCTTGGCGCCCTCACTCAATATTTTCCTACCCGGTCCCAACAGCGCGCCCACCGCGAGCGTCGCCCCGATCCACGGCTGCGCCAACGCGTTCAAAACCTCCGTGTGCGCGTACTCGTGCAACCCCAACGCGTGCAAGTGATGCGTCAAGTGCGTCCCCAGACACGCCGCCGTCAACCCCCACGCCTTGTACAGATCCCACTTGGTCTTTTCCATCTCCTCTTCGCGTTTCCTTTCGGCGTCTCTCGCCGCCGCCTCCGCTGCTCGACCCGCCGCGCGTCGCGTCATGGTAAATCCCTTCTTCCCGATCGCTTCGATCGCCGAATCGATCGTCGCGCGCAACGCATCACCGGTCAATTCACGACGAAACGTCACCGCCGCCGTCTCCGTCACCAGATTCACCGCGCACCGCTCGACGTCGTCGCGTTCGCCGAGCGTCTTTTGAACCGCCGCCGAACATCCACCGCACCGCATGCCCTCGACGGCGAACAACACCGTCTCATCGCTCACCGCCGCCGAAGACGCCGACTTCACGGAAGCATTCGTCGTCTCGTCCTCGCGCACCGCCGCGGACGCGCGAGAGGCGACGGAAGACGCGCGCAAAGATGTCCCGGGAAAGAAGTGATGCGCGCGTCGCGACGCGACGATACCGACGACGTCGACGCGCCGCCGACGCGTCTCGCGCGCGACGGACGCGCGAGCGACGCGAGGTATGACATCTCGCGACGTACACGCGAGCGACCGCGCGCACGCGGCGACGCGCGCGACGTGGTGCGCGTGCATGAGCGTCGCCCTGTGGTGACGAGGGCGAAGACGAAGCGCGCGAACGAAGCGCGCAAGGATGTTCAGAACATCATGTTCTCGGTGCGACGCGCGCGCGCGTGGGCTACGATTGTGGGCTACGATTAGAATAAATATTAAAGTCTACCATTCGTTCGTCGGGCTCTGGGCGTCGTGCGAGGTGGAATCGGGTCTGTCGTCGTGACTCTGCGCGCGGCGGCGAGGAGAGAAATCTTTCTCCACCTCGCTCGCTCACTCGTCGCCCGCGTCTTCTCCTCTGGCGAATTTGGAGTTGCTGTACATACCTACTATCTGATCTGCGACGCAGAACGTGATCGCTTGCCCTGGAGGAATGCGCATGAGGCGCGGGAGCAGTCCCTTCCACATGGCCATGATGCCCTCCTCTCGCGGAATAAGCGTGAGCGCGTGGACAAAGGATTTGTACTTGATGGCTCCGCCCGCCTTGGATTGCGCCATGAGACGCGTCTTGGCGACGTCGAACGGCCCCGTGGCGATGGGACCAATCGTCGCCGCCAAACCACCGGAAATCAACGATTGCGCGGGGTGTAAAACCTTGCCGTCGCCGTCGTTTTTACCCCACAAAAAGGAGTCGACGTGCGCCTTGGCGGTGAAGAGACACATTTGATTGGTGCCGTTTCGAGCGATGGTCGGACCGGCGCCGTTCCACAGCGCCAACACACCCTCCTCGCGAATGATTGTTCTCGCGCAGTGTAACGTACCCTTGTATTTCAACGCCTCCATCGCCGTGCCCTTTTGTTGCTGTAACCGAATCTTCACCACCTCAAACGGCGTCACGATGGCGAGCGCCTCGATGACGCCAGCGCCGAAACCCGCCGCCATGCGTCTCCCCGTGCTCAAATCTCCATTTTCATCCCTCAAGGCCGCCTGAAACGTCGCATTCGTCCCCATACGCAACATATATTTAAAACACAAGTGCGTGGCGAACGCGTTTAATCCCTTCCAGAGCGCCCCGATGCCCTCCTCGGCGTGAATCTTCTTGAAGCAATCGACGACGCCTCGGTACTGCCCCGTCTTATCCAACTGTAATCGCGTCTTCACCACGTCCACGGGTTGCAAACAACACGCCTACGCAAAAACAAACACGCACACACATCAGACGCACGGGTCATCGTCAGTCTCTCCACGCCATCACGCGTTCGCGCGCCATTCGCGTCTCGCATCTTTCTCGCGCCGGCGAGACCCTCCCACCCTCACGCCGTCCCTCTCACCACCCGTCCCATCGACGACGCCCCCCCGTCCGCGCCGCGCGCGACGCACAAAGAAAAGTAAAGCACACCACGCGAACGTCTCGACTCGCGCGTACCTCGATGATCCCACCGAACGACCCCGACACGCCCTTGACGATGGGCATGAGCGCCGCCGCCCGCGCGTCGAGCCTCGAATCCTCTCGCGCGGACGCCGCACCGCGCCACGTCGCGAGCGACGGCGCGGCGTAACACGTTTCCGGCGCTCCGCGCATCGTTCTCGCGACGGTGACGACGACGGAGCCGGCGATGAGTGACGCGCGCGCGGTGGTTTTGTCGCGACGGCGTCACTTTGGTTTCTTTCAAATTTCAATCATCTGGCTGGGCGTCCTGAGAGCGCGGCGTCCGTCCGTCCGTCCGTCGTCGCCATGCGACGGGAGGCGACCGCGGCGACGGCGACGACGACGAGCGATGGGTCGGCGTCGGTGACGCTCGAGAGCATTCTTCGCGCGCTGAGCGCGAGGAATCAGCAGCAGCAGCAGCCGCGGCATCGCGAGACGACATCCGAATCGAGACGCGGCGGCGAGAGCGACGCGTTCGCGGTGAATCTCCGGAGACAGTTACCGGCGTTGATGACGCTGTTGAATCCAGTGAACGGTGCGCGCGCGAGCGATGGATGCGCGCGGTGATGGAGCGCGCGCGCGCGACGACCGATCGATGGGAATGATGACTGACTCGCGATTCGACGACGTAGCGTGCGTTCGAGAGAATGAAGTGAAACAGGCGCTGCAGTTACTGCGTGGCGCGATAAAGAAACATCCGGGCGTGTTTGAACTCGGCGGGACGTCGGCGGTGCGAGTGTTCGCCAACGTCTTTGCGTTGTCTGCAGTGTCAGACGTCAGGTGCGCGCTTTCGACGCGGGCGCGGCGAGCGAGAGATTGACGATGCGTTTTCACGCGTTTCGCAGCGCTGAATTTCACGAACAGGTGCACGCTGTGTTATTCGGACTCGTGTCCGTGGCGTCCAAGACGGATGGCGGGGGGATGCACGAATTGTGTAAGGGGTGCGTGGCGCTGGTGAGCGATTCGAAAAAGATTGTAGAGTTATTTCCCGCGAAACCGCGCGGAGGAATGTTGGGGACGGACGTGGACGACGCGGAGGATGAGGTGGCGTCGATGAATCGAGACACGATCGTGTTGTGTTGTTTCGACACGGCGTTGGCGCACGTGAAGCGTAGCGAAGAGAGTCGCGCGGGTGCGTCGGCAAGAAACGGTTCGTCAGAACTGTCGAACGGTGCGGCATCGACGAGCACGGGTTTGATGGTGGAAGTGCAGAGTTTGGAGTGTGCGATGAATATCACGAACACGGCGTGTAAGCTTTTGGAGTGCGTGTTCGTGACGAATCCTCAGAATGTGGCTCCGCTGACGACGAGCGAATTGCTCTTCGCGTTGTCGAGACTTTTGATGATTGGATCTCACGATGTACAGCTCTCGGCGGCCGCCGTGCTCAGAAACATCATAGCGGACATTCCGATAGTACTGGTTCCCTGCGATAGCATCTTAGCCTCGGTCGCCAGCGTGCTCACATGTAGACCGCTTCGGAAACACGACGACGTGGTTCTCGAGCTTGTCTACACGCTCAAAGAACTCGCCGGGGATGGAGTGTTGGCCAAGCACGCGAACGTTTTGACGACGTCTATTTTGAACGCGATCGATTCGGCGCGGGATGAATCGATTCGTGCCGTGCTCTTTGACGTTCTGAGGATGTGTCTTCTCGTGCGTCCGACGTTGGCGATTCAAGCCATCACGCTCCTGCCGCACACCATCGCGAGTAAAGGCTCGGACGCCTTGGTCGAGTGCCTCTCTCTGGCGTTCTCGAATGTGCGAGACGACGGTGATGAAATGGAGATCGAGAAGCGCACGCGACTCAACGAAGGTGAGGGCGAGGATCAGCCCTCGGTGAGTCTCGATTACAAGGCACGAACGGAATGGATCGAGAGTTGCGTCGTCGCCGCGATGGAGTTCTTGGGCGGTCCGGACTCGAGCACGACGCGCGACGTCGTGGGAAGTCAATTAGTACGCGCAGATTCGATGGATTTCGACTATGCGCCGCAAAATGCGATGCCGAGCGACCATCAGCGCGTTTTGGCTATTTCCGTCATCGTGCGATCAATCGCCGCATCGAAGGGTTCGTCGCGCATTCAGCGCATAGCGGCGCAAGTCATTTACAAATGGTTCGGGTGGATTCGCCGATACGACGGCAACGCGGAAAAGGCACCGACGACGTCGATGTACGCGTTGCTCGCGGAGGCTGCCAACTGTCTCGCGAATGTCAAGAGCGATCCAGAAAACAAGACGCCGCCGCTTTTGAGCACCAAGGACATCTCTCTCGACATTTTGACGTGGCCTTGGACGTCGATCGCGAAACGGCAACCGAACGACGTCGTGAACGAGAAGACGCTGTCTGGCGATAGAGTGGCGAAACTGGCCGCGCTCAACCTGGCTGTCTCGCTCGCGTCTTCGGAACCATCGGGAGAGAAGGCGAGTTCCGAAGCCGCTCGTCAAGTGTTGACGCGAGCGTTTGCAGATGAAGATCCTGGCGTTCGCTCCTCGGCGGCGATCGCCGTGTCGTTCGTGCACGTCTTAGCGTCGACGCCCCCGTCGGGTATCGGTGCGTTGCAGAGATTGAGCACGCTCAAGGATGCGCGAGAGATTCCCGTGCGCAACGCCTTTGCCACGGCGCTCGGCGGTTTAGCGGCGGCGGGTGTTCTCCACGGTATTCAAAAAGCTGCCGGTAACGAGGCCGTTCGCGACGCCGCTCGAGTGTACGGAAATAAAGCGGTGACCGCCGCGTTCAATACATGCTCTTACGAGCACGGGAGCACGGAATCCAAGAAGGCGACGCAACTTCTCGCGGATTCAATGAAATCATTCCACGAAGTCGTCAAGCGAGAGGTAATCAAAGCGCTCCATTCGGTCGATGGCGATCAGGTGGCGGTTGGATTACCGAAAACCCCCGGGAAGTTCAATAGAAATAAACGACGACTCACCGCGGGAACTCCGAATGGGAACAAAGGGAAGAACGACGCACAGATAACGTCCGCGCTCAACGCAGCGTTGACGCTTGGCAATTTGAACAACGCAGGACAGCTGGAAGGTGTCATATTAGACACGAGCGACGCAGAAGGTACGGTTACGGCGAGTGGTTTGCGTTCTTTGAAGTATGCGTTCGAGATTTTCGGTGCAGCCGGTGATTTCACAGAGGATGGCGAGACGTTGAGAGGAGCCGGTACGCTCGCGTACGCCGCGTTGAAAACCGCACATCACAAATCGCGACACGTGCGCGAAGCGCTGTGTGAGGCCGCGTCGGCGATCGTATCGGATGAAATTCTACTCGAAATGGCACCTCCGAAAAACGAAAGGCCGGAGGATCGCAGACGCGGTAGCAGTGCAGCGTCCCTTCACGCTGAGGCAATTGTCATGGCGCAGCAAACTTTCGGGTTGAACAAAATTTTGCGTATATTGAAGGATATGATCGATAGCGCTCCCGATTCATTCATTAAAGAGTCTACACTGCGCACGTTTGCGGCCGTGGCGGAAACGTTGACGATCCCTGGCGCGACGTCAGCGGCGGTGATAGTGTACTTTAAGAACATCATCGACATGGACCTCACGGCTCAAAATTGCGCCATCTACTTGCTGAAGCGCTTAGCGAAAAAGAGGAACGTGCAAACGAGAGAGTTGATTTTGGGGACGCAAGATGTCGCAGCGCAGATTGGCATGCTTCTCCCCAAGCACGAACATTCCATCGCCATTCTTGCTGAACAAGCAAAGATGATGCCGCGACATCTGCTCGAAGAGATCCTACCGCTCTGCATGATGAAGCTCATCAGAATGGCTATCGGTGACGGTAGTAAAGGAGAAGACTTGACCGTCTTGAACGGATACACAAAGTTGTTGAACAAGGATTTGCATCAGTTGGTCGCGGATTACAGTTACGAGGCCATCGCGGAGCTGATCAATCCGAGAACATTGACGCCGTTGAGTGACAGGGAAACGGCTGCGTTCAAAGCCTTCTTACAAAAGTACAGTAAGGATGATTTGCTCACACTGATTTCAAACCAAAAGTTTTACATCATGAAGGCTTTGATCACGAGAGCCGGCGCCACTATGAAAGACGAGCAAGGAGATATGATCAACTCTGCCGCCACCATGTTAACCGTGTTCAAGGCGCTCGCGGACGCGGCGCAATCCGACGCGCAAGAAGTCAGCGATTTCTTTCGTCCTCATTTCACGAGAATGGAGATGGTCTTGTTCGATAAAAACGGGGACACTCTGTCTCACAAGCGTTACATTCGTTCCTTGACCATAATGATTTGGATCATCGGCAAGCACTTGCCGCAGTTTGCTCCAAAGGTCATGGCACACCTCGCGCACGCGCTGAACAATCCAGATCTTCGCAAGACTGCGTTACAGAGTTGGAGAATTCTCGTACAGGTGCTTTCTGATCGACCAGAGCATTTGCAGCGCGCCGCGGGACAAATTGTCGTCGCCATGCTGCCTTACCTGGATGCCAACGCGCAGAAAGGCGAAGAGCGCGTCGCCGACAAAAACGCACAGTTGCGAGCGGTGGAAGACGCGAGTCAGGCCGCCGCCGTCATCGACGAGCTCATTTTGCGACGAGGCGATGTCATGCGTGGAAACTTGGCGAGGTTGCCGATGTTGCCGGCAGTGCAGCGCCTCGAGGCTGCGAACGCGCGTATCGCCGAGGAGCGCGGTCTGGTATCACTCCGCCAAGTATTTAAAAGTTTGACGGAAAGCTTGGCGGATGAATCCCTTGCCGTTCGTGCGACAGCTTTGGCTGAGATTCGTCGTCGCGTGAGTAACCCAGAGCACGGAACCGAAATCCAAGAGCTCGTGCAGGGAGTGGAAGGCACGTCGGCAGATTCCATCATGAGCAATTTAGTCGCCGCGCTCCTCAAATGTTGCGAAGGCGAGGGCTCGAGTGAAGCTTCACGTCGCGTCCAGCGAGCTGCAGCTCAATGCCTGAGCGAGCTCGGTGCGATAGATCCCGGTCGTCTGCTCATTCCGTCTCGCCAGGTGCAACCATTGAATAGCGAATCGACGACGGTGGCGAGTAGTTTACTCGTCGACCACCTGGCTCGAACCGTGAGAGGTGCAAATGAATCAGATATGCTTGACGCCGCCGCGTACGCGGTACAGTGCGTGTTGATTCACGTCGGTTGTCGTCCAGAACACGTCGACGAAGACGACGCAGTCGGTCTTGAACTTCCAAAGGGACACACCGAGAACGGCATCGAGTTTTGGGAATCGCTCCCGGATGAAGCTCGCGTCGTCCTGGCGCCGTGCTTGACGTCCATGTACTCGATCAGTGGTATGAGCAAAGAATCGAACGTGAAGCAGCGTCCCCTGTATGGCAGTCCCGCCGCTGGAACGACGTTTAACAAATGGATTGTGTACTGGTGCCGAACGTTGGCTCTCGAAGCGAGTGGCCCAAACGCACCACTGTTCAAGGCGGCGGTGAGTGTCTTCCGACATGATATACGCATCGCGCTCTTTTTGCTCCCGTACATGGTGCTTGACGCCATTTTGGACAATGAGGAACGCAAAAGTGCAATCTATCTCGAAATGGTTGCAGCTCTCAATGAGGCGGCGGGTGGGGACGCGGCGAGCGAAGAATTGAATCTCGCCGTATCGAGCTCATCTCAAGGTCGCACCGAACTTGCGGCGCAGGCCATTTTCTCTTTACTTGATCAGCTGAAAGGTTGGGCTGACGCGAACGCGAGCGACAGAGAGAGATCCAGTTTGGTGCACGGGTTGTTGCACGATTTGTCCTTCACTTTGCTTGCGAAGGCAGCGCAACGATGCGGCGCGAGCGCGCGATCACTCATGTACTTTGAGGATTACTTGAGATCAAACAAGATGGCCATCAATCAAGCAACGTGTGTGAAGCAACAAGACATCGTGGACAGCGACGTGAGTTTCTTGGCCACCATTTACAAAGGATTGGCTGAGCCGGACGCACTCGCGTCGATTCCTCGATTGCGAGCCACTCCGCAGCCAGAGGATCAACTTTTGCAACACGAAGAGGCTGGTGAATGGGAAGAAGCGCTCGTACATTACGAGAGTGCGCTTCAACGAGGTGAAGAGCCCATGAATAATTCCGGCGTCTCCGTCGCCGAATGGGGACGACTCAGATGTCTTCAAGGACTGGGCCATCTTCGCACCGTTCAGCGCGAAGTCGAAAATCTCATACGCACTCGTCCGAATGCGCCTCCAGCTTTGGCCGAGGCAGGCGCTGCGGCAGCTTGGCGACTCGGCCAGTGGGACGATTTGGAATCGCTGCTAGGCAAAATTGATTCTGACAACTCCAGTCACGCCAGTGTGGGGGTCAAACGCTCGCACAGGCATACGGGCACGGCGCCGTCGGCTCTCACTCCCAGTGGGATGCCGCTCACTATGGGTTCAAACTATCAGTTGAATGCGGAGAGCCCACAATTAAGCGCAGATGCGGCCATCGGACGCGTGATTTTGGCTCTTCAGAAGAACGACGATCACGCATTTCAGATGGCGTGCTCGTCTGCTCGAGACGCTCTCATCACACCGCTTCGCGCCGCTTCGATGGAAGGGAGCTACCTCAGAGCGCACGCCGCGCTCGTGCAGTTACATTTACTGCAAGAAGCGGAGTCTTCCTACAGCGCCGTCATTTTGACGGAAGATGCGCGCAAATCGGCGATGACTGCGAAGACGCGTTTGCCGACCAACTCGGTGGACATTCCTCTTGTCGCAGAAAATCACTTCCAGTTTTGGGATGACCGACTCGATCGAACGCCTCCGAACATGGCCACTCGAGAGCCCATTTTGGCGTTCAGACGCGCGATTTATAAACTCGTTGGCGCGAAGGCTGCTGCTTCAAAGACGTGGTTAGCCCAGGCAAAAGTTGCGAGAAGCGCGGGACACTATGGCGCGGCGCAGCTCGCTCTCTTCGAGGCGCGATCCGAGGTTGGCATGTCTTTACCTCTCGCCTTGGAGCAAGCAAAATTACTTTGGGCCGAGGATAGTCATCAACGCGCGGTGATGGAAATAGAAGAGGCGTTGAAGGATCAGGACGCAGTTCTCGCGCATCCCGAACATGCCGCCAAAGCCGTCTTGCGCTTGGCTCGATGGGCCACGGTCACGGGACAAAAACAAAAGAAGGAAATTCTCACGCTGTACTCTGACGTCATTCGTAGATATAAGAGTTGGGAAAAATCGCATTTTCACGTCGCGCGCTACATGGACGAGTGGATGAAGGATGCGACGAAGCGAGAGTTGAATGGTGAAACTGGCGCAAATCTGCCAGCGTCGGTGCGAAGAAAAGGAATCGGAGGAGATGACGAAGAAGCGATCGATCTTTTGAGTGAAACGGTGAGGGAATACGGTGCGAGTATTAAATACGGTCACAGGCACATTTATGAATCGTTACCGCGTATGTTGACGCTTTGGTTCGACATCGGGGACCGAGTCTTTGAGGCGAACAGCGAAGCGCTCGATGGCCGCAGCGTTGCGAAGATGAAAAAGGTGTACACCGAGGTGCTCTACGCAGTCAACACATTCTCTGATCAGCTTCCTCTGTACAAGTGGCTTACCGCGCTTCCACAACTGACCTCTCGCTTGGCACACAGCGAGAAGAGAGTTCGTGAACTCGTGCAAACTCTCGTCACCAGACTTTTGATCAACTATTCAGATCAAGTGCTGTGGGCGCTCGTTCCGATGGCGCGCTCGCGCGACGCCGTGCGAGCGAAGAGTGCGAAAGACATCCTCTCGAACGCAAAGCACGGCAAGCAAGACAAGACGGGCATGCGCGCCGACCGCGAGCTCATTTCACAATTTGCTAACGTCGCGGATCAGCTCGTCAAGTTGTGCAATTTCGCGCCAAAGACGCAATCAAAGAGTGGGCGACCACCGAGATCGTTCAGTCTGATGCAAAACTTCCCCGATCTCGCGCAACTCATGCCCACGCGCGTGATGATTCCTGTGCAGAAATCCCTCACGGCGACGCTTCCACCGGCGGGTACGAACCCGACCGATCACAGACCATTCCCGCCGTCCGCGGCGACACTCTTCGAGTTGCAAGACTCAGTATCTGTGCTCGCATCTTTGCAAAGACCGAAAAAGCTAACGATGCTTGGGAGCGATCGCTCGAGCTACGCTTTCTTGTGTAAGCCCAAGGATGATCTTCGTAAGGATTTGAGAATGATGGAGTTCACGACGATGCTCAACCGTTTGTTGGCCAGAGACGCGGAAAGTCGAAAGCGCAGACTGTATCTGAGGACGTTTAGCGTCATTCCGCTCACCGAAGATTGTGGGATCATTGAGTGGGTGCCTCACACCACCGGTTTCAGGCACATCATCCAGAAATTGTACGCGGATGACGGTTTATACAATAAAAATTCGAGCGCGGAAATGAAGGAGCTCTACGAGCGATGCAAGGGGCGCAGCCCGACGTCTTGGTCGAAAGAAGTGTTGAGTCGGCATCCACCCGTCTTCCACCGTTGGTTCCTCGAGCGATGGAAAGAACCCGCCGCGTGGTTCACCGCTCGCACCGCTTTCGCGCACACCGCGGCGGTGTGGAGCATGGTTGGCCACGTCGTCGGTTTGGGCGACAGACACGGCGAAAACATCTTATTCGATTGTCAAACCGGCGACGCGGTTCACGTCGATTTCGCCTGCCTGTTCGACAAAGGTTTGGAATTGGAGATGCCGGAGCGCGTTCCTTTCCGATTGACGCAAAATCTGGTCGACGGTCTCGGTGTGGGCGGATATGAAGGCGTCTTCATGCGCGTGTGCGAGATCACGCTCACCGTCCTGCGCTCGCATCGCGAGGCGCTCATGAGCGTCCTCGAAACCTTCGTGCACGATCCTTTGGTCGAGTGGACGAGAGTCTCGAGAAACGACGCCGCGCGAGGACACCGCCCCGGGACGTCGTCCAGCGCTCGCGGGAAGGACGCGCTCGAGAAGATTCGATCGCGCCTGGAGGGCGTCGTCGTCGGCGTGGGCGCCGCGCCGTCGCTCCCGCTCTCGCCGCAAGGTCAGGCGAGACGTCTGGTCGAGGAGGCTGTCTCGCTCTCCAACTTGGGCTCGATGTACATTTGGTGGATGGTGTGGCATTAGACACGAACGAAACGACGCACGACGCGGGTCGTAGTATTAATTAATAGCATGTTGTAACAACAGATGATTGATAGCTGAGCGAAACGTTTTTTGAGCTACGGCGAAGGCGCGTTTCTCGCATCTAAAAGATAAAAGTACTGCAAAACCGCGTTCTCCTCAGTAACGACGGTCATACGGCGGGAAATCCTCATCGTCGTCATCCTCACCTCTCGCGTCCCGTCGCTCGGCGTCCTCGGCGATTTGCGCCAAGAATCCTTGCACCGTGTTCACGATGAAGAACAAAAACATCAAGTTGAACAAAAAGCCCATACCGCCGAACCCGAACCCGTACCCGAACCCATACATGGGCATGATCGGCATCGGCATGAACACCGAGTTATACCCGTAGCCGTATCCACCGACCGGCGGCGCCGTTCGGCTCTGCGCGCTCATTCTCGGCGACGCCCGGCTCGACGCGCGGAAACTTCCGCCGCCCACGCGTCCGCCGCTTCTCGCCGCCTCCGCCGCTTCCGGCAGCACCGCGTCCGCACCGAGCGCGATCGACGCCGCCAATACCGCGGCAACGACGGCGCGCTTCGCATCGCTCGAGCGCGCCTCGTCATCGTCGGAAGACGCCCGCGCGACGATCGTCACCGGTGCCCGCGATCGAGCGCCCGCGCGCGTCGTCGTCATCTTTCGTCCCGTGCGTCGCGCGGAGGATCCCACGGCGCTCGTCGTCGCGCGCGTCATCGCGTGCGTCAGCATCATCGTCGTCGAGCGCGTCGTCGTCGTCTCGAGCGTCGCCGCGTCGTCGTGTGTCGCCGCGACGCGGTCGGGTGGGATTACGTTACGTCATCATGTGTGAGCAAACAGTGTGGAAGTCTATTTCTCAGAAATCTGTCGCGACCACCGGGACGCGGTGTCAGCGGCGGGCGCGCCGCACACGACGACGCCGACGCGCGAGGACGCGACGCGAACCGGTGCGCGCGATGGCGACGACGTCGTGCACCGTCCTCGCGGGCTCGTACGAGCGTTTTGTCTTCGGGTACACGCTGGACGTCGGCGCGAGCGACGCGGACGGGACGAGCGGCGGCGGCGGCACGACGCTGGCGAAGAGCTTCACGGTCGACGCGCACCTGTCGAGCGTCAAGGCGGTGGCGTGCGCGGGAGGATACGCGGCGTCGGGCGGATCGGACGATTTGATTCGCGTGTATCACTGCGATGAGACGGGGGCGGTGGCGGATTTGGGAATGTGCGTCGGGCACCGCGGCGACGTGCGCGCGTTGACGTTTTATTCGCCGAGAGGGTACGCGCCGACGCGGTTGTTGTCGGGTGGCGCGGACGGAGAATTAATGGTGTGGGATGCGACGGATAACTTCGATCAGTTGAAGACGATGCGAGCGCACAGGGGAGGAGTGTGCTCGATCAGCGCGCACGCGAGCGGACGCGTGGCGCTGACGAGCGGGGCGGATTCGCACGTGGCGATGTGGGACATGAAGAAGGGTCGCGTGGCGTACAAGTGTAAGACGCCGGAGATTGTGGATAAATTGATGTTCACGCGCGATGGGGCGCGGTACGTGAGTCAGACGGCGAGAAAGATTACTCTGACGGACGCGGAGGCTGGGAACGTGATTTCTACGTTTGCGACGCCGGCCAAGGCGCTGTGCAGCGAGACGCGGGGCTCGATGGTGTACGTCGGATGCGAAGGAGGTGACGTGCTCGTGTACGATACGCGAAGTTCGGGGAGCGATAAAGCCGTCAATCAACTCACCAAGGCGCATCCGCAACGTGTTCGCGGCGTCGCGTTGGTCGATGGCGGCGACGATGCCGACGACTCCGGGCCCCTCGAGCTCATCACGGCTGGATCCGAGGGCGTCGTGCGCGTCTGGGATATGCGCAACACGTCGAGCACGCAAGCTGAAACGTCGAGCGTACCGATCGCGGAGATTTCGACGGGTGCGCGTTACACGTGCTTGTGCACGATGCCGGCGAAGACGCTTCCAGAGGCGCCGAAACCAAAAATGCCATCCATGCCGCCGAGAGATCACAACGCGAAGAAGACCACTCAAGTGCAAGCGGCAAAAGATAGTCACAAAACGGCGAAGAAGAAGCAGAAACCGGCCGTTGTTGACGACGGATTTGAAATTGTTCGCGAAGAGAGCGCCGGTCCATCGGCGAAGAGAGCTCCCAGCCGTTTCGACGACGACTCCGGCGACGACGCGCCGTACGCCAAGCCTACCGGTGGCAACAAGAAGAAGCGACAAGGCTCATACGAGAAAACAGCTACGTCCGCACGCAGAAAGGCGCACGGAATCAAACAAAAGAAGCGACGTTAGTAGATTTTAGCATTCAGTCTATACTCATCATTACATTTTGCTCGTCAAATTTCTAATCATACTCGCCCAAGCTTTCGAGAACCTGCTGCGAAGCTAGGCGCATAGCTTGTTTCTTGGTTGACGCCTCTGCGACGCACGTTTCGCTACCTAACTCTGCGGTGGCCACGAAAAGAGGTTGTTTGTTCTTCTCGGAGACCATGTTGCAGTTGCACCTACCTCCTAACGTGAGTAACTGTCCATACGCATTTTCCTTTTTCAAATCCTTTATTGTCTTTTGCTTTTCATGATTTTGTGAAGGCGCGTTGTAAATGTCGTGTCCGTAGAGCTCGAGCATCTCTCGCGCCGCACCCTCCTCCGCGGCGGTCTTGCTTCTGCCTCGCGCACGCGTTTCGTGAATATGATTTTTGGCGGGCCAGACGCATCGCGCTTCGAACTCTGGCTCGTGATCCGGCGTCGTGTGATCGCGTTCCGAGCTCGTCTTACCGTTGAGCTCGATGATGAGCCCTTTCGGATTCGCAATAGTACCGTCCATGACTCCATTTATGACGACGTGCCACACAAACCATCTCGCCAACTGTTGAATAGCCTGCGGACCACCCGCCATTTGATTCACCATGTACACGGCCGCCTCGATCAGCGTCCCCGCGCTGTGTATCTCCGCCTCTCTGTTATTCTCCACGTGATGCGGCAACACTTCCAAGACCAATTTCGACATCATCGCGTTGCTCGCCAACTGCGAGTACCGTCTCGTCGCCTCCCCGACATCCGTCACCAACTTATTCACGATGAGTTCGTTCAGTAATGCCGCACCGAATATTTTATCACCAATTAACGCGTTCATCTCGACGTTCTGCGTGGTGACGTGCTGCACCGACACGTCTCGCCATCGCGCTGGCAAGATGTCCTCCGCCTTGAGTCGTGAGCTCAAGTCGTGCCACAGCTCCAGCGTCGGTTTCTCCGAGTAAGCCTCGTCGATGCGACGCTTGAACCGCGCGTCGCCGCCTCGGACGTCCGCACGGAGGCGTCTCTGCGATTTCGCCGACGGCCCCACGCGCGGGGGCGGAATACCGGGCATGAAGAGCGTGCGTCTCGCTGGAAGGGTGCTTCGCGAGCGTTGGCCGAGCGGCGCGCGGTGAAACGCGGGAGTGGGCGCGCCCGGCGCGGATCGAGGCGAGAGTGAAGAGCGCACGAACGATGGCGCGCGGACGGTGCGCGTGTTGAGCATACGCTCGCGGTGAGCGAGCGCGTGCGACTGAGGGGAACGGCGGCGAGACGGCGAAAGATGAGGACGCGCGACTCGACAACAACACGACAACGCGACTACGAGTCTAACTGAACGCGACGAAAACGTCGCGTATCGGTCATCGTCCGCCTCCGAATTGTTCGGGGCCGTATCCGGACAGGGTTTTGATGGCGAGCGCGAGCTCTTCGGCGAAGAATGGATTATCGACGTCGCTCTGGGCGAACTGTTCCTCGGTCCATAACTCGCGAAGCGCCTTTAGACCGACATCGACGTCGATCAAGAGCAAAGAGGGGTCGTACTCGACGAGACGAGCGACGTCCACGCGCGGGAACGCGTCGCTCAGCGCTCGAAACCGAAGCTTAATCTCCGGAATTTCACGCTGGAGAAAACGTTTGGCGTCGGCGCGCAAAATCAAGCCCACGTCGGCGCCTGGAATCATGAGTTTCAGCGCGCTCAATCGACTGACGATGACCGAGTTACTCGTCAACAGAATTTCTGGGTAACTATACGCCATCTTGGCTGCGTCGGCGGTGGACGAGCACAGACAAATGGCCGCGACGCTTTCCAAACGCTCACACAGAGACGCCAAATCGTCCTCCTTCAGCATCTCCTCGAACGCCGCCGAGTCTTCCGCCGTCTCACACGACACGAAACCTCGTTCAAAATCTTCTACCAATGCCATCGTGTAATCCGTCGCCATCGCCGCGAACCCCTTCCTCGTCTCGCGCGCGCCGTAATACTGCGACACGGCGTCTCGTGCGTCGTCGCCCGCCCTCCGTCGCCTGGACCGCTTCGCCCTGCGAACCGTCTCCTCGATCGTTCTCGACCCCATCCACGCCGGCACTTTTCCATTCTGGCGCCTGTAAGGAAGAGCGTCCAAAAAGTCCCCGTATGCCTCCGCCAGAGCGTCCAATCCCAGTCTCTCTCGCGTCTTTCTCGCCCCGAAACTGATCTCCGACAGCCAGTTGAGCGTCGTCGCGATCCCGGGCTGGAACCCACCGCCCCCTCGCTCCGCCATGAGACTCGCGCGAATGGCGTCGTAATCGTTATCGAAATCCATCGGATCCTTGGCGTCTCGCGCGCGCGCGACGACGACGCCCGCTCGCGTCGGTCCCGCGGCGTCGGTCGCCCGCGCGGACGGTTGCGATGGGCGCCCGCGCGCCGCGCGCGCGCGCGCACCGCGAGCGGACGACGCGCGCGCACCGCGAGCGGACGACGCGCGCGCACCGCGAGCGGACGACGTCGACGCGCGCGCACCGCTCGCGACGCGCGACGCGCCGCGGGAGGACATGTCGGACGACGAGAGATGCGGATGGGCGCGTCAAAGCCGCGCGTCACACGTCGTCGCGCGCATCGACCGTTCGCGCCTCGAGACATGCGCGACGGCGGCGACGGCGCGACGACGGCGCGCGAACGAATCGCGCGCGTCGCCTCGCACGTCGATCCGGCGGCGAGAGACGCGCGCGTGCGCGCGATGCGTCTCGACGTGGATGCGCGCGCGCGCGGTGCGTCTCTCGTCGATGCGTCCGAGTGGATCGTCGTCGATCAGGCGCGCATCGACGCCTTCGCCTCGTGCACGCTCGATGAACAATTCATTCACGCGCGCGATGCGCCGGGAGGGGCGATCGCGCACGGATTCTTGGCGCTGGCGCTCCTGACGCGCGCCGCGGCGGCCGCGACGACGAAACCGTGGGCCGGTCGCGCCATCAACTACGGACTCAATCGCGTCCGTTTCGTCTCTCCGATCCGCGCCGGAGGAGAGATTCGCGCGAGAAAAATAGACATAGTCACCTCCTCGGCGTTACCTCGAGACGAGGGCGCGCAGACGGAGTTTAGGGTGGAATTGGAGACGCGAGACGCGCGCGCGGGGACGCCTCGGCTCGCCCTCGTCGCCGATTGGATCGTTCGACACTACGTCGACCCGTGACGACTACGTCGTCGAATACGCGTCTCGAGTTTCTGTTGTATCATTCCTCTCGCATCAACCTACGCGTGATCATAACCACCGTCACGAGTCGCGGCGTCGCCGTCGCCTCTCTCGCCCGGCGCGCGCTCGCGCTCCCTTGAGTCATGATTCGTACCACCGCAACGCGTCCGACTCGGAAGTTCCGAGTCGCGTCGCATCCGTCGTCGCGCGCGCGTCCGCGACGATCGTCACGCGCCGACGCGCCGACGAGACGAGGCGCGCGAAGAGGCGTGTGCGCCGCGCGCGCGCGCGTCCGCGACCGGCCCGGGGGCGTGTCGCGCGTCGACGCCGAACGGTGGCGCCCGTGGACGCGCGGGGTGCCGCGAGGTGCCGCGGCTCGCGGGACGCGCGGTATGCGGGCGCGGGACGACGATGCGGACGCGCGGACGGCGTCGAGGGGTGAGAGAGAAACGTCGTCTCGAGCGTACGAGGCGATCGTGCGCGCCGAACGCGCGGCGGCGAGGGAGCGAGCGATGGAAGTGCGTCGGAATGCCTCGTGGGGAAACGGTCAAGAAATGCGCGGGGACGACCTCGAGGGGGACCCGGGCGACGAGCGGTGGCGCGAGAGCGAGCGCGAACGAGGGAGGTCGACGTTCGCGGCGTTTGACGCTCGTTTAGCGCGGTCGCGCGCGCGCGCGGAGAGTGCGAGGGAGGACGCCGCGCGCATAGAGAGATGGTTGCGCGACAGCTCGGCGGCGGCGGCGAGCCCGCCGGGGGCGCTCGCCAAGGCGGATGGTTTTCAACAAGTTTTCACGGACGAGGACGCGCGAGACGAGACGAGACGGATGGAGGCGACGTATCAGAGATCGCCGACGAGGTCCGTGATACACAGGCCGATACCGAGCCGTCCATTGAGCTCGAGCGTGGAGGGCACGGGGTGGACCAAGAAGAGGACGAGCGGGACGACGTTTAGGGAATTCGGCACGGCACATTCGGTGCGCAGCGAAGAGAACAGTCGAAGCGCGTTTCAATCGTTGATGAGCTTTGAACAACCGACGGAAAGATTGGGCGACGCAGGCGCGAGCACGACTGGAATCGGTCGCGCGCAAGCCTCGGAGGGGGTGAGCACGCCGCCGAGAATTCAAAGGTCTCCGGCTCTACCGCCTCGCGCGCATCCGCGCGTGCGAACGATGAGCGAGGATTTCACAGCTATGTCGATGCGTCCGGTTCGGATGTCGGCGGATGTGATGCGGAATTCCACAAGTTCACGGATGACGCTGTTGGAAAGCGTTGCGCAAGAAGCGGAGCATGAACGCGCGATTCGCATGTCCGAGGTATCCGAAGATTCCGCCGATTTTTTGCGCCGTTAGATAGTTTTGAAGTTTGTCAAGAAAGTTGTAATTAAGTATTAGTTTGATAATGACTTGGCGAAGCGCTGCATCTCTCGAACGAAACCGAATACTTTCTCCGCCGCCGTCTTTTCGACGGCTTCGCCGTCCTCACCCTTGGGTCGAAGCGCAGCGGTGACGATGTCGTCGAGCTCTTCCCCAGCCGGACGCTGCGCGTACTCGTCAACGAGATTAAACCTCCCCGGTTCTTCTGGGTCTTCGAGAAACAGTTTCCACGCCCCCGGATACGCCTTGAACAGGCTTCCGTTACACCAAGGAAGCGGCCGCAACGAATACGTCACCGTCATTTTCCCCAAAAATCGCTCTCGCATCCGTCGCACGTTCAACCCCACTCCAGCGTCTCCACTCGCCAGTCTCGGGTTCAGCAGCACCACCGGACACCCCAATTCATTCGCCCGACCGGTCGTTCGCTGCACCTTCTCCAAAGAGATCGGATCCGGCGCCGCGAACACCACCACGCCGTCGAAATCCTCATCCACCAAATTTCTATCGTCCACGCTCGCCACGTCAAACGTCGCGGCGTCGCCCCATCTCGCTCGAAGCATCGCCGCCGCTCCCGCGTCGGGGTACACCGCTCGCACGCGCCGTCCACCCTCACTCAATCTCTGCGCGAATTCTCTCGAAATTTCCCAAACCTTGAGCTGATCTCCCGACTCGCTCATCACGTTGCCGCTGATCGGGTCCCAGAGCTCTGGGATGAGGAGCTCGACGATGCTCCCGGCGGTGCCTCGCGCGATGGCGTCGTTCGTCGCGCGCGCCGCTTTGCCGACGGCGTCGAAGAGATTATCTGGGAGTTCATCGTCGTCGCGCGGACGAGAGATGGAGACGCTCGGCGTCGCGGCGGCGGCGGCGTCATCGTTCGCGTCGTCCTCCGTTGATGATGTGGATAGACGGGAAAACTTCCCGGCGCGGGCGATGGGCGTCGAGACGCGCGAGGACCGGGACGCGCGAGACGACGCGCGCGAGAGACTGACGGTCGGTCGCGCGCGCGCGTGGGCGAGGACGGAGGGCGACATCGATGGACTGTGACGCTCGATAATGAGGCGGTGGGGCGACAGACGGTGGCGTTCGGAGACCTCACCGACGATGAGCGCCGCCTCGGGAACGGCGCCGACGGTGCTTCCGAGACCGACGCCGTTGAACGCGGCGCCGCTGGCGACGTTGGTCATCGTCGGCGCGGTGGTGGTGTTTTTCGTGGTGACGATGGCGAGCGAGACGATGGATTTCGCGCTCGTGTGTGCGAATCCGAGACTGGCGATCGCGACGCCGTTGGCGTCGTATTATCGCGTCTTCACGTCCACCTTTGCGCATGGATCGTTCCCACACGTGTTGTTTAATTGTTTAGCCTTCACGCCGATGGCGAGCGCGCTGGAACGGAGCGTCGGGACGATCAACTTTGCCTGGCTCTTTCTCGTCTTCGCGCACGTCGGGTACGCGGCGTCGGCGGCGTCGGCGTACGCGCTGCTCCTCGGGCTCGGATACTCGAGAGGGTACCACTCGTGCGCGATCGGTATGTCTGGAGTCGTCTTCGCGTTGATAGTGTGCGAGACGAACGTGAACGACGTGGGAAGGAGAAGCGTTTTTGGGTTGTTTGAAGTTCCGAGCGCGTGGTACCCGACGGCGCTGTTATTCTTCATTCAGCTCTTGGTTCCGGGGGTGTCGTTTTTGGGACACGCCGCGGGAATGGCGACGGGATACCTGTACGTCGGTGGATACCTGAACTTTTTACTCTTGCGCGAAGCGCACGTGGAGATGATCGAGCAGTCGTTTGCGTGCGCACCGATTCGCGCGCTGCCTTCTTTCGTCTCGTCCAACGCCGAGCGCGGATCGAGACCGCGCGTGGACGCGAGCGCGAGTTCGTTCCCGTGGTTGACGTCTTCTCGGACGTGGGAGCTTCCATCGCGTGTCAGCGACGCGACGCGCGCGTTCACTGGACGTGGCCAAAAGCTCGGAGGAAGCGGTTCAACGACGGGGGAGATGGCGGCCATCGTGAAAGTCAACCAAAAGGATCTAAATACGTTAGTCGAGATGGGATTCTCCGAGCACGCGTCGAGGCGAGCGTTGCAAGAGTGCGAGGGAGACTTATCGCGAGCGACGCAGGTGCTCACGGATGCCGCGGCGAACAGCGATGACGAATTGTAGAGGGAGTCGTTACCACGCGTGGGCGCCAGTCGTACAGACGAACGCGTCGAGCGTCGTCGCGAGGCGTGAAGACCTTCGCGCGATCGACGAGCTCAGGTGGGAGTTCTGGTGGGAGTAGCAAACGATTTGTATTTTTATGTGTATTCGCGTTTTTATTGAAAACTGTTTGTTGCCGTTCTGTAAGTGTGAACAAGCGAAAATCTTTGATGGTAAGCGCCATCAAAGTATCTTGAAGTACTATGACCCGTTCTGGCTCCGCACAACAGCGTCATCCTTTTTTTTCATTTTTTCATGCACGTGATTTGGTCATCACGCTAGTTTCTGATCCGCAGTCGGCTCGCGGCGAGCAAAATTATGTTGCTCGCGGCGGCTGTGGACACCATGGTCGCGGTTGAGCGCGTCGACAAAAAGAAATACCGTCTCACACCCCCCAATGGCGCCCGCCTAGTGGTGCTACTATCGTTTCGATACCGCAGGCCGCTTGAAACGTCGAGATTTGTGACGTAACGTCACGCAACTCATGCTTCTGCGGCCCGCAGTAGGCTAAAAGAATTATTCCTCTCTTCACTTCTCACGCAAAGAGACTCGCCAAAGAATTCCCATACCGAATGTATCCTCACTCACCAAGATGAAGCGAAAACTTCGCAGTCATCGAGCGCTTACGCACCTTCCTCAGCGGCAGCCTTCAACACGGCGAGGGCTTCTTGAACCTTGGAAGAGAGCGCATCCGGAGACTCGATCAAGTGGAGAACTTCAGATTGGTCCATTTCGAGCAACATACCGGTGATCTTGGCGGCGTTGGTGGCGTCCTTGCTCTCGACGAGCGGGTAGAGCGCTTCGCCGAGAATCATGCGTTGCTGATCCGGAGAGGCATTGGTAAGCTGGGAGGCGAGGACAGCCATCGGATTGGCGGGGGCTTCCGGCATGGGCGGCATCGGGACGGCATTGACAGCCGCCGCGCTGTAACCGCGCATGTTTTGCCGCGCACCGCGCCCACCGTTCGGGCCGCCGCGGCCACCGCGGCCGCGTTGCGCGCCCGGCACGCCTTGGCGTTGCGGCATCGGCATACCGTAGCCCGGCATACCCGGCATGCCCGGTCGCGGGCCACCCGGCATCACCGGTTGGAAGCCGAAGCCCGGTTGCGGTTGCGGCGGCATCATACCCGGCGGCGCTTGGCCGTAGTACATCGGCATGCCCGGAACGCCCGGCGGCGGCATGTACGGCATACCGGCACCCGGCATACCGGCACCCGGCATGCGCTGAGCGAATTGCGCTTGGAGACGCATGCGGCGTTCTTCCTTGCGTTGCGCAAGAGCGACGTAGAGCGGCTTGGCACCGACCATCTTGCCGTTCATTTCGGTGACGGCGCGGGTCGCCTCATCCGGAGAGGAGAAGGCGACGAAGGCGGAGCCTCGGGAAGTGCCAGAGGCATCGCGCATCACGCGGCAGGAGGTGATGGTACCGTACTCCTTGAACAATTCACGAAGCTTTTCGTCATCGGTGCCTTCCTCGAGGTTCTTGATGTAGAGGTTGGCGCCAGCCATCTTCTCCATGCGCTCACGGCGCTCGGCTTCGAACTTGGCCTTCAACTCAGCCTCGCGCTCAGCCTTCTTTTGCGCGCGGCAGACGACCCACGTCTTCTCATCTTCGGTGTAGCCATCGAGCTTTTCCACCGCAGCGGCGGCACCTTCCGGCGACTCGAAGCACACGAAGCCAAAGCCCTTCGACTTGCCTTCTTCGTCCTTCATGACGACGCAGCTCGTGACGGCACCGTGCTCGGCAAACTTCTCGCGCAACTTTTCTTCGCTCAAGTTTTCGCTCAAGTTCTTGACGTAAACGTTGTTGAACTTGGCTTCACCAGTGTTGGAGCGTTCGGCGCGTCGTTGGAACGGACCGACGTAGACTTGCTTGCCGACCAATTCCATGCCGTTGACGTTGTCGATGGCCGCTTGCGCCGCCTCCGACGTCTCAAACTGCACAAAACCGTAACCCTTGGATTGGCCTTGGCCATCCATGGCAACCTTGGCGCTGGTGATTTGGCCGAATTGCGCGAACGTGTCCAAAAGCGCCTTGTTATCGATGCTCTTATCGAGGTTCTTGATGAACACGTTACCGACACCGCTGCGTCGCACCGCCGGGTCGCGCTGCGAGTACAAGACGCGAATCGGCTTGCCGTTGATGACTTGAAAGTTGAGCACATCGATGGCGTGAGACGCGTCAGACGGCGATTGGAAGTTCACGTACGCGTATCCCAACGATCGACGGGTGATCAAATCGCGGCACACGCGAATGGACACCACCGGTCCGATGGAGGAAAACTTCTCGTACAACTGCGCCTCGGTCACGGAGGTTTCCAAGTCACCGACGTACAACGACGACGTGCCCGCGCCCGGCTGTTGCGCCCCGGCGGCGGCATTTGCGGCATTATTTTCACCTTGCGTTTGCGTCGCGTTCGCGGACGCATTCGCGGCGGGCGCCGGCGCGGCGGCGGCGGCAGACATCACGCGTGAAGATCGCGCGAAAGATGCGGCGCAAGATTCTCGCGCGCGGGAATTCCCTGGGTGCGTCGCGGGTCGGCGCGAGCGTGTGCGAGGTGCGACGGTCGTAAAACGATGCGATTCGTTTTACGTCGTTCGGCGTGCGTGGACTGGACGAATCCGAGCGCGCGCGCGTGCGTGTGTCGCCCACGATTCGCCACGCGCCGCGTCCGACGACGCGACGGCGCCGCCACGACGGGGAGACCGGTGCGCGA